>JACCDR011913367.1_pt1 | contig 10121 bp, 13 predicted proteins | sample 7446431 | NCBI WGS metagenome assembly JACCDR01 (sample SAMN15323443, study PRJNA562643) | freshwater metagenome | isolation source: river surface water | place: USA:Blue River Watershed | collected 2017-08-17 | reverse complement strand
TTGGGTGCCGGGAGCGCAATCTCATACAGAGACATGTGGAGCGCCTGAAACTCCGGACCTTTCTCCGCTTTGCCGAGCGGAGCAAGCCCCGCAGCGATATAGCGGACAAGATACCGGTGGAAGTCGTCGGCAAGATGCGGATCGTGCATCTTCTCAAGTACTGCAAGCGTGTTGCGAATACCCTTCTCGGCGAGCAGCGTTTGGAGGCTTGCGATCTTGGGCGCTCCTTCGCCAAAGTTAAACTCCGCGATCACTTCCCCAGCAGTGTCAGCGGCGGTCGTCTCACTCATGCGATACGTCTCCGCGAGCTGCTCGTGTCCACGCTCGTGATGCTCGACCACCTGCTCGGCAATAATCTGTGTCCGCTCAGTCTCGGTGTGGCGCGTTAGCTCCGCCTCCTTACGCGCGACCTGCTCGCGCAAGTACGCAAGCTCCTCTTCGGGAGTGGTGAGTGCAGGACGAGACTCCATGCTTGTAGTATACTCGAGCCGGACGCTCTCTTTACGAGAGAAAGGAGGTCACCGTGTGTACAAAAGAAGATACCTGGCTAGCACTCAAGATTTTCGGACTCGCTGCTTTAGTGTTCCTCTTCTTCCAGTTCGGCCTTGTGCCGCTGCGCGACTATGTGCACGACACACCCTCAATGCCACCCTCTCCGGCACCGAGTACGCCGAGCAAGAGCCCCTTCTGGGGTGATGAAAAGGAGGAATACGACGTCTACCTACCGCGCCCCGCAAAGAGCCCCGCACTCTGGCGGGGCTCTTTCTATCTCACCTGAGAATACGATTAGAGCTCTGCGTCGATTGCCGCCTTGAAGGTGGCATAATCGTACGCGCCTGAGATAACCCGAGTGCCTACTACGGTCGAGGGGGTCGAGCGCACACCGATCTTGGCTGCCTCAGCCTTATCGCGCGCAACAAGAGCGTCATATGCAGCTTTGTTAGCTTCGACGTCAGCCTTAACCTTAGCCGCGTCAATACCGGCGATAGTTGCCGTGAGCTTATCGATTGAGGCTACATTCCCGAAGCCACTACCCTCACCGTCTTGAGCATGGAACATTGCTTCGCGCCACGCAAAGTACTGCTCCGGATACAACTTCCACACCGCATGGTTGTAGCGCGCTGCATCGATCGAGTCATTGCCAAGGAAGGCAAGATCGAGGAATACCACCTTAACCTTGCCTGTATCTACATAGTCGCGAACGATATCGGGGAATGCGCTCGGGGTACCGCGCTGCTCGAGCGCCTCTTGCCCACCAACCTCAAACTGCTTGCAGAAAGGGCACTGGAAATCGCTCCATACCGCTATGGTGACTGGCGCGTCCGCACGGCCAATAAAGGGATTCCCTTCCATGTTGATCTTGGTGATATCTACCGCGACCTGCTCGCCCCCGGGAGCGACGGGCGGTCGAGACCCATTCCACATCACGGCACCTGCAATAAGCAGGCCCGCCGCAACCACTGAGATTGGCAAAAAGTATTTATTTTGTTCCATATGCTCCCGATGATACCACAGCCCGCCCGAGCGCAAGCTACTGGTATTGGATGTAGATCGGCGCAGGAGTAAGAGAGAGCACCTCCTCGGTGGTTAGTAGCCCCGTCGAAGGCGGTTTAAGATCGGCCTTATAGAAGAGCTTGAGGCCGGTAAACTGCACGGGCTCGGGGGCTACGATGTACTTATAGGTGCCCTTCTTTTTGGCCTGCGAGCCCCAACCGTCCATGTCGATCACGATCTGCACCTCGGGGAGCGGCCGGATGTTCTGATAGTTCGTAATCATCCGTTGCGTAAAGCGATGTACCACGAGGATCTTGGGTGGCAGATCATGCTCCTTCACCAACTTGGCAAGGTACTCTGCGGCGAAGTTAATGTCTGCCGCGTCAAAGGTGCCAATCACCGTACCGGGCTTCTCGCCGCCCTTCATTGAGAACTCGGGATCCATACCGAGGTGTACCTGTGGCATCTTGAGATATTTCTCGAACATAGGCAGCTCGTGCTGTATGGTGCTCAAGCCAACCTGTAGGTCGAGGAAAACGATACCGTTTACTTGCCGAGCAAGATCAACCGCGTGATCGATCTCTTCGTCGGGCATCCGCAATATGTACTTCCCTTCCCTCCCTGCCGTGCCTTGTGCGACGATCGCAATATAGTGAATGGCGGGGACTACGGGAGTGCTCGGGTCTGCAGCCTCCCACTTCTTTACCTCCTCGCGGAGCATCGAGAGCATTTGCCCAGCGGGGTACTCCCCCAGCACGCCCATTTTGGTGGAGTAGAAGTTGCCGTAATATGCCACAACACGTTTGAACGGGAGGATCGCGCCTTCTTTAGGATAGGCGCGCTTCACCGGCCAGAGTCTGCCAGGGGTGCTAGAAGCGACCTGCGCCGAGGGTGTGGTGGTAGTCGAGAGCGGCACGTGCGCAAGCTTGAGCAGACGACGATCATACTCCTCTCGATCAAGTGCAGGGAGCGGAATAAAACGCCCTACCAGCTCTACCGCCTCAGAGCGGTACTCGTGCGCCGAGATCTCAGCCACAAATAGCAAGTAGCTCACTCCGCTAACGACAAGAATCGTGAATATCACGAGGACCTTGTGTTTGTGCAGATGGGCCTTAAGCATGAGCTGAGTTATCGAGAACGATCAAACTGGGGATGATCGTCGCCGTGGCCAATACGCGTATGGAGTTGAGAGATATGCTTGCTGCGAATGTCTTGAAGCTCGACCGCGTCGCGAGTGAAGCGCTTCACCAGTGAAGCAGCGTATGAGCCTCCGAGGAAGTGCGGAAGCACCACGTAGTCGGCCCCCGCCTCGTAGAGCTCGAGCGCATGCTCGATACGGTGTGAGACCACAATAACGACCGGCCCCTGCCCTCCCCGCTTGGCCGCCCCGAGGATTATCAGGTTGGTCTCGAGCTCGGGCACCGTAGAGACCACAAGCTCGGCCTCGCTGATGCGCAGATCATCGAGGAGGTCAGGGTCGTTCGCATCACCATACTCATGCGGGATTTTCTCGAGTGAGAGGCGGCCGATATGTTCAGGATCGTGGTCAAGCACGCGGAACTTAATCTCCTCCTGCTGGAAGAGGTTGATAAAATCGCTGCCGATCCGCCCGCTGCCGATCAGGAGTACCGGGTACTTAGTGGTGCGGATCGAACGCTCACGCACCACGGTGCGCTCGAATACTCCGAGGTACGGCGCTAGATACTTATAGATGGCGTCGGAATAGAGGATTAAGTAACTCGAGATAAAGATGGTGATAATACCCACCAAGGTAACTATCGAGAGCACCTGCGGTTCTACCTGCCCGAGCGATACTCCGAGCGCAACCAGGATAAGCGAGAACTCGCTGATCTGCGCTGCCATCATGCCGGTCTGGAAGCTGGTCTTCTTACGATACCCAAGCGCACCCATCACGATAAGTTGGAGGAGTGGGTTACCAATAAGGACAAAGAGCGAGAAGATGAGTGCCGGCACAAGGATACTCGAGAGCTCGCTCACCACCATATGCGAACCGAGGAGAATAAAGAACGCGACAATAAAGAAATCCTTGAGGGGCGCGAGCCGAGCGCCCATCTCGTGACGGCTCGGGAGCGTGGAGAGTGCGATACCGGCAATGAGCGCTCCGCCCTCGAGCGAGAAGCCGATATGCGCGAAGAGCGCCGCCACGCACATGCCCCACGCGTTGGTGAAGAGGAAGAGTAGCTCCTGCGAGCGTGTGAGGTAGCGGTGCAAGTGACGGATCACATAGTGCGAAAAGACGAAGAGGCTCACCCCTGCAGCAACCCCAAGCCCTAAGACGCGTGCCAGGTCGGCCCCCGAGCTCTCCGTGCCCGAGATGATCGGGATCGCGAAGAGGAGCACAATCGCGATCAAGTCTTGGAGCAAGAGCGAGCCGATCGAGAGTTTGACGTAGAGCTTATCGAGATCGCCCTTGTCTGAAAGGAGCTTGAGTACGATCACCGTACTACTGAAGGAGAGCGCCACGCCCACATAGAGCGCAGTAACCCAGCCGTAGCCAAGCGCCATCGCAATAACGACGCCCACACCGCCTGTCAGCGCCACCTGCCCGAAGCCGCTCAGGATCGAGACTAAGCCGTAATCACGGAGCATCTTAGGGTTGAGCGATAGCCCCACACTAAAGAGGAGGAAGGAGATCCCTAGCTTACTAAAGAGCTCGAGAGTCTCGACACTATTAAAGAGCCCTACGGCAAACTGCCCTACCAAGAAGCCGGTGATGATGTGACCGATAATGAGCGGCTGGCGCAGGAGCCGCATGAGGAGCGAGACGATCGCCGCGACCCCGAGCAAGAGCCCGATCTCGGAAAACACATCTAAATTCATGCTCCAAGTATACCAGCACCCCGCATCGGTTTGACCATATGGAGTCTGAGGAGTACAACCGGGAGAGGCGATAACCAACCAAGGAGGATCCTATGCCCATCTTCGTATTGGCGTTTGTTCTTTTCTGCTCGGCCATGCCGGCGAGCGCAGCCACCGAGCACCACGAGGAGTTCGGCCAGACCCTGAACGGGGGCGAGATCGACCGCAAGATCTGCGACCGCGTGCGGTACGCGATGGGGATACCCAAGATCGACCCGCTCGCGCCCATGATGATGCTCGACTGTCGCGAGCGCTTCAGCAAGATCACGGACCCGCGACCGCCCTACACCTGGATGGAGAGCCGCGAGGAGGCCGTAGCGATCTGCCGACGGTACATCGAGCGCTCCTCCTTCGACGGATCGAGCGACTTCGTCGAGATCATCGAGACGCGCGACCTCGAGGAGTGCATCGAGGTCGAGCTCTCGAACTGAACGCGAAGACCCGTGGGGAGGTTGATCCCCACGGGTCTTGTTTTTATGAGAGGAGTGAGATGATTTGCAAACCCTTATCCTCAATTTCCTCGCTGGGCCAGAAGGCGGTAAGCTCGTCGAGCCTCCAACGACCCACATAGCCAACCTTTCGCTCAAACTCACGTCCGGTATATGCTTTGGTCTCAGGATCCCATTCCTTAAGTACGAGCGTATCGCCTTCTGCAATATCAAAATCGTTCAGTCGCAATTCAAAGGTCTTCTTGCCGTCCAAAATTTCTTGGAAGTATTGTGGCCAGACTTTCTTCTCTACACGGTTCATACCCCTCTCCGCTCATCATTCCAAGAATTCATGACCCAGTGGATGAGGGTGAGTACGATAGCGAAGAGCAGTGCTGACCAGAAGCCTGCGACAGAGAAGCCCGGCACAAGCATGGAGGCAAGCAGCACCAGGAACGCATTGACCACGAGCGAGAAGAGCCCGAGCGTGAGCACCGTGATCGGGAGCGTGAGGAGGATAAGGAGCGGGCGGAGGAAGAGATTAAGTGCACCGAGCACTACGGCTGCGACAATTGCCCCGATAAGGGTAACCTCGACCTGCGGTACCAGATACGCAGCGATACCTATGGCCGCCGCCGAGAGCACCCAATGTAAAAATATTTTCATATGGACCTACTATACACTATCTACTTCAAATAACTTTTGATTAAGTATTTTCGCCGAATATTCCGCATCCGAGGGCCGATCGAATAAGAAACTCCCCTTGAAGCGTTTCTCGCTAAGCAGTAGCGGTAGCCAGTACTTATCATCGGACCACATTTGATCGTAAGGAATATTTTCAAAAGCAAACCACTCAGGTTTCATCTCTTCCGTCTCCATTGGTTCTCCAGCGAATGTAGTAATTTTAAATATATGCACCTCATGAATTTTTGAGTCATTCTCAAAGGAGAACTCCAATATGCCGGCCTTGTTCATCTCTGTTGATCTAAGGCCGGACTCTTCCTCTAGTTCGCGTGCCGCAGCTTCTTCAATAGATTCTCCTTCCTCAACCTTCCCCCCAAATCCATTCCATCTCCCTTCGCCAAAACCTCTCTTTTTCAATCCAAGGAGCACCTCCTTCTCGTTACAGACCACACATAAGGTGAGGACCTTTTTCATAGATTTAGGTGCATATCGCCGTCCATATCATTCACACAAGCGCGCGCAGGATTGTCTGAAACATCTTTTCGTATCCTTGCGCATTTGGGTGCAGGCCGTCTGCTAGGTCGGTAGCACTATCTACCGTGTCTATAACGTCGACAAAGGCTACGCTCTCGCTTGCAGCAAGCGCTCTCAGGCAGTTGTTGTACTCCACCGTGGTGGCATTTGAGAATACGGTCCCACTCTTTCGCGTATGATCTTCGTCGGCCCTAGTGAGGCCAATAAGTATCACTTTTTCTGTGAACGCCTTCGCCTGCGTAATGAGCATCTGCATATTCTTCTTATATTCCTCAAGTGGCACTCGAGTAGTACTGCTGCCCGCACGATATGCCGCGTCATTAGTCCCTACCGCAAAGAGTATCGTATCGGGCTGTAGTGCCTTAGCTTCTATTTCAAAACGAGCGAGCAGATCCTCCGTAGTGTCCCCGCAAATGCCGAAATTGTAGACTCCAGCATGCTCGTCACGCTTCTCGCACTCCTTACGTAACCGACCGACCCACCCCAGAGCTTCAGAATCTCCGGCTCCGTACGTAATACTGTCGCCCCATACGCCAATATCCATGGGCTCAGTATACGTTATGTTGGCGTGAGAAATGTCAGCGCCCCCGAGATTCCTCGGGGGCGCTTTTCATTGGCCTATACCGCACCCTTCTCCTTTGCGTCCCAATATGCTTTCAAATAATCGACTGGGGGTATGAGCTCAAATGAATTTTCCTTTGTGCAATCAAATTGGGTCCGGTATTCACCCTCGATAGTATGTGGCCAATCAAAGAAATGGTTAGCAAAGCTCGCTTCGGTAGGAAATTCTTTGTCTGTTGCCGAAAATAATCTAGCCCACTCAGCGCGATAATCTTGACCCTTACGCTCATATGATCGCGCGGGTACCGACTCAGGAGATCTGAACGGAGATTCAGCGGGATTTTTCATAATGATTTCATCTTACCTTAGACCATCCTTTTTAAACAGCGAACTGTCTCGTTTGCTGCCCGACAGGGGATTTCTCCCTCGAGTTCCAGTTCGCCGTCGCTCACTGGCCTCTGGGCACAGCCTCGCGGTACTCGCTACTGCTCGCACATCGCTCCGGCATTCGAATCCCTGTCGCGAAGCTCTGCTTCGCTTCGGGCAGCAAAAGCTGCTCCGCACCTTTTGCTGCCCGACAGGGATTCGAACCCCAATTAACGGCTTCAAAGGCCGCTGTCCTACCATTAGACGATCGGGCAATAATGACACACTAACACAAAGGCCGCGAGACAACACAAACAGAGACTGTACGAAAACACCGCTGAGACCTCCAGGCTCAGCGGTGAATGATGGTGAGGCGCGGGAACTCGCGCTGGCACAGCTCGGCCAAGAGGCCGCGATGGCAGTACGTAACCCCACGCTCGATGCACAGGAGCGTCACGTCGCTGACCAGCGCTGTCGCTGCAAGGCTGACCACGCACCGATGCGCGAGCGGTCGGCGCATTTCGGCAAGATACCGCTTGGCGAACGCCTCCCACGAGAGGTTGCGCTTCAGATAGCTCCCGATCAGTACCGGCGAGGGGCCGAGCTCCGGCAGGTGCTTGTCGTAGTCGCAGATGCGCTCGTCGGGCGTAATCCCGTCGTCATGCGTATGGCGGCTCATCACCGAGACACGCAGGCCGTCTGCCACCTCGCGGGGCGCCAAGATGCACTTCGTGTACAGGGCCATGAGGCACCTCCTTCGTGTGTTCAGTCCATCCGTACCTTAGCGTCTCTTACTTGAGATTGCAAAGCGCCGTAAGCGCAGCCAGGTCGGCCTCAGTGGGGGCCAGGTTACCGCTCTCGTTCTGCGCATACATGATCGCCATCGGGTCCTCGTTGTGCCCAAGCCCAAGCGCATGGCCGAACTCGTGCGCGAGTACGCGGGTGAGCTGATCGGTATTAGTGAACATGAAGATATTAATCCGTTCTCCCGCAGCATCGCGGACATACTGCCCCGCCTCGAAGGCACGGCCGGCAGTCTTGTTATACGCCGCGATCGCCTCGTTCAGGAGCTGCACACTTTGATTAAAAATACGCACCTGTGCATTGACCGACCCCGCGAGCGCCTCGAGTGCTGAACGCTCCTCGGTAAGAGCCGCGGCCTCGTGAGGCTTAGCGCCACCACGCGCGTTAATAGCCGCCACCTTGGTGTTATACGCCTCTTGCTCCCGCTCAAACTGTGCTTGGAGTGTGTCGAGGCGTGCGCGAGCAGCCTCTTGACGCTCCTGCTCAGCGAGGATGCGTGCACCGAGCTGGGCATTCTGCTCGCGCTCATCGTAGACAAGGTGCACCTTGAGCTCAGCTTCGCTGTCGTATACCAGGAGTTCCCTCCCCGCAGCCTTGTTCCAGATCTCTGCAGCCTTCTGCATGCTCTCAGTGAGTGCTACCTGAGAGAGGTTGAATCGCTTGTCGACCAGGCCTACCGCATACGGTATCGGCTCGGTACACGGGAGCGATTCTTTATAGTGCGAGTAGAGTATGCCCGCGCTCGTGAGCAGCGCCGCGCTCAATATAATCCAACTAAGGACAGCTCGGTTCATTCTGAGAAGAGTTCGAGTACCGCGAGCTCGAGTGGCAGCGCTGGTATCGGTGCATAGCGGATCCTATCTGCTGCAGTGAGGAACGCGAGGAGCATAGCGTGCGTGATCGCGAGACCCTTGAGCGCTGCATACTCCTCTGCCCCGAGCTCTTGCTCGAGGTGTAGATCGGGCGCATAACGGATCAGGAGTGAGGCACGCAGCGCCTCAATAACCAAGGTGAGGTAGAGCTGCATATCGACATCGGCTTCTGTCGCATACCGAATAGCCGCAAGTGCGGCACCACGATCTTTCTCACTGAGAGCTTGCACCAGCGCGTGCACGAGCTCGTGCCGTGGCGCACCGGTCACCTGCTCTACGGCCGCACGCGAGACACTGGCACCGCTCTCTACCGTAAGTACGCGCTGGAGTATCGAGAGTGCATCGCGATACGAGCCTCCTGCAAGGAGCGCTATCAGATCGGCCGCGTCGCTCGCAAGGGTTGCGAGCTCCTTCTTAGCCACCGCGCTGATCATCTTGGCGAGCGTCGTTCGGGTTGGCTTTTTAAATTCAAATATCTGGCAGCGTGACTGCACTGTCTCGGGCACTTTTTCGAGTTCAGTGGTGGCTAAGATAAAAATCGCGTAGGCGGGCGGCTCCTCGAGTGTCTTTAAGAACGCATTCCACGCACTCTTCGAGAGCATGTGCGCCTCGTCGAGCAGGTACACCTTATAGGGCGACTCAAACGGAAGGGTGTAGACCCCCTCGGTAATCGCGCGGATATCCTCGACACTATTATTGCTCGCGGCATCGATCTCGTAGAGGTCGCGCTCCTTACAGCCCACTTCTTTTGCAAAAATTCTCGCAACGGACGTCTTGCCGAGCCCGCGCGAGCCGGCGAAGAGGTATGCGTGCCCGATCTTCTGGTTCTTAATCGCCTCGCTAAGTGGGCCGGTCACCTGCTCCTGCCCCACCACGTCCTTAAAGCTGCTCGGGCGATGCGTACGATAGAGCGACTGATGAGCCATATGCCTCTAGTATACCGGATGCGACCTAAGTGCCGCCTCAAGCTCGGCGGCAGAGTTAGTCTCCATGAGCTTGGCGCGGAGCTCTGCCGCACCGTCAAAGCCAGTGACGAATGCCTTGATGTGCTTTTTTAGAATATGAAAACTCTTGGGTGGCGAGAGCTGCTCGAAGCCGCGCGCTAGCTCGACGAGGGCGGCAAACTTTTCCTGTTGCGGCACCTCACTTCCCTTGCGACCAGCAAAGACCCACGGGTTACCAAACATCCCCCGCCCGATCATCACGCCGTCGCATCCGGTCTCGGCAATTTTCTTCTTGGCATCTTCAAGATCCATGACGTCGCCGTTGCCAATAAGTGGGATAGTGGATCTGAGCGCATTGCATATCGCCACGGCCTTACTCATAAGCTCCCAACGCGCAGGGACGAGCGACATCTCCTTGCGGGTGCGGAGGTGGAGGGTAATAGCCGCCGGCTCGGCACTCAGAAGAGTGGGTAGCCAGGTGTCGAGCACCTCAGTGTTGTAGCCCACACGCGTCTTTACCGAGACAGGGAGTTTGGTCGCCGCTTTAGCGGCCT
>JACCDR012427972.1_pt1 | contig 10122 bp, 9 predicted proteins | sample 7446431 | NCBI WGS metagenome assembly JACCDR01 (sample SAMN15323443, study PRJNA562643) | freshwater metagenome | isolation source: river surface water | place: USA:Blue River Watershed | collected 2017-08-17 | reverse complement strand
CGCTGGGCCGACAGCAGCATCGTGCGCAGCTCGCGCAGGGCACCGGGGTCGCTCCAGGCCTGCACCGCCTCCACGCGCGGCAGCGGCGCCACATCCACCTCCTGCACCAGCATGTCCTCGGGCAGCACCAGCACCACGGGGCCGGGGCGGCCGTTCATGGCGGTGGCAAACGCCCGGGCGATGTACTCGGGAATGCGGCGCGCGTCGTCGATGCGCTCCACACGCTTGGCGAACCCCTTGGTGCTGGGGCCCAGGAAGGCTTCGTAGTTCACCTCCTGGAAGGCTTCGCGGTCGCGCATGTCGCTGGCCACGTCGCCGACAAAAAGCACCATGGGCGTGGAATCCTGGAAAGCCGTGTGCACGCCGATGGACGCATTGGTCGCGCCGGGCCCGCGCGTGACGAAGCACACGCCAGGACGTCCCGTGAGCTTGCCGTGGGCCTCGGCCATGAAGGCTGCCCCGCCCTCCTGCCGGTTGATGACGAAGCGGATCTGGTCGCGGTGGGCGTGGAAGCCGTCGAGCACGGCCAGGTAACTCTCGCCGGGCACCCCGAAGGCATGGGTGACGCCTTGGGCGATGAGGCATTCGACGATCAGGTGTCCGGCAATCTTGGGGGCCATGAAATGTTCCGTGCGGGTGAGACGCTGTTCCGGACGATTATCCTTGCCGGCCGGTCGCGCCCGCCACGAGACGGCGCCACGTCTTGATTTAATTCACCATTCAGTTAAATTTCAGCCATGCCCAAAACCAAAGCAGCCCCGGAAGAAACCCGCACGCGCGACGCCGACCGCTCGCAGCAGATCATCCTGCTGGCCGCGCGCGACGAGTTTGCAGAGTACGGGCTGGCGGGCGCACGCGTGGACCGCGTGGCCGAGCGCGCGGGACTCAACAAACGCCTGATCTACTACTACTTCACCAGCAAGGACGAGCTCTTCCTGGCCGTGCTGGAGGCCGCGTACGCCGATATCCGCGCGGCCGAGCAGCAGCTGCACCTGGCCGACATGCCCCCGGCCCAGGCCATCCGCCGGCTGACCGAGTTCACCTGGGAGTACTACCTCGCGCACCCCGAGTTCCTCACCCTGCTCAACAGTGAAAACCTGGAGCATGGACGCCACCTGGAGCACTCCACGCGGGCACGCAAGACCAACCTGCCGCTGATCGAGACGCTGGCCGAGATCCTGGAGCGCGGCCGCCGCGAGGGCGTGTTCCGTGGCGGCATCGATGCCATGCAGCTTTATGTGTCGATTGCCGGCATGGCCTACTTCTATCTCAACAACAAACACACGCTGTCGGCCATCTTCGGCCGCGATCTGATGACCCCCAAGGCGCTCAACGAGCGCCTGTCGCACATGAGCGACGTCATCCTAGGGTATGTACTGAGGGGCTAGGTCGCGACCGCCCGACCGAAGGGCTTGACGCCGGTCCCGGACTGTTTCTAGAATGCCTCTATTCACCTTTTGGTGAATTAAATCCAGCAACCCAGCTGCCCACAGAGGCAGAGGGCTGCTGCGGTGCGTGACCAACCCACATCACCAGGAGACATTCATGAACCCGACCCGACGCCTTGCCATCGCCGCGCTGAGCTGCGCCGCCGCCCTCCTGCCCCTGGCCGCCAGCGCCCAGGCCGGCTACCCGAACAAGCCCATCCGCGTCATCGTGCCCTTCCCGGCCGGCAGCACGACGGACATCATTGCGCGCGCCATCACAGACAAGATGAGCGCCAGCCTGGGCCAGCCCATCGTGGTGGACAACCGCGGCGGCGCCAGCGGCACCATCGGCCAGGCTGCCGTGGCCACGGCAGCACCCGATGGCTACACCCTGCTGATCCATTCGTCCTCGCACACGGTCAGCCCCTCCACTTTCGCCAAGCTGCCCTTTGACACCGTGGGCGACTTCGCCGGCATCACCCCGATTTCCTCGCTCTCCAACGTTCTGGTGATCTCGCCCTCCAAAGGCTACAAGAACCTGGGCGAGCTGCTGGCCGCCGCGCGCGCCAAGCCCGGCAGCCTGAACTTCGCGTCCGCCGGCCAGGGCAGCGCCACGCACCTCAACGCCGAGAAGTTCAAGATGGCCGCCAAGATCGATGCGACCAACATCCCCTTCAAGGGCTCCGCCGAGGCGGTGACCGAGGTGATCGCCGGTCGCGTGGACTACTACTTCTCGCCCATCGCACCGGTGATCGGTCAGATCAAGGCGGGCCAGCTGCAGGCCCTGGCCGTCGGTTCGCCCAGCCGCGCCAGCGCCCTGCCCGATGTGCCCACCACCACCGAAGCCGGCGTGCCGGGCTCGGAGTTCAACTTCTGGATCGGCATGATGGCCCCGGCCAAGACGCCGCGCGACATCGTGAACCGCCTCAACGAGGAAGTGCTCAAGGCCCTGGCCTCGCCCGACGTCAAGGAACGTTTTGCCAAGGTCGGCGCCGACGCCTGGACGCTCAAGCCCGAGGCCTTCGACGCCTACATCAAGAACGAGATCGCCAGCAACGCCGTGCTGGTCAAGGCCGCCGGCCTGCAACCCCAGTAAGTTCCACCCCGGGGCGCGAGGCGCCCCTGTCCCGCCTGAACCTGAAAGAAAAGCGAAGCCATGCCTACACAAAGACTCGGCATCATCATGCACGGCGTGACCGGCCGCATGGGGATGAATCAGCACCTGATCCGCTCCATCGTCGCCATCCGCGCCCAAGGCGGCGTCACGCTGTCCAACGGCGACAAGGTCATGCCCGATCCCATCCTGATCGGCCGCAACGCCGAGAAGATGGAGGCCCTGGCCAGGCAATGGAAGATCGAGCGCTGGGGCACGGACCTGGACCAGGCGCTGGCCAACAAGGACGACACCGTGTTCTTCGATGCCGGCACCACGCAGATGCGCCCGCAGCTGCTGGCCAAGGCCATCCGCGCCGGCAAGCACGTCTATTGCGAAAAGCCCATCGCCACCAACCTCAACGAGGCGGTGGAGATCGCGCGCCTGGCCGAGAAGTCGGGGCTGAAGCACGGCGCTGTGCAGGACAAGCTCTTCCTGCCCGGCCTGCGCAAGCTGGACATGCTGCGCCGCGCGGGCTTTTTCGGCCGCATGCTCAGCCTGCGCCTGGAGTTCGGCTACTGGGTGTTCGAGGGTGATCTGCAGCCCATCCAGCGCCCGAGCTGGAACTACCGCGCCGAGGACGGCGGCGGCATGATCCTGGACATGATGTGCCACTGGCGCTATGTGCTGGACAACCTCTTCGGCGAGGTCAAATCCATCACCTGCCTGGGCGCCACCCACATCCCGCAGCGCTGGGACGAAGCCGGCAAGCCCTACAAGGCCACGGCCGACGATGCCGCCTACGCCATCGCCGAGCTGGTGGGCCACAACGGTGAGCCCGTGATCGCCCAGCTCAATATGTCCTGGGCCACGCGTGTCAACCGCGAGGACCTCGTCACCTTCCACGTCGACGGTACGCACGGCTCGGCCGTGGCCACGCTCACCGACTGCAAGGCCCAGAGCCGTGTCAACACGCCGCGACCGGTGTGGAACCCGGACGTGAAGCAGACCATGAACTTCACCGAGCAGTGGCAGGAGGTGCCGGACACGCAGACCTATGACAATGGCTTCAAGATCCAGTGGGAGCACTTCATCCGCCACGTGGTGGAGAACGAGCCCTACAAGTGGACGCTGCCCGAAGGCGCCAAGGGCGTGCAGCTGGTGGAAGCCGCGCTGCAGAGCTGGAAGGAACGCCGTTTCGTCGACGTGCCCGCACTGAAGATCTGACCCTGCGTTGGACACCCGGCGGGTGTCCACCTTCCTCCCCGGAGCCAAGCCCATGCCCCTGACCCTCCCACTGCCCGACCTGCAGGGCCGTCTGCAGACCTACACCCTGAGCGGCAGCACACCGGTGCGGCCCACGGGCAAGCCCGCCTTCAACCGCATCGCCTATTCGGCCGCCCACGTCGTGGCCGATCCGCGCGCCGCCATCGATCCCTGGCTGCAATGCGCCGTGGACTGGGACGCGACCATCGCCTACCGCCGCCGCCTCTGGTCCCTGGGCCTGGGTGTGGCCGAGGCCATGGACACAGCCCAGCGCGGCATGGGCCTGGACTGGCCCACCTCGCTCGAACTGATCCGTCGTTCGCTCGACGCGGCCAAGGACATGCCCGGCGCCATCGTCGCCTCAGGTTGCGGCACCGACCACCTCGTGCTCGAGGAGGTCAAGAGCATCGACGAGGTGATCCGTGGCTACGAGCAGCAGATGGAAGCCATCGAGAAGCTCGGCGGCAAGCTCATCGTCATGGCCAGCCGCGCGCTGGCGCGCGTGGCCAAAGGCCCGGCCGACTACGAGAAGGTCTACGACCGCATCCTGTCCCAAGCCAGACAGCCTGTGGTGCTGCACTGGCTGGGTGACATGTTCGACCCGGCGCTCAAGGCTTACTGGGGCCATGTGGATGCCGACAAGGCCATGGACACGGCGCTGGCCGTGATTGCAGCGCACCCGGCCAAGGTGGACGGTATCAAGATCTCCCTGCTCGACAAGGACAAGGAAATCGCCATGCGTCGCCGCCTGCCCAAGGGCGTGCGCATGTACACGGGCGACGACTTCAACTACGCCGAGCTCATCGCGGGCGATGGCTGGGGACAAGAGACCTTCCACGGCCAGAGTGACGCCCTGCTGGGCATCTTCGACGCCATCGCCCCCGCCGCCAGCGCTGCCCTGGGTGAACTCGCCCAGGGCAACACGCAGCGTTTCCACGACATCCTGGGCCCCACGGTACCGTTGTCGCGCCACATCTTCGCGGCACCCACGCGCTACTACAAGACGGGCGTGGTCTTCATGGCCTGGCTCAACGGCCACCAGAGCCACTTCACCATGGTCGGCGGCCAGCAGAGCACGCGCTCGCTCGTGCACTTCGCCGAGCTGTTCCGCCTGGCCGATGCGGCCAACCTGCTGGAGCAGCCCGAGCTGGCCGTGCGCCGCATGAAGACCCTGCTGGCCCTGCACGGCGTGGAATGAGCATGAGAGATTTCTCGCAAGACCACCAGTGGCTGTCGATCAATACGGCCACCGTACGCAAGCAGAACGGCGCGGAAGTTCCCTTGTCGCGCATCATCGACCAGTGCGCGGAGCGCGGCATCCGTGCCATCAGCCCCTGGCGTGACCAGGTGGCGGCGGTCGGAATCGACGTGGTGGCCCGCCAGCTCAAGGCCCATGGCATGGAACTCTCGGGCTACTGCCGCGGCGGTTTTTTTCCCGCGCCCGATGCGGCCGGCCTGCGTGCCGCGCTGGACGACAATCGCCGCGCCATCGATGAAGCCAGGACCCTCGATGCACCCTGCCTGGTGCTGGTGGTCGGCGCCCTGCCGGGCGCGCTGGCCGGCCAAGCCGCCTACAAGGACCTGGGGCGCGCGCGCAGCGAGGTACGCGACGGCATCGCGGCATCGCTCGAGTATGCGCGCGAGGTCGGCATGCCCCTGGCCATCGAGCCCCTGCATCCCATGCAGGCGGCTGACCGCGCCTGCGTCAACACGCTGGAACAGGCGCTGGACCTCTGCGACGAACTCGACCCCCGGCAAAGCGGCATGCTGGGCGTGGCGCTCGACGTGTACCACTGCTGGTGGGACCCCAAGCTCGAGGCACAGATCGCACGCGCCGGCCGGCAGCGGCTGTTGGCCTACCACGTCTGCGACTGGCTCACGCCCACACGCGACCTGCTCAGCGACCGCGGCATGATGGGCGACGGTGTGATCGAACTGCGCAAACTGCGCGGCTGGGTGGAGCAGGCCGGCTACACGGGCTACAGCGAAGTCGAGATCTTCTCGGAACTGGACTGGTGGAAACGCGGCGGTGAAGAGGTGCTCGACACCTGCATCACGCGGCATCGCAGCGTGGTCTGAGGCGGTCTGCGGGTTATCCCCCGGCCGCCGCGCCCGGCGGCTGCCCTAGAGTCGGGTCATCACCTCCCTGGAGCCGCCCACCATGTCCCGTCGCCTGCTGCTGCTCAGCCTGAGCGCTCTCTGTCTCACTGCCCCGCTGCCCGGTCTGGCCCAGGCCCAGGCCGGCATCGGCGTGCTCATGCTGCACGGCAAGAACCCGGGCGGCCCGCAGGACCCCAACTTCGGCGTGCTCAAGACCCGGCTGGAGAGCGAGGGCATGACGGTGCTCATGCCCGACATGCCCTGGTCGCGCAACCGCTACATCGACGGGCACTGGGACCAGGCCATGACCGAGATCACCACCCATGTGAAGACGCTGCGCGAGCGCGGCGCGCGCAAGATCGTGCTCATCGGCCACAGCATGGGCTGCCCTGCGGCCCTGAGCTTCGCCGCACGCGGCGGTGATGTGCAGGGCATGGTGCTGCTCGCACCGGGCCACGTCCCCCGGGGCTACTACAGCGTCCCGCGACTCAAGATCGTGCGCGAGAGCATCGACGAGGCGCGTGCCCTGGTGGCTGCGAACAAGGGCGACCGCAAGGAGCGCTTCAACGACATCAACCAGGGCACGGCGCAGCCCGTCATCATGACGGCGCGTGACTTCCTGAGTTATTTCGATCCGGACTCGGACGCCGACATGGGCGTCACCGCCCCGCGCGTCCCGGCCACCATCCCCAGCCTGGTGGTGCTGGGCGACAAGGACCCGCTCTACACGGGCGCACGCAGCTACTTCTTCGACAAGCTGCCAGCCCACCCGGCCACGCGTTACCTGCAGATCCAGGCCGACCACCTGAGCACCCCGCGCGAGTCGCGGGATGCGACGGTCGCGTGGATCCGCGAGGTCACGGGCCCCTGAAACCCGGGCAGGCCCTCAGGCCGCTGCGACCGCGCTGCGGCGTGTGCGCCGCACGCGAAAAGCCGTGGCCACCAGCGTGAGCTGCACCGCCGCCAGGCCCACAAAAAGCGCGGCCCAGGCCTGCTGGTCCATGAGCAGGCCGAAGACCAGCGGAGAGATTGCCTGGCCGATGTCCAGACCCGAATACACCACGCCGTAGACCCGGCCACTGGCGTTTTCAGGCGTCGAGCGTTTGATCAACAGATCGCGCGAGGGCCCGGCGAAGCCGGCGGAAAAACCCATCAGTGCAAACAGCAGGGGCACCAGCGCTGGCGGCAAGCTCGCCAGGCCCAGCACCAGGGACACGGCGGCGGCCACGCCGAAACCGGCCCCCACCACCCGTTCGCTGTGCGCCGGATCGCGCGCCAGGAAACCGCCCACCAGCATGCCGCTGGCGCTGGCCACCATATAGGCTGTGAGGCACACCGCCACCAGCGTCAGGGGTACCCCGTGCAGCTGGCGCGCCGCCTCGGGCGCAAAGGCCTGCACCACGCTGAGTGCCGCGGCATAGACAAAAAAGAAGGCAAAACACATCCACACCGCCGGGATGCGCAGGAAGGCCAGGCCGCCCTCGGCCGCTGGCGCGGCGGAGTGCCCGCCGGCAGGCGCCAGCGCCAGGCGCGTGCGCTGCACCCAGCACAGCAGCAGCACAGCCAGCACCAGCGTGCCCGCCACCGCAAGCGCCAGGCGCCAGGAATGCAGCAGGGCCAGGGGCACCAGCAGGGCCGGCGCGACGGCCCAGCCCAGGTTGCCGCTGATGCCGTGCACACTGTAGGCATGGCCCAGGCGCGGCGCGCTGACCTTGCGGTTGATCAGCGTGTAGTCCACGGGGTGGAAGACGCCATTGCCCATGCCGGCGACCACCGCACACACCATGAGCATGGTGTAGCTGGTGCTCAGCGCGTATCCGAAGGCCGCCAGCGCCAGCAGGCCCAGGCCGGCGTACAGGACGGGGCGCGGGCCGAAACGGTCCACCCAGAAGCCCGACAGCGTCTGCACCGTGCAGGAGACGACAAAAAAGATCGTCATGAGGAAACCCAGCTCGGCATAGCTCGTGGCGAACGCGTCCTTGAGCCAGGGGAACAGCGGCGGCAGCAGGAGCTGGCTGAAGTGGCTGCAGAGATGGGCCAGTCCGATGAGACCGATCAGGCTGGCGTCCTGGCGCAGCGGGACCGGCGAGACGAGGGGCGTCGATGACATGGTGCCATGGTAATCGAGCCCTGCCGACCGTGAACTAATGCACAAACTCCGCCCGCGGGCCCAGGGGCCACCCAAGCCGGGGCCGGAAGCGTGAACTACGCACGTGCCATTTGCAGCAAGTGCAACAAAATGCAAGCAAAGCAAAACCGCACAGCACAGGGAACACACCATGATCATCCTGCCCATCGGCGACGACAGTGCCCCGGCGCCCCTGAATCCCGCCTCCTCGCGGCCCGCGCCGCTGCTGAGCACGGTGCGCCTGCTGGTCTTCGGCTTCAGCCCCGCCGAACGCGAACTGATCCAGGGCATCGTCGCCCTGTCACAGCGCCGGCCACTGCGCCTGCAACTGGTCGGTGGCGACGCACCCGACACCGCCGATGTCATCCTGATCGACGGCGCAGACCCCAAGGTCATGAAATGGGTCAAGCGCGGCGGCCTGCCGGCGGGCAAGACGGTGATCCAGGTCGACGGCGACGAGGCACCGGCCGGTGCCGCCTATCTGCAGCGCCCCGTCCCGTGGCCCACCCTGCCCTCCCTGCTGATGCAGGCGCAGGAGGCCGGCTCACCCCTGAGCACACGCCAGCCGCTCAGCACCTTCTGAGCGCCAGCGCCCCGGTCGCGGGCATACTCGCGGGCATGGCACACGAGCACGCCCACGGACACGAGCACCCCCCTCAGCATGCGGCACACGGCCACACCCATGGCCCGAAGGACTTCAGCCGCGCCTTCCTGGCGGGCATCCTCCTCAACACCGGTTTTGTCGCGATCGAGGCCTGGTATGGCTGGCAGATCAACTCCCTGGCCCTGCTGGCCGACGCCGCGCACAACCTGAGCGATGTGGCTGGCCTGCTGCTGGCCTGGGTGGCGGGCATGGCCGCACGCCTGCGCCCCGACAGCCGCCACACCTACGGGTGGCAACGGGCCTCCATCCTGGCCGCCTTCACCAATGCCGTGCTGCTGCTCGTCGCCATGGGCTCGCTGGGCTGGGAGGCCCTGCAGCGCCTCGACAGCCCCGAACCCACCCAGGGCTGGACCATCATCACCGTGGCTGCCGTCGGCATTGTCATCAACACTGCCACAGCCCTGCTCTTCCTGCGCGGTGGCGAACATGACCTCAATGTGCGCGGTGCCTTCCTGCACATGGCGGCCGACGCTCTGGTCTCGCTGGGTGTGGTCGTGGCCGGCGTGCTCTACCTCTGGCAAGGCTGGGCCTGGCTGGACCCGGTCGTCAGCCTGGTGATCGTCGTGGTCATCGTCGTCGGGACCTGGAGCCTGCTGCGCCAGTCCCTGCACCTGCTCTTCGACGGTGTGCCCGAGCACATCGACCTGCCCGCCGTGCAGGCCTGGCTGGCGGCACGCCCCGGCGTGGCCCGGGTGGACGACCTGCACGTCTGGGCCATGAGCACCACCCGCGTGGCGCTCACCGCCCACCTCGTCATGCCTGGCGGCGCGCCGGGTGACGACTTCCTGCGCGAGACGGGGGAAGGCCTGCGCGAGCGTTTTGGCATCGGGCATGCCACCCTGCAGACGGTCACGGCGCCGGTGCTCACCCCCTGCCACGCCGCGCCCGCAAGCCACACGCACTGACGCCCCACGACCTCTTTCGCCCGCCTTAATGTCTCCTTAAGGCAGCGCTTCAAGAATCGCCCGGTCCTGTCCTGGCCCTTGAAGCATGCCCCCCGTCCCGAACTCCCGCGCCGCGCGCACTGCCTGGCACCCCCTGACCCTGCTGGGTGTGCTCGCCCTGTGGCTGGCCACGGCCGGCAACCTGCCCCTGTGGCGCGCCGTCTGGCAACTGCCTGAAACCCATGGCTGGCACGCGCTGGCCACCACCCTCAACCTGGGCCTGCTGCTGCTGGCACTCAACCTGGGCCTGCTCTGCCTGCTGCTCTGGCCGCGCTGGCGCAAGCCCCTGGGTCTCGTATTTCTGCTCGTCGCGGCCAGCGCGAGCTACTTCATGCACACCTACGGCGTGGTCATCGACGCCAGCATGCTGCGTAACGCGACCAACACCGACCTGCGCGAGGTGCGCGACCTGCTCTCCGGCGGCATGCTGGTGGCCCTGCTGCTCGGGGTGGTCCTGCCCGGCTGGTGGTGGTGGCGCCAACCCGTACGCGCCGTGCCTG
>JACCDR011522789.1_pt1 | contig 10122 bp, 13 predicted proteins | sample 7446431 | NCBI WGS metagenome assembly JACCDR01 (sample SAMN15323443, study PRJNA562643) | freshwater metagenome | isolation source: river surface water | place: USA:Blue River Watershed | collected 2017-08-17 | reverse complement strand
GTTTAGAGCCTTCATCTACATCACGAATTTTGAAGCCTGTTATGGCAGCATTAATGCTGTCTTTATCTTCCACATTGCTGAGTTTCTTGAACTCGTCATTAATGGCATACAGAAACTCAAAAAATTTCTTCGGAATAATTGTTGTACTGAATTTTGAGTTGCTTTCTGAGGCATCTTTTTTATAATCGATGCTCACCTTTGAGCCATTAGTATTGGTGATCTCTTGAATACCGGTTACGTAGGTCATTGAAAGATGATTTATGAATTAACAAAATATATTTTAATTGTCATCTTGGTTGTTGAATTTCATTTCATACTCCATTAACACCCTTTTGGTGTCCGATGGGAAACTATTATTCAGTATCCAATAGACATAAGACCAATCAGTTTCAACAGGCTGATTTTTGTATTTGCCCCAATTAGTATAGTATAAATCACCTTCTTTCCACACCAATTTGCGCGCATAATCGGCGAATTTTTCTTCTTTCCCTCTATTGAGGTACTTGTTGAACTCTTCCAAATCTGAGGGGATATGTTCGTATCTATTTAGTTGTCCGTTGAATACCTTGACCATGGCTTTCACATCTGACATCGCATCGTGAGCGTCAACCATTTCTTCTTGACAATAAAATTTTAGAGCAGCGGTCAAGGTGCGCGGTTCCTCAATCGAAAAAATAACAAACGGGTCAATCAATCGAAATTCATTGATTTTCAAAAACTCAACCCCTGCCCGGTCACATTCTTCCGCTAATAGAGGCAAATCTAACTGCATACCATTGTAAGCCATAATGTCGCAGCCTTTCAACTGCTTGACTAACTTGGAGGCAATCTCTCCGAAGGCAGGTGCATCTTTGACCGTTTCATCAGTAATACCAGTTATGGCAGAGGATTCAGCAGGAATAGCGATGGGTGGTTTGATATAGGTTTTCCATTCCGAAGCAGCTTGATAGGTGTCTCCTACCAGCTTAATTCTTTGGATAGCAATCTGAGTAATGTATGATTCAGATGCTACAATGCCAGTGCTCTCTAAATCGAGAGCTATAATATCTCTATCAATTTTTACCATTCTTCTGTTATTTTGATATTCCGTCGTAGGGGGATTTTTGAAAATTTCAATCTTTTAGCAGCTGTTCTAAATTCTTGAAAACTACCGTCGTAGCACTCTCAATCCTCCCCCATTTTTCAAATTGCTTGTTGTGCGGTCAGGACTCGAACCTGAAATAAGATGCCTTTTATCTGCTGCACGTTGAAAGTTGTTTAAAAAATACTCTGCGTCTTAGACGCAGAGTAGAACAACAAATTTAATCCCATGAACTTCAAAAAAAATGTTAAATATGTGAGCAAAATTAAATAAAATAATCAAAGAGACAAATTATTTATACAATAAAATTATGGCGCGTGTAATTTTTGCAATTCTTTAGGTGCTCCCAAGTATTTAATCAATAAATTGATAGCTTCCAGCGGTTGATGGGCAGTCAAATCAATGATTTTTTGGTCGCATAATATCCATTTTGTGAGCCGTTCTCCTTCAATTTTCATATACTGCACGTATGGATTTTTGAAATTTTCAATTGGAGAGAAAATAGCCCAAGCGTATTTATACTCAGCCTTAAACGATAATGTATAACCACTATCATAAAGAGCTTCAATAAATTCATCGAAATTGCATACGCTTTGGAAATGCTCTTCAAAAAAAGATTTAAATCTATCTTTGAACCTTAGATTATAACAAGGTAAATATTCATCTCCTTTGGGTATTGATCTTTGAAGATTTGCTAATTTTTGAAGTAATTTCATTTTTGTTTGATTTTTATAAAGTCCATTAAATCGTACTGTTCACAAAATTTTATATACCCCATCATCCAATCTCCAACAATTTGCTCCATATCCGTTTCTCTAAAAAATTGGAAATTATAATACTCTAATGGGCGTACAGCGCCCGGTACGTTTTGTTGGAAATGAAAGATGTCGTACTGAAATACGTTTACATCATCACACGCTAACAGATACATGCGCCACTGTACCGAATCATAATATTGGTACTCCGTGACTTGACCATAGGCTTTTGAAGATGTTTTGTGGTCGTAGATGACTGAGGGGGCGTATTCTAAACCATCTAAACGCATATTACTACGGACTTCATAGCCCATTACATTCATATTCAAATGCAAGGGTATTTCGTGCATCATGTCCGGGTGCAATTGCCGGTATCTGTCCACTACTCTTTTGACGTAGGGTACAAAATGCACTTTTTGCCCATCTTCTGTTTTTACGATGACAGACCCATCAGGCTGAGCATAATTTTCTGTGCCATGCTCCAACAATTCATGCAACGCCTTTCCTTGTGTCATGGCTTGCGAAAACTGTTTTTCTCCTTTTATGTATCCAATCATTTTTTCAATCGTCACCTGATATTCCGTTCCCTCAAATTTTTCTTCTTTGAAAGAACGGAATATTTCAAGTGTCGAAGGGCTTATTTTAATCTTGCTCATTGTCTGCGGATTTGTCCCCGTCTTTGACGAATTTACCTTTCTCTTTGTCCCAACGTAAGCCCAATTCGGCTTTCCTTTTACCAAAAGCCGTATTGATAAAAGAGAATAATTCGGGATTCATTTCCGATTTGGTGCTGCCGAAATCTAAATAGTCTTCAGTTAGCTTTTTTGCCGTTGTGATGGTGGCTAAGTTGTAAAAGGTAAGAGCTTTTTCAAAGACTAATTTTAAAGCCGCAAATTTTAAAGAGGCTGGCAATTCATTGGCGGTGACTATCAATGCTTCGCATTCACCGGCGTTAGAAGCTTTTTCAAGTGACACCTTGAGTGCGTCATACTTAGTCGCTGCTTCTTTCTGCAATTTAGTCTGTCCAAACATAGCCGCTTTAGTAGCAGTAAAGACCTTTTTCATAAAAACCGGGTACTCCCCTTCGGTTGAGCACATCGGGACTTTCATTCGTTCAAAACGTGCCGGATTCTTGCCTGTGCGGTCTTCTGAGCCGTTGAAATCAATCCAACGTTGTCCACTACCATCCGCGTATAGATAGGCGATGAAATCGGCATTTTTGGTAATAATACCTTTTGCCGAACCCTGTACATCGAGTTCTACCTTTTGCTCTTTGCCGTCGCCTTTGTCATGGGCAATGCAAATAACATCTACTCCCAAGTTGACAATGGTGTTAAGGAGAAGTAAAAACTCGCTACTGGCTACGCCCCAACCATCCATGCTTAAAGCACTTTGGTTTTTGGTCGTCAAGCGACCGCCTTGAGCGAGGATAAAAGAGGTGATTTGATTTTGGATACACGTACCAGCAGTGTCAATAATGACGGTCTTATAATCGCCATCTTTGATTGATTCAACAAATGAACCATTTTGCAGGTCTTCCTTGACCTCTTTCCAAGTGTTGTATTGGATAAAGTCTTTTCTGCCATCTGCATAACTACGCTCTACGCCTTTTTCAAAAGCAACAAGTAAAGGTTCATCAGATGTGAAGGCAAGTGAGGTTTTGCCAATGCCGGGTGCTGAGTAGATAACACCCATAATTCCTCTTACAGGTATAGCTTCGGAGGCTTTAATGATTTTAGGCATTTTGATATTCCGTCTTTAAAAGTGAAAAAATAAATGATTCTTCTTCTTCTTCTTGAATTTTACGCTCTTCTTCCAACCATTCATCTCGTTGTTGGCGAGATTTACGAATGGAGATACCCTGAGCAGGGTCAAACTGTGGCTCATGCCACTCTTGAAAGTCTTCCATCTTAATAATTTTTTAGTATTCCGTCTTATTATTTAATATTTGTCACAAATTTAACATTTTATAATCATACATACAAGAGTCTATAATTTATTTTTTTAAATATTTGAAAAAAAGGTAAAAAAAAAACCCGTTTACAATGTAAACGGGTTCAAACCAATAGCCTTTATTTCAATCCAGTATCCAGTATTATGCAACCTGCAAGTCATTTTTATTGACTTGATTTTGATAACGAACTAACCCTGCTCTAAGCAGAGATAAGAACGCTCTTTTTTTGTTGATGGACAATTCCCCTTTGATGCAGTCAAGCCTTTGAGAAACCTCTTTAGGAATGTGCATGTTAGAGCCAGACTCCATTTCATTCAAGACTGGTATATGCCTCTCAATACCATTGGGGTTATCTTCATATACCTCAATGCCAAGCCGTATTAGAAATAAATACACGTCTTTTAATGTGATGACGTTGTATTTGATTCTGCCCTCAAAAGCAGTTCTGATTTTATTCTCCAAACTGATAGGTACATCAATACGCATACGGACGCATGAATCATCTAAGTCAATTCGGACTAATTCAATATTTTGCTTTTTTGTTATGGTGCTATTTCTCATAATTTATTTAATTATTTATAAATAATCACAAATTTAACACATTTTTTTTAAAACCAACAAGTATCAATAAAAAAAAAGCATGGTTTTTTTTGACCATGCTTTTTTAAAGAGGTAATTTGACCATTAATTGTCTTTAAATTGTCTGTCGTATAGCACGACACCAATTTTTACAGCGCATATAAACGCTGCTCTCTTGTTTTTGACACTTAGTTCTTCTTTCAGTACGTCCATGCCATTAGAGATAGCCAGTGGCATTTGTATCAAAGATTCTTTACCAGACTTGTCCTCTACCAATGCAGAGAAATCAATATCTTTTATGGTGTTTAAAAACAGTGTACGATTGCTCTCCATTGTATTGAGTGCTTTTTGAGCACAATGCAAATAAGCATCTTTGAGAGTAATTCCTTTGCGCCACCTGATGCGTTCATGCCATTGCATCTCTACTTCCATTTTTAATGAGAAAGGTATATGTATGCGCATACCGTCTGATTCAGTGACATCAAATCTTTTAAATTCATTATTCATTTCTTGTTAATTTTGTGACAAATTTAACGGATTTTTTGAATTTTACCATAAAACAAAAAAAGGCGACACGAATGTCGCCTTTTCAACAAAAAAGGTTCACTGAATTATGTTTTTTTGACTGGATTAAAGATGCTATCAATGTTATTGACCCACTTTTGCCCAGCATTTAAGACTTTAGCCACTCGCTCAATTTCTTCTCGCGACGGGTTAGGTTCTTTTCTTCGTTCCAACTCATTCTGCCACCTATAAATGGAAGCAAAATGAGAGTATGACTCCCCAGTGACTTTGGTTTTATTTTTTATTTGCTCCAAAATGGTTTCAAATAGTCGCCATCTGGTTCTTAGATACAATGTTTGTTCGTCTATCTCCTCTAATACGACACCTTTTGCACCTTTAGGAATTTCATAACGCGTACCCTCAAACTCCTCCCCTGTTACCAGTTTGATTTTAAATTGCTTCTCTTTGGGCTTTTCTTTCTTTTGCCTCTTTTTCTTAGTACCTTTGAAATGCCTTTCCCAATCGTGTTCTTTATTTGGCGCGCCGTGGTCAATGAAGCAATTTGCAAAATCTAAGAGGATATATTCTTCTTTATTGGGGTACAAACGAGAACCACGTCCACAGGATTGCAGATACAGCGACAATGATTTAGTGGCTCTGGCTATCATCACGCATTCAATAGAGGGAATATCCGTTCCCTCAGTAGCGATGCCCACATTGGAGAGCAACATGATTTCACCTTTGTCAAACCGTTTGATAATAGTGGATCTATTATCGCTACTGGCGTCCATGTGCGCAGCCGGAATTCCTTCGGCATTGAAGCGGTCCACAATCTTCTTGGAGTGCGCAATAGAAACTGCAAAACAAATAGCTCTTTTCCCCCATGCCCTTTCTTTGTAAGATGCGACCATATCCTCAATGATTTGGTCTTCCATCATTAATTTTTCTATCTGTTTTTCGTCGTAGTCGCCTTTGACAATATTTACTAAATCTAATTTGCTATTGTCCAATGGGTAAGAAAAGACTCTGGCTTTAACCAAAAACCCTATTTCTTCCAAATATTTAACCGTGGTGGTCACGACCAAACTTTTGAAGATGTCCGTAAAGCCTTCACCCGATGCTCGATAAGGCGTAGCAGTCAAACCAATCAATTTAGCGTTGGGAAAAAAAGAGATGATTTTACGGTATGTCTCAGCTGTAGCATGATGCGCTTCATCAATGATGATGATTTTAGGGTCAAACAGGGTTTTATTCAACCGATTGACGAGCGTTTGCACACTCGCCACTTGTACTCTCAGTTGAAAACTTGTTTGAATGCCTGATTTGATTACTCCGGCATAGATACCAAATTGCCGAAACAATTTGTCTTGCGCCTGTAAAATTAGCTCTTCCCGATGCGCCAATACGAGTACTGGATATGGGTCAGGTTGCTTTGACATAGCACGTCGGCAAATGTCGCCAAGCAAAACCGTTTTACCCGCACCGGTTGGGGCCACAAGCATCACACTATCTACCTTCGTCAATTGATGCAATGTATTAGTGATAGCATTTTTTTGGTAGTCTCTTAGTTGTACCTTTTGATTAATTGTTGTTGCTAACATAATTTCAGTATTCCGTCTTATAATAAAAAAATCAAGAAGGGAACTTGACCATCAAAGATTCAACGCCCATTTGAACATCGGCTTTACCCTCTTTGATGAGGTCATATTTTTTCTCCTCTACTGCCCTCTTTGCCGTTGCAATTTCAATTTCATATTTTTTTTGAATCTCCGTTATTTCTTTGTCTCGCTTCATCTCCAATTCAAAGAGCGCATTTTCAATAGCCAACAACTCTGCGGTGTCTTTTTCGTACCCCTCAGTATATTCAGTAATTTTCTGTTGCATCTCGTCGGTGAGTTCTACCTCGTCCGACAAATGGAATTGAGACGACAAAAAATCCTCTAATGTTTTGACCTGCCAACCCAATATTTTAGGCTTGACAAGGCTTACATTGACCCCCATCCATTGGTATTTTCCCTTTTTGACTTTTAGGGCATCTATCGCTTTTGACATGATGTATTCAGCCATTTTATCGGCTTTGTTTTTCATCATTCTGGCGGTGATTAAGCACATCAACGGGTCTGAATAGTTGTTAATTTCTTGTAGAGCCTCAGATTCAATTTTCTCTTTAGTTATAAGGTCTTCGTCTTCCTGTTCAATAGGAAGTAGTGGGTCATTTTGATATTCCGTCATTTTATTGAATAGTAAAAAAAGTAAAAACTGGTTGCTTTTTAAGGCAACCAGTTTTTATGAAGAAAATTAAACCAATTCAACAATTGCAAAATCTGTTGCTAATGTTTTTAATCGAGTGCGAGACACCATTTTGCAAATCAACATCACACCAAACTTTAAACCTTCACCAGTTGGTACTGACTTTTTGCCGTTGGTGACTTTGGTTGTCATTGCTTTGGTGATAAATTCCAAATCTGCCATTGTTTTAACAAGTCGCAAATTTTCAGTTAAAATTTCATCTTTAACATCGTTGACGTGAACTTCGTATTTAGCCACTACTTCATTCATAGAGACTTTGGTTTTTTCATCTGCTGAGATGATTCTAAAAGTCCAGTCACGTGTGAAATATGGGGCAGTTCGAGAAACAATACCACAAGTTTCAGGCAATGTTTTAAAGAAATCTTCAAAGTCTTTAGGTGTTTTGATTTCTGCCATTTGCGCGGTCAAATCTTCACGATAAGTAATTTTCTTACCTTCTGAATCTGTGGTGCGATTAAACTCCTTTACTTTAGGTTTAGTAGCAACTGGTTTCACTTCTTCTAATACCCCCTCAGTATTATTAGGTGTTGCCTCTACTTTAGTCTCTTTGACCACTTTAGATTTCTTTTCCGTTTTCTCAGCTTTGACCACTTTTGGCGTATCTTCTGATACAGGTGTCTCAGTTGCTATGGGTTGATTCAATTCAAAAATCTTTTTGGCTACTGCTTTGATGCCACAAGCAGCAATACCTAACCGTTGTCCTGTAAGTTCCAACATGACTGCTTGACGAATAAATCTGAAAACATCACCTGCCCATGTGGTAGCGACTTTTCTTTCTACTTCTGCGTAAGACGCTCCGTCTTTTGTCATTTGAGCAATAACCGCAATTTGTGATTTGATTTCTGTGTTGTTGATTGACTGTACGTTTGTCATTTTAACGAGGATTTAAAGTTTAAAAAAAATTGTTACATGTTTAGATTTCATATTTATTTAAAATCTATCACAAATTTAACACCTTTCTATCCGACATACAAATCCCAATTGAAAATATTTTAGTGTTTTTAAAAATATATTATTTTTTCTTTTTCGAGCCGGACTGATACCGCTTGTATTTGCGGTTCTAAAGCTTGTACAAGGTTGAGAGCTTGTTGATAATAGCTTTCAAGTTGACTTGACGAGACGATTTCCAAAACTTTATAAATATCAGAACCTTCTTGTGTTGCATGACCCTCCATTAGTTCAAAATGGCTTTTCTGTCCCATGTGTTCGTTCATGTCATACCCAGCTAAATAGGTGAGAATGTTCATTTCTTGCGAAATGTTTTTTGAGGAGTATCTAAAATGCCCTTTTCTCATTTCATCGGAAATGATACTTAGTTCAATAGGATTAGGAGTTATGCCATGCCGTTTACACAACTCCATGTACACAACAAAATGTGCCGCTTCATGTATCGCCGCTTCGTTGTGATTTTTTTTTGACTTCCGCTTTATTGAAGTCTTATTATCCTTTTGCTTGATTTCTTGAGTGCCATTATACACATAATGGGGGATGTCTGATTGTGATGGGGTCTCAGGATTCTCATCAATATTGAGTTGCCAAGTGCAAATCACCAATATTAATGAAATGACCAATGAGACACCATTGGTAATGTCTTTCATGTTATTTTGATATTCCGTCTGTTATTATTTTATTTTAGTCACAAATTTAACATAAAATATTTATAAAATCAAAAAAATCTCTATTGGCATCGAAAAAAATTTATATAAACTTTATATAAATTTTCATTTTATCGCAAACAATACGATATTTGCGACACAAAACATACAAAAAAGAAAACCCAATATTCCCGACTTTTTTACTCCAACATGTAGTTTATTCCGACAAATTAAAAAAAAATTGCCTTATCTGTGAAACAGTAAGGCAACTCAAAATACAATACTAATCTCACCTTAAGTGATTTTGGTATTCCGTCTTTGTTTAGGTAAGGCCCTTAGCCTTACCTTTTTTTATTAAGTTTTGGCAATTTGCGCTTTTATAGGTGTTTGGGGTAAAATATTTTTTAAAATCTCCCAAATCACATTAGATAATACAAATGCTACAACTGCTTGAGTGTCATAGATTCCAGCGTTAGCTACTATTGCCCATAATGCCCCTCCGCCAACTATGATAGCACGCAGATAGCCTCCAGGTATCTTAGCAAGTAGGTCTCTTACAAACGGAATCCACTGAGCCAAATAGATAGCAGCAAAAGCGAAGATGGCAGCAATGTACGTTGAAGCTGTTGAAAAGGCTTGTGTGAGGGATTGCCCTTTCACGTTAGGCGGGTTCAGCAAGGTATTGACCAGGCTGCTGATTGAATCAATAGATTGCGCAGTAATGGCAACTGTCATAGTTACAAAAAGTAACAGCATTAAAAAAAGTTTAGATTTCATTGCAATGAATTTTAAGTATAGTGATAAAAAATTATTAGTGATTGTGTTTCCACACATACGCTGCAAACAAAATGAAAATGGCATTAAGCAACAGCGAGCTTACGGCTATCCATTTCCAAATATTTTTCCGTTTAATCTGTTGGTCAATGTTTTGGGTTAAGTCGGTTATGGTATTTTGAGCGACTTGCAATCGTGCGGTATTTTCAGATGTGATGCGGATAGTATCTGTGGCGGTGATTGTTTTTTCAATCGTTACCTGAGGGGGGCAAACAGTTTGAACAGGGATAGTCACGATTACGGGTGTATCAGATTTTGGACACTCATAAGCCACCACATTTTTAATGATATTAGGCAGAAAAATGGTCGTATCAATTTGTATGACTTCTGTATTTCCTTTCTGAAAAACTGTATCTGTTTTTACTGGAAATCTTTCAGCGCATAGTGTCGCCAATTTCTTGTCTGACAGGCAAGATTGTAGAGTCGTTACGAGTAGGCTTAATAAAAATAAGGCTTTTTTGCTCATAGTGAGTATTGTTTTTTAAATTATCAATGGTGCGATGAAGTTGT
>JACCDR012283158.1_pt1 | contig 10123 bp, 15 predicted proteins | sample 7446431 | NCBI WGS metagenome assembly JACCDR01 (sample SAMN15323443, study PRJNA562643) | freshwater metagenome | isolation source: river surface water | place: USA:Blue River Watershed | collected 2017-08-17 | reverse complement strand
GGGGAGTCGATGACGATGTCCTCGTCGCCGCGCTCCAGCGCGGCGTTCAGGTCGGTCTGGGTCTGGACGATCGTGGTCATGACGGTGTGCTCCTGAGTTCTGTTGGCTGGCTTTGAGGTGTGGCTGGCGTTGCGGCTGGGAGGTGGGGCTCGCGGCGCCCGCCCGGGCGGGGGTCCCGGTGGGGGTGCGGGCGCCGCGAGGCTCGTGGGGCCGCCGTCAGTACGGCGGGCGCTCCACCGCGGCGTCCTCGAGTGACACCGACGCCTTGACCTGCTTCGGGACGACCGCGACGCCGGGGACGAGGACACCGGCGCCCTTCACGAGCACCTCACCGTCCGGAGTGACGGTGACGAGGCGGTTCGCGTCCGCCTTCACCAGCGAGTCGGTCGTCTTCACCACGGTGGGGAGGTAGACCTTCGCCCACTTCATGAACTCGTCCGGGTCGGTGACCTCCCAGCCGCCGCCGGACTCCCGGGTCTGCACCGTCCCGTAGGGGGTGGCGAACGACTTGCGGCGGTCGGTGCGGTGCGCGATGCCGTACTGGGTGGCGGCGGCCTCGATGCGCCGCGCGGACTCCTCCAGCGGGCGGGTCCGGTCCGTGGCCCACGCCTCCAGGCGGGCAGCCTCCGCGTAGAGGCGTTCCAGGTGGGGGGCGATGAGCGCGTGGACGTCGGCCTGCCGGCGGCGGATGGACCGCAGGGCGCGGAGCATGTCGGTGAGGTGGTGGTCGTCGGTGATGACGAACCCGTCCCACTCCTCGTCGGTGGCGGGGAGGGTGGGGGTGTCGATGTCGTCGGCGTGCCGGGGGCCGGGGACTGCCGGTGCGGTGACGTCGTCGGGGCCGGTCACCGCCACGGTGTCGTCGAGGGCGGTCAGGTCGGCGGTCACTGGGGGTCTCCGATCGGGAGTGTGGGGGCGCCGTCCGTGGCGGGGGTCTGTGATGCGGCGCGGTCGGCGTCCGCGGCGGCGGCGTTCGCCACGGAGTCCGCCGCGGTGTCCAGGTGCGTGCGGCACGCGGCGATCCACTGACCCAGCCGCACCTCCGGGGTCACACCCGGGCAGCGGCCGGCCCACTCGGGGGCGAGGGCCTTGGCGACCGGGATCATGAGCAGCGCCAAGTCCGCAGCACGCTTCTCGATGTCGTCCAGCGACTTCGCGGAGTCCGCTCGCGCAGCAGCGACGGCAGCGCGGTACGCCACAGACGGGTCCACCTGGCTGGACCGCTCGACCGCGGCACGCTGAGACGCCTCCTCCGCGCGGGCCTCCAGGCGGTCCGTGACCACCTCGTCCTCCGTCAGCCCCCCGGCAGTGAACTGCCGGTACTGGTCCGGGTCGCTGGCGTTCGCCGGGTCGTACTTCATCCGGTCAAAGATCAGGTGGTCCAGCAGATCGGCACCGCGCGGGATGCGGAGGTCTTCGCTGTTCTCCTCGCGAAACGTCCGCTTGTTCTTCTCGTACTTGATCGGCATGTTGCGGTTGTTCGACTTGATGACCTGCGGGTCGTCGTCCCGGGTCATGCGGACCCACACGTCCACGTCGAACGGCAGGGCCTTGTTCGACTGGACGGCGTAGTCCTTCCGGCCGTCGCGGAACGGCTGACCCGTGTTCGGGTCAGTCGCGGAGATGACCTTGCCGCGGGCGGTCACGACGACGATCCCGGGGAACGTCCGCAGAAACTTGATGAGCCGCGCCCAGCGGGCGTTCGCGTCGTTCCACAGGGCCCGCCCGACGGTGATGTCAGCGGACGGGTCCCGGCGGAGGATCTCCTTCGCCTTGTCCGTGGACCGGGCGCGCTGGTTCACCCAGTCGCACAGGCCCTCCCACAGGGGGGTAGCGCTGTCAATGCACAACACGACCGGCGGGGCCCCGGCGTCGATGGCTGCCTGTGCGGCCAGGGACACGGCCTCGACCTGCTCGACGATCTCGTGGTACGACCCGTCGTGCTCGATGAGCCGCACCTTGTCGTCGCCGTATTCGTCGAGCTTCTTCTCCCCGACCTCGATGAAGTACGCGTCACCGACCCGGGGACTGTGCGCGAGAGCAACGATGGCGTAGGACTTCCCGGAGCCCTCCTCGCCCTCCAGCAGGATGAATGGGTGGCCGACCTTGCCGGTCGCCACGCGGTAGCGGATCTGTGCGGCCATCTGCCGCTCGACAGCGGCGCGCGCGGCGGGGGTGCGCTGCTGCCCGACGGCCCGCTGCGCTGCGCGGTGCGGGGCCTGCGGGTCGGACGCCCGGTTGACGATGTCCGCGGCGACGCTCATCGTGCGGCTCCCTCGTGGATGCGCTGCGTCAGGACGGCCTCCTGGTAGGCGCTGGCGGCGGCCTCGCGGCGGCGACGCGACACGACGTGGACGAGGGCGGTGACGTCGTCGCGGAGGTTGTCCCGGACCCGGTCGAGGCGGCGGGGGCCCTTCACCGCGGGGCCGTCGGCGCGGCGCCGGCCCCGGGCCGGGCGGCCGGACCGCCGCTGCCCCCAGATGATCGCCGCGTAGACGACGACCAGGGCGGCGACCATGGCGAGGGCGTACACGCCGATGAGGAGGTTCCCGGCGGAGGTGACCTGCGCGCTCACGCGGTCACCGCCGGGGTGGTGTCGTCACCGACGAGAGCGGCGTGGACGTCGTCCGGGCACGGCCCCAGGTCCGGCCGCTGCGACCAGTCCGGGCCCGCCAGCACCGCAGCCGGTGTCGCAGCCAGGTCGCCGACGCCACACACGGACAGGTGCACGGCGCCGTCGACGACCCCGGACCACGTGTGCGCGACCCCGTAGTGCGTGTCAGCGACGGTGTGCGACGAGGCGGAGAAACCGAGCGCGACCGCCGCAGTGCGGGCCTCGCCCGCCGTGCGGAACCTCATGGTCACGGTGTTGTCGGTCTCGACTCCGCCGACGCCGACGGGGCGGAGCGTGGACGGCAGCCGCTCGGCGACCACCGCGATAGCGGCGATCGGGTCGAGCGACCGCTGCATGGGGACGCGGCGTGCCGTGCCGGTCGTGGCTGTCGTGCTGGTGGGGGGGGCTGTCTGGTTCATCTGGCATCCTGTTCGTGTCGGTCCTCGTCGCCCGGTTCGCTGGCTGGCTTGACGGGCGTCTTGAGGACTAGCGGTGGCCCCGGCCCTTGTGGCCGGGGCCGCTTGCGTTACGCGGGCTGAGCCATGGGCTGCGCGGCGGGCGAGCCGTCACGGGCGATCGCCTCGACGTCCTCGCGGAAGAACCGGCGCTGACCGCCCGGGGTCCGTACAGTGCGGATGTGACCTGCATCCGCCCACCGGCGCACCGTGTCGTCGGAGACCCGGAGGCACTCGCGCGACTCACTTAGGCGTAGCCACTGCGACGGGCTCTTGCTGTCGTCCATGGGTATACCTAAGCAGCGCCAGTTACCCGCTGTCAATAGGCATACCTATGCGTGTCGAGGGATTGACAGCGATGTCCGGTATTGCCCATGCTCATGGGTATGGCAGCCAGCACCCGCGCGCCACGACGCGCCGCACCCGCATTCGGATTCGGAGACCGCCTCCGCCTCGTCCGTCGCGAGCTCCGACTCACCCAGGCCGAGATGGCCGAGCGATCGGCCGGTTCCTGCTGGACCGCCCCGCGGCCGGCGGGCCGGTGCCCGTGTCGACGCCGCTGCCGGTGCAGGTGGCGGACGTGGAGCGGGACGCGTCCTGACCGGGCGTCCACGAGACCGGGGAGGGCGCGCCGAGGGGTCGGGACGCGCCCTCCCCCAAACGGGCGGACACGCCACAGCATGTGACCGACCGGTCACGGTGGCGGTACCGTCCCCGCCGGGGGCACCACCAGCACGAGGGGGACGACATGACGACCACGACCCGGCCGGCCAGGACGAGCGGCCCGCGGGCTCTGCTGCTGCCGCTGCGGAACCGGACCCTCCCCTGGTGGGGGTGGCTCGGCCTCGCCCTGTCCACCGTCCTCGCGGTCGCCATCCTCACCCGCACCGCACCGCACCCGGCGCCGCCGCCCGAGCGGATCCCGACCGTGGTGCAGTCCCCGACGCCCGCCCCGTCCGTGTACCGCGCCTGACCCCACCCCACGCCGCGACACTCCCGCGGCTGCGGAACGACAGAGGCCCCGGCCGCCGCAACTGCGGCGCCGGGGCCTTCCTGCGTCCTGGGCTACTCGCCCGGGGGGCCGTCCTGGTCGAGCCCGAGGTGACGCTTCACCTGGGCCATGTCCTCCTCCAGCGACCCCACCCGCTCATCCACCGACGGCGGCACAGGGCCAGCAGCAGCCAGACCGGCCGCGATCCGCTCCACCTCGGCCCGCGCGTACCGGCGGTGCCCCTTCGGCGTCAGCCGCGCCGGCAGGTCCCCGCGCTTCCACATCCGATACACGGTCGACGTGTCCACCCCGAGGAGTTCAGCGGCCTCCGCGGTCGTGAGCTCGTCTGCGGGCACGGCTCGCCTGCCTCTCAGGGGTACGACCTCGGCCATGGGGCCAGGGTGCTCTCTCGGTCCTGCAACCAGTGCAGTCCGGGCAAGCGTAGGGGCAGGCGTCGGCATGCCCCCACTGTCCCACATCACCGCATGACTTGCACGCCTCGCACGACTCGTGCCATGGTGGACCCGAAGTCGCCCACGGAGGGACACCACCAGCCATGACCACCCCCACCACCCAGTCCACGCCGGACGCCCGGCACGCCACCCGCGGCCACGCCGCCCGCACCGTCGCCGTCCTCGGCGCCGTGTTCGTCGCCCTCATCGGCATCGCCGGAGCCATCTCCGTCGCAGACTCCGGCGACTGGCGCGCCGGTGGCCTCGCCGTCATCGCCGCCGTTGGCGCCGTCGCCGTCGCCATCTCCGCCGTCCGCGACCTCCGCGACGCCCGCACCACCGGCGCCCGCTGACCCCGCCATGCCCACCTACGAGATCCGCACCGGCACCGGAAAGCGGTACACCGTCGCCACCGTCAAGGCCGACCTGAAGGCCGGTGACTCCAGGGCCGCGCTCCGCCTCCTCGAAGACGAGTGCGACCGCCGCGGACTCAACCCCCACACCCACGTCATCCGCGAGTGGAGCCAGCGCTCCGGATGGATCGACCACGGAGGCACCAAGTGAACGTCGAAGCCTGGTGGCCCGTCGCCGGATTCGCCGGCATTGGGTTCGTAGTCCTGGGCGTCGCCGGAGCCCTGATGCTGTTCAAGTTGCAGCCCTGGCTCGTCGCCGCCGCGGGCGCCCTGTCCCTGCCCGCGTTCCTGCTGTCCGGGTACTACGCGAAGGAGACGTTCGTCGGCGCCGACCTTGTGCCCTGGATCATCGACCTGTCACCGGTCATCGCGATCGGCGGCTACTTCCTGGTCCTGTTCGGCATCGCATACGGGTTCATCGCGGCGATCCCCGGCAAGTGGTCCAAGCTCGCTGTGGTCCCTCCGCTGTTGATGACTCTGTGGCTGATGCCGTCGGTGGCGCCGCACCTGCTCGGCGGGGCGGTCACGGAGAACCTGAACGAACTCCAGAGCAACGTGACCGCGTGGCTCGCGAGTCGCACTCCTGGCTGGTTCGTCGCATGACCGGCCGGCCGAGCATGGGGCGGGCGCCGCAGTCGGAGACCCTCGCCGCGTTCGTCGCGTTGACGGACAGCATCCGCCGGGAGTACCGGCGCCGCGAACGGCAGGCCACCGGGTCGGGGGACACGTGGCTGTCGTCGCGGCTCGAGGCACTCCAGCGGGTCGAGGCGGAGGACGCCGGTTCGCTCATCGCTCGCTCGCTCACTCAGTCACCGACGGGCATGTTCGACAGGCCCCGGACCGCGGAGGGTCGCGCGCATGCGCGTACACGCGCGGCCCGCCTCCTGTCCAGACGCCGCGACAGGGAAGGGGTGAACTGAGTGGACCCCGTGACGGGCCTGCTGCTGGCGATGCTGTTCGCCGACCTCGTCACCGGGGGGTGGGTGCACTCCACCCTGATCGGTGGCGCTACCGGTGCAGCCCGGGAGACGTGGGCGGACCTGTCGCCCCGCATCCCCACGAAGGTGAAGCGGTCCCGTGCCGTCCGCGCGGGCCGCGCGGTAGGGGTGGGCGCCCTGTACGGGGGAGCCGCGGTAGCGCGTGGCGTCCGCACCGGTGTCGTCCCGGGTGTCCGGGCGGGGCACTCCCGGTGGCGGTCCCAGCGGCACTACTGGCATCGCGCCCGGGACGCGTGGACCCGGTTTCGCCTGTGGCGGGAGCAGCGCACGAGTCGACCGGTGGGGGGTCCTGCCCCGGCCCCTACCGGTTCCGGACCTGACCGCCCCTCCCCTGGGGGTGGGGGTCCGGGCGGGGGCCGGGGCCGCACCCCCGGCCCCCGCACCACCACCGGTAGCGGTACCGCCGCCACTGCTCCCGCTGCCGGGGGTGCGGCTGCTCCCGCCCCCGGTAGCGGGGCTCCACCCGCCCCGGGGAGCACTCCCGCTCCCGGCCGGGAGCGGGAGCCGCAACCGGTAGCGGGGAGCGGTAGCGCTCCCGCTCCCGGCGCCGACCGGCCGGACCTGCGACTCATCCCCGGTGGCGCTACCGCCACTACCGGCACCACCACCGACACGACCACCGACAGCAGCACCCCGACCAGCCAGGAGGACACCACCGTGACCACCACCACCGTCGACACGTACGCCCCCAACACCACCACCGAAGACGTCCCCGCCCACATCCAGGCCGGACTCGACTTCGCCGACGCCGTCGAGGACATCGCCGAGCAGTACACGTGCGCTCTCGAGGACACCGTCCGCCGGCACATCACGTCCGCTGAGTCGATCCCTGGGTTCCCGCCGAGTCTGCAGGGGCAGTGGGAGGACGACGTGGCGGGGCCGCTGTCGATGGTGTCGGCGCTGTTGAAGCAGGCGGCGGAGGGTGCGCGGGGTGCGGCGGAGGCGGAGCGTCGGGCGTTGCAGGAGTCGGTGGATGCGGCGGACTCCGCTCCGGCGGACTCGGACCTGTCGCAGTCGGTCCTCCGCTCCCGCTGACCCACACCCGCTACCGCTACCGCTACCGCCACTACCGGAGAGGACACCCGCCGCCGTGTTCGGTCGCCCGTCGCGCCGCGAGCTCGCCGCCCAAGTGCGGGAGCGCCAGGAGCGGATCGACGCCCTGGAGAGTGCGGCCCGCCCGCCGCGGTGGCGGCGTGCCCTCGCCCGGTTCAACCGGGGGCCGTGGTGGTGGCGGCTGTTCGTGACGTGGCCGGCGGCGGTGGCCGGGGTCGGGGCCGCCGCCGGTGCACTCCTGGCGGTAGCGGTGGCGCGGGCGTGGCTGCGTTGGCCGCGCGGCACCACCGCTACCGCTGCGGGGGCGTGGACGTTCGCGGGCGGGCCGGGCGGCTGGTGGGGGGTCCTTCCCCTGTCCCTCACCACCGTGGCGGCGGTGTGGTGGCACTACCGGTTGCGCCCGCTCCCGCCGCCGCCGCTCCCGCCGCCGGTGCACGGGCATGTGGCGTTGTGGCGGCAGCGGGTCGCGGACGGCGACGACGCCCCCGCCCGCGGGGCGCACGTCTCCGACCTCGTGACCGTCGTCCGGGCACCCGACGGCCGGGCGTGCGGGGTCACCCTCCACGTGACCGGCGCCGACTCCACGCAGACCCCCGTGCACATGGGCCGGATCATCGACCGGCTCACGTGGATCTACGGGGTGGACGCCGCCGCCATCACCGTCCACCCGGTGAAGGGCAACAACCGGCGGTCGGACATCACGATCCTCGACCAGTGGTGGATGGACGACCTCGCCGAGGCGCGCCGCGCCCGCGTCCACGAAGTCCAGCCGTGGACGGGCCCCAGCCTGGAGCCGGACGGCCGGTTCCGGGTCATGACCGCCCAGCAGGACGGGCAGCCCGTGTACGGGCGGCTGTGGACTCCCGGGCACGGCGCCCACGACATCGACCTGTCCGGGGTGAAGGGGTCAGGGAAGTCGAACGCCGCCCACCTCATCCTCGCGTCAGTGATGTCCGCCGGCCGGGTCGTCCTTGACCTCATCGACCTCAAGGGCGGGACGTCGCTGCCGGAGTGGCGGGCCGTCGCGCACCGGTTCGGGTCGACCGTCGACGAAGCCATGACGGCGTTGGACCGGGCGACCGCCGTCATGCAGGCGCGGCTCGCGGAGTACGCGCGGACCCCCCGCCTGGACGCGGACGGGAACCCGGTGGTCGTCCACGGGCAGCCCCTCGTGGGCGTGTCGCAGCGCGACCCGAGCGAGGACTTCCCCGTGTACCTGCTGGTGATCGACGAGTTCCCCGAACTGATCGCGAACCGGGACGCGGAGCGCAAGCTCCGGACGCTGGTGAACCAGTCGAGGTCGACGAACGTGGCGGTCATGCTCATCCACCAGTCGAACAACCGGGGTGACGGGTGGGGGGACAACACGGGGATCCGCACGAACATCACCAAGTCGGGGACGGTGGTGGCGTTCCGGAACGACGCCGGGGCTGGGTCGAAGTCCGTGGGTGGGACGGCCCGGCTGCAGGACATCGAGGAGGGCACGCCGGGGGCGGGGTTCGTGTCGTCGCCGTGCACTCGGGGTGAGGTGTTCGGCCGGGTCGAGTTCGTCGCGGACGTCGTGGAGGCGTTGCGGTTGTGCCGGCCGGGGCGCCTGGAGGTGGCGGCGGAGGGCGCGGTGGCGGAGGTGGAGGCGTGGGCGGAGGAGTCTCGCCGCCGCCGGGACGCCGCCCGCGACGCGGCCAAGGCGGCTGCCGCTGCTGTGCCGGTGGCGTCGGGGGCGGTGGGCAGTGTGCCCGTCATGGCCCACCACGCAGCCGAGGCCCTGGCCGGGCCGGGCCCGGACCCCGCGGCGTCCGACCGGATCGTCGCGTACCTCGCGTCGCAGGGCGCGGGCCGGGTGCTGAAGACGGGGGAGATCCTCGCGGGGGCCGGGGTGCGGTCGTCGACGTTCACGCAGTGGAGGTTGCGGCAGCCGGAGGGGTTCGTGATCGATCACGGTCACGGTAGGTGGGCTGCGGGGGCGGCCCTCGTCATGGACAGGAGCAACGCATGAGCACGGAGATCGAGCACATGGGTGAGCGGTTCGAGGCCGACGCCCGCGACCACGACGGGGGCAGGGAGTTCCGCGCCAGGGTCAGCATCGAGGGCGTCTGGACGGTCGAGAACACGAGCGGCGCACTCGTCCTGAATGAGCCCGGCGCCATGCTCCAGTGGGCGCGGGTCAACCCGAACACGCCCGGCCTCACCGTGGAGGATCTCCCCGACCCGCTGCCGCCGGAGCCGGGCGCCCGGTTCTGGGGTCAGCGCGCCAACGACGCCCAGCAGTACTGGGTGACCGTCGTCGGCAACAGTCCCAGCCTGGACGCGACCGGCAAGCCCGGCGTGCGGGTCGGCTACATGCCGACCGACCTGCGGGAGTCCGCCTGGGACGCCGTCATCTGGTCCGACGAGGTCACGGCATACGGCCTCGTCCGCCTCCCCGACCCGGAGGTGACCCCGTGAGCCTCAAGAGCGCGCCGTTCTACTGGCTGGAGTGCGACGGCTGCGGCGGGAGGTCGCCGGACGTAGACGACATCTCGGCGTGGGCCGACAGTTCCGCCGCCGAGGACAACGCCCGCGACAGTGACTGGTACGTCGAGAAGGACGGCCACTACTGCGAATCATGCGCAGAGAAGAACGGCATCCACTACTGCGAGGGCTGCGACGACCGGAAGCGCGTCGCCCGCGAGGACGCCGACGGCGCGCGCTGGTGCGCCGAGTGCGCCGCCGCGGATGTCGGATTGAATCCAACAATCCCTCACGTGATCGCAGCCGGGAACGGTGACGACCCGCCTGCCCGAGTGGTCTACGAGCCGGGTCGGCAGGGCGGCCCGGAGGTGACCGCGTGACCGTCGACCTGTTGCGGCGTGCAGCGACCGAGATGGACGCCGAAGCCGACCGCCTCGACGCGATGGACAGGGACGCCGTCCGGGGGAACTGGGTGGCCGACCCGAGCAGCGACGCCCCCGGCCAGGCGGACATGATCGTGCACCGGCGGAACACCCTCGCCCGGGACGCCGCCACCCTCCGCGCGCAGGCCGCACTGCTCCGAGACGAGTCGCGGTTCACCAACACCGATGACCTCGTGGTCGCCATCGCCCGCGCGTTCCTCGACGAGCCAGCCCCGCAGCCCCCGACGAGCGGCGGTCACGTGCACCGCATGTC
>JACCDR011593772.1_pt1 | contig 10123 bp, 6 predicted proteins | sample 7446431 | NCBI WGS metagenome assembly JACCDR01 (sample SAMN15323443, study PRJNA562643) | freshwater metagenome | isolation source: river surface water | place: USA:Blue River Watershed | collected 2017-08-17 | reverse complement strand
CAAAGGCAGACGAAAAGGAACAAGAGGCAACCCGGACCATGTTCATAGCACATCTTAATGCCGAATATGAAAATGAGCTCAGTTCACAAGTTCGGACCAAATTCGTTCTCGGTCAAATGTACCGAGCGATGGAGGAGGGCGTCCCCTTTATTCTTGATGAAGCTAACGCTGCTCCACATGATGTTCTGATTGCTCTAAATGATTATTTGACGCGGCGACCTGGTGATGTTATCAGGGTCCAGCAGGATGGCGGGAGAGAGATTACTATCAAAAAAGGTTTTGCCTTTGTGCTAACTGGTAACGAAGGAGAGAAATACAAACGAGGTGATGGTCGAGGTATGGATCCAGCGTTTCTATCACGTCTTCATCGTATTGACTATGACTATCCTAGACAAACAACCGATGTTACTTATCAGCAGTATTTAGAATTCAAAGCTAAAGAAAGCCAACTTACTTTCGAGGAACGAAAAAAGCAGCCAGAAATCCAGGTAGAAATGTTTGAAATTTTAACCGCTATGCTTATGGAGACTGATGGTACGGTCAATCTACCGCCGTCGGAATTTGAAAACGTCTTTAACTTAGCAAGGGTAGCTCGTTTGTTGCAAGATAATTATTCTGGTAGACAAATTGATGCTAGTCTTTACAAAGGCGTGGGAGCACGCCAATACAATCTAAAGAAGTCAGTTCCTTCCATTCGTAACTTAATTTCTGTTATTGCTGATTGGAAAGCCGATGGCTATTTGCGACCTTTGGATTATTTCCTCTATCAGAACTTTATTGCTCAAGCAGAAGTACCTGAGGATCGAGTCTTTTTAATCAGTGTCTTTAGAGATTGTGGTAATTTTTTTACCGACGAAGCTTTATTTCCAGAAAACGGTACAATTGCCGCTCTCGAAGATAAGGACCGAATGAACAAGAACTATGAGCTTGATGTTTCACTTCTGAGGGAAATTGGAACTAATGATCCTGACGCGATGTCATTTGCTGCTCAAGACCTAGAGCGATCACTACTTATAAAACAAGATACAATCAAGCAGTCTGGTGTTGTGACTATTGTCGGACCGCATCTGTTGGTTGATGCTGTCTATGGTAAGGGGCCAGACGCGACACATTATGGTTCAAAAATTTTGGATGAAAGAAAAGAGGTTAAGCCAGACAGAGAGAATAACAGTCGAGAATCCTTACTGACTGAAAAAGAATTGGAAGAAATTCTCTCTGAGGGGAATGATCGTAGATCTAAGCTAGAAAGCGTCTTAGCAAAATTGGACGAAATCATAGGTCTAGAATGTTCGGTCGCTTAGGCTGAATTGTGTGGTATGTCCAAAGAACCTTTCCCTTGCTCCACAATCTCCACCCTAAAGTCTAACCTCGAAGTCAAACTCGAAGAGTATAAGGTAGCACTAGAAGAAGTACGAGTAGAAGGAACGATGAGTAGCGTAAATAGACTTAAAGAAATCGAAGTAGAACTCGATACTATCAAGGGTGAAATTGAAGACGAGTTAAGTAAAGTTGGGTATTCTTTAGAAATACCTGAAGTAACAGACCCTAATGTCATCAACCAAGAACTCAAGGAACTCGGTAGTCCAGCGACTATTGATACCAATATCGAAGGAGGTGTAATCAACCTCACCCTCTCTCCTGAAATACTAAAAGCTCTTCAGTCGTATGATACAGCAATTGAGGCCTATACCAAGATCCCCAGGACAACAGAGGAAGTAAACGATCCCTTTGTATACTACGAACTAAAGAACCTCCCCTGGAACCCTCTTACTTACCCCAACCTCGAAGTCTTGATCCTTAATCATGGAGAGACCAAAGAAATCGACCGTGACCTGTTCGTCATCGATATGAAAGCCCTCGGTTACCGTCCTCTCCACTTTTCGGAACTAGTTGCACTCGCTCTCGCTAAACCCGACCTTAACCGTCGAAATGAATACTTCAACACCTATGAGAAATATATCTTGGGTGATGCTTGGCAGGCGCCGTTCTTCGGCGGGTCCAACTTAAGGCGTTACTTGAACGCGATTCTGGTTGACGTTGATTGGGGTCATCACATTCGCTCCTTGTTCGTTCGCTCTTAGAGCCAAGCCTTTAGCGGTAACATTAACCCCAACCAGAGATTGACCTAGTAATAGAAGGATGTACAATGGAAAGGTGGTTTTTTCACCTTTCCATTTTACATCTTTAATATAAAACTATGGGTACCGATAACTTAATCGCCAAGCTCTACGCCTCATCCAAAACAGTGTTTACCGTGAAGGATATAGCTTTATTATGGAAGGAAAGTGATAGGGTGAAATTGTATAATAAAATCAAATACTATGCTAACCAAGGATCTTTACTTAGACTGACACGAGGCGTCTTTGCTAAAAACAAAGAGTACAATGTAAAGGAATTGGCTACTAAAATTTATTCTCCTTCATATGTAAGTTTTGAGACAGTCCTACGTGAGGCAGGAGTTGTTTTCCAGCACCATGAAGCAACTTTCGTCGCTGGACCGTACCCTTGTCGAAAAACTATTGAAGGCCATAGATTTGTCTTTCGGAGACTTAAAAAAAGTGTTTTGTACAGTAGCGCGGGAATTAAAATTGAAAAAAATTATAGTATTGCTACCCCTGAGCGCGCCTTCTTGGATGTTTTGTATTTAAATCCCAAGTTTCATTTTGATAATTTAAATAGGATTGATTGGGATTTATGTTTTAAGTTGGTGAAGATTTATAATAACCAGGAATTGGTTAAACGTTTAAACAGTTATCAAAAATATGCTAAATAAAGAAAGACATCAAGTAATAATGAGTCAGATTTTGCGCGATGTGTATTCGGACACAGCTATCTCATCTCTGTTGGGATTTAAAGGCGGAACCTGCGCCTTTTTCTTTTATGGACTGACTCGCTTTTCAGTGGATCTTGACTTTGATCTGCTTGGGACAAGCGAAGAAGCCAAGAAAATAGTGTTTGAAAATATTGGTGAAATACTAAGAAAGTATGGTGAGCTTAAAGATTCATACATTAAACATCAAACCATTTTTTTTCTTTTATCATACGGAAATGACGATCACAACATCAAAATTGAAATTAACTTACGTTCTTTTTCACCTGATCCTAGGAAACATTATGAAATGAGGGAATATCTTGGTATAGCAATGTTGGTTGGGAAAAAAGAGTATTTGTTTTCTAGCAAACTAGTAGCTCTAACCGATCGCCGAGTAATGGCCATGAGAGACATATATGACATTTGGTTTTTTGCAAAGAACCTCTGGGATTTAGATCCAGAAATAATTAAATTAAGAACCGGAAGCTCTGTGAAAGAATATTTAGCTAAATGCATTAAAGTTATAGGAGTTGTGAAAGATAACGAGATCCTTGGAGGATTGGCGGAGCTACTGCCTGACGAGAAGGCTAAAGCTTGGGTAAAAAATAGTTTACGTGATGAAGTTGTATTTCTCTTAAAAAGTTTCCAATCCGCTCTTACCTAGTGATACAATATACCCATGTCCAAAGAACCTTTCCCCTGTACCACTATCTCCACTCTAAAGTCTAACCTCGAAGTCAAACTCGAAGAGTATAAGGTAGCACTAGAGGAAGCACGAGTAGAAGGAACGGTAGGTAGCGTTGAGAGACTTAGAGCCATTGAAGTAGAACTCGAGACTTTAAAGACAGTGATCGAGGAAGAATTGAATGAGGTGGGATATTCACTAGAAGAAGTAACTACTCTATCTACTAGATATAAACATCCCGATGGAAGAGTGGAGGATGTCACCCTTGATATTGAAGCAACCCTAGAAGACTTCGAAAGTTTCTACAATACCCATGGTATACCAGTACCACCTGACTTCGCTCCCAAAATCAGAGAAATCTTCACTACCAACCAAACTGCGATCGAAAACGCAATCAAAACCAAAGGTTTCAACAAGATGCTTCTAGTACCCGGGAACTTGTCACTCCCTAATGTTGCGAAGAAAATGGAGATGGAGCAAGGATATTTCCTAGGGGATAACTTCAAAAACGCTGGTGGCTTTACCGGAGCTATCGAAACCACCCATACTGAGAATCACCGCCTTATCCTCGTCCATGACGCCAAGGAACTAACTGATCGACCGGAACTCGCTTCTACCCTTAATATCAGCGGTACCGACGCTCAAAACCAGGACCCCCTTTCTCTCACTGACTACCTAGTCTTCGCTAATCACCACTATACGAAAACTGGGGAACACTTAGACACAGCCAAATTGACTTGGACATCTACTCAAGCGGGCACCGGTCTCGTCCGCGTGCGCTGGGATTCCGGTGGTGGTCTGCTGTACGTGGGCGTGATTGATCCATCGGGCTCGAGGGGCAATCTCGGCGTCCGCTCCTCCGCTGTCTTTACCTAATTTACTTTTTCCTTTTTAATTATTTTGATTTCTTCAGGTAGTTTTTTAATAGAGTACTTATCTAAATAAATGTTAAGATGTGAGGGTTATAAAAAAGCACGGCCCCATAAGGGGCTGTGCTTTGGGGTAGTGGCCAATCTCTTAAACCGCGTTTTCAACTTTTAACTTTTCAATCAAGTCTTCAATTTTAATTTCAAGTTTTTCACCGGAGCGGCTCTCGAGTGTAAGGAGGCCACTTTCCATTTCTTTGTCACCGATAACTAAGAAGTAGGGAAGTCGCTCGCTCTTGGCCTCACGGATCTTTTTGCCTAGTGACTCTGAGCTGAGGTCAGCGGTGGCACGGAGCTTGGCTGCTTGTAGTTTGGTTAGGATTTCTTCAGCGAGGGGGAAGTGATTTTCTCTAACTGGTACCACTCGGATCTGTTCGGGTGAAAGCCAGAGTGGGAAGTTGCCCGCAAAGTGTTCGATCATAATCGCCATAAAGCGCTCGAGGGAACCAGCAATAGCGCGGTGGATCATGACAGGGGTTTGCTTACTGCCATCTTTTTCGGTGTAGGTGAGATTAAAACGAGCCGGTTGGACAAAGTCTAGTTGCGCAGTCGCAAGCTGACGTTCACGACCAATCGCATCTTTAAACATAAAGTCTAATTTTGGTCCGTAGAAAGCGGCTTCACCTTCAATCTTCTTGTATGGTAGGTTTAAGCGAGTTGCTACCTCCTCAAGCATTGCTTCGGCTTTCTCCCAATTACTGACTTCACCAAGGTATTTGTCTGGATCCTTAGGGTCGCGAGTTGAGAGTGAGACCCAATAGTTTCCTTCTCTAAACATGCCGAGAGCGGTATAGAATTCACGGATGACTTTGACGATGTTTTCGACTTCCTGTCCGATTTGATCAACGGTACAAAATACGTGTCCATCATCTTGAGAAATACTGCGGACGCGTGAAAGTCCGATCAGTTCACCAGCTTGCTCGTCACGGTAGACCATGGTGGTTTCGGCGTAGCGAATCGGGAGTTCTTTATAGGAACGAGGTCGACTGTCGTAGATTTGCGTGTGATGCGGACAGTTCATTGGCTTCATCACAAACTCAGCGTCGCTTTGGCCTTTAACCTTAAATAGCTCGTCTTTAAATTTATCCCAGTGCCCGGAAGTCTTATATAAGTCACTCTTAGTGATATGGGGGATACAGACTTTGACGTAACCGTACTTGGCCTGAATCTGCATAATTTTTTCGACGATTAAGTCACGGATCATGGTGCCTTTAGGGGTAAAGAGAGGGAGGCCAGGACCAACCAAGTCAGAGAAGGTAAAGAGATCTAGTTCTTTACCGAGTTTACGATGGTCACGTTCTTTGGCTTCTTCTCTTTGTTTTTCGTAAGCAGTGAGCTCCTCTTTTCCGGCGAAAGCTAGACCATAGATTCTCGTTAGCATTGGCTTTTTCTCATCGCCACGCCAGTAGGCACCGGCAATTTTGTCGAGTTTGAATGCCTCTCCGGAAATTTCTTTAGAGGGGTTCTCAAGATGACCACCACGACAAAGGTCGGTAAAACCACCACAAGTATATAAGGTAATCTTTTCGCCCCGTTCCGCGATTTCTTCTACTAACTCTAGTTTGTATTGATTGTCACGAAATCGGATACGCGCATCTTCGAGACTAACTTCTTCGTGCGAGAACTTTGTCCAGTTTGGAAGTAGTTTACGCATGATATTTTCGATCACTGGTAGATCGGTTTCGCCTGGTGTAGCGCCGCCAACGAAGTCGATGTCGTAATAAAAACCATTGTCTACAGCGGGGCCAAGGGTAAGTTTGGCTTTGGGGTATTTTTCTAAAACCGCCGCCGCTAAAAGATGGGCGAGAGTGTGTCGTGTGTGTTCAAGATTTTGTGACATAAAGATATTTTTTAATAAATAAAACGGCCCGAGGAAAAATTCAAAAGCTTTTGAATTTTTCCTCGGGCGATTTAGAACCGCGGTTCCACCGATCTTCCGCGTTGGTATGCCAACGGGCACTCATTAATCAGATTAGGACTAGTGTCTCATTCGCTCTGAATGATCGTGGTTGGTAGCCACAACAATCTCTGATACTTCTATCCTAAGTCAATCTGTTAAAAAGTCAAACGGCTTACGAGAACTTCTCACCTTCGTGGATGATGGTTTGGCCGGAGAGGAGTTTGGCGCGTTCGAGAGCCACTGATGGTTCGCCATTTCTCATACTTAGGCGACCCTTGATCGCAATACAGGATCCAGGAGTGAGGACGGATTTTAGTTCGTGATAGGTGTTAGGAAAAGCCACCAGTTCAATTTCTTCTTTTCTGTCAGTTAAAGCGATAAAGGCCATTCGGTCACCCTTTTTGGTGAGGAGTTCCCTTACGGTGGTGATCATTCCGGCGGTCACAATTGGTATACCGTTTCGGTCTTCTTTTTTAACCGCACTCACAGTTGGGCGCTTGGCTAATTCTTCTGTGTAGTCATCAAGAGGGTGTCCGGAGACATAAACGCCAAGCAGTTCTTTTTCCCAGGTTAGTTTTTGCAGTTTGAGAATCGGCTCGGCTTCTTTAAGTTCCAGAGTTACTCCATGGTCGTTACCAGCAAAGGAGAAAAGCGAAACCTGAGCGGATTCTTTTCTTTGACCATTCTCTTTGTTGAAGTTAAGAAGTAGTTCGATATTGGTATGCATTTGTCCACGCTCTGCGAAACGATCAAGAGCCCCTGTCATAATTAAGGCTTCTAGAGATTTTTTGTTTAAATTTCGATCAGTAACGCGGGTCAGGAAATCAGATAAGGAAGTGTATGGTCCATTTTCCTTTCTTTCGGCAATGATGGTGTCGGCAATACCTTCACCAAAGTTTTTGATGGTAGTGAGACCGAAACGGATGGTGCGTTTGTCTTTGACTACCGTGAAATCAGAATACGATTCGTTGATGTCTGGCGGCAATACTTCAATGTTCATTCGCTCACATTCGTGAATGATTTCGGAAATTTTCTCGGTATCGCCAGCGTCAGCGGTGAGTACGGCTGACATGTACTCGACCGGGAAGTTGGCTTTCATGTAAGCGGTTTGGTAGGCGACACGGCCGTAACTAGCCGCGTGAGCTTTATTAAATCCATAGGCTGCAAATGGCTCGATCAGGCTCCAGAGCTTGTCGGCGATTTTGGTGGAAAGCTTACCATACTCAACGAAGCCTTTGAGTAGTTTGTCTTTTTCGGCGGCCATGACTTCAGGAATTTTCTTTCCCATCGCTTTACGCAGCGTGTCAGCTTCAAGCCAACTGTATCCAGCGAGTTCACGAGCAATCGTCATAACGTCATCTTGGTAGGTGATCACACCGTAGGAACGTTCCAGGATAGGTTTGAGACGCGGATCAATATAGGTGACAAGTTCAGGGTTATGTTTTCTTTCGATGTAGGTAGGAATTGATTCCATCGGTCCAGGACGATAAAGGGCGACCATCGCGTTTATATCATGGATCGTCGTAGGTTTTAGCTGCTTCAAGAAAGCAGTCATTCCGGAGCCGTTTAACTGGAAAAGACCCATAGTTTCGCCTTTGGCGAGGATACCAAAGGTAGGATGGTCGTTGATAGGGATATTTTCAATATCAACCTCGATCTGGCGGTTCTGCTTTACCCGCTCGACTGCATCCGCTAAGATGGCCAGGTTTTTTATTCCGAGAAAGTCGAACTTCAGTAGTCCAACACCGTCTTCACCAACGCTTTTCATTTCGTACTGGGTAATGTACTTACCGCTCTTGGGATCGGGCTGAATGGGAACGAATTCATTAAGTGGGGAAGGGGCGATTACGACGCCAGCGGCATGTACTCCGAGGTGTCGCACGCGGCCTTCAATTTGTTTCGCGAGGTCAATTACTTCACGACTCTCAGCATCTTTTTTATATAATTCAGCTAAGTCCGGTTCGATCTCGAGCGCCTTCTTGATCGTCATCGGGAAGCCCTGGCTACCCATTGGGATGAGTTTGGCGATTCGGTCACCGGTCGAGTACGGATGACCTAAAGCGCGGGCGACATCTCGGACGGCGGCACGTGCCATCATGGTACCGAAGGTACCAATCTGCGCGACTTTATCTTCACCATATTTACTCTTGGCGTACTCAATAATCTCATCACGCCTATTATCAGCGTAGTCCATGTCGATATCAGGCGCGGAAGGTCTTTGGGGGTTTAAGAAACGTTCAAAAGGTAAGTTGTATTCTAAGGGGTCGACGTTCGTGATGCCGAGGACGTAAGTGGTGAGTGATCCGGCGACTGAGCCGCGGATGGTGGTTAAGATTCCACGTTCTCTTGATTCTCGTAGCAGGTCACCTACCACTAGGAAATATTTAGCGTAGCCTTTAGTTTTGATCACATCAAGTTCGTAGTTTAGACGGTCGGTAATCGTCGAGTTATTTTCATCTAGGCCTCGCCACTTTAGTCCAGCAAAAGCGGTAATTCTTAGTTCTTCATCGGGCTCACGACCACTTTCGATTTTGTAGTCAGGAAAGTACCAGTGAGTACCAATTTCTATCGGCACGGTACATTGTTCAGCGATTTTGAGAGTGTTAGCGAGAGCCTCAGGGTTGTCCTTGAAGTATTCTTCGGCTTTAGCTTGGGTAATAAAGGAAAAATCTTCTTCAGTGTCTTCTACACTGCTGGTGTCTACCACTCCACCATTTTGGATTTTGATCATTGTCTCACGAGCGAGGCGGTCTTCCGGTTTAAGATAGTAGACATCGTGTGCGGCAACGAGAGGTGTGTTGTGTTGTTTGGCAAAATCCCGAAGGCGTTTTTGGTTTTCTTCATGATCAAGGATTTCGGGATGGTGAGTTATTTCTAAATAACAATCGTCTTTAAAAAGTCCTTTATACCATTTAAGTCTCTTTAGTGCATGAGCCTCATCGCCATCCTTAAGGGCCCGCGCCACTTCGCCAGCGAAGGAGGGGATAATACAAACTAAATCCTGGGCGTAGGTACTAAGGAGTTCATCGTCGAGACGAGGTTTGTAGTAGAAGCCTTCGAGGTTAGACAGGGTAACTAATTTGATCAGGTTTTGGTAACCAGCAAAATTCTTAGCCAACAGTACGACGCGGTTTCGTGGCTTATCAATCTGAGCGTCCTTGTCATGCCTGGTCCGGGGAGCGAGATAAGCATCAAGGCCGATGATCGGCTTTATACCTTCTTTGCTGCAGGCTTTATAGAAATCAATAATGCCATAGAGAGCGCCATTGTCGGTCAGTGCTAGGGCTGTTTGGCCATCAGCTTTAGCCGCTGCCGCTAGTTCTTTAGGGGTGGGTAAGGCATTTAAGAGAGAATAATGTGAGTGGACGTGGAGATGAACGAATTTCTGGCTGTCTGACATTTGTCTATTATAACATCAACTTTTATTTTCCGGGAACTGGAAAAAAAGTCGCTTTTACTTTAAAGTGAGGCGGGAAAGTATATCAACCAGAGAGGGTTTTAAATGGCGATCGAAGTTATCGATGGAAGAAGTTTGGCCGAGGAAATTAACGCAGAGACCAAAAGTAATGTTGAGTCGCTGAAACTTGTTGGTGTAACACCATGTTTAGCTGTTGTCATAGTTGGAACTAACGAAAGTTCCAGGCAATACGTTGCGCAGAAGGAGCGGCTAGCACAAAGACTCGGTATCAATCTGAAAGTGATTGATTTACCCGAGAGTGTGGGTTATGACGCCTTGTTAAGTAGGGTTGGACTTTTATCTCGGTCAAATCAGTATCATGGTGTTCTGATCCAGCTTCCTT
>JACCDR011337462.1_pt1 | contig 10123 bp, 12 predicted proteins | sample 7446431 | NCBI WGS metagenome assembly JACCDR01 (sample SAMN15323443, study PRJNA562643) | freshwater metagenome | isolation source: river surface water | place: USA:Blue River Watershed | collected 2017-08-17 | reverse complement strand
CGGGGGCCACCAACGTAGCCGCTCCGGCCCTCTCCGACGCCGACGCGCTAGAAGCCGCAGCGATGGTGATGCGTGAACGAGGCATTGAGCGCACGACGCCAACGGGGCTTGAGTGCATGGCGCAGGATCTCCGCGCCGCGTCCGCGCCCGTGCCGAAGCCGGTGGATGCGTTCGAGGCGTTCACTCATTGGCTGGCCTCCTGCGCGCGCTGGCGGAGGGCGGAGAGGACGGTGCGAGCGGCACGCGCGAAGGAGACGACGTGAACGCCAGAGTTGAACGCGCTTTCTGCAACCGCCCGGAGTGCAACCGGCGGGCTGCGCAGAAACCTCAATGCGCACACCACTCACGCACCTGCGTCTGGTCGCGCGACGAAGACGACACCGACCTCTGGGAAGGGTCGTGCGGCGTCGCGTGGTGCTTGAGTGAAGGCACGCCCGCCGAGAACGGCATGAACTACTGCCCGCGCTGCGGGGCGCGGTTGGAGCAAGCGAAGGAGAATCCCGATGCAACCTGACCGGCCGAAGTTCTGGAGAATCGCTGGCCCGGAGACGCCTGGTGGATTTTGGGGCGGCTTCCGCCTTGGTCTGGTGCAAGCCAACGTCATCGGATTGCCGATTCTCGTCATCATGCTGATCTGGAGCGCCTGCCATGCAACCTGACACGACGCCCGACCTGGAGTGCGAGTGGTGTGGGCGCTCTATGAGTAGGCACATGCGCGCCTACTACTTCGGGTTCGACCCGACCGGAGCGCCAGCGATCGACCGGATCCTGTGCTCTGTGGCGGCAGCCGGAAAGGGCCACCACCACACCGAGAGATGGACCGAAGCCGAGGAGGGTGAGGAGTCATGCGTCGCCCTGATCCAGAGGGCTGCGAATGAAGCCGCGAAAGCTGTTGAGGCTGCCGCGCGCGAGCGGGACGAGCTGCGCGCCAAGGTGGATCGCCTGGTGTCGCGCGGCATCGAGGATCTGCGCCACGAGAGCGACGAGCTGCGCGCCCGCGCCGATGAGGCCGAGGGCAACCTCGCATCGCTCGCCGATGCGCTGAATGTCGGAGCGCGCGAGAACGGGCTACGCGAGGTCGAACGGTACCGCGACCTTGACGAGATGCGCGGCGCCGTTGATGCGCTGGCTATCAACCTCGGCCATGCTCGCGCCCAGCTCGGCGCGGCGAACGAGAGAGTCAAGAAGGCCGAGGCCCGCGCGAAGGAGCTGGAGGTGATGCTCAAGGAGGGCGCGAAGACGCTCAGCTTCTACGGGGCGCACAATCAGGCAGAACAGTTCCGCGCCGCGCTGGCGCAGAAGGAGCCGAAGCCGTGACGACCTGGACTGCACTAGCCGTTGCCGTTCGCTTTGACGCGGAGGCGAAGTCCGCCAGCATTGTCAACGCCATGGGCGTAGGGCGATGGGCGTGGCAGCGTGGCCCGGCCCGCCTGGGTCGCCACTCGTGGGGCGCGATCAAGCATTGCCGCTCAGATGCCGCGCTGCGCTGGGCGCTCAAGCAGGACCGCAGGGAGCGCGCTCGCGCTCGTGGAGGTCGCCCGTGACGACCTGGAGCAAGACCCCGCCGAGCGAGCCTGGGTACTGCTGGGCGCGTCGGGTAGACCCGAAGGGCGTATGGGCGCGCTCGAAGCCTCTGGTGGTAGTTGAGACCGAGTACGCCCAGTATTGGGCCGAGTCTCAGCGCATCGACGGCGACCGTGTGGAGTTCGGCCCGCGCATCCCCTCGCCCGAGGCGATCGAGGCGGCGAAGGACGCGCTGCTTGAGGCGTTCCCGCACCTACCAGACTCGGCTGTCGAGCGGTGCCGTCAGGCCCTCGCCAAGCTGGAGGGCCGTTCGTGAGCGCCGCCGACGACGCGCTGGACGTGGCAATGCTGACGGTCTGCCGCTGGCGAGATCCGCGCTTCTCCGAGTGGTCCGACGATGCGCAGCTTGTGCTCGCCGAGACGTACTGCAAGAACCGCGAGTGGGTCGCCGCCGCCGAGCGCGTGCTGGTCGAGCGTGGGCTGGGCGAGAAGTACGGGCGTGCGCTGCGCCTTGCGCTCCTGATCGAAGACGCCGCGAAGGACCGACGTGGGCAGTACCTCACCGATGGCGAGATCGCCGCGATCCGCACCGCGCCGCTCGAAGTCTGCCTGCGCGCGCTCGCGCGGGTCGTGAGAGAGAAACAACCGAAGGAGAAAGCATGATCCGTTCCATCCTCCGCCGATTCGGCTACGTCAAGATCGACCACGGCAGCTCGTGCGGTCGCCACTGGGTTTCCATCGACGGGAAGATGATTTACCAGGCCAGCGGTGCGGACCTGTGGATGCCAGACGACTTCACGCAGTCGCTGGCGATCATTGCGGACCCAGCATGTGAATGGGCGCTCCCTCTTGGGTGGAAGGCGCTGAACACGGGGCGTGACGCCGAGCTGCCCGTGCCCGAGGCGCAGGAGATCGCCGCGACCGTCGAGGAGGCGAAGCGATGACGCCTGACCCCACCGAACTCGCCCGCGTGCTGGAGGAGTGCGACGAACTGGGTAAGTCCGCCCTCGGCGCACGGTATCAGCTCGCGCTAGGCGACGCCTCGCGGGTGATCCGCGAGCTGGCGGCGGACTTCGAGTGGGCGATCGACTCGGCGCTTTCCCAAGGCGGGATTGGCGGGGATGCGGAGGACATTGCGCGGGCCAACGCGGCCCGCGAGAAGTGGAGGCTGGAGTGAGCGACTACAAAGAACTCGTGCGGAGGCTGCGCGACAACGCCGTCAGTGGGGACTCGTGCGCCGCTGTCTCCTACGACTGCCGCCAAGCCGCCGACGCCATCAGCGAGCTTTCAGCTCGCCTAGCCGAGCGTGACGCTCGGATCGAGAAGCTGTCCGCCGAGGTCGAGCGGTACCGCGAGTCGGATCTTAGCGAGGCCGTGCAGCGTCTTGACGAGACGAAGGAGGCAGAGATCAAGCGGCTCAAGCAGGAGCGGGACGAGGCCCTCGCCGCGCGCGAGACCTACACCATGACCGCACGCCAGGACATCATCGAGAAGGCCAATGCGCTCGACGAGCTGGAGGCGTGGCTGCGAGACCCGCAACGAGAAGCCCAATCAGCCTACGTGCAATTCTTGGACGAGCCGCCCGCGTTCCGCTGCGTCGTGGAAGTCGGAGAGGCCGTTGCCACGACCCTCCCCGCCGCGATCACGGCCGCGCTCAAGAAGGCTTCAGGACAGGGCGGCCAGTAGCCGCTCACCGTAGCGCTCACGGATCTGCGCCCCGATCTGGCACGCCCGACTTTCGGTAATTCCGAACCTCTCGCCCAGCTCTCGATACGTCACCCCGGCCGCTAGGCCCTCCAGGATCGCTCTTGAGCGAGGATCGAGGTCGAGCTGGTCTAGCGAGTCCCTCAGGCCGTCGTCGCGCCACAGCTCATCCGGCGACGCCTGGACGACAACCGGCTCCCCGTCTCCGTCCGTCGGGATGATGGTCTGCTCGTACCGCGCGTTCCCGGCTCGCTTGATCGGACCTTCCAGCCGCGCGTAGTCCCTGATGGCGTTGCGGATAGCCATCGCGGCAGTCCTCCGCTCGTGCTCGTCCGACTCGTATTCCTTGCGCTTGCGGATGAAGGCCAAGAGCCCCTCGTAGGCGACCCCGAGGTTGTCCTCGTAGCTCTGGAAGTGCCCAGCCTTGCCCCACTTCGACATCTCGGACGCGATTCGGTGGCAGAGGTCCTTCAGCTTCTCGAAGCGCTCTGACTCGTACCCGCTGCGCTTCGCTCCGGCCACGAACCCGATGAAGTACGCTACGCGCTTCTCCTCGGTGTCCAGGCTCGGCGGAGCCTCGACCATCGCGCGACGCACGGCGTCAAGAAGGGCCGGATCCTTCCTATCCAGGATGAGGCCGCGAGACTTGAGGAGGATGCGGCGGCGGTACTCCTTGACGCGCTCTCGGTGTTTCTGTGCCCCCTCGGGCGTCTTGCGCAACTCGGTGCAGCGCTTCACGCGACACGCCGCGCAGTCGGATGTCCTGCCCCACTCGCCAGATCTGCCGCGCCTGCGGTGGAACTTCTCGATCGGCTTGACCGTGTTGCACCTGCTACACAGCTTCTCGGGCGGCTGCGCGACTGGCCTGGGGTTCTTCGACACGCGACGCGCTGACTCACACACCTTGCACCAGCTGCCCCAGCACGACTTTCGGGGCGGCTTGCGCGCCTTCCAGTAGAACTCGGTAGTCGGCTTGGTCTCGCGGCAGCGAGAGCAGATCCTCGTCTCGCTCATGCGCTGACCAGCGGCTCGCAGCGAACGTCGAACACGACCGGGTAGAGACCCTCGGTAGCGTGCGTCAGGAGGTAGCTGATGCGGAACGTGTGCCCACCCTCCCACGCGACCTCGTTCGAGGTGATCGTGTCGGCGAAGTTGTACCCGTCCGCGTCCAAGGTCCAGGTCTGGAGCGAGTTGAACACCGTGTTCGCGACCGTCCGCGTCGTGTCAAGCAGGGCCGTTGTCGGCGTCGCGCTGGAGAGGTCGTAGACCCGCACGGCCACCGTCCCGGTGAAGTCCGCCTGCGTCAGCACGTCGTCGTTCCGGTTGGTCAGCCGGGCGCGCGGGAACTTCGACCCCGCTTCCCACACGGCGTTGCGGAACACTCTCGGATTTGCGGTCATGCGCGCACCTTACCCTTCATCCTTCGACGACTCCAGATACCGCCCCGCCTTGGAATACCTCACCCTTCACCGCCCCGCCCTGGAACACCGAGCCGGTGTCCTGGAGCGCCGTGAGGCCGTCCGCCAGCTCCAGCCCGCCGAGACCGTCCGAGATCGCCACCGTCTCGCTCAAGATCAGGCGGGAGATTAGGGCCAGGACGTGGCTGTCGGCGATGCCCTCGGTGTCGTCGGAGACGGAGGTCAGGTTTCCTTCGCCAACCGCCCACATCAGAACGTGGCCGCTCATTGCCGTCTGCACGTCCCAGGAGAGGCCCCCGGAGACGCGCGTCACGCTCGTAGCCCGGAAGGCCGTCCCCCCAGCGCGGTCGATCAGGTTGACCTCGCCGGAAGCCCAGCGGGAGTATCCCTTCGTGAGATCAGCGCCCGTTCCGACAGCCGCGTCGTCTTCGGCTGCGATCGAGACACAGAAGGTGTTCGTTCCGTCCGTCACGAAGACGCCGAATACCTCAGCGTTCGATGTCGAGTCGATGGCGTCCGGAGTCGTCACGGCGGTTACAGCGCCAATGACGATCTTCGGGGTGAACGAGAACGGCGTCACGCTCTGCGTGCCGCTGCCGGAGAAAGACGCCAGGCTCGCCCCGAATGCGCGCTCGTCCGTGAACTTCAGGGCTGCTGTCAGGCCGGTAGATCCGGTCCAGTCTGTTGCTCCAAATGCCGTCACCGGCGTAGTGGTCGCGGTGGGCGTGGACGAAAGCGAGACGAGGGCGTCGTCGCTCGATGCGTAGGCGTGACACTGGACCGGATCCTGAGCGCCGGGCCACATGATCGCCACTCCACCCTGCGGCAACCCGGTGTCGTTTGCGCACGCACCCATCGCCAGCGCGTGGTTGTTGGTTCCTGAGCCGATGCCTATGCGTAGCAGTAGGTCCGCTTCAAAGCCTGGCGTTGAGTTCGTCCTGATTTTCGCCCCGGCAGCTCCACCGATGAGAAGGATCCAGAACTTGAATCCGCGCACGCCAACAGAGACGCCAGAAACGTCAGTCCAGTTGAGGCGCACGCCATTCGATAGCGCGGCGGAGAAGTCTGCGACGGCCCACACGCCGAGGCCGCCTGAGTCTGGGTTGAAGATGTTGATGACGTCATCGCCGGTGACTGAATCGTTCTGCTCAAACCTGCAAAAGGTTGAAGTTGATCGGCCCTTGCGGAAGTAAGCCGTAACGTAGCCTGAGTCTGTGTTCGCCCCATCGTCCGGCGTGACGAAGGCGAAACCCATCGTTGCGTGGTCGGTTTCGTCGAGGTAGTTGCCACCCCAGCAGATGATCGCTAGTTGCCAGTCGGTGATGTTGGGAGAGGTGTAGTCCACCGTTCCCGTTGAGGACGGCACAACGCCTTCGATGACAGCGAACTGGTCGCCCACTAGAAGACCCTCCCGCGCTTGATCGCCTTCCGCGCGATCAGCCCGCGCCCGGAGTTGAAGGCGTCCGAGATCGCCTCCGTGTCGCCAGAGACGAGCACCTGGCCGGCAATCATCACCACGCCATCTGACAGCTGGACCGTTTCGCTCGGCACGAACGTCAGGCCAGACACCCCTCCCAGCACCGTTACAAACCCATCTGAGATCTGCTCTGTGTCGTTCGAGATGAGGAACGTGGTCCCAGTGGAGACCATGACGAACCCGTCCCCAATCTCCACCGTGTCGTCCGCGACGAGGAACTTACCGACGATGAAGTTGAAGGCGTCGGAGATCTGCTCCGTGTCGGAGATCGACCGGCTGTCGCCGGTGACGACGAAGAGCGTCGCGTCGGCAATCTGCTCGGTGTCCGAAAGCGCCCGCATGTCGGATGTGACCACGAGCCGGAAGGCGTCAGAGATCTCCTCTGTGTCGTCGAAGACTTTGCGGTCTGTGGTGTGGAAAGCGAAAGCGTCAGAGAGCAGCTCCGCTTCGTCTGCGACAAGGGCCTGGTCGGTCGATTCCGTCTTGAAGACGAACGAGTCGGCGATCTGCTCGACCTCATCCTGCGAAAGCCTGTCGATCGTGACCAGCAGACGGAAGGCGTCCGATATCTGCTCGGTCTCCGCTCCGATCCTGGCCGTCTCGTCCTCGAAGGCGAGGAATGACATTACATAGGCGTCGACTCCGGCGTCAACTATCTCGAAGTTGATTCCGTTATGGGTAAACGCCGTCAGCGACCCGGCGTAGTTTATTGTTCCGGCAGCGTTTGGGAATCCTATCGCCCCCGACGATGAAGTCAACGAGTATGTATCGTTGATATCGGTTCCGGTTGAGTGATTCTGGTCTAGCCAGGATGTGCTGAACTCCTCCGAGGTGGAGACGGCGGCCCCCAGAAATGCGCCATTATCTTGCGTTGTGCTAAGCGTGTTCGAAGCGGTGGCTCCGCCGCCAAGAAAGAGCGCCGTCTTTGGCTTGAACCCGAAGCTCTCGACATACTTCTGGTTTGCCCCAGTCGTGTCGATGATCGTCGACACCACACGCGACCGCGCTCCATCAACTTTGAGCGCGAGGATCGCGCACGGGCTTCCGAGCGACCCGCCTCTTGTGGTAATGCCGAAGCCGTCCGACGTGAAACTGGTGACTTCGAAGCTGGCGGTCTCGGCGGTTGCCGTAAGCCTCGACAGAAACCTGTTTGTCCTGTGAATGCTCGACGTTCCGGTGTTCCTATCTTGATCGAAGTGCGTCCTTGACGCCTGCTGTATGCTGCCGCCGTAGTTGGTCGCGAAACCAATGCTCATGCGCGCGGAAGCTCCAGAGCCTCCGTCCGAGTGGGCGTTCCAGCTGCTCAGCCCAATGAGCGCGTCTGGAGCGAACGAAAGCCCGGTTTGTATAACTTCAGTGTTTGATGTTGCCGAAGGCGTGAACGAAACGACATCCGCCGAAAGGTCGCTGCCGTAAAAGAAGATGACGTGCCCACGCAGTGCGCTCGCCGGGAAATCAACCCAGTTGATCGCCACTCCGTCGTTTGTCCAGGCAACGAAGTTCGCCTCGCTGTCGATAGTCTCCGCCGTCGTAAGACAGGTGGAGATGACCATCGTATTGTCGAAGCGGTTGCCGGTGTCGGCCGAAGTCACGGTGAGGACGTTGTTGTCCTCTTCCATCAGAGAGTTGACGAGCTGGGTGGTCCCATCCGTCATGCCGATTGACACCCTCGCTGGACTCGTCAGCGTGTCGAGCGCGGTAGCTCCAGAGACGATGAAGATCGCCGCCTTCGGGTTGGTTCCGGGGCCTCCGCTTGGGACGATGTTCTGCCGCGCCCCCGACGTGTTGCAGGTGAAGGCCGCGATCTTGATGGATGCCACGGTTTACCCGTACAGAACGGCGCTTAGAGTTGCGACAGTGGAAGCGTACAGAGGGTCTGAGGCATCAAGCGGGCTTTCCTCTAGCGGGTCCACTTGGAGATCGTAGAACTCCTCCTCGCCGAGGGCGTTCTGAATGAGCTTGTAGCGCTTCGTCATCGCCGCAGCCCACGTCTCGCCCGTCGCGTTTACGGCCGCCTCCGAAAGGCACGTTTCCCGCGCCGGAGCGTATAAGCTGGAAGAGTCCCACCCGCTCGGCTTCGCGATGCCGACGAGAGAGAGGATCGAAGCCGGGATGTCTACGAGATGCATCAGGCGGTCGCTCGTCCCGCCGCCAAACTGCGACCTGACCGCCATCGGTACGCGCACCCCGCCCTCGTATGTTGTGCCCTTGTAGCCGTGGTATTCGAGCCCAGCTGATGCGTTCGGGGGGGTCCCGTTGTCGGCGGTCACAAACACCGCAGCGTTTGCTCCAACGGCCTCCAGGATTTGCCCGAGAGCCCAGTCGGCGGAGCGGATCATGCACTCGTACTTCTGCCGGTTCTGGGTCGAGGCCGAGCTGGTGAACCCGCCGAGAAGGCTCGCCGGTGGGAAGTGGTAGGGGCCGTGCGGCGCGTTCAGCGCGACGTGCATGAACTTCGGCCCCTGCGTCGTGGACCACCACGCCGTCGCCGCCGTCACCTGTTCGATCGTGAGGTAGTTCGTCTCCTGCGTCACCTCCTCGCCGTCCACCCGCAGCCAGGACGTGTAGCTGTCAACGTTGCTCGGGGTCCCAGCCAGCCACCACTCGTACCCGCGTGCCTGCGGGGCTCCTAGGTAGCCCAGGGGAAGCTCCAGTGGGTTCCTGCCGAGGTGCCACTTCCCGACCAGGCACGTCTCGTACCCGGCCGCACGGAGCAGTTCGGGCAGCGTCTCGGCGTAGGCGGGCGGCTCCGGACCGTTGTCCACCCCCATCGGCCCGATGATCCCGAGCGTTCGGCCGTACTTGCCGAAGGTCAGGCAAGCCCGCGACTGCGAGCAGACCGGCATGGAGTAACAGCGCGTGTACGCCCTCGCCCCGCCCGTCCCGACGAACGCCGTGTAGTTCGGCATGAGCGTCGGCGTGACCTCGTAGACTCCGAGGTCGTCGAACGTGACGAGCAGGATGTTCGGCGAGGGCATCGCCCGGCTCCTAGACGCCGTTGAAGGTGTGGTTGATGTAGGTGACGAGCGTCTGCGAGCTGGTCTTCGTGATCGTCTGCGCGGCGCTCAGCGTCTTGTAGGAAGCAAGGACGCGGGAGTTGGCAGCGCCGTTGCTCGTCGCTCCGGTTCGGCAGATGCCTAGCGCGCGGATCGTGTAGTTCGCCTGCGCGGTCGTGTACGTCCGCTTGTACGTCACCGCATCAGCCGTGCGCCCGGTGTTGTCGGTGTCGGAGTCGTTCGTCTTCGGGTAGCCCGAGTCGAAAGACTGACGACCAGTCAGGGACGTGGCGATGCCGAGGAAGTCTCGGAACGAAGCGATCTTGGTAGCCGCGCGCGCGTAACTCTTCGCCACGACGAGCATCCCTCGGTTGAAGGTGAACGTCGGCGTCGAGGCGGCTCCACGCTGCGCGTAGTACTTGTCGCCTTGGTGTGTGACGATGTTCGGCTCGCACTCGTGCCGCATCAGGACCTTGCCGGTCGCGGCGTCCTTTAGAACGAGGATGACCTGTTCTTTGTACTTGAAGATTGCGGATCCCATCGCTCCAGCCTTTTCCCGCTCGCGCGGAACTTCTTGGTTGAGAGGGCGAAGAGACGACGCTCAACCGCCCAGCGGAATTGCCACCCCTCGTCCTCGTCTTCCGAGAACGGGGCGATCGAAAGCGGCGAGTCCGCGCCGCGCATGTCGCACCCGAAGACTCGAACGTCGCAGTCTAGGTGCCAGAGCCAACCGAGGATGTGCGTCAGCGTCGGCAGAAGCGCCGGGTGGCCGTTCTGGCCCAGCATCGCCGGGTGCTCGTCGGTCGCCACCATGTAGCTCGGGGCCTTCGCATAGAGGCGCGTCGAAGCCTCCTCAAGTCCGAGGATGTCACCCCAGAAGGCGAGGTTGTTCTCAGTCGTGAAGAGCTTGCACTTGGGATGTAGATGCGGCTCGGCCCATTCCCGAAGGATGCTCGGCTCGTCCACCGACGCCCAGAAGTCGATCGGCACTCGATCCGACAGCG
>JACCDR010912626.1_pt1 | contig 10123 bp, 8 predicted proteins | sample 7446431 | NCBI WGS metagenome assembly JACCDR01 (sample SAMN15323443, study PRJNA562643) | freshwater metagenome | isolation source: river surface water | place: USA:Blue River Watershed | collected 2017-08-17 | reverse complement strand
GCCGATGCCCAGTCCGATGCCGCCGCTGCCACCGAAGACGCCGGCGACGCGGCGAGCTCGGCATCCATCCCTATCGGTGAGGTCAGCGATGCGTTCTATCAGCTGACCCAAGAGGCGGGGATGTGGATCAAGCAGTCGGTGCTGATGCACACCTACGTGCGCCAGCTCAACGATGCATTCGCCCGCCTGGCAGACGAACAATCGCGCGCGGGGCAAGAAATCGCCCGGCTGAATAAGGAGAACGCGAAGTTCGACGAACTCGCGCAACAGGTGGAAAAGGTCCGCCGCGAGTTTGAGCTCCTCGATGACAACACGGTCGAAGCCATCGCCCGCAAGCGACTGGAGCTGCAGCGCAATCTGGAACGCGAGCGCGAAGAAAAGCGCCGCGCGGCAGAAGAAGACAAGCGCGCCCTCGAAGACCAGATCCGCCGGCAGGAAGAGCTGAACCGCTTGGCCAAGCGGCGACGCGACGAAGAGGCGGCAGACAACAGGGGCGGCGGTTCGCCGAGCCCCGGCGGCACCGCGCCGCGCCCGGGTGCGCAAGACAGCGTCGTGATCGAACTGCGTGTCACCAATGACACCTCGGGCGAACCGCTGCGGCTGAACGATGCCGATATCCGCCGGATCACAGACGCGGTGCTTCGTGAAATTGAACTGAGTCGCAGGAGCTGAGGAGCTGAGGATGCTCGATCACATCACCCTGGTGCGTGGCGTGACCACGGTCGAACTGCCTGCCGATATGCGGTGGTCCGATGAATTCGCGTGGTCGCCCGTGGGCCAACTCACCACAGTGACGCTGACTGGCGCGCTCGTGATCGAAGAAGCCGCACAGCTGGCCGGCCGCCCCATCACGCTGAGCAGCGTGGTCGAGGGGTCGCGATACAGCGCCGTGGTGCCGCGCTCCACCGTCGAAGCCCTCCGCACGCTGGCCAACACGCCCGGCGCCCTGATGGTGCTGACGCTCGCAGACGAACGCGTGTTCAACGTGCGCTGGCGCCACGACGGCGGCGCGCCCATGACGGCCGATCCCTGGCGGCATGTCGTGCCGGCTGAGGCCGGCGACCTCCACACCATCACGCTGAAACTCATGCAGGTCTGAGCAATGACGATTACCACCAGTGACATCAAACTACTGAAAGCCGAGCGCTTGACTGATTTCGTCGACGGCGGTGGGCGCATGACCGGTAACGAAGTGGTCGACGGGGTCGTGAACAACCTGTTCGGCGACATCTCGCACCTCGACCGGGTGTACGGCCGCGTGAGCCTGCGCAAGGCGTTTTTCAGCGTCCAGACCGCCAACACAGACACGCTGTACGGCGCCATGGCGCTGATTACCGACCCGCCCGGGGATGACTCGGTGCACGTGCTGCTGTTCTCCACCTCAAGCTGGGTCGATGAGCGCAGCGCCGCCCGTGTGCGCATCGAAAACTACCGAATCAAGGGCGTGACCTCGCGCTTCGTGCTGTACGGGTTGCACCCGGCGGGCATGCGGCAGATCCAGGTCTATTGCCTGGCCGAAACCGCCAGCCCGGACATCAATGACGTGCTGTGCCTGGCCGTCGAAACAGGGCCGGCGACCGGGCAAGAGCAGTTCGTGAAAGTGCAGCGCGTGATTTCGCGCAGCACGCAAACCTTCATTGACGATAGCGGCGCGTTCCAGCGCGACGTGCTGCAGATCGAGCTGACCGCCGCGCTCGGTGCGGACTATGAAGGGCGCGCGGAACCCGCGCGCCGCACCGGCGACTATCCGCCGACGCGCATCCGGCTGACCCAGGTGGCCGATGCAGCCAGCTACTACAGCATTCGCCCGACGACCACGACCACGCTGACGGGCGCGACCCGGGTCGATATCGGGACGCCCTTCGTTCCGCTGGTGCCGTCCACCCTGGCTGAAACCGCGGTGACGGATCTGCTGGCCGGCATGGGTTATGCCGCGTATGTGCAATCGGGCGCCCTGAACGCGCTGACCATGTCCAGCAGCACCACGACCATCGCGGCCGGCGCTGAGCTCACGCGCTACTTCGGCACGGCGTTTGCGCGCGGCTCGCTGTCGATCACGCAGCCCGCGACGCTGGTCGATGATGGCAACGGCGTTCTGACAGGAACCGCGGGATGGAGCGGCACCGTCGACTACGCCGGGGGCTCGTTCACTCTGTCGCGCACGTCGTCCTGGTCCGGATCGATTGTCGCCAGCGCCACGCCCGCTGGCGTGCTGGTGGCGCAGTCGGCCAGTCGGATCATTCGGATCACGGGCGGCAATCGGCAATACAGCTACGTGGATTCGGTCGTGCCGCTGCCGCAGCCGGGCACGCTGCTGGTGGACTATCGCGCGCTGGGCAAGTGGATTCGCCTGCGCGACAACGGCGCAGGGCAGATCAGCGGTGAGCAGGCAGGGCAGGGCACAGGCACGATCAACTACGCCACCGGATCGCTGGCAATCACGCTGCCGGTGCTTCCGGACGTCGACAGCGCCATCATCATTTCGACAGGCACACCGAAGCAGGCCAGCCGCCGCGATGGTGACACCGCCATCGAAGCGCCCCGGGTGCTGACCACACTGCCGCAGGTGGCGGTGAAACCCGGCACGCTCGTGATCCAGTGGACCGCCGGCGGCATCGCAAAGTCCGCGACCGATATCGCCGACGGATCGCTCACGGGCGACGCTACCGGCCGGGTGGTGCACAGCACGGGCGAAGTGGGATTCAAGCCGGCGGCCCTGCCGGATTCCGGTACCACCATCCGCTACGAGTACGACCGCCTGGCGCAGCAAGGGCAAACGCAGGTGCTGAGCACGGGCGGTGGCGACACGATCACGTTCACCGTGACCGGGCCAATTCGACCTGGCACCTTCCGTGCCCGCTGGCAAGGCATCGATACCGGCACCCCGACATCGCTGCTGGGTGTGTTTCGGCGACCGATCGAAATCGAGGCCTATGACAATGGGGTCGGCGGCATCTTCGTCCGCTCTGCCGTCGGCACCGCGTATGGCGGTTTCGGCACCATCAACTACACCACGGGCGAAGTGACAATCCAGGTCGAATTCACTGAACCCGCCTTCGTGCCGCAGTACGCGCCGCAGCGGCACGGTAACCGCACCTGCATGTACGTCTCGGGCTACACGCTCGAAAACATCGGAATCGTGTTCGAGGATTCCACGCCCGTGGTGCTGAACTGGGTGCTCGATAGCGCCACCGATGACGCGGTCGTGCATGAGATTGAAGCGCCTCCCGTGCGCATCGATCTGACGCCCGGGGTCGTGGATGCCGTGGTGCCGGGCTCGGTGCGATTCACCTTCCGCAGCCGCACCTATGTCGACCGCATCGGCACGCTGTACTACGGTGTGGACGCAGCCAACAATGCCGGCACCCCGGCCGGCACCATCAACTACGCGACCGGGCAGTGTGTCATCACGGACTACACCGCCGGCGGCACGAACAGCATCGCGATCCAATCGCTGATGACCGTGCTTCGCGAGCCCGGCACCTCCAACATCTTCGCGCGCACTCCGGGCGCACCGCTGCGCCCCGGGTCCTTCACCATCCGGGCAAACAAGCTGGATGGCACGCTGATCACGGGCAGCGCAGACATCAACGGCGTCATCACCGGTGACGAGATGTCCGGCACGGTCGACTGGCAGACGGGCGTGTTCGATGTGGTCTTCGGCGAACTGGTGACCGCGGCCGGCAATGAATCCGCGCCCTGGTACAACGTGGCGTGGGTGAGTGGCGGCCAGATCTGGCGCCCGACGCAGGTGCTGCCGGGCAGTGTGTACGTGAACACCGTGGTCTATCGGAACGTGCCGCTGGAAGCCAGCCTGCTGGGCCTGGACCCGGTGCGCCTGCCCGATGACGGCCGGGTGCAGGCATTCAAGCCGGGCGGGGTCGCGCTGCTGCACCACACCGGAGTGGTGTCGGTGTCGCCGAGTGCTGGCCAGACTGTGAGTCTGGGCCGCACGCTGGTGGATTTCGTCGAAGTGCGCGATAGCGCGGATGTGCCGGTGCTCTCGTCCTGGTACACGATTGACCGCGACGCCGGCGAAGTCGTCTTCGAAGATCCGCTGAACCTGGCCGCGTACACCCTGCCGCTGAAAATCCGCCACACCATCGCGCACCTGTGCGTGATTTCGGATGTGCAGATCACGGGCGAGGTGGACATCACGCCACCGACGACGCGGCAGTTCGCCACAGGCAGCTATCTGAGCGGATGCCTGGTCGCGCCTGGCGCTGATTTGCAAGGCCGCGTCGCCGGTGTGTTTGAACAGGCCACTTGGACCGGTGTGTGGAGCGATACCCGCATCGGCGACGCACCGGCATCGGCCAGCTTCAACAATGCGGTGTACCCGATCACGCTGACCAACGAGGGCGCGATTACCGAGCGCTGGGCGCTGGTTTTCACCAATACCAGCCAGTTTTCGGTGGTCGGCGAGGCGTACGGCGTGGTGGGCACCGGCTCCATCCTCAGCGACACCACCATCAACAATCCCGCGACTGGCGCCCCGCTGTTTGTCGTCGATAAGGACGCATTCGGCGCTGGGTGGGCCTCGGGCAACGTGGTCCGCTTCAACACCATCGGCGCCGGCTTCCCGATCTGGATTGCCCGCACCACGCTGGCCGGGCCCGTCGAAACCCCGGCCGATCAGTTCCGCATCCGCATGATGGGAGACAGCACGTGAGCAACACCCCAATCGTCTACGACAGCCGCGACGCCAGCGCGCCGCAGCTCACAGGGCAGAACGGCAGTCTGGTCGCGCTGCTGGATGCACTCTTGCGCACCGGCTACGGCGCCAAGGCGGGCTGCGGATGGACCGCGGCCACCGGCAACACCGGCACGCTGGGCGCGTGGCGCAACAGCACGAGCACCGGTACGGGATTCTGGGTGCAGTGCAAGGATGCCGCGGAAGGCACGGGTGGCGCGAAAGAAGCGCAGATGCGCGGCTTTGAATCCATGACCGATGCGGCCACCGGCACCAACCCATTCCCATCGGTCGCGCAGCTGTCCACCGGCGTGATCTGGCACAAAAGCTCGGCCGCAAGCGCTACCACCCGGCCGTGGTGGGCGATGGGCTGCCAGCGCTGGCTTTACCTGTTTATCGACAGCTATGGCAACGGCCTCGAAACCGCCGGCGGATTTTTCGTGGGCGACATGGTCAGCCTGCGCCCGGGCGATGCCAGTCATTTCCACTTGTCGGGCTCCGAGGTCGCCAACCAGATCGGATCGTCCAAGCGCAGCAGCCTCGGCGCTGCCTTTGCGCCCAGCGTCGTGCCTGACGCCGCAAACAACTCGGGATGGATCGCGCGCAACTACGCGCAGGTGACGTCCGGAATTCGCACGGCGGCGTTGCAAACCAGCATGGCGGAAACCACGTGGGGATCTGCCGGGGTTGCCTACCCGTTCGAAGTGAACTCCGGGCTGGTGTTCGAACGCGGATACTTGATGGAAGCCGCACGGCGTCCCCGTGCGCGCTATCCGGGCGTGTATATCCCGCTGCATCCGACGGGCTCTTTTACGGACCTGCAGGCGTTTCCTTCAGTTCCTGGCATGCCCAGCGGGACGAATTTCACAGCCAAGCTGTTCCGCAGCAATCGCGGCGACGCTTCCGGCCTGCCTTGCGCCCTGTTCTTCGACACTACGAACGCCGACTGATGAGCTCGATCATTCTGGGTCGCATTCATTCGTCGTGGTCCGCCCATCCGGCATTCAGCACCGCGCGGCTCGTGCGCCAGTCGGCATCATCCGTCCTTTGGGCGGGCGCGGGTTATCTCGCGGGCGAGCCGCCGGCTGATCTGGATCCGGAATCGCCCGATGGCCGCACGCGCATCGATGGCGCCGTCGCCAGCTGTCGGGTGCAAGTGCTGTCGCGCATCGGCATGGTGGTAGTGGCCGAGACGCGCAGCGCCCCAGATGGCACCTGGCGCGTGGACGGACTGGACCCCGCGGTCGAATACGTGGTGATCGGGCTGGATGACGCCGGCACAACCAATGCGGCCATCGCCGACCGCATTCGCCCGGCTGTGGATTGATGCCCTACAGCCCGCCTGCTGGCGCGTTTGTCGGGCTGCGGCTTGCCACGCAAGCGGTGCCGGCGGGGCAATTCGTCGGCCTGTTGTTGGGCGTAGCTCCAGACCCGCCGCCGACTCGCACGGCACCCAGCCTGTGGGCAGGACCTGGTGCGCCGTGGGCGCAAGTGCCGACGCGACACATCGCGGCGCCCCGGGTGCGCTATGGCGACGCGGGCGCCATCGTGGTGACCGTGGCGGCGCCACACCAGCAAGGCGTGCGCACATCTCCGGTGCTGGCCTCGGCGTGGCTGATGAATACGCGGCGGTCGCGCGTGCAAACCCTGCCGCACGCGCAGCTGCGGCGCGAATCCGCCACCGTGCGCGGTCCGTGGGTGCATGTCGCGCGGCTTGCGCGTGAGGCCGCATCGCCCTGGCACATGCTGCAGCCGCGAACCGCCGTGCTGGCGTCGGCCTATCTCCACCCCGAACGGCGTGCTGCACTGTGGGCCGCGCCGTGGCGCGACAGTGAGCGGCGCACCCTCGAATCCGCCACACCGTACAGCTATGCCCCGCAGCACGCGCGCCGCCTAGCTTTGCGCTGGGGCGATGCCGCGTCGGCCGCATGGGCCGTCCTGCCCGAGCCCGTAGACCCGCCAGAACCGCCCACGCCAAGCACCAGCGGCCGGTATGTCGGACTGCACCTGGCATGTCCGCTCCACACCGGAGGCGGCGCGCATGTGCCGCTGCTGCTGGGGCGCGTGACGTGCGCCCATCTCTACCCTCGCCGAAAGGTCTACCACGTGCTGAACTCTGCATCCGTCGTGCGCCTGCCTGACCGCGCACCCATCCACGCCAGCGCCGTCAGCCTGTCGATCGATATCAGCCAGTTCTGCTGGTCGCTGAGCCTGGACCTGTCCGACGCTGCGTCATTCGCACTGCTGCGTCCCGCATCCGAAGGCCAGCCGCGCGAAATCGAGGTGACCATCAACGGCTATGTCTGGACCGCAGTCGTCGACGGATTTGATGAAGGCGCCGGCTGGTCGGCAAACACCTGGCGCGTGAACGGCCGCAGCCGCGCCGCATACCTGGCAGAGCCGTATGCGCCCAAACGCAGCCGTGTCGTCGAACTGACGCGCACCGCGCAGCAGTTGGCCGCAGTGGAGCTTGAGCTGACCGACTGGGCACTCGACTGGACCGCCGTGGACTGGCTGGTGCCCGCCGGCGTGCATACCGTGGACCGACAAACGCCGATAGCTGCGATCCAGCGGATTGCCGCCAGCGTCGGCGCCTTTGTGCACGCTGACCGTGTCGACGACGTGCTCCACGTGCGCCCCGTGTACCCGTACGCGCCATGGGCGTGGTCGGTTGAATCGCCCGTCGTGGTGCTACTGCCCGACTACACGCTGAGCCGCAGCGGGCGATTTGAAGGCGGAACGCGACCCGAGCTGGCCATCGTCCGCGGCGAGCGTGCCGGCGTGCAAACACGCGTCCTGCGCGCCGGCACGGCGGGCGCGGTGAGTGCGGGCGTATTCGTCGACCCGCTGATTACCACCCACGCCGCAGGCGCGGCCCGAGGCATGTACGAGCTCGCCCGGATCGGACCACGGCAGTCGGTGGAACTGGAAACCCCACTGTCGTCCGCCGGCGGCGGAATCCCGGGGCTTGTTGAACCCGGACAGCTCGTGTTGTGCGAAGGCGCCGAGCCGTTCCGTGCCGTAACGACTGGCTGCCGAATTTCAGCCCAGCGTAATGGCGCAGCCTTGCGCGTGCGGCAAACCATCGCAGTGGAGCGACACTATGATTACCCGTAACCCGTGGGCGCGCTGGTCTGCCCTGGCCGCATCGCCAGCAATCCAGATCGCATCCGTGATTGCCCACAATGCCGACGGCACCAGCACAGTCACTGCATTGGATGGCGCAGCCACCTGGCGCGTCGCTGGCACTGATGTGGCCATTGGCGAATATGCGCTGATTGCTGAAGGTCGCATCCTCGAAACCGCAGCAGACCTACCCACGGCCACCGTGGAGGTCTAAAATGCGGCATTCAATTTGCGAGGCTGCTCATGATCGCCCTGATTACCGCGCTCGCACTGACTGCCGCACCCACGGTATACAAATGCACCGCGGCTGACGGCCGTATCGCATTCCAGTCGCAGCCCTGCGCCGGCACAAAGTCAGAGCGCGTCGAATTGCGCCACGAACCGGCATACATCCCGCCGCCACCGCCACCCGCGCCGGCGCCAGCGCAGACCGCGCCCGCCACACCCGCACCCACACTGGCCAGCGCCCCACCGCCGCCGCGCGCCGTGAGCTATCGGTGCGAAGCGGAAAACGGCGAGGTGTGGTACCGGCACAGCCCGTGCCCGATCCGGGTGACAGCCACGCACGGCACTGCCTACCTACCGGGCGGCGCGGCCACTGTGACATCACGTGCATTCGTTCAGCAGACCGAAGTGCCCCGCGAGCATGCATGTCGCGAGATCTCCGCAATCGACCGCCGCGACCGTCCCGGCGCAGATCGAGACGAAACCGCAACGCCCTACGACAAACGCGCGGGGCGTGATCCGTGCTGATGCAGTGAAGGCCCCGGCGCAGCTTGGTGAACTCGCGGATCGCCGCGCCGTCGCCTGACGTGTTCGTCGGCTGTCTGTGCTGCCGGGGTGGGTGCATCTTGGCGGACCAAGCGGCTGTGCGCCAGCCATCGTTCCCACTCTGCTTGTAGGAGTTTTCCCATTCAAGGTGCGGGGTCTCGCACCAGATTTGCACCAGCTTCCGGTGCCACTATGGCCCGCGTGCGTCCATATAGGCCCGGCAATCGTGTCGTGATTCGACAAATATCCTTAAAAATCAACAGTCTTGCACCTGAACTACGGATTGAAAATCCCCGTGTCGGGGGTTCGATTCCCTCCCTGGCCACCACTTATCAAGCACTTACGAAAGATTTCCACACTTTCCGTTTGCGCTTGCACCGAATTTGCACCAGCTCGGCAGTTACAGCGCCTTCTGCTTTTGTTCGACCGCATTGACCGGAACCGGTGCTGACAGCTGGTCGGCGTACTTCGCGAGGTGGCCCGGTGACAGGTGGGCGTAGCGCATCACCATCACGAGACTTTTCCAGCCACCGAGCTCCTTCAGCACCTCAAGTGGTGTCCCTGCCTGTACGTGCCAGCTGGCCCAGGTGTGACGCAGGTCGTGCCAGCGCAGCGGCTCAAGACCGGCGCGCTTTACGGCGCTGTACCAGCTCTTGTTGGATGCGCGAACCGGCGGCGCTGATCCGTCCGGACCGGGGAAACACCATCGCGCATGTGCCCCTTCCTGCCCGCGCAGAGTGACCATGGCCGCCGCATTCAGTGGCACGCTGAGGCTAACCCCGCCCTTGGCTTGGTCCGCGTGCACCCAAGCGATGCGCCTGGTCAAGTCCACCTGATTCCATTCCAGTCGGAGCACGTTCTGCTCGCGCAGTCCCGTGGCGAGCGCGAATCGCGCGGCGGACGCCAAGTGTTCCGGGAGTTCGGCCAGCAGCAGTTCCGCCTCTTCGCGGGTGAGCCAGCGCAGGCGGTCTGCATGTTCTTTGCGCAGCTTGATCGCCGGTGCACGGTCAAGCCAGTCTAGGGTGACGGCGTAGCGCAGCACCGACCGCAGCAGCGCCAGCATGCGGTTGACGGTGGCTGCGCTGGTGAGCGCGGGCGGTTCGCCTTCGGCGCCCTTCGCGCTGCGCTTGTTCGCCGGCTCTGACGCGCGCACTGCGGCGATGCCGCGGATGGTCTGCGCCGTGATCTTGTCGAGCCGGGTGCCGGCAAGGTGCGGGTGCAGCCAGCGCAGGTTGGCTTGATCCTTGTTCAGGCTGCGCTTGTGAGCGTGCTCTGCCGCCCAGGCGGTTACGGCGTCTTCCCACGTCTTGCGCGGCCGATCTCCGAGACGTTGCTCCCGGTAGGCTTCGGTCCAGAGCTGGCTGGCGTATTCCTCGGCGAGCCGCCGGTCGGTAGTCCCAGAGCTTTTCTGTACGCGTCGTCCATCGGGAGCCGTGAACCGGATGTCGAGGATGCCGCGCTTTCCGCGCGGCTCGATGCTGATTTCTCTTCTTTGCGCCATGGCTCCACCTTGCTGCCTGCCCGGATGTAGTC
>JACCDR011883263.1_pt1 | contig 10124 bp, 7 predicted proteins | sample 7446431 | NCBI WGS metagenome assembly JACCDR01 (sample SAMN15323443, study PRJNA562643) | freshwater metagenome | isolation source: river surface water | place: USA:Blue River Watershed | collected 2017-08-17 | reverse complement strand
TTAAAATGGAACGTATACGAATTTCACACGAAACTAAAGTATCTGGCATGGAAAGCACACGCAAACAAAAAGTACCGAGAGCTAACAGCGCCAAAGCCGCAATCCTCTGCGCGTTGATATTGTTTTGCTCATGTTCGCCTAAGCTAACACCTAAAGACCAAGAGGCGCGTAAGTGGTCACGGCAAAACGTAACCAATAAGAAAGGATGGAAGGTCTACACGATAGCCGTCTTTGCGTTAACATTAACAGTAATTACAAATCATGGCGGTAACGGTAATTGATAGACCATTAGGTCACGTTTTAGACACCACCGAAAACGATGCGTGTATTTATGACGACTACGGGAGCGCGATAGTCTTTGCGGCCAATCACGGGCTGTCAACAGGTGATTACGTTTATATCAAATCGAACGTATCGACCTACAATGGTTTTTGGTATGTTGTTTTTAATAACGGGTCATCATTCTACATCAGAGAATATCCAACCGCTTCAAATCTTACTGCCTTTGTTGACACTTGCGAAGTAACCTATCAAGCGTCTGTTTATAATCACGGGTATCAATGCGTCCATTTACCGATCGTTTACCAGTTACGGTCTAATCTTTGGCCGACCAACGAAGTAGACACAAGTAGAACTATTTCAAGCATCAGTGATGATAATGGGCTTTGCAATCTGAATCTATCAGGTTCTCTTGGAACCTTCGATGAACTGGAGTATGTAAAAATATCAAGTAACGATGATTTCAGTGATGAGGTTTATCAAGTGGTTGACAAGGTTTCATCTAGCGATATAACAATCAATCGCGCATATGAATCCGGATTAAGTACTGCCGGGACAATCATTCTGTATTACAATAACTATTCGATCAGCGTAAGAATATACGGGGGGTTAAATACAAATCACTTTTGGACAGCCCAAAAGCCCTACGCGCTATTAACGACTTTAAAAGTAACGCCAGAAGAAAGCAACATCGCAACAATCAATATCGCGGAGATACTTAAAACAAAAATTAGCCCAACTGAAAACAGCACTTTATCTCCTTACCTTCCAAATAATTTAGACTTCTTCACGCAGTTTTACATCTCGACAGGAGAATCATACGATGACGCAGTTAATGGTGAGGTAGTTGAATCTACTGTCACATTTATAAGCGATCAGGATAACTTTGAAGGCAATGCCGTTAACTCTATGCTTGCGTTCAAAAATATCCACTCAGGACATTTGAGCGCTTACATCTATGCAGACGAAAACAATCTCATAAAGTTCTTAACAACGTTTAATCCTATTTTCTTTACAGGCGAATATTTTGATATTTCATTTATAAACAATCTTGCAACTGTCAACATCAGCACGTTCCAGATAAAGAGAGATGTTTATATAGATGACGTTTTAAAGGAAACTTTTTACGATCAGATAGGAAACAGAAGCGAAGGAATTTACCGCAAGCAAATCGAACAAAGCGGGTGGAGTGAGGACAGAATAGACTTAACCGTTCAGGCTTCTGGGGTATTAGTGGGCGATGGTAGTGTATGGCAAAATTACGGATCTGGGAATGAAGATTGGACAATTGATGGAAGGAATTTAGTTAGCGGGACGCTGACAATCGCAGAGCCAGGAGCTTCATCAGGAGAAACTAGAAACACTACATTTGTTTTGTTAAAATATGACATAAACTCAGGAACAACATATAACTGGGTAGTCAGGAACAGGCTTACTGCTGATGTTACTGTGACTGGTGGGACAAGTGTAGTCAACTCAATAACTCTTAGTTTGTATTACCTTGACACAAATTATGCTGTTGTAAATAGTGCAACTGTAAGGACTATTAGTGAAAGTGCTGGAGGAAATCAAGACAGTACGTTGAACACATTAGTTACACTAGCTGCAACTGGGAATGCGACATATATTGCATTTAGAGCTACTCATACATACACAGCATCGTCTGAAGCTTTAATCATGATTGCAGAAATGACGGCAGAGGTTGAGTACATTGTAACAACAAATTTGATTGATGTTTCAGAAACAAAAACAATCACTGTAAATTCAGATTGCGCAAGCCAAGATATTTATTTAGGCTGGCTGAACTACTTAGGCGGTTTTGAATATTGGAAGTTTACTGCCCGTAAGGACTACATCTATGATGTAGAGAAAAGTCAAATAACAGAAAAGAACATTTACACCAACTGGCCTCAGTCTTACGGGGAGTTCGCGAACAGCGTCACAAAACAAATTTCAAGAGACTCAAGAAAGAAGATACGGGTGCGCTCTCAGTTCCTGACGACAGAGCAACTAGAAGGCATTAAGTTTATCCGCTTCAGCCCTCTGGTGCAGGTTATCGAGGATAAATACAATGTGACAAACGTAGTAGTCGATTCTGGAAGCTTTAAAACATTCACAGACGCGCAAGATCTGAACACTATTGAGTTTACTATTTCATTCACCGACCAAATACCTTCTCAGTTTGAATGACGTACCTTTTAGACGATAACGGTAATGAAATAGTGCTTAATACTGAGGTGACAGTGACTAAACAGGTTATTTCGTTCCTTAAATTTCAAATCAAAGGGGATTTTTCTACCAACTTTAAGATACCCAATACCAGCAACACACGCAGGGCGTTAAACTATTACGGGGTTAATCAATCTGAGAAAGTAGCGTTCAGCGATCAGCCTTGGGGCTTATATAAGGACGGTAATCTTTTAAGACGTGGTTATCTTGTCGTTCAGGGTGACGAAACAGTAAAAGGAGAACGGCAGGGTTCTTTGGATTGTTTCTTTGTTTCCGGTAATGCGTCTTGGATTAACCTACTGCAAGGGAATTTAAAAGAGCTGAATTGGAGTTCCTACGATCAGGATTTCACAGTTACGAATCTTGCCTCCCTCAGAGCCGCTACAACCGGAATGACTTTTCCGCTTTTAGATTGGGGCTACAATTTTAAAAAGGGTACCACGGATTTCATGGTTCAGCCGATTGTAGATTCCAGTAACGACCCCTTAAACTTCGTTTATGATTTTTATCCCGCGTTCTATTTAAAGACGATTGTAAAAGAGATCGCCAAGCAGAAGCAATTTAAAATCACCGGGAACATTTTTGAAGATCCGAGATTTGATAAAATGGTCATACCGCTACCTTTTATCGATCGGACATTAGGGGAACCGGTTTACATGACCAATACTGATTCGTATGCGTCCAATCAATACATAGGAGCGGGGGCCACGGTTACCGTCACATTCGGTTATCAATCCAATTCTGACAGCCTTTTGGATTTAACAAACGGCAGAATACAGAATGACAACCGTAGCAGAAACGTAAGGGTAAGAACGTATTTCGATTTTGATTCTGCCTTTTCGGGAGAAGTTTACCTACGTAAAAACGGGGTAACGATTGAAACCTATACGTTCTCCATCGATTCGGTTTTAAGGTACACGACCGTCTCACTAGCGCCTAATGATTACTTGGACGTTCAGGTTAAAAACAACTCAGGTGCAACAAGATCGATAGAGCAAAAGTACTTCGGTTATCAATTTTGCGGAAGTTGGTACGACTCAGGATTAAAGATATTGGCCGTTGATGTGATCCCGAGCACGCAGATTTTAGAAATCATCAAATACGTTGCGCAGGCTTTCAATTGCATTGTGTCGTTCGATGACTTCTCGAAAACGATTTCATTCAACAAGATTGACAGTGTAAGAAAAGAAAACGCCACAGATTTAACTGATACAATCGTACAATACGAGGTTGAATGGCAGAACGGATTCTCCCAGCAAAACTATATCCGGACAAATCAAACCGAAGACATAGAAGTTTTTAACAAACAAGAAAGGAAGTTTGGGGAGTATGTATTTGATGGCCCGGGAAATGGTAAAGCGCAAAGCGATGTGTTTGAGTTGAAGTTTGGGCCTTCTTTAGTAAAGCAACAAGAAAGAAGTTATTTCGATTGGCACCTGAGTAATATCCCTTTGTTCAAACTCGAAGATGATGGTGATCCGATCACGTTTTCAACGGTAACAAACTCATCTGGTAATGCGAGGTTTGATATTAGTGTTGTCGATACAATACCAGTCAATTCAGTCGTAAGGATTACAGACAATGCTGGACTTTATGAGGGTTATTTTGTTGTTCAAACAACCTCAACAACTTTAATCACAGCTTTCGGGCAAAGGTACATTGGCACAAGTTCAGGTATTATCCGTAGACAAAAGATTGCGTTTACTTTAAATGCAGGGTTTCGGGTATTACTCAACTACACGAATTACACGCTTACTAAAATAGGAACGGCTTTAGTTCAGGCGTCGGGCACCGCCAATAACGTAAGGGTACGCGATGAATCAGCCGGAACGGATTACAGTTCATGGAACGTAGCGTATTATTATATCCCAGAATCTAAGTATTCATTTAGCGATGAATTGAGATTAGGCGCGCATCCGGGGCCAATTGAAAACAGCGTCAGCCTTCCGATGGCAAATTCTTACTACAATCGGATAGGGAAAATAGCCATGAACCCAAAGATCAAAGTAAGACTAAGACTAAGCGAAACACTGTTCAACACAATTGATTTATCTGAGTTTGTTTATGTTGATTTAGGCACATGGCAAGGATATTCTTTTTTACAAAAGATCGATAACTATAAAGACAGTATTACAGAGTGCAGGGCTGAACTTTTAAAGGTTGACTAATGGCAGACGAAACCAGGATAATTAGGATAGAAGTTGATGGAGGAGATAATGTAGAGAAAGCGGTCGTCTCTTTAAAATCACTTACCGAAGAAAACAAACGACTCAGAGAGGCCCGTAAGAATCTTGATATTACCACGGCTGAGGGACGAAAGGAAATTGAGTCGATCAATAAAAACCTCGACAAGAATAACCAACTCATAAAGGAAAATTCTTCCACGATTGAGAAGAATAGAATGAACGTTGGTAATTATACTGAGTCCATCAAGGCTGCTGCCCCCGCGCTAGATAAATTAACAGGGGGCGCATACAGTGCGGCAGAAGGAGCGCAAGCCATGACAAAATCTGCGATGGCATTTATTGCTACACCTTTTGGAGCGGTCATAGGGGCTATTGGATTAGCATTGGGAGCTTTGATTTCTTACTTCAAGGGGAGCGAAGAAGGTCAGAACAGGCTAAATAAAATAATGACTATCGGAACGGTTGTCTTTGAAAAATTCATGGACATCGTGGAAACGGTTGGCGAGTTTCTATTCAATGGACTAGGAAAAGCTTTTGATTTTGTTGCTGGGATAATGGATAAAATGGCTACAGCAGTAGGCATTGATACAACCGCAGTAAAGTCATTCTTTACAGAAATAGACGCAAGTGCTGAGCAACTAGCAAAGAACGAAGCGGCAAGAGATAAACAAGAGAGAGATTTAATTGAGCAACGCGCTAAAACAAGATTAGAAGTTGCTAAGTTAAGACAGCAAGCCGATGAGACTGAGGGGGCCGCTCGTAAGGAACTAATTGAACAAGCCATTCAATTAGAACAGGAATTATCAGCCCAAGAGGTAGAACATGCAAAAACAAGGCAAGAGATTGCAAAACAAAAGTCAGAACAATTCGGTAACGACAAAGATGCATTAAAAGAACTTGCGGAAGCAAATGCAGCTCTATTAGACGCAGAGGCGGCAGCTTTCGAAAATACCAGAAAGCTTAATAAGGAGCGTTTAGATTTAGAGAAAAAACTACAGGAAGAAACAACACAGATACACGCCATTGCAATAGCAAAAAGGCACGCAAATTCTAAGAGTGCATTTGATATTGAAAATAAAACTCTAAAAGATGCAAGAGAAACTGATGTAGAGACAACAAACACGGCTGTTGATTCAATGGTGCAAGCATGGATGCACCTAAATGATGTTATAAAGAAAAGCAATGAGGAGTCAACAGAAATACTAAGAACGGAGTTAGAAAATAAGTACTTAGCATGGGCTGAAAATCTTTCGTATGTCGCCTCGATTGTTGATGAAAACGTATCTCAACTTCATGAAATTCAGTCGCAATATTTTGCAAATCAAGAGGCTGAACTAGAGATTTCATTGGGTAATCAAATTGCTGATATACAAAATAAATACTCTTTAGAATATGATGCGCTAAAAGCAAGTAATTCGCAAAAATCAGCAGCGATAGCAATGCAGTATGAGTCTGAGTATCAATTAACATTACAGGCCCTAACAAAAAAATATGCGGCTGAGGAGCAGATTAGAAAAGAAAGATATGAATATGATTTAAAAGTTTTAAATGAAAAGTTAGCAAACGAAAAACTAACACAAGAACAATACAATGAAGCCGTAAAAAGATTAACCGAAACATATAATAAAGATTTATTAAAAATAGATGACGATAAAAATAAGGAGCAAGAAAAAGCAAATGATGAGAAGAACAAAAATATAGCCAAAGCGGATAAGGAGATGAATGAGTCTCTTGTCTCCTTAATAAAAGAGAGGGATGTAGAGATTAAAGAAGCTGAGAGAGAAAAACAAATAGAATTAGATAAATTAAGGGAAAAGGAATTTAATGCTAATAAGGCATTTACATTAGGACAAATAGCGATAGACACTGCTCAAGCAGTAGCAAAGACATGGGCCGTATCCCCCTTGACTTTTGGCTTACCGTGGTCAGCAGCTTCGGCAGCAATGGGTATCGCTCAAGGTATTTTAGTTGCTTCACGAAAGTTCGTACCAAGTACCTTCGCCACGGGCGGATATACTGGCGATGGTGGTAAATTCGAACCGGCCGGTATTGTTCACAAAGGAGAGTTTGTAGTACCTAAAGAAACCGTACAGGCTTACGGGCCTTCTTATTTTGCTCAAAGATATTTACCGGGATATGCAGATGGGGGGCTTGTAACCAAGCAGTCAACAATCAATATCGATCTGAACAACTCGCTGATGGAAGCGATCAGAATGATGCCACCACCTCAAGTTTCTTGGCAAGAGGGAATAGAACTAAGCAATAAAATGACAATCAAAGAATCAATAGTGACAGCATGAGCAAGCTTTGCGACAAATACGGATTGAAGGAAGAGCAATTAAAAGCAATGGTGAAGGACGGGGTTATCTCCACAACATGGCCGTACTACGATGAAATCATTATTTTTTATAAGTCCAAAGGGGCTAATTCGGAAGCCATAAAACAAACTTCCGAGAAATTCAACGTGGATATTTCAACCGTTTATAAGATCGTGAAAAAGCTTGGCTAAAAACCGCCAAAGTTTTTAAATCCAGCCCTGCGAATTTTATGCCCATGCAGGGCTTTATTTCCATCAAAGGAGAAATAGGACTCGAAACAACCCTTGCGGATGTAGAGTCTCAAATCAAAGGGTACCCTTCCGCGACAGCGTGGACGGTCAACATCAACAGCCCCGGAGGCAATGTTTATGAAGGCATAGACATCTTCCACGCAATCAAAAAATTATCGAATGTAACAGTAGTAGTGGAGACTATGGCGGCCTCCATTGCCACATTAATAATGCAAGCAGGTGATAAAATTATCGCCTTGCGGCCAAGCAGCATTATGATTCATAACCCGATGGGCGAAGCGAGTGGAGATGCTAATGATTTTCGTGCGGCTGCCGAGCAGTTAGATCACGTCAAGTCATTAATCGCCTCAGCTTACAAAAAGAGGGCTAAGGTCAAAAATGAAGACTTGCATGCAATGATGGACAAAGAAACCTGGATGACGGCAGACGAAGCAATGGCGTACGGTTTCATTGACGATGTGCAGGATAAGATCAAAGCCGTTGCAAAATTCAATAAATCAAAAATGGAAACAGCTACAAAAGAAGACGTAAAAAAAGAAGTCGATGGACTTTGGGCGAGATTTCAAAACTTCTTTAAAGAGAAGATTAAAAACCTTGCCATGACACTAGGAGACGGAACGGCTGTCATGATTGAAACGGAAGACCCCGCAGACATAATTCAGAAGAAAATCACCAAGGAAGACGGAAGTCAGCTTCCTGATGATGAGTATATGCTAGGGGACGGTCGAACAATCATTGTAGCCGGTGGCATCATCACGGAAGTAAAAGAAAAACAACTTGAAGAAGAAGACATGAAAAAAGAAGAAGCAGAAGCACTCAAAGCCGAAAACGAAGCTTTGAAAGCAGAGCTTGCTAAGGCCCAAGGCGCGGCAGCCAAAGCAGGTGAGGAAGTTGCCGCCACCAACAAGGCTATGGTCGAATTTAAAAACAAGTTCGAAAAAGAGCTTTCGGAGATCAAAAACAAAGCATTTGGCGACAATTCAATCCCGGGTTATCGCCCCGGTTCCGATCAGCAAGAAGATACGGTATTGCACCCTACTTTCTTGAAGTTCCACAACCACGCAAAAGACATTTGGATCGACAAGAGACTCGTAAACAACTAAGACGATGACAAAAGCACTAGATATTTTTAAAGTAAAGAACGCTGCGGATTATACCTATTCGCCATCGTTCACCTACCCCGGCAAGATCGGCACGGAAATCTTCATGAAGCCGTCCGAGGCCACCCCTGCCTTATCCAGCATTTTTAACGTCCGTCAAGGTATCAGAACCGATGAATATTTGGTTCTGGCTACTGAAATGGGTCGTGTCGTAACCGCTAACCCCGGTTGTACGCCTACCTATACGGCATCCAATACCCTTTCTGACCGTAAGATCACGGTTAAAAAGTTGGGTGTGTACGGGGAGTGGTGTAAAGACGATTGGACTGCAGTCGCCAACCAACTTGCGGAAGATCCTTCGTGGGTTGCCGATGGTAACTCGGGTTATGAATTGACCGCTAAACTTCAGCGCTTCTTGATTGAGGCTCGTTTGGATGCCGTTCGCAGAGACTTGTTTTCGTTGGCTTTCTTTGCTAACGACACCGTAGCGACTTCAAACTTCTACTATGGTAACGGAATGGAAGGCTTGTTTGTGAAGTTGTACGATGCGTTCTCGTCTTACTGCGTGAAGCGTGTGGGCAACTCGTTCCCGAACCAGTATAACTCCGTACTGACTACCGATCAGGCTTACGATGCGTTCAAAGCCACACACGTAGGAGCAAACAACCGATTGAAGGCATTAGGCGACAAAGAAAAAATGTTCCTTGTTACTCAGTCGGTGTATGAAAACCTGTTGTCATCTTACGAATCGAAGTCGAACGGAGCTACTGAGGTTCAGTTTAAACTGATCCAAGACGGAACAACCGGTTTGACTTACCGTGGTATTGACGTTGTGCCGGTTCCTTACTTCGACACCCTGTTGGAGGATTCGACAAACCCTTGGTACAACAACCTGCGTCACTTCATCATCTATATGCCAAAGACTTCGAGCCGGTTTTCGAACCTGGTTTTGGGTACTGAGAATGCCAGCGACTTGAACAAAATGGATGTGTTCTATGTGCCCGAAGAAAGAAAAATGAAAATGCAAATGGACTTCCGTCTGGGCGTTCAGTTCATTCATTGCGATCTTCTTGCGTTCCACGATTAATCTAAAACCAGCATGGCAAATTGCACAATCACAGCCGGCATAAACATTGATTGCAACGACCTTCGGAGGACCGGAGGCGTTGCCAAAAATGTTTGGCTCGGAAATATCACCGACTTACGCGCACCGTTTGATGTAGATGCAACCTCGATCATTAACACGATTGAGTTGAACACCTACGCCACGTTGTATAAGTTCGAAGGGGCTAAGTTTTCACACTCCGCAGTCACAAACCTTGTTAAAACCGATGACGGTAACGTGAGTTTCACCCACGAACTGACCGCAAAGGTGTATAACACGAGCATGAGTGACGATATCACCCTGCAAAACCTGACAGTGGCGGAAGTTTTCGCGATTGTTCAGACAAACAACGATGATTTCTTCATTTTTGGTGCCGGAAATGGCCTTTCATGCTCAAGCTTGACGGCTCCGACCGGCAAAAACGCAGGAGACACATCGATCACGACCATTGTTTTGACCGGAAGCGAGCGAACCTTGCCGAAACGATTCGGATTGGCTACCAAACAGCTCACTTTGCAGCGCTTGGCGGCTCAGACAGCATAAAATTTTTTAGTGGTGTTGAAAAAAGAGGGGTTTCAGCCCCTTTTTTTATGCCTATATGTTTTTAAATTTAAAAAATGCGTTTAAATTTGTCTCATAATTTTAATTCAAATTGG
>JACCDR011211411.1_pt1 | contig 10124 bp, 8 predicted proteins | sample 7446431 | NCBI WGS metagenome assembly JACCDR01 (sample SAMN15323443, study PRJNA562643) | freshwater metagenome | isolation source: river surface water | place: USA:Blue River Watershed | collected 2017-08-17 | reverse complement strand
GGCGCGGGCCTGACCACACGACCCGTGGTGAAGCACCTCGACCCCGTCACCCTGAGCGAGCAAGACAACGACCACGGCGCCGAGATGCGCGTGCTGGTCTCACCTCATCTTCTGCGGGAACTCACGGAGAAACCCACCATGAACTTTCTGGAACAACTGCGGGCCAAGCTCACTGCGCTCGGCCTCACCGAACCCGTCATCACCCGCCTGCTGGCGCAGGCGCGCACGCAGCTCGAAGCCGCGGCCGACGACACCGCGCGCGGCGCCATCGTGCTGGCCTGGGAAGAGACGGGCCGCACCATCGACACCGAGCTGAAGAAGCTCTCCGCCGCGGGCGGCCAGCCGGGCAACGTGACCATCACCCTGGCCCAGCCTGGCCAGACCGTGGACGTGGCCGCCGAGGTGACGCGGCTGCTGGCCGAGCGCGAGCAGCAGGCCGCCGCCGCGCGGACCACGCTCGACGCCAAGGTGAAGCTGCTCAGCGACACCATCCGCGCCGGCGATTCCACGCTGGACGACGACGGCGTACGCCAGCTGGCCCAGACGGTGCTGCCCTTCGTGACGGTGGCCACCACCGACGACCAGGTCAAGGCGCTGGCCAACATGCAGGTGGAGGCCGCCAAGAAGCTCAGCGCCGCCACCAAGCTGGCCACGCTGGGCTTCCGCTCGCCCACGGGCAGCCTGCACATCACGGTGGACAGCTCCAACGAGGTGAAGAGCCTGCAGCAGACGCTGGACAAGCGCCTGGGCCTGACCAAGGAAGAGGGCGACACCGAGCGCTTCTACGCCACCGGCGGGCGCCTGCTGGCGGCCAACAAGGCCTTTGCCGACGTGGTGCTGGCCCAGTACGACCACGACCACGGCGCGCAGCTGGCCGCCGAGCACAAGGCGCTGGCCGCCGGCACCGGCACGATCAGCGACATCCGCGTGCCGTACTCGGTGGAGCGCACCGTGCTGCGCGAGGCCCTGTACAACCTGGTGGCGCTGAACTTCATGGACGTGGGCACCTCGCCCATGGCGCCCACGGTGCAGATCCCGTACAGCTACCGCGACACCACCGCCGCGGGCACGCTGAACGCGCGCATCTACGAGCGCCAGGCGATCCAGAAGGCCGGGATGATCCAGACCTGGGACACCGCCTACCCGATCCCGCAGAAGCTGTCCTTCAACGTCAGCAACGAGATGCAGTACCTGCTGGCGGCCAGCCCGATCGACTACGACCCGATCGCCGAGAACGTGCGCAACATCGTGCGCATCGTGGGTGAGGACACCGAGGCGCTGTGCCTGAACGAGATCGCCCGCGCGGCCGACGAGTACTCGGTGGCCGCCGGCAACGACACGCTCACGGCCAGCGTGAACGGCACCAACAAGATCTTCCCGCTGGCCAACTTCCCGGTGGTGCGCCCGCGGCGGTACTTCGACCTGCAGGGCGCGCAGGTGGGCAGCACGGTCAACCCGATCACCGTCACGCTCAACAGCGTGGCGCGCACCGAGTACCTGCCCAACCCGGATGGCACCGCGCTGGCGGCCGGCACCTACTGGGTGATGGACTACAACCTGGGCGAGCTGCGCTTCGTCGACCAGACCGGCGCCGCCGTCACGCCCACCAACGGCTGGGCGCTGGTGGTGACGTACAGCTACAGCACCAACGCCGCCAAGGTGGACCTGGACCTGGGCTCGCTCACCGTGGGCCAGAAGTACGACGCCGTGCTCACCGCCATCGGCAGCCGCCGCGTGGTGATCGAGGACGACCGCTACTACATGGCCACCATGGCGCTGATGACCGGCGGCGTGGACAACGCGCTGGGCCAGGCCACCACCTTCACCGCCAACGGCGCGCGCGTGGGCACCAGCCTCAACGCCGACGGCACGGTGGGCGTGACCAAGGGCGTGCCGACCTTCAAGGTGCGCGGCCCCGGCCTGCTGATCAACGACAACCGCATCCTGGTGGGCGAGCGCGGCAACAGCCGCTTCCGCATGTGCCGCCCCTGGGCCATGGGGCAGCTGCAGGACGCGCGCAACAGCGCCGGCGCCTTCATCGGCGCCAAGGAAGGCTATGGCGAGCAGTACGTGGTGGCCCACACGCCGGTCAACCGCAAGCTGGCCGCCACCAGCCTGATCCTGTACAGCGCCACGGGCCGCGTGGCCCGCGCCGCCTGATCCTCATTCATCACCCCAAGAGGCTGACCCCCCGCCCGGCATGAGTCCGGGCGGGGCGCAGGCAAAGAGGGGAACCGGAGCGCACCATGAAGAGGATCTACATCGAGAACAAGGGCCCGGTGGCCAAGTTCATCGGCGGCAAGCTGCTGCAGCCCGGCGAGGGCCGCGAGTTCGACCAGGTCGACGTGCCGGCGGAGCACCGGCCCGCGGCCGCGCCGGCCGAAGAGGAGGCGCCCGACACGCTGCAGCCGCTGAAGGAGCTGCTGGAGAAGTCCATCAAGGCCATCACGCCGGACCTGCCCGCGCTGTCCGCGGAGCAGCTGCAGCAGCTGCGCGCGCTGGAAGAGGCCGACCAGAACCGCAAGGGCGTGCTGGAGGCCATTGCGGCGGAGGTGCTGCGGCGCGCCAACGAGCAGATCGAGGCCGAGGAGGCCGAGCGCCTGCAGGCCGCGCTGCAGTCGGCCCGTGAGGAGCTGGCTGCCCTGCAGGTGCTGGACGCCCTGGGCCCGCTGGCCACCGCGCAGCAGCGCACCGAGGCCGAATCGGCCGTCGCCGAGGCGCAGGCCAAGGTGGACGCGCTCACGCCGGCGGACTGAAGGGGAAGGGCGCATGGCGGGCAGCATGTCGCAGGCAGACCTGGTCGCGGACCTGAAGGCCTCGCTCTTCGACTCGGCCGGCGTGCTGGCCGACGAGGGCGATGCCACGCTCAAGCGTCTGCTGGCCCAGGCGCTGCCCGACATGCAGCTCAAGCGCCCGCGCACCAAGCTCGGCACCGTCAGCCTGACCGCTGGCGTGGCCGCTTACGCGATCGCCGAGGCCGACTTCGCCGCGCTCAAGTTCGACCTGTGGCGCGACACCGAGAAGATGGGCAAGCCCTGGCAGCCCACCTGGCCGGGCCCGCTGCCCGGCATCAGCGCCGGCTGGACCGGCACCGCCTGGGAGCTGCGGTTCGACCCCGCGCCCACCCAGCTGCAGATCGACGTGCTGGGCGCCACGTGCCGCTTCTACTTCTTCGCGGCGCACGTCATCGGCGCCGCGGCCGAAGACACCACCATCAACCCGCAAGACCGCGGCCTGCTGCTGCTGCGCGCGCAGGCGGAGGCGATGCTGGCCATCGCGCTGCGCAACGCGGCCAAGCCGGTGCGCATGCAAGACGGCCTGTCGGGCATGCCGCGCAACAGCACGCCCGCCGCGCTGCATGAGACGCTGCTGCGGCAGTTCAGGGAGTGGCGATGAGCGCCCGCGTGCATGTGGACGGCAGCGCCCAGGCCGTGCTGAGCCTGCAGCGCGTGCGCGATGCAGTGCAGCGCGAGCTGGAGACCGAGCTGGACTTCTGCGCGCAGATCCTCGCCCGGGCCCAGCGCCTGGGCGCGCCCAAGTTCCGCTCGCTGCTCGCCAACAGCGTCACCGTCAGCCAGCCCGCGCCGCTGGAGCGCGACGTGGGCCCGACCGCGGCCTATGCCGAGGCGCAGGAGCTGGGCGTCAAGCCCGGTGGCAAGGGCCTGCCCCGGTGGGCCAACCCCGCCAGCGCGGACATCGTGGCCTGGCTGCGTGCCACGCCCTTCAGGGGGCAGGGCGCCGGCCGCGCCGCGGCCGCCCCGCAGCGCGAGCTGCGTGACCGATACGAGGGCCTGGCCTGGCACATCCGCCGCAAGGGCGTGCGCGCCACGCCCTTCGTGGCCCGCTCGCTGGACGAGCAACGCCCGCTGATCGAGCGCCGCCTGCAGGCCGCCGTGGAGCGCGCCATGCAGCAGGTGGGGAGTACCGCATGAGCGTGCACGACCCCAACCTGGCCCTGGACAACCTGGCCAAGAGCCTGGCCAAGGCGCTGCCCCACCGCCACGTGCGCCGCAGCCTGGTGATGGCCGCGGCCGACCTGCCCGACGCCGAGATGACAGCCGGCGTGGTGTGCGTGGTGTGCGAGGGCGGTGGCGACTTCGCCAACTACATGGGCCGCGAAGGCCAGCTCGGGCACCTGCAGGTGAGCCTGGTGGGCTTCGTGCGGGTGGATGAGCGTGACGCGCCGGCCGAGGTGGAACGCGCGGAGCTGGAGCTGCTGCGCGAGCTGCTCGCCTGGACGGCCGACCCCGGCGAGATCCGCGCCGGCGACAGCGTGCTGCCGCTGGACTTCATGCAGAGCCGGCAACTGGAACACCCCTACGGCTGGGTGGTGCTGAAGCTGGACGTGCGGCCCTGACACCTGGAACAACCGGAGAGAACCATGAGCAAGAAGGACACCACCGAAGCCGCGGCCGCGGGCAAGAGCGAGGCCGGGCCCGCCGTGGAGCCGCCTGGCGGCTGGCCCCGCGATGCCTACACCGGCCACTACGGCCGCTTCGTGCGTGACCCCTTGACCGGCGTGCGATCGCCGGCGGACGAGGAGACGCGCCGCGCCATGGAGGCCCTGGGCATCCGCGGCGCCGGCGACGGCCAGGCCTGAGCGGCCCCAACCATCAACCCCCAGCACCCAGCACCTGAAAGGCACCCATCATGCTGATGCGCAACATGCTTCTTCTGGCCGTCGCGCAAGGCGCGTTCGGCACCCCTGGCACCCCCGTGCCGGGCACCCACGCCATCCAGTGCCGCGCGCTGACGCCGTCGCCCATCAACGCGGAGACGGTCAAGCGCACGCTGCTCAAGGGCTACAAGGGCAACTTCGGCAGCTTCGCGGTGGGTGAGTACCGCCAGCTGGAGATGGAGATCGAGCTGGGCAGCTCCGGCGCCGCCGGCACCGCGCCGCGCTTCGCGCCGCTTCTGATCGGCTGCGGCGCGGCCGAGACCATCAGCGCCGGCGTGAGCGCGGCCTACGCGCCCGTCAACAGCGGCGAGCCGTACTACACCCTGTACTGCTACCTGGACGGCCTGCGCTTCAGCCTGGAGGACGCCAAGTTCACCAGCAGCTTCGAGCTGAACGCCAAGCAGATCCCGGTGATGAAGGTCACCGCCATCGGCAAGTACGTGGCCATGACCGACACGGCCCTGCCCGGCGGCGCGGTGTTCACCAACACGGCCGACCCGCAGCCGGTGGGCAAGGTGAACACGCCCACCTTCACCATCCACGGCGCGGCCGTGAAGCTCACCAGCTTCAGCCTGGATTGGGGCAACCAGCTGGTGTGGCGCGACATGCCCAACTTCCAGGGCGTGGTGTGCAACGACCGCATGCCCACCTGCCGCGCCGTGTTCGAGCTGGACACGGTGGCCACCAATAACTGGGCCGAGATCCGGCGCCTGAGCACCAGCGGGGCGCTGGCCATCGTGCACGGCGTGGGCGCCGGGAAGATCGTGCAGATCGACGCGCCGGCCCTGGTGATGAACGCCGACCCCACGCTGAGCGAGGACCAGGGCATCACGATGGTGAACACCAGCTGGGACCTGCGCCCCTCGTCGGGCAACGACGAGTTCGTCTTCACCTTCAAGTAAGCACAACACGAAACCACGAAACGGGACCGAGAACATGGCCTTCAAGCGCACCACTTCGCCCACCTTCCGCGCCACGGTCAACGTGCCGGTGGCCAACGAGGCCGGCGGCTACGACCAGAACAGCTTCACGGCGATCTTCGCCCACGCCACCAGCAGCGAGCTGGAGGAGCTGCGCCAGCTCACCAACCAGGAGCTGCTGCAGCGCAAGCTGGTCGGCTGGCAGATGACCGACGCCGACACCGGCCAGGAGGTGCCGTACTCGGCCGACGCGCTGGCCGCCGTGCTGCAGATCCCGCCCACGCCGATGTACATGGCTGCCGCCTTCTGGGAGCAGATCAATGGCGCGCGGGCAAAAAACTCGTAGAGGCCGCCCGCCTGTGGGCTGGCGGCCCGGCGCCGCAGCGCCAGGCCCCGCGCGTGGATGCGCAGGGCCTGCGCTGGATGGGCGTGAGCGAGGATCAGATCGCCCAGGCCGTGGCGGCCGACCAGGCGCGCCAGCACGAGGCGGCCGAGCCCTACGGCATCTGGGCCGAGAACTGGGCCACCTGGCAGCTGTTCCTGGGCCTGTCCACGCGCTGGCAGTACCTGCAGCTCACCATGGCCGCGCCCATGGGCGGGGCGGTCAACCGCCTGGTGCGCCAGGGACTGCCCCGGCCGGAGATCGAATCCGCCGCGCGCATGGCCGGCGTGCCACGGCGCCAGTGGCCCGAGCTGCTGGCCGACCTGCAGGCGATGGAGCAGGCCGTGCTGGAGGCCGACCGCGCGCGGCTGGCGGCGCGGGCGTGAGGAGCTGAAGCCATGGCGGTGCGGGAGGTCGGCCGGCTGATCGTCAAGCTCGTCGCGGACCTGCGCGAGTACAGGGCCGACTGGGAGCAGGCCGCCCGGACGACGAAGGAAGGCGCCGACAAGCTCACCCAGGCCACCAAGCCCGCCACCGACGCCGTCGACAAGCTCACGCAGGCCGCCAAGCCCGCCGCCGAGGCGCTGGACAAGATGACCGGCGCCATGGGCGGCCCGGACGGCGCGGCCGTGGAGGCGGCCAAGACCACCGCTGACGTGGCCAAGGCGGCCGCGGCCGTGACAGGCGCCTCGGGCGCGCTGGTGGCTGGCGTGGGCCTGGGCGCCGCGGCGCTGGGCACGCTGGCCGTGGCAGCGGCCAAGGGCTACTTCGAGAACCAGCGCCTGCAGGACAGCCTGCTGCTCACCGGCAACTACGCCGGCGTGGTGGCCGGCCAGGTGGACCGCATGGCCATGAACATGGCGGCCAGCATCGGCGGCAAGGTAGGCGCCTCGCGCGAGGTGCTGGCCGCCCTGGTGGCCACCGGCCGCTTCACCACCCAGAGCCTGAACGAGGTGGGCACCGCGGTGCAGCTGGTGGCGCGCTACAGCGGGCAGACCAACGCGCAGGTGCTGGGGCACTTCACCGGCATGGCGGACGGCGTGGCCAAGTGGGCGGCCAAGGCGAACGAGGGCTACCACTTCCTGGACATCGCCACCTACCGCTACATCCAGCGGCTGGAGGACCAGGGCCAGAAGCAGGAGGCCATGCGCGTGGCCAGCGAGGCGCTGAGCGCGCACCTGGGCGGAGACCTGCGGCAGAACCTGGGCTACATCGAGCGCGGCTGGCTGGAGGTGGGCGAGGCCGCCAGCAAGGCCTGGGCGGCGATGAAGAAGGTGGGCACGCCGGAGACGACCGAAGACATGCTCGCGGCCAGCTCAAGCTACCTGGCCGGTGCGCGGCAGGGCCTGCTGGCGCGATCCGCTGGCGGACAGGCGCAGCTGGCTCAGTTGCAGGAGCGAGATCGCGAGCTGCAGCGCCGCAGCGAGCGCGAGCAGCGCGCGGCGACGGACCGCACCGCCTATGCCCAGGCCACCGAGGAAGCCATCAAGGCCGATCAGGAGTGGGCACGGATCACCGATGTCCTGGCCACCAAGCAGGAGCGGCTGGCTGCTGAACTGAAGAAGGCGCGCGACGTCGCCGAGCGCAGGGCCAAGGCGCCCGGTCAGACCGAAGCGGAGCTGGCCCGGATCCAGGCGCAGCTGGCCGATACCGAGCGGCGCATCCAGGAGAAGTACGCGGACAAGGGCAGGGCGTCGGCGCGTGCAGGTGCGGCCGATCCGTACGACGCGCTGATTCGCGCCTCCCGGGAGCGGGCTGCCGCGCTGGCCGCGGAGGTGGACTCCGCGGAGAAGCTCACACAGGCAGACCGGGACCTGGCCAAGTACCAGGCCGACCTGGCCGCTGGCTACGTGAAGTTCAACGACGTGAAGGACGCCGCCTATCGCGCCTCGCTGGCCGAGCGCAAGGAGGCCGAGCTGGCCATCCGGGCGCGTGCCGCAGAGCGAAAGGAGACCGAGGAGGCGCAGCGGGCCTATGCGGAAAGCATCGCCAAGATCCAGCAGCGCACTGACAAGCTGAAGGACGAGACCTCCGCAGACCTGGAACATGCCAAGTCGCTGGGCCTGACCAAGCAGGAGATCGCGGAGAACACCGCCGCCAAGCTGGAGGCCGCTGCCGCCAGCGCCGAGATGCAGGCCGTGTACTTCGGTGAAATGGTCCAGGCGCAGGAGATGGCCAAGGCGTACCGCGATGAGGCCGCCGCGCTGCGCGAGCGCGCGGCCGCTGTGCGTGGCCGCGGTCGCCGCGAGACAGAGTACGAGGCCGAGAAGCAAGCCATCAAGGAGACGCAGGACCTCGTCAAGGACATGGATGACAGCGCCCGGCGCATGTTCAACGACATGGCCGCCAACGGCACCGGCGCGTTCAAGGCCATCGGCCGGGCCGCCAAGAGCGAGCTCTACAACCTGCTGTACGAGATGACGGCGCGGCCGTTCGTGATCAACCTGGCGCTGGCCATGCGAGGCGGTGGCCTGGGCGGCAACGTGGGCAGCCTGATCGACACGGCCACGGGCGGCGGCACCGGCGGCGGCCTGCTGGGCAACCTGGGCGCGCTCACGGGCCTGGGCAGCCTGGGCAGCTTCGGCACCGCGGCCGGCTACGGGGCCGCGGCCCTCTTCAACGGCACAGGCCTCACGGCGCTCTCGGGCGGTGCCTCCATGCTGGGCGCGGGCTCGGTGGCCCAGGGCCTGGGCATGATGGCCGGGGTGCTGGGGCCCATTGCCATCGGCCTGGGCGTGGTTGCCGCGCTGGCCAAGAAGTTCAAGGGCGAAACGCGGCAGGGGGGCCAGTACGTCGATGGCAAGCTGATCGCCGCGCCCTCGGGCGGCGAGATCGGGGAGTTCGGCCAGGCCAGCGCGCAGATGCGCGACTCGATCAACGCGACCCTGGCCAACATCGGCAGCAGCGCGCGGGTGCACGTGTTCCAGAGCGGCATCGAGCAGTCCGCAAAGGACAAGGGCTTCGCCTACGGGGGCGGGGTGCTGACCACCGGCCAGGCCTTCGGGCAGGGGTGGGGTGAGGCGTTCGCGCAAGACGGCTGGATGAACCGGCGCGGCTCGATGACGGCGGAGGAAGCAGCCGCAGCCGGCGCCGAGGAACTGCAGCAGGCCTGGCTGCAGGCGCTGCAGGTGATCGCCGACGCGCCCGAGAAGATCCGCGCGCGGCTGGCCGGCCTGGACATCGATGCGATGCAGGGTGACGCGCTGACGAACCTGGTGGCCGAGATCGAGGCCATGATCCAGAGCGTGGGCGACTTCAGGACCGCCCTGCAGGGCCTGCCCTTCGAAGACCTGGCCAACCGCACCTTCGACCTCACGCAGAAGCTGCTGGACGCCACGGGCGGCCAGGCCGGCACGCTGCTGGGCTCGTACTTCGGCAACTACTACTCGCCGGCGGAGCAGCGCGCGCAGACGGTGCGCAACATCCAGCGGGTGCTGGCGGGCGCCGGCGCCAGCTTCACCGAGGCGGAGATCGACCGCGGCGACAAGGGCAAGTTCCGCGAGCTGACCGAGTACTACCGCACCCGCACAGATGACGCGGGCATCCGCATCTTCGGCGCGCTGCTGCAGGTGAACGAGGCCTTCTCGTCGCTGGCGCCGGTGGTGGAGGCGGTGGCCGATGCGGCCCAGGACGCCGGCGACAACCTCAACGACGCCTGGCGCGCCTTCGACCGTGCCATGCAGATCGAGCGCGACCGCGCCCAGGCGGCCGTGTCGGCCGCGCAGGAGGCGGCCGACGCCGAGCAGGCCCGGCTGGAGGTGGTGAAGGCCGGCCGGCTGGAGCTGCTGGGCCAGGTGGACAGCACCCGCGCCTGGCTGGCCGCGCAGGGCCGCGGCTTCATCGCGCAGCAGCTCGCCGCGGCGCAGGGCGGCGGTCTGCTGGCCAGCGCCGACCAGATGCAGGAGGCCGTGCGCGCCGCGATCGCCGGCATCAGCGCCGACGACTACGCCACCCAGTTCGAGTTCGACCGCGCACGCCTGGTGCTGGCCGGCCAGCTGCAGCAGCTGGAAGACGTGAGCGGCACCCGCCTCACCGCGGCGCAGCAGCAGCTGCAGGCTGCCGAGGCGCAGCTGCGCTCACTGGACGACCTGCTGGAAGAGGAGCGCCGGCAGACCGAGGCGATCACCGATGGCTTCATGACCCT
>JACCDR011019423.1_pt1 | contig 10124 bp, 12 predicted proteins | sample 7446431 | NCBI WGS metagenome assembly JACCDR01 (sample SAMN15323443, study PRJNA562643) | freshwater metagenome | isolation source: river surface water | place: USA:Blue River Watershed | collected 2017-08-17 | reverse complement strand
GTGTTTCTGTCATGATTCCATCCCTTATCTAATCGGCAGTCGCCGGATGCGAACCGCCTAAGAAGAAGATAGCAGAAACGCTAGATAAGTCGACGCGAAAACCTAACATTCTCGCGGACGGGGGAGCGCGACGAAACGCGCATACTAAGTACCCGAAAACGCGAGACCCGTTACATGCATGTCGCATTACATAGGTGTGGATAACTAGAACGTTCGGACAATTGATAATGAGAACTACTATCAATTAGGTACGTCGAACAATGCAAAACCGAATTGTCAAGTCGACACGCCGAAATGCCGCATTTTATTACCGGATTGTGATAATACCGGGGAGTGGGGTGGCGAGCGGGGAAATGCCCCCAAAATGCCCTTCAAGCGCCGAATCGGCCCCCGCTGAAAAAATCTCATCCCCAAAATAGCCCTACTGCGAACCCCCCTTCCACGACCACTCCTGCACGCGGTGCGCTCGGGGCTGTGCTCACTGCATCCGGGGCGTACTCTGCTCAACCTGCAATAGCGCGTTCGGAATGCTGGGAGAGGACCAGGAGCGCATCTTCATGCTCCACCAGTACGCCGAATCGCTGCGATAAAGGCCCTGGAAAAGTAGGATAACCCCGCATAAAACCTAATGCTAACCTGGTATCAACCGCATTGAACATAGATGCGAACAAAGGGAGAACAAACCATGGCAAAGTCCGAAGAGACTTCCGAACTGCCGCACGACCCCGTGATGGCGAACCTGATCGTGGCGGAGACCGTCCGAGTGGGGCAGTTGCACGGGGAGCTGGCCTACCACTACCACGCCAAGCGCCCGAATCGGGCACGGATCGAGACACTCTGGGCGCTGATCGACGGCATCGAGCGATTCCTCCGTGCGAACGGGGTGCGACTGTGAGCGGGGAGGGGCTCAAGAAGCCTCGCCGCAAGAAGGGCTTCGCCTCGACGCTGGAGATCCGCAAGAAGGACCCCGAGCAGGCAATCTTCCAGATGATGACGACTTTCGGAGCCGAGCTTGCTACGATGGTCACCAACGACTGGCGTCACGACAAGCGTGACATCAAGCTCACAGTCGTCGTGACATTGGAGGATGCCACACCATGACCTACGTCTACCGAGCCGAGATCCACTTCCCCGAGGACATCCCCCTCGAAGTCCTGCACGAGGCCATCGACGAGCGCGTGCGCTCACTGGCGGCGACCACGAAGGACGAGGTGACCGTCGAGGTCCAGAAGCGCGGCGAGTCCGCCAGCCCCATCCCCGGCTTCACGCTGCCCCTCGCCAGCGAGCCCCCCGCACCTGAGCGCAAGATCCTCGTCGCCGACCTGAGCGATGATCTCCAGTACCTCGTCGAGTGGGCCACCAAGAAGCTGGTCGAAGAGGGGCGCCGCCAGCGGGGCTGGACCACGTCGATCAGCGGACGCCACCCCGCAGGAGTGCTCTACAACAAGGAGGAATCACCCGTGTCCACCCACTTCCAGGAGCCCGTCGAGCAGCCCGGTCGCAAGCACCCCTTCGAGGGTCCCGAGGTCTTCGACGACAAGGCACCGCGCCGCGAGATCGGCGATGCCTACCCCCGACTCTCCGAGCTGTTCGCCGACAAGCGCCGTGCCCCCGAGGGCGAAGGCGAGTGGCAGCTCCCGCAGGGCGAGGACCACGTCGGCGAAGACAAGTGAGCCGGTACCGCTACCGCGCTGAGCTGCGCTCGACCAGCCACGGCTACACCGTGAGCGAGACCACCGTCGATGTCCACTCCAACGACGAGGCAACGGCGCGGAAGATCGCACAGGCGGCGTTGCCGGAAGTGAGCCACGGCCACATCTGGATGCTGGTCTTGCAGCACATCGACGCCACTGGTATCGTGGAGCCCGCAACCTGAAAGCGGCGCTCCGGCTACGACCAGGAGCAAACAGGCCGGTGACCTACCACCCCACGTTGGCAACAGCGTGGCCCGACACCCCCGGTGCGCGAGTTCCGGGGGTGTCTTTGTGCTATGACCACCCCCGAAACTTAGACTGGAACGATGACCGAATCCGACATCGCCGAACTGCCCGCCAACGCCATCATCATCCTTTCGACCCCGGGCTGCTACCGCTGCGGCGTGGTGGAGAAGCACCTCACCGCCAAGCGCAAGAAGGACCCGGAGGGTACACCGCCCTTCTTCAAGATCGACGTGACCGAAGAGGGCCCGTTCCGCCAGGCCATGCAGGATGCCGGTTTCTCCTCCGTGCCCCGCACGCTCCGGCTGTGCGACATCGGCACCCCGGACGAGTGGGTGGACGGCGTGGACTTCGACAGCATCAACCGGCTCTGGTAACCTCCCATCATGGGAGACAACAAGTACCGCAAGCGCCCCGTCGTGGTCGAGGCCCACCGCTGGACCGGCGACAACCTGGAGGAGATCCAGGGGTTCGTCGGTGTCATGGAGAACATGGACGGCGACGCATCCACCACACGATTCCTGGAGCCGGAAGCCCGGAACGACGAGGGCGAGCGCATCTGGAACAACCCCGCTGCGCACCTCTGGGTCGAAGCCAACAAGACGTGGGTGCCGGTACCCAAGGGCCAGTGGGTCCTCAAGGACAGCGCGGGGTTCTACCCGTGCAAGCACAGCATCTTCGAGGCAACCTACGAGAAGGTGTGATAGCCTGATCCCAGCGTGGGAGGCCCGGGCAACGAAGAGGGCGCAGTCATCTCGACGGGGATGACCGACCCGGGTCCCCTCGCTCCCCAACTTCTGCTGCACCCGTGTTAGAGTGAAGCCGTAGATCCACCGGGTTACTGCTCGCTCAGTCTTCCTGGTACGCCCCCCTCAGTCTTCCGGACGGTTGCATGAGGGGGGCTTTCTCGTACCCGCTGGTAACCTGTGAGCACCATGGGTAACGAGATCGCCAAGCGCCAGCCGAAAACTGCCGCCGAGATGCGCGAGCAGGAGCGGGCGCAGCGCTCGAACATCGCACGCATCCTGCTGGCCAATGCACGCAAGTCTCCCGAGGAGATCGCCCACCGGACTGGCCTGCCCGTCGACACCGCGATGCGGATGCTGGACGACCTGCTCCGCTCCCGCGACCACCTGACCGAGCGCCAGGAGGAGCGGCTGCTCATCATCGAGATGGGCGACCTGATCGACACGGTGATCGAGCGCATGGAGGGCGCGAAGGACGAGGACTTCGCCGACATCGCCAACGTGGCCCTGCGAGGGTACGAGGCGATCAGCAAGCGACTCGATGCCCGCCGCAAGCTCAGCGAGCTGGACATCGACAAGATCACCAAGGCGCAGGGCGAGATGTTCCTGGCCATCCTCGTCGAGGCGATGGGCATGGTGGCCACCCGCCTGGAGGAGTACCACCCGGACCTCGACTTCGACATCCGTGCCGAGATCGAAGAGGGCTTCGCCATCGCGCTGCCCCAGGCGCAGGCAGAGGTGAGCAAGCGTGTCCGCGACTAAGTGCCGCCACTGCGGCGTGAAGGTCGAAGAGTACAGCGTCGGCCACTACATCCACATCACCCGCCTGCACCGCTGCCAGGACCACAACGTCCCGTACGGATGCGAGGCCCACCCGCAGGGCACGGTGTGTCCGCCACACTGCCTGGGATCACGACAGGACGTGGGCTCATGATGAACGACTGCGGCATCGGCAAGATGTCGGACCTGGAGATCAGCGGCTTCGACCAGTCCTTCGGCTACGTCGTCGGCGACTTCGCCCGTGCGAAGGAGCGGCAGGAGTACGCCCGCGACATGGCCAAGTGGGCGTGGGACAAGCTGGGCATCCGCTTCCACGACAAGCAGGAAGAGGTCGCCTACTCGCTCGTCCACAACCGCAACACCGCCGTGGCCGCTGGGCACGGTACGGGCAAGTCCTTCCAGGCCGCCATCGCTGCGGCGTGGTGGGTGGACACGCACCCGATCCACCAGGTGTACGTCGCGACGACCGCTCCGACCTACGACCAGATCACGGAGATCATCTTCCGCGAGCTCAAGCGCATCCACGCGCTGTCGCATGAGCGCGCCGAGAAGAAGCTGATCCGTCCCGACCAGGCTCTCCCCGGACGCATCTCCGAGGAGAACACCTGGAAGATCGAGCGCGGCGGCAAGGTGACCACTGTGATGCGTGGCCGCAAGCCACCGGACAACAAGGCGGGCGACGCGTTCCAGGGTATCCACGCCCGCTACGTCCTGGCCATCGGCGACGAGGCGACGGGTCTGTCCGCCGAGATCATCGACGGTCTGGCCAACATCACCTCGAACGACACGTCACGGCGACTGCTCATCTCCAACCCCACCAACCCGTTCAGCGCGCTTGGCAAGATCTTCCTCAAGCCTGCGTTCGACGAGGACGGCACCCCGACTTGGAACAAGATCCATGTCTCAGTGTTCGACCTGCCCACCTTCCACGGCGCGGGCACCTGCCCCGAGGGCTGCCCCCGCAAGGAGGAGCACGACTCGATGCCCAAGGGGCTCGGCTTCTCCCGCGACGCGCTGGAGTCCATGTCGGGTCCGCAGTTCGTCCGCGACAAGAAGGCGGAGTACGGCGAGGACTCGGCGCGCTACAAGTCCCGTGTCCTGGGGCAGTTCGCCTCGGAGGAGGGCAACAACCTGTTCTCCGACGAGGACATGGCCACCGCCATCGACGCCATCGTGTTCCCGTTCCTGGACGAGCGACCCGTGCTGGGTGTCGACGTGGCCCGCTTCGGTGAGGACTACTCGTACGTCTACCGCGCCGACCGTGGCACCGTCATGCGGCGCAAGTGGGTTGAGGACGCCGACGCTGAGGATGTGGGGCGCGAGCTGCCCCGCGAGCCTGCCATCGACGACAACGGCAAGGAGGTCATCGGCTGGAAGCTGCGCTTCGTCGAGAGCTGGCGCGACGCCCCGGTGACCACGCGCTACATGCCCGACGGCCAGGTCATCCAGGGTAGCGCCGAGCGCATCCACGACATCGCCATGTCGATCAACGCCATCGAGGTCCGAGTCGACGCGACCGGTATGGGCTCGGGTGTCATCGACAACCTGTGGCGCCTCAAGTTCGAGCACGGCGCGGACTACGTGATCGTCGACATGTTCGGTGGCTCGGCATCCCCGGACCGCCGCGCTCACCTGAACAACCGCGCGTACCAGTTCGACCGGATGCGGGGGCTCGCCTTCAAGGGCCAGCTCGACATCGAGGGCTCCGACGAGACTCTGATCGACCAGGTGCGCGGGATCGTGTACGACTTCGCCGATGGCCAGTCGGGTGGTGGTCTCAAGATCGAGTCCAAGGAGTCGATGAAGAAGCGCGGCGTGAAGTCGCCTGACGCAGCCGACGCCGCGTGGTACGCCATCGCCGACCTTGGGCACCTCTCGGAGCACGCCCCGGGCGACCTCGTGCGCACCGACCTCGACATGGTGATCGCTGGCGACAACCGCGAGGGCTGGTGGTTCGGCGACACAATCTGGTGAGAACCGGGGTCAAACCTTATCCAAACCACCCCATAAGTACCATGGAACCCATGGCCCAGGGATTCACGCAGTTCAACGAGCAGCTCGCCGAAGCGCGCATCGCGCACATTCAGGATCGGCTGGAGCGCGCTGAGGTTGCTGCGGAGACCCTGAACGAGGCGTACTCGGACGCCGTGCGCCAGATGCTCAACGCCGACGACATCGGCTGGCAGAAGATCGGCGGCGGGCAGATCACCGGCGTCGCTCGCCTGAGTGATGTGAAGCTCATCGGCGAGAAGCTGGCCGACTGGACCATCTCGAACCCGCTGCTCAAGCGCGGCCTGGAGATGAACTGCTCCTACCTGCTGAGCGACCCGTACGACATCCAGACCCTCGACGCCAAGAAGGCGATCACGCCGCAGCAGATGAACCTCTGGCTCAAGAAGGAGAACCAGGTCTCCGTGTTCAGCCTCGCCGCGCTGAGCCAGATCCTCGGCGAGTGGTTCGCCACTGGCAACTCCTTCGTCGAGTTCGACCGGGCCACCAAGGAGTTCCAGCAGGTCCCGCTCATCCAGATCGCCGACGTGATCTACGACCCGATGGACTCGAACGCGCTGCGCTACGTCAAGCGCTCCGCCAACGTCGAGGTCATCCTGGAGGATGGCACTCGCGTCCCCAAGCTCGTCGAGCGCTGGGTGCCCGTGTCCACCTACGACCCCGAGGGCGGCTTCCCCACCGTCATCGACCGAGTCGCCGTGGACATCAACAAGCGCATGGTGGTGTCCCGCGTCAACCGCCAGGTCGGCTCAGTGTTCGGCGTGCCCGAGGCGTTCGCCGCAGCGCCGTGGGCCCTCGCCTACTCCGCGTACCTGCGCGATGGCACGAAGGTGCTCGCCGCGCTGGCCGAGTGGGTGTGGAAGGTGACGCCCGCCAAGAAGACCGCCGCCGAGAAGGCAGCCGCGTCGATCCGCCGCAACCCGGGCGGCAATGCCGGTGGCACGCTGTTCACCGACATGGATGTTCAGTCGCTCCCGAAGGCGGACGCCGTCGACCTCAACACGGGTCGTCCCCTCGCCGCTCAGGCAGCCGCAGCACTCGGTGTCTCCGTCGTGCTCCTGCTCACCGACCCCGGCCAGTCCGGTGCATACGGCACCGCCCAGACTCTCTCCGACCCGAACCGCCGCACGATGCAGTCGCGCCGCGAGATGCTCACCGAGTTCATCCGCGAGTGCCTGCGCCTGCTGGGCATCAAGAGCCCCGACGTGGTGTGGACCAAGATGGCCCCGGGCACCGACAAGGAAGAGGTCGACCTGCTCGCCCAGATGTGGGGCACCGGCCTGTTCGAGGCTGGCGAGATCCGTCCCGCCATGGCGAAGGTCGGCAAGCTCACGCTGCTGTCGGACTCCGCGCCCACCGGCGTGCTCATCCCGAACAACGAGGCATCGCTGCCCCGCAAGGACATCGACGGCGAAGGCTCTACCGTGGACGCCGACGGCACGAACGAGATGACCAACGGCGTCGGACGCGACAACCTGGGCCAGGGGCCGATCAGCAAGGACGGGCCTTCGAGCACTCAGCGGGTCACCAAGCTCTGACCCTCGAACATGCGTACACCCCCACATGTATGGTGGTGTTCCATGACGAAGATCAAGCTCATCGAGAACCAGGCGTCGGGGTCGATCTCCACCGCCGAGGACGGGACGTTCCCCGTCGTTCTCATCACGCCCGGTCAGGGGTCCTCGGGGTACTACCACGAGGAGATCATCCGTGACTACGCGCCGAGCGCGTTCCCCAAGGGCACGCACGTCTACCTCGACCACCTCAAGGAGGGCGAGACCCGCTCCCCCGAGAAGCTGCTCGGCACGCTGGTCGAGGACACCGTCATCAACGACGCTGGCGAGGCGGTCAACCGCTTCAAGCCCCTGAGCAAGCACCGCGAGTGGGTGGAAGAGGTGGCCCCCATCGTGGGTCTCTCGGTCTCCGTGCTCGGCGAGGGCCGCAAGGGCGAGGTCAACGGACGCCAGACCGTCATCGTGGAGAGCCTTGAGCCCCACGTCACCAACTCTGTCGACCTGGTCTCGTACGCGGGACGCGGCGGCAAGTTCCTCGAAGCTCTCCTGATGGAGGCGCTGGAAGAGGACGGAGAGCGTACTGGTCCTGATCCGCAGGCACAGTCTACGAAGGGAAAAACAACCATGCTGGACCCCCAGGATATCGCGGCTCTGGCCGAGGCATTCAAGAAGGTTCTCGCAGAGGACGCTGCGGAGAAGGAGGCCAAGGCCCAGGCCGACGCCGAAGCCGCTGCGGCTGCCAACGCTGGCAAGGAGAAGACGGACGAGGAGGTGGCTGCGGAGCGCAAGGAACTCGCTGACGCTCTCGTCGCCGTCGAGTCCGCTGAACTCGCTGCCTCCACGAAGGCGCGCCTCCGCGAGAGCATCGTCAAGGGCGAGGACATCGACCTCCCCGCTGAGATCGAGGCCGAGCGCAAGCTCGTCGAGGAGCTGGCGGCATCGCGCGGCTTCCGCCTCACGGAGGGCTTCGGCTCTTCGGCTGCCGGTGGGGCTTCCGCCGACAGCGACCCGAACAAGGTGAAGGGCTGGTAACCGGCTATGGCTGGGAACTTCCGCGTCTACTGGAAGAACGCACAGGTCTTCCAGGACCTCCCCACCGGCACGGCTGCTGGCGCCAAGGCGGGCGACCCCGTCATCGTCAACGGCGGTCTCGTGGGCATCAACCTCTGGGGAACTGGCAAGGGCCAGGGCATCAAGGAGGGCTCCGACTACGGCATGATCGCTCTCGACGGCACCGCCGTCGTGGACGTGACGCTCGGGTCGGCTGTCACCGAGGGCTCCCCCATCTACATCACGTCGGCGAACGCACTCGTCACGGCTGCTTCCGGCAACACCCTCTTCGGGTACGCCGATGAGGAGTCCGCGTCGGGAGCCGTGCGCATCGGCGTCCGAATCAAGGCACAGGTGAACGCCTAATCATGGCCAAGAACTTCTACGCAAACAGCCACCCCGGCGCCAAGGCCGAGGTCAAGAAGCTCGTCGAGGGCGTCAACGGGGGCGACCGGCTCGCAGCCGTCATGCTCACGGAGCGCCTGGGCACCACGGACGGCATGTTCGCCTTCGCGGACCTGACGAACGTCAACTTCCAGCAGAAGTACGCCGAGCAGGAGTCCATCGTCGAGAAGTTCTCGCAGCGGACCACGGTCTCGGACTTCCGTACGATCAACTGGGTCTCGTTCGGCGAGGACTTCTCCAACTTCAAGCAGACCGACAAGGGCGTGAAGCGTGTCCCCGGCACGCTGCCGAAGGTCGCCGAGGGTGAGAAGTACCAGGCGTTCACGCTGACCATCCAGAAGGCTCTGGGTTGGTCGGTCGAGAAGCACGGCGCGCAGGTCGGCCTGACCTGGGAAGCGTTCGTCAACGACCCCTGGAACACCATCCAGCGCCTCCCGGACGTGCTGACCAAGCTCGCCCAGAAGACCGTCCTGGCGAAGGCGACCGGTGCTCTCTACACCGCCGCCGACGAGCAGCCGCACCTCGCTGCTGCCGACGCCTCGCTCACCGGTACCGCGACTCCGGTCAACGCGCCGCTGAACTACCACTCGCTGAGCAACGCCATCGCGCAGCTCAAGGGCAAGAAGGATGCCCAGGGCAACTACGTCACCCTGGAGCGCCTCGTGCTGACCGTGGGCCCCGCGCTCAAGGTCATCGCGGACGCCATCCTCCAGCAGCAGTTCCTCGTCCGCCGTGAGGGCTCGGCGACGAACTACCTGGAGACCACGGTTGCTCCGACCTTCGGCAACATCGAGGTCATCGAGAACCCGCTCCTGCCGTTCTTCTCCGGCAACGAGACCACCTGGATTCTGTCGCCCGCTGGCGGCGGCACGTCCCTGGGTGACCCGGCTGTGGCCGTGGCCTACCTGGCTGGTGAAGAGACCCCCGAGATCCGCGTCAGCGGCCTCGCCGGGTACTCCCCGAACGGTGGGGCGCTGCCCTTCACCTCGGGCTCGTTCGACACCGACACGTTCGACATGCGTGTCCGTCACATCACCGGCGCTGGAACGGTCAACCCGCTCCCGCTGCTCCTCTCGAAGGGCACCGGCCAGGCGTAACCCGCCTGACAGCAAGAACCCCTCGGCCTTCGGGTCGGGGGGTTCTTTGCATCCCCCCACATGTACTCTGAAAGAGCAGGTTCCTCCTCCCACCTGCGGGCTTGGGGAGGGACGTAGAGCAAACGGGCCCACGCACACCCGGCTCCGTCCCCCCAGGTCCAATCAGCCCCCGCCGTATCATGGGATCATGGCCCTCGACGCAGCAATCATCAAGCGCATCCGCGTTCTCATCCCTGACGTGGAGCCGGTGTTCGGCGAGAACGGCGACGAGTACATGTTCGACGAAGAGGACCTGGAGGCGTACTACGTCGAAGGCTTCGAGAACGTGAAGTGCGCGGCGGGCCTCATCAAGATGGCCATCGGCTCGTCCGAGGCGCTGATCCTCAAGAAGATCCGCAACTACGAGACCAACACGGACGGCGCGCTGCTGATGAAGCAGTGGACCGACCAGGGCATCAAGCTCTACGACCGTGGCCTCGAAGAGATCGCTCGCATCGCCGAGGATGAGGGCATCTTCGAGGTCGCCTACCCCGAGGAGTTCAGCCGTCACCCGGAGGGGATGAGCCACGGCAGCTACCGAATGGG
>JACCDR012168823.1_pt1 | contig 10125 bp, 11 predicted proteins | sample 7446431 | NCBI WGS metagenome assembly JACCDR01 (sample SAMN15323443, study PRJNA562643) | freshwater metagenome | isolation source: river surface water | place: USA:Blue River Watershed | collected 2017-08-17 | reverse complement strand
GGGGACTGGATTCGAACCAGTGTAGGCGTAAGCCAACAGATTTACAGTCTGCCCCCTTTAGCCACTCGGGCACCCCTCCGGCGAATCGCGAACTATAGCAGAGTTTTCAAGCTTTCGCGAGTTTTTGCAGCCAAATGGCTCACAAATTCCAATCCAAACTCAGATTTCTTTGCGCCAGCCAGGCTTTGGCTTGCGAAAAATGCCCACAACCGATGAAAGGCTGCGGCGGGCGCAAGGCCGACAACGGAGACGGGTGGTTGGCCTTGAGCACCAAGGCCTCACGCTTGGCGCCCCCACCCTCGCGCAAGCCAACAAAACCTGCCTGCTGAGCCACAGCTTCGCGCGCAATCAGCTCAGCTTTAGCTTGGGCATGACCACCCCAAAGCATGTACACACAGGCGGGCGCTGTTCGCGCCACCTCGGCCAACAAGGCATCTGTCAAGTGCTCCCAACCGCGTTTGGCGTGACAGGCGGGCTGACCATCTTCTACCGTCAGACAGGTATTGAGCAACAAAACACCGCGCTTGGCCCAAGCCTCCAACGAGCCAGTTTGGGGCACGGGCTGGTTGAGATCGCGTTGCAATTCTTTGAAGATATTGCGTAGCGATGGCGGAATTTTCACGCCAGGCGCGACGGAAAACGACAAACCCTGCGCCTGATGCGGGCCGTGATACGGGTCTTGCCCCAAGATCACCACCTTCACTTGCGACAGCGGCGTGAGCTGCAAAGCCCACAACGGATGTTTGGGGTAGATCACAGCGCCAGCGTCTAAGCGCGATTGCACAAAAGCAGCCAACGACACGCCTTGCGCGCTGCGCCAAAACGCGTCAAGCGCAGGCTGCCAGTCAGGCTGCGTGGGCCAATCGGCTGGCGACCATCGGGTTAAGCGCGGCACATTTGCCGCATTTGAAGTTGCACCAAACAAATCGCCAGTCATTAAACGTTAGGCCGCAAACAACTCGGCCAGCGCAACACCAGGATCGGGCGCGCGCATGAACGCCTCACCAACCAAAAAGGCATGCACGTTGGCATCGCGCATTTTTTGGACATCGCTTCGCTGCAAGATGCCGCTCTCGGTGATGAGCAAACGGTCAGCCGGCACATCTTTGAGCATGCCCAGCGTGGTGTCGAGCGACACCTCAAACGTGCGCAGGTTGCGGTTGTTGATGCCCACCAATGGGGTTTTGAGTTTGAGCGCGCGTTGCAACTCTTGGGCATCGTGCACTTCCACCAACACGGCCATGTCAAGACTGCGTGCCACAGCTTCCATCTCTGCCATTTGCGCATCCGTCAGGCAAGCAGCAATGAGCAAGATGCAATCAGCCCCCATCACACGCGCTTCGTACACCTGATAAGGATCAACCATGAAGTCTTTGCGCAGCACAGGCAAGTCACACGAAGCGCGGGCTTGCTTGAGGTAATCCACTTGACCTTGGAAGAAATCTTTATCGGTCAACACCGATAAACACGCCGCGCCATGCTCGGCATAACTTTGCGCGATGTCCGCAGGAATGAAGTCTTCACGAATGACACCCTTGGAAGGGCTGGCTTTTTTGATTTCAGCAATCACCGCTGGCAGGCCCGCCGCCACCTTGGCGCGCAACGCGCCGACAAAGTCGCGCGTGAGCACACGACTTTCAGCATCGGCACGCATCGCGGCCAACGACTTACGCTGCAATGCAGCGGCCACCTCTTGGTGTTTGACTGCAACGATTTTGTTCAAGATGTCACTCATGACTGGACTTTCTTTTCGCTTTCGAGCGACTCACTACGCTCACCCGAAGGTGGCTCATTTTTCAAAATATTCACAAACACGCGGTGCATTACCACGCCCACCAGCACAAACCCCATGGACACGCCGATGGCCAACCAAACTTCGGAGTTATTCCACATCACGCAACCCTTAAACCGTCAACGCATGCGCTGCCGCGACCAACTGCGCCAACTTAGCCTTGGCTGCGCCTGACGCCAACGCCTCGCGTGCTTTGACAATACCCGCCTCAATGCTGTCGACCACATTGGCCGCATACAAGGCCACGCCCGCGTTGAGCACTACGATGTCGCGTGCGGGGCCGGCTTGGTTATCCAGCACGCCCAGCAACATGGCACGCGATTGCTCGGGCGTTTCCACGCGCAAAGCGCGGTTGCTGCTCATGGCAAAGCCAAAATCTTCGGGGTGAATTTCATACTCACGCACTTGGCCGTTTTTGAGCTCACCCACCAAAGTAGACGCTCCCAAAGACACCTCATCCAAACCATCCCGGCCATACACCACCAAGGCATGCTCAGCGCCCAAGCGCTCAAGCGCACGCACCTGAATACCCACCAAATCAGGATGGAACACACCCATCAAAATATTAGGTGCGCTGGCAGGATTGGTCAGCGGACCCAAGATATTGAAGATGGTGCGCACCCCCAGCTCTTTGCGAACGGGCGCCACGTTTTTCATGGCAGGGTGATGGTTGGGTGCAAACATGAAACCAATGCCCACATCGGCAATGCACTTGGCAATTTGCGCAGGTGGCAGGTTGATGTTGACGCCCAAGCTCTCCAGCACATCGGCGCTGCCGCTTTTACTGCTCACGCTGCGACCACCATGCTTGCTGACTTTGCCACCCGCAGCCGCCACCACAAACATCGAGCACGTGGAAATGTTGAAGGTGTGCGAACCATCGCCACCTGTACCGACGATATCCACCATGTGCGTGCGGTCAGCCACATCCACCTTGGTCGAAAACTCGCGCATCACTTGCGCGGCAGCGGTAATTTCGCCAATGGTTTCTTTCTTCACACGCAAGGCGGCAATGAAAGCCGACATCATCACCGGCGACATTTCGCCCGACATGATGAGGCGCATGATGTGCAGCATTTCGTCGTGAAAAATCTCACGGTGCTCAATGACACGTTGCAACGCCTCTTGCGGCGTGATGGCGTGAATGGTGCTTGTCATAGCCGGCCTTTACAGAAAGTTTTTCAGCATGGCATGGCCATGCTCGGTGAGGATAGATTCTGGGTGGAACTGCACGCCTTGAATATCCAGCTCGGTGTGCCGCACGCCCATGATTTCGCCATCGTCCGTCCACGCCGTGACCTTCAGGCACGAGGGACATGACGCACGCTCAATTGCAAGCGAGTGATAGCGGTTGACCGTGAACTTCTCAGGCAGGCCAGCAAACACCCCCTCTTGCGTGGTGGTGATGACACTGGTTTTGCCGTGCATCAGCTCTTGCGCACGAATAATCTTGCCGCCAAACGCTGCGCCAATGCTTTGATGGCCTAAGCACACACCCAAGATGGGCAGCTTGCCCGCGAAGTGCTGGATAGCCGCGACCGAAATACCCGCTTCAGCAGGAGAGCAAGGGCCAGGCGAAATCACCAAGCGATCGGGCTTGCGCGCGGCAATGCCTTCAAGGGTAATTTCATCGTTGCGAAACACCTCGACCTCTGCGCCCAACTCGCCAAAGTATTGAACGATGTTGAAGGTAAAGCTGTCGTAGTTATCGACCATGAGGAGCTTCATGACTGACCTCCACTTTGGGTAGAGCGCAAGCGCTCAAACTCTTGCGCTTCGAAAGCGATGTAGGCCTCCATCATGTCACGGTAGATGCGCTCCACCACATCGGGATGGCCACCCTCCTCTAATGCTGCGGCTCGTACACGCTGAACAATGGCTTCAATGCGCGCTTCGTCGCGCACATCGCTCGCATTGGCTTTGATGCGGGCAGCCTGCGTCATGTATGCGCCACGCTCGACCAACAGGGGCACGAGGATATCGTCTAAAGCATCAATGTGTTGACGCACTTCTTGCATCGAGGCGCAGTGCTTGGCCTTGTGTATGGCTTGCGTCATTCCATGCCCTCCTCTACCAATTCGCTGGCACGCAACAAGGCACGTGCTTTGTGTTCTGTTTCTCGCCACTCCAACTCGGGCACCGAGTCAGCCACCACGCCAGCGGCAGCTTGCACATAGAGCGTGTCGTTTTTGATGATGCCTGTGCGAATGGCAATCGCGACGTCCATGTCACCCGCAAAACTCAAGTAACCACAAGCGCCGCCGTACAAGCCGCGCTTAGTGGGTTCGAGTTGATCAATCAACTCCATCGCGTGCACTTTGGGCGCACCCGTCAGCGTACCCGCTGGGAATGTGGCTTTGAGCACATCCATGCTGGTGAGCGGTGGACCGTTCGCATCGTCAAGCAACAAGCCTTCCACATTGCTCACGATGTGCATCACATGGCTGTAACGCTCCACCACAAAGGCCTCAGTCACTTTGACGCTGCCTGTTTTGGCAATGCGACCAATGTCGTTGCGTGCGAGATCAATCAACATCACGTGCTCGGCGCGTTCTTTGGGGTCGTTGATGAGCTCTGCCTCAGCCGCCTTATCAGCCTCTGGCGTGGCCCCACGAGGGCGCGTGCCAGCCAAGGGACGGATGGTGACTTTTTGACCTTCGGGCGTGGACTCTTGTCGCACCAAAATCTCAGGCGATGCACCCACCACGTAGGCGTCGCCGAGGTTGTAGTAATACATGTACGGGCTGGGGTTCAACGAACGCAGCGCACGATAGAGCGACAACGGGCTGGCCGTGAACTTTTTGTGAATGCGCTGACCCACCTGGACCTGCATGAAGTCGCCTGCCGCAATCAAGTCTTTAGCGCGCAGCACAGCCGCCAAATAATCGTCTTTTGCAAAACTGCGCTCGGCGGGGTGGCTGGCACATGGCGCAATCGATGGCGCTTGGGCCGGCGCTTTCAATCGCTGCTTCAGCTCAGCCAAACGCGCTTGAGCTTGTGCGTAAGCGTTTGGTTGCGCAGGGTCTGCGTACACGATGAGCGAGAGCTTGCCCGAGAGGTTGTCAATCACCGCCAACTCTTCGGTTTGCAGCAGCAAGATATCGGGCATGCCCAAATCATCAGGCGGGCATGAATGGGCCAGTTTCTTTTCGATATGGCGCACCGTGTCGTAGCCAAAGTAGCCTGCCAAGCCGCCACAAAAACGCGGCAAGCCTTGGCGCAACGCCACTTTGAAACGCTTTTGGTAGTTGGCCACAAAGTCGAGTGGGTTGCCTGCGTGGGTTTCAACCACCACGCCATCGGTCACCACCTCTGTCTTGGCTTCTGCGCCAAAACCGCTGGCACGTAATAAGGTGCGCGCTGGTAACCCAATGAAGCTGTAGCGCCCAAAGCGCTCGCCACCCACCACAGACTCCAGCAAGAAGCTGCGCTCGCCGTTGCTTTGCACATGCGCAAGCTTGAGGTACAGCGAGAGCGGGGTTTCTAAATCGGCAAACGCCTCCGCCACCAAGGGGATGCGGTTGTAGCCCTCTTGGGCCAATTGTTTGAATTCGGTTTCAGTCATCGTGAGCCTCCACAGCTCGGCCCCGTTTCGGTTGGGGCGTTCATTCGGACAAGTGCTGAGCAGCAGTGCTTCAGCGCGTGCACGGCATCAGTGAACCTGAGCGTGCTTTAGACAATCGCAGTACATGGCGTACGCCAGGGCCAAGCTCCCCGGTCGTGACAACCTGTGACTGTGTTGCGATGAATGAACATAAGGCTACAGTTTAGCAAAGGCTTATGACTAGCCAGCCAGCACCTGGGCAATCTGCGTCAGGGTATCTACGTGGGCATCCGCATCCACGCCATCTACAGGTTCACCATGGTTGTAGCCGTAACGCACCAACACCACGGGACAGCCTGCGGCGCGGGCTGCCTGGGCATCGTTGCTCGAATCCCCCACCATCAAAGCCTGTTCGGGTTTGACACCCAAAGCCTCGCACGTTTTGAGCAAAGGCAGCGGGTCTGGCTTTTTGCGCTCAAAGCTGTCGCCGCCAAAGACATGCGTGAAAAACGTATCCAAGCGTTTATCAGCCAACAAGCCCGTAGCAAAGGCCAAAGGCTTGTTGGTCAAGCACGCCAACTGCAAGCCCGCATCACGCAACTGCTGCAAGCCTTCCACCACACCCGGGTACACATCGGCGAACTGCCCGTTGATAAACAGGTAATGATGCTGGTAGCGCTGCAAAGCCAGAACAAAGGCATCGGCCTCTGGCCACTGCAACACTTTAGGCGCAGCCGCTTTCACATCTGGCAAAGCCAGCTGATGAGCTAGCACAGAACGCACCAAATGCTCTGAACCTTTACCAACCGTGCGTTCCACCAAAGCACGCGTGACGGGTGGCAAATCTAAATCTGCCAAAGCGCGATTGAGCGCTGCCTCAAAGTCGCCCAAGGTATCGACCATCGTGCCATCGAGGTCGACGATGGCAGCTTGAAATTGGGTCAATGAATAAACCATAAATCACACACCTGAAATAAAAAAGGGCGTCGTAGACGCCCCTGAAGTCAAAGCCTAGGCCAGAAGTTTAATCAACCGCCTTGACCATGTCTTCCACCACTTTCTTGGCGTCGCCAAACACCATCATGGTTTTGTCCATGTAGAACAGTTCGTTGTCCAAACCTGCGTAACCGGAGGCCATGCTTCGTTTGTTGACGATGACCGTCTTGGCTTTGTAGGCTTCCAAAATCGGCATGCCGTAAATCGAGCTGCCTTTTTCCAAAGCTGCAGGGTTCACCACGTCGTTCGCACCCAAGACGATGGCCACATCCACTTGGCCAAATTCGCCATTGATGTCTTCCATTTCAAACACTTGGTCATAGGGCACTTCGGCCTCGGCCAGCAACACGTTCATGTGGCCGGGCATACGGCCCGCCACGGGGTGAATGGCGTACTTGACGGTGATGCCTTTGTGCATGAGCTTTTCAGCCAGTTCGTTGACCGCATGCTGCGCACGGGCCACGGCCAAGCCATAGCCAGGCACGATGACCACGGTCTCGGCATTGGCCAAGATGTAGGCGGCGTCGTCGGCGCTACCGCTCTTCACGGGGCGCTGTTCTTGTGCGCCGCCAGCCGCTGTGACTGCCTCAGCGCCAAAGCCGCCCAAAATCACGCTGAAGAACGAGCGGTTCATGGCCTTGCACATGATGTAGCTCAGAATCGCGCCCGAGCTACCCACCAAAGAGCCTGCAATGATAAGCATGCTGTTGTTGAGCGAGAAACCAATGCCTGCTGCCGCCCAGCCTGAATAGCTGTTGAGCATCGACACCACCACCGGCATATCTGCCCCGCCAATCGGAATGATGATGAGCACACCCATCACAAACGACAAGGCAAGCATGGCGAAAAAGGCCGCCCAGCTCTCAGTCGCCACAAACATCAAACCCAAACCAATAGTGACCAAACCCAACACCAAATTGAGCATGTGCTGGCCCGTAAAGCTCACAGGCGTGCCTTGAAATAAGCGGAATTTGTATTTGCCAGAGAGCTTGCCAAACGCAATGACTGAGCCACTGAAGGTAATCGCACCAATGGCTGCGCCGAGGAACAGCTCTAAGCGGTTGCCTGCAGGAATGGGCAAGCGCTGCATCATCTCGGTGATCACCACGCCAGAGGCCGTTTGCATCTTGGTCACAACCTCTTGTGGTGCGGCCGTGATGCCGAATGCCCAAGGCTCTGCCACAGCGGCCACACCAATAAACACAGCAGCCAAACCGATCATGCTGTGCATGAAGGCCACCAGTTCTGGCATCTTGGTCATCTCGACGCGTTGCGCCATGATCGTGCCAGCGCCGCCGCCCACCACGAGACCTAGCAACACCCAGCTCATGCCAGCACCCGAGCCAGAGAGCTTGACGATCAAAGCTGCAGTAGTGATGACGGCAATGGTCATGCCCGTCATACCAAACACGTTGCCGCGAATGGAAGTGGTGGGATGGCTCAAGCCTTTGAGCGCTTGAATGAAACACACGCTCGCCACCAAGTACATCAGGGTGACGAGGTTCATTGAAACAAAGTCCATGTTCATGCTTTGTCTCCTGCTGCTGCTTTAGCAGGCTTTTCTTTTTTTCTGAACATTTCCAGCATGCGTCGCGTGACCATGAAGCCGCCAAACACATTCACTGCAGCCAAAGCCACGGCGAGCACACCCATGCTTTTACCCAAGGTGGTTTCCGTCATCGCAGCGGCCAACATGGCGCCCACGATGACGATGGCAGAAATGGCATTGGTCACGGCCATGAGTGGCGTATGCAAAGCAGGTGTCACAGTCCAGACCACGTGGTAGCCCACGTAAATGGCCAAGACAAAAATAATCAAGTTAACGAGGGTGGGAGAGACAGCATCCATGTTTGTATTTCCTCGTTTTATTTCTTCACCACCGCGCCATCACGGGTAACAAGACAAGCGGCCACGATGTCATCTTCCAGGTCAATGTGCAATGCACCTTCTTTGTTGATGATGAGCTTTAAAAAGTCCACCACATTGCGTGCATAAAGTGCGCTTGCATCCGCAGCCACCAACGCGGGCAAGTTGGTCTCGCCCACAATCGTCACACCATGTTTGATGACCGTCTTGCCGGCTTCGGTGAGCGGGCAATTACCGTCCGTGCCGTGAGCACCTTTGCCTGCAGCGATGTCAATGATGACTGCACCAGGCTTCATGGCCTTGACCATGTCTTCGGTCACCAGCACGGGCGCTGCGCGACCTGGAATCAATGCAGTTGTGATGACGATGTCAGCCAACGCCACACGCTTAGCCACTTCAACCTTTTGGCGGTCCAACCAGCTTTGCGGCATCGGACGGGCATAACCGCCCACGCCTTCGGCAGCGTCTTTTTCGTCTTGGTTTTCGAACGGCACATCGATGAACTTAGCACCGAGTGACTCCACTTGTTCTTTCACGCTGGGGCGTACATCAGTCGCTTCAATCACAGCGCCCAAACGCTTGGCCGTTGCAATCGCTTGCAAGCCCGCCACACCCACGCCGAGGATGACCACACGTGCAGCTTTTACCGTGCCAGCAGCTGTCATCAACATAGGGAAAAAGCGTTGGTATTTGTCTGCCGCCAACATGACGGCCTTGTAGCCAGCAATGTTGGCTTGGCTAGAGAGCACATCCATACTTTGTGCACGGGTGGTGCGCGGCGCGGCCTCAAGCGCAAAACCTGTAGCGCCTGCGGTAGCCAAGCGCTGTAAGCCTTCCGTATTGAAAGGCTCCAACATGCCCACCACGGTACTGCCTGCCTTGATACTGGCAGCCTCTGTAGGCTCTGGTGCACGAACTTTAAGAACCAAGTCAGAGTCCCAGGCTGCGGCGGCATTGACCAATTCAACGCCCACTGCCGTATAGGCATCGTCAGGCACGCTAGCTGATACACCTGCGCCAGACTGCATTCGGACTTTGTGCCCTTGCGCTATTAATTTCTTGGCTGTTTCAGGCGTCACGGCCACGCGCGACTCGCCTGCTGCTGTTTCTAGGGGAACACCAATCGTGAGTGACATCCGAATCTTTGCCTTTTATGAGTAACTCAATTTATATATTAGCATTTGCTTATGTATTAAGCCTGAGATTCTGGCGTAAATCAACTTGGTTTACCCTAACTCAAGCGCCAAAGGCACTTGATCTAGATCAGCTGAGCGCGACTCGCATTTGGTCAATCACCGCTTTGTAGTCGGGCTTGCCAAAAATCGCGCTACCCGCCACAAAGGTGTCGGCTCCTGCATCGGCCACTTGGCGGATGTTGTCGGGCTTGATGCCGCCATCCACCTCCAGGCGAATGTCTTTGCCGCTGCGCTCAATCCACTTGCGCGCCAGCTCGACTTTGCGCAAGGCCGAGTCGATGAAGCTTTGGCCACCAAAGCCAGGGTTGACGCTCATGATGAGAATGAGGTCAATCTCGTCAATCGTCCACTCCAATACGTCCAGCGGCTCGGCGGGGTTAAACACCAGACCCGCCTTGACGCCCTTGCTCTTGATGGCTTGAATGCTGCGGTGCACATGGGCGCTGGCGTCAGGGTGAAAGCTGATGTAGTCCGCGCCTGCTTCGGCAAACGATGCGGCTAAAGCGTCCACAGGCGAAATCATCAAATGCACATCAATCGGCACGGCCACGCCCGCTGGCGTTTTGGCGTGCGGTTTCAAGGCTTGGCAAATCATGGGGCCGAACGTGAGGTTGGGCACGTAATGGTTGTCCATCACATCAAAGTGAATCCAGTCAGCACCAGCAGCGATGACGTTTTTCACCTCGTCGCCCAAACGGGCGAAGTCGGCAGACAAGATGGAGGGGGCGATG
>JACCDR011396332.1_pt1 | contig 10125 bp, 7 predicted proteins | sample 7446431 | NCBI WGS metagenome assembly JACCDR01 (sample SAMN15323443, study PRJNA562643) | freshwater metagenome | isolation source: river surface water | place: USA:Blue River Watershed | collected 2017-08-17 | reverse complement strand
TTTTAATAAAAAGAAGAATCTTCAAGTTAAAGAGAATTTTGCTAAGAAAGAGAAAGATATGAATTTTGCTTCAAATTTTAGTAAGAAAGAGAAAAATACAGTTATCACTACTTATAATTTTTATAATGAGTTATGATGTGACTAACTTACCTAAATTTGTAATATAATAACGTATAACAATGTCATATGATTTTTCAACAAATAAAAAATGCAGTCATATAATAGCGTTTGAAGACGTTGTTATTGATAACGGGTCTATCATAATAGACGTACCATTTAATAATAACTCTGTGTCTGTGTACTTTAATGGTAAAAAGATTGAAAAGTCAGGTCTTTGGTCAACTCCAGAGTGTTTCATTAAAAGGAAGAACTTTAAAATAGATAAATTTAACAATATACTAAGTTATAAACTTGGGTCAGCGTATAAAACTGTCACACTATCATCAGGGCTTTTCAGTCAGGGTGACTTTGTAAAAATGATTTCTAAAAAAACAAATGAACTAAGATTTTCAATAGAAAACGACATGATAGTAATAAGGTTAGATGATTCATTAATTGGTAATTATACTTTATCATTTCCTGACCCACTATGGATAGATAAGAGCAATTCGTTACCAGAAACACAAGTAATTTTGAAGACTTACAACACACTTGGTATACTACCTGGTAGGGTTTATGTGAGTAAAAAGTTAGTTCCTGGTTGGTTTTTAAAAAAAGTGAATGACGGTGTTTTAGAAAAACAAGCCATAGTTTTTGACGGTGAAATAAAGAATTCCAACCCGTCTGTAAGCGTTACTTATACAACTTTTGTTGGGTACTGCAAGAGGTGTGCAGGTACTGGATACGAACATGATTACTCAGTTGGTGGATCAGGACAGTTTAATGTTGTTAAGAACATAGATTTGTTAACTCAAGAATTTGATAAGTACCTGTTTACTGACATAGGGTCTCATTGGAAATGGAGATGGCTTGGGTCTAACATGAATTCACTCGTTGGGTCCAAGAACTTACTTGGACAAAGCAGGTCGTCTATTGATAACTCTGTCAGGAAGGCGTTTGAAACGTACAAATCAATGAAAAGAGAACAGCTAAAAATATACACACAAAATGTGACTGACTATGAAATGCCAACTTCTATAGAAAGCGTGTCAGTTGAACAAGATCAAAATGAACCAACAGCAGTAAACGTTTCAATATCTGTAAATACTAGGTCGAGAAATGTTATTGAAGTATCAAAAGAAATAGACATACCAGGAGCATGATGTTATGACGCTTTCACCACAGTTCATTTACTTTGATAACAAGTCAGTAACCACAGACCTTATAGTGACCACTAACACCGATCATATAACACTGAACGGTATGATAGACAGTTCTATAATAGATATGCAGATAAGTTTAAATGGGTCGCCATTTAAATCAGATAACTCTCTGTTTAGTATGAGCAGCGGTAAGTTCACAATACCAAATCTTTTAAGCTTCCCTGAAGGACTTGAATTAGAAAACGGACTAAACGTAATAAAAATACGATCAATTGACATGAGAGGGTCTGTAAGCCCTGTTTCCGTTGCGTCGATAAACAGAATCGATCGTTCACTTCTTTCAACATACTCTTCTCCGCCTTCCTCTGTATCTGTAGAGCGTTTGCCTGACGAAATTGAACTTTCATGGAAGTTGTCTCCTGGAGACAAAACGAGCGGCTTTAACGTGTACGCGTCAACTGGTTCTGGAGGAACCGGGTCTGGTTATTTGAGAGTTAACGCTTCAACTATAATGTCTGACGGAAATTATACTGATGAAATAGTTGAGTCAGAGTCATTTTCATATGAAAACACGCTAAAGGTTAGCGGTGACGACGATCTTAATGTCATTGTATCAACTATAGACCCAGTCTCAACAGCTTTCAGGGAAAAGAAAGTTGAAAATGTAGCTCAGTTAGTTAGCCCGTACATAGTGTACTCAGACACCATAAAAGTGGAAACAAAAATAAAATCAGTATTAAAAAATAGAGTATATAAATTTAGACATAACCGATCATCGCTTGAGTCATCAGGTATACTAAACAATGACGTCTTTAGTTCTGTGACTTTTAGCAGTCCACTTTATTATGTTGTTACTTCTGTTGTTGTTGATAGTACTTCTGGTGAAGTTGTTGAAAGTACGTATTCACCAGAGGTACTTGGGTCACCTGTTTCTACAGACACGTCAGTTAAGTCATTGCTAACCCGCGGTGAAAGCGAGGTTATTAGAGATTATATAAACGAAATACAGAAAACTGAACCAACTTTATCGCTTATACCAGCGTCCTCAGTACGTGAGGTTCATATAGAACCATTCTCAAATGAAGTGCAAAAGGTCTATTATATGATAGATTTTGTACACAGATCTAAGTCTTTCTTAAGTTTGATGCTTATAGATGACCCAACATACTCTGGTACATCTGTCCCTGTTCAAACATCTGTGTATAAACAAAATTTAAAAACAGCTATGTCATTATCTGATGACGTTATTGTTCAACAGTTTATAGACTCAATGTTTGAGTCTCTTGCTGAGAATATGGGAATAAGAAGAAATGGTAGAAAAAGGGCAGCCGTCGAACTGACATTTTATACACAGTCGATCCCAAGTAAACCAATGTACATACAGCAGGGAGCGTCAGTTAGTTCATCATCAGACTCATCAGTTCCAACGTTTATCGTTCAAAGCGCTTATAAACTTGATAACAGCAACAGCAGCAGTTACTACAACTATGAAACTAAAAGATATGAAATGAAAGTTTATGCTATTGCGTCTGAGTATGGTACAAGAGGAAATGTGTCTGTTGGTACATTAGACAGGGTGTCATCAGGTGCAAATGGGTTTAGGGTTATAAACGAATCACCGTCATATGGTGGTAAAGAACTTGAATCAAACGCGTCATTAGCTATGAGAGCTATGAGAAATAACTATAGCTTAGACACCGGTACATATGGTGGTATAGAAAGAGTGTGTCACGGTGTTGACGGTGTTCGTAGCGTTAACGTCATTACGTCAGGACACCAAAAAATGATAAGGGACTATGACGACGTAAGAAAGAAACACATTGGTGGTAAAGTTGACGTTTGGGTTAAAGGAACTATAGAGAGAGTCATAACGGAGACATTTTCTTTTAGTCATGATATAGCAAAAAGAGTAAGATTTGACGTCGTTGACCCAACGAATCTCATATTTAGAGCGCGCGACTCAAGATTAACAGTAGATAACCCTATACAAGAGGTTTTGTACAATATAAGAGACGGGTACGGTGTTAGGAATTTCTCTTCATATCCGTATGAAGAATATGACCTTACCGGTGTTTCAATCATTGACTATAACACGATCAAAATAAATAATCTCATACCACAACCAAAAACGTTTATTGACGACTATATTGATGGTGACTATAGGTATAGAAATAACAGTCGAATGACGTTGTCTGTTCAGCCTGTGGAACGCATAGAATCCATATCTGGTCAAGTATCAGGTGATATTGACTCAGCAATTGGGTACAAGTTATATAAAACATCAGACCCTATGATGAATGGTGAGAGTATAAAGTCTAATGACTACGTTGAGATACTTCAGGTCGATGGTGTACCTTCAAGTGAAGTTATACCAGTAAATGATGAACAACATGTTATATCAGGGTTTTTTGAAGTACCGCTAAATAATATAGGTATAAATTATTATTCAATAAGAGTGTATTCATTTGATAGAAATGTGTTATATAATGGGCCAGGAGAACTCGTCCCAGACTATTTAATAGTCAACGGGTCTCAAACAAAACCAATAAAAATAATAAGATCTGAGTTTTCACAGATCGGTAACGGTGATACGATCTCCGTTGACTATGAATACAACGAAAACTTTAAAGTAACGTACATTGTTAATGACGTTATACACAGAGTGCAGTCATCTTTGGAAACAAGCAAACACGCAACATGTGACGTGCTTGCAAAAGCCTCAATTGAAAATCGTTTTGACGTTGAAGCTGTTGTGAAACTAAGCTCAGGAGCTGATAAATCGCGCGTTGATATAGACATTAGAACTGGAATTTTTAGGTTTTGTGATAATTCTAAAAATGGACGGTCAATACACGTGTCTGATGTCATTGGTATAATTGAGTCTGTCACAGGCGTTGACTACGTCATGTTGCCACTAACAAAAATGGCTATGTCAAATGGTTCTATCAGGGTTAGAGATAAGCTACAGTCAATCGATTATACATACTTGCAGTCGCTTTCAAAATACAACAACGCAGTCTACATAATAGACACATCACTACAATACTCAACATATAACAGTGGTGGTAATGACATGGTTCATTACGGTGTGTTTTCTGATGATGAAATGATGAAAAACGCGAAATCTGTTGACACCGTTGGTGATGACATGCACTCATCATTCATCATAGGATCTGATGGTGCAGTTATACAAGGTTATTCAGACGACGACACTCTTTCACAGATGTTTGGCAGCAAAGACCTCATAGCCTCTGAGAGGCTTAGAAGAACAGCAAACAAAGTTGTTGTTAGCCTTAACTATACAGAAAACGAAAAACCAAACAATAAAAACATAGAAGTGACGTACGTTGTCAATGGAGACAACGGAGTTAAAGATATAACAACTAACGACATACAGTATATAACACCTGGCGCAATAACTATAACCTATGTGTAATATCATACAATGACACAGATAATAAGAGTCCCGTACTCAGGCATTAACAACTACATGTCAGGTGAAGAGTACACAAAGTCGTTAGTTGCCGAAGCGAACCAACAGTTTAGCATCATGTTATCACTGCTGTCTTCATACTGGAAGTCATCTGTTGATGGCCCTGTGTACGCAAGAATGATGAAAGCTATGTCGTTAGAGTTCGCAAGAATGAAACTTGCGATAGACTCGTTAGCTGACTCGTCATATAAGTCAACGCGAACTGAGTTTTTGTATCAAACACTCACGTCAGTTATGTTTCCTGAAGACATAGGGATACCGTCTACCGGTATGTCTTCAGAGGGGTTTAGAGATTTTATGGTTAAACTTCTTAACCTATACTACAACGGTTCTATACCGACTACCATATCTGGAGCCGTGTCTCTTTTAACTGACGGTATAGTTCAAGTTGATGAAGTTTATAGGAGTGAAGGAATTGGCGGTATAGACATTTCAAGTCAATTTGAGATCGGAATAAATGTAACTTTAAAGGTCCCAGATAACTCAATATTTAACATGGACCATAGCATGAGAACTGTTCTTGCTGTTATAAAACCGGCTCATAGTATATACAAACTAAGGTTCATTATGAATGATTCATATGACGGCGTCGCTGGGTATCCTCAGTTTCTTGTTGAAACGAACAAGATAAAAGACGTCCTTAAGGTATCGCTTTCTAACTGCTACTATGATGACTTTAGAAAGTTTACTGCAGGGTTTAAAGACATAGACAGACTTGGTGTAAGAACACCAAAGTGGGTTGAAAAAGAAGACCACTCGAGCGAGTTTTAACCATGGACTATTTTAAAATCCTTGGGGTTGACAGGTTAGCCTCAACTGAGGACATTAAAAAAGCGTTTAAAAAGGCGGCTCTTGAGCATCATCCGGACAGAGGTGGTGACGCCGCAAAATTTAAAGAATTAACTGACGCATACTCAGTTTTATCAGATGAAGAAAAAAGAATGGAATACTCATTAATGAATGGGTATGGCTTATCTGATGACTTAATAAAAAACGTTGATGACATGTTTAACAGAACGTTTAACACTGACGTTAACAGTGGACGTGATGTTACTACTACACTTTCTGTATCATTAGCAGATGTATATACTGGCTGTAAGAAAAACGTAAAATTTGTTGATAAATCGGTCAAGACTAAGTGTACAGAGTGCAGGGGAAACGGGTGTGAACACGGAACAAAGCCGAAGCAATGCCCGTCATGTATGGGCCGTGGAAGGGTCGTGTCTGTTACCGGAAAGACTATATCAACTAAAGACTGTAAAGCGTGCGCTGGACGCGGAAAAGTGCCATCTGTTAAATGCTCTGTTTGTAACGGAACAGGCAATCACTTTTTTTCAAAAGAAGTTTCAGTTAAAATCCCGAAACACGTCTCAGATGGTCAAAAACTTAAGTTGTCTGGTATGGGCTGCGATGGGTCACCACCTGGTGACCTATACATTGTTTTATTCATAAAGGAAACGTACGGCCCGTTTACAAGATTCGGTGATGATATTATGGTGACTGTTGATGTACCGCTTAAGACAGCGTTACAGGGCGGTAATGTTGTGATAAAAATACTTGATTCAGTTACACACTCTATAACATTACAAAAGTGCACGCAGCAGGGTCATATAGTAAAGTGTGATAATTTAGGGTTTAATGGTGGATCATTGTACGTAACTGTAAACGTTTTAATACCATCACTGTCTGATGACGCGATAAACGAAATATCAAGTCATCTTTAATAGTTTCTTTATTTCGGAGATCAAATGGACCTGAGTAAACTTATACAAATAGCTAGTATGATTGTAACAGCCGCTGGTGGCTCTATTACCGTTTCTGAGTTGATAGATGAGGTTAATAGTTCTGATCAACCACACCCGATGGTTGTAACCTCTAACGGTAATAAGTATATCAATAAAATAATGAGGTCCAATGGTAAGCCATTTATTGAACTAAGTGAGTCAATTGGTACAGCTGACAACTTAGCGTTCTTAGACAGAAATAGTATACTTGAGCATCTCAGTCATTTTGATCTTAATGACGTAGTAACTGTAGTTAAAAAGTCTGGCGGTAAATATGTTAAAACCAATACGACTGTAAGTGGTGTTTACACTGTTGGTAAAAGTCTCGACATTCACAAACTAATTTCTGATTTAGAAAGAATTGACTCTGGTGACATTCCAGAGATCATACCAAGTGGATATGAATCAATGCACGTTAGCAACGTGACGAAAAGCGGTAACAATGTTATAGTAACTGCCGTTAGCCGAGAAGATGCCATCTCTGGCGTTGCTAAGCCTCTATCAAAAGAAGACCTCATTTCACGTCTTACGGCTGTTAAAGCTTCAACTGGATCTGTTAAGGTGAAAATTGGTGATAAACACGTTCCACTTGTATCAGTCAAAGGAATAAAGTCGACAGACTATACACCAAAGGAAGGCCTTAATTCGTCGTCCAAACCAATGGCAGTGTTTGATTTTAAAAAAGCTGTTACTGGTATGCGTGACGTACCAGTCAGAGTGTCAGTATTCCCTGAGTCTGCGTCTTTGTTATATGTGACTGGTATAAATTTCAGTGGGTCAGGTAAAGCAGTAGTTGTTACGTCACAGACGTGTGACGATAAGTGCATGACCGCTCTTAGCGTGTTAAGAACACTTGACAACGCACCAAAGTCAATTTCGTCAGTATATGCAAAGGTTTCTGGTAAAGAAGTCCCAGTGACTGGAGTTTACGCTGTAAAGAGCATGTCTTCAAAGTTCTTCATAGATGAAGTTGGTAAAGTACCACGAGGAAAGATTCCGTCTCTCTCAGTTGACGGCGTGGCTGAAAAGTTGTATATAAAGGGTTTGGACACTTCCGGGTCTAACATAAAGATCGACCTAACCGCTGTTAGTGGTGAGTCTCTTCCGCTAAATGATATTGTTACGAAAACATCAGGCAAGAACACCGGATCAGTTAAAGCCACTTATAACGGTTCTATTGTGTCAGTTACTTCTATATCTGGTGGAAGCTCTCTCGATAAGTTGATTAAGAGCGACGGTACGAGTGTCGGTGACGCAGATGACGTTACTGATGAAGACCCAGATTTATTGCATAAGGGATTTAAAGAAGTAAAAGCGAAAGACCCTGATAAGTTATCGTCAAAAGACGAAGCACTTAGACCGATCATAGACAAACTCATCGGAAACGAAAACCTCGCTGTGAAAACCATGTCGTTTAGTGATTTTTATGATGATATATCAGAAACAGATTCTGAACACGCCATGGTTAAAATAAGTGACGGTCGCGAACTATACATTAGTAAGATAGTCTCTATTGGCGATGGCATTACACTGTACACAACATCATTACCATCTATGACAGTGTCAGCCGTTCTTGACCAATTGCTCAAAATGTCTAGTAAGCGTGGGGAAGTCCTTGCTAAAGTTGGGCAAAGTGACTTTCCAGTGATCGGTGTGGTGTGATAGACTATGAAAGACTCATATCAGACATAAAGTTTGTAAGGTATGAGTCTGGATTTCTCGGGTGTTTCTATGTTGTCATGTCCATAGATGGTATAGAATTGAAGCTGTGTATTAGAAGAAAAAACTGTGACTCTGAGATAGTAGCTTCATGTATGTTCCATATAAAACATACACTGAAGATCGACGGGTATCCAACACCAGACCAAAAAGAAAGGTTTGGTCTGGTGTTGTTGCCATACGCAGTGTTTTCTCTTGAAAGAGACATAGACGTTGACTATATAAAACAAAAAATGGATGACATCATCGATTATGTTGGAACTAATGGCGTTGACCCAGACCTACAAAATCACGTTGCTTCTATAATTGCGTCTCATTATATGAGACGCATGTTTCAATAACGTTTTGCCAGGTCAAAAGACCTGGCAAAAAACTTATTCTATGTCTATTATATCGTCGTTAGACGGCCCTGTACCTATAAGGACCACCTTCACTCCTGACACGTCCTCTATCTTTTTTATGAAGTCTTTTGACCTTTGCGTTAGGCTATCAAAAGCTTCAGATCCTCCTCTCTTTCCGGCGTCAGACCACGACACATACTGCATGAAGTTAAGGCATAACTTTGTTGCTCCATTTACTCTGACGGCATCTTTCAGAGCTATAAACGACATCGTAGCCACCCTTCGTATACGTTTCGTTACTGTTGTCTTTTCTTTTAGGGCTAAAACTTCTGCTTCTTCTTTTGGCATACCAGAGAAAGCGGCCACGTCAGCCCATGACAATTCTTCCTGGTCAGCGTACCACCCACCACTGTACCCTTTTTGTACACCGTCTTCCACCACATTACCGACTCTGATCGGGAACGTTCTTAGATTTAGGTACACATCACCTACATCACCTGGAGGTATAGCCATGTAGTCCATCGCCGCTTGTGTTGTACAGTTGCGTGACGTACAGAATGGATACTCGTTGCCATGGTCTATACTTAATGCATATCCCTGACTGCCTTCATGTAACCAGTACCCTCCATCGTCTATAACCTTGTGCGTCATCTGTCTGAAGTCATCGGCTTTTACAACCTTTATGTTTGTACCAGAAAAGTCAAGGTCTCTGGCAAGTATCACGTCACTCCTTCTTTGTATCTTGTCAGTTATGGCGGCAGCTGTACCCTGCATTGTTGACGCTATGTGTTTTGTTGACTCTTTCCCATTTCTTTCACGTTCTGCGTGAGCTTCTGTTACTACTGAGGCTCTTTCGTGAATGAACAGCTCAGGTTTACCTGTTTCTTCCCACTCTTGTAAGAGTCTCTCTTTTGAAAACCCGGACCCTGGTGATATATACCCATTTATATTTTTACCTCTTGCTTTATTTAGCACCAGAGATGTAGGTATGGCTTTAGCAACAAATTTCACACCATCAACTATCGCAGTGTGACCAGCGTTAGGATAATTTGCACTTGACACGTGTCGTATGTCATACTTATTTGCTAAGTACGTCGTCATAAGACCCTTGCCGGACGAACCATGCATAGCGTCCAACAGCACGTTGAATTTACCATTTTTCATTTTTCATACTCCTTGTTCACCCACGCTTTCGCGGACTTATTATTTTTATAACTGCTTTTATGAAAAGCAGTGTCATTAGTAGTTGCAATATGCATACTATGCCATACAGTATGCATATTGCAACGAACTTAATTGTTTCATAAAAAAACTGAAGAATTCCATGCTTTTTTACATCTTCATACTCTAAAAGCCATTCATACTCTGACACCTCCTTTTTCTGTTGGTGTGACTTTTGGTTTTGTTCAGGCATGGCTTTGTCATGCCGTATGACAGAGTCTATACATCGCTTTTTGTCTTTGTTTATAACAGCGTTTATAAAGTCTGATCTTGACAAGATACACATCCAACGTGATAATGATGGT
>JACCDR011175794.1_pt1 | contig 10125 bp, 17 predicted proteins | sample 7446431 | NCBI WGS metagenome assembly JACCDR01 (sample SAMN15323443, study PRJNA562643) | freshwater metagenome | isolation source: river surface water | place: USA:Blue River Watershed | collected 2017-08-17 | reverse complement strand
GGCTGCGTGGCCTGTACCAGGTGGCGCCGCCCCCGGCGACGTCGACGTTCACACCACCGCCGGCCAGCCTGCCCACCCCCGGTCAGGCCCGACCACGTCCTTTCCCGGTGCCGCCACCCCGGCGGTCCATGCCCGGCGGAGGTCCCTTCGCCGGACCGGTACCCGCAGCAGCAACAGGAGGTTCCATGCGTTTCTACCCAGTCGACGCATCCATCGATCTACGGGCCGCCTGCGAGAAGTGGCGTCCCGGCACCGGCAGCGGGTCACTGGGTGTCTTCCGGGATGCCCTACCCGGAGTCGGTGAGATGCTGACCAACGTGGCGTCGGGTTTCTACGCGTTCATGCACAACGCCCACGCCGACCTGCTGAGGACGCTCAACATCGACTTCGTGCACATGACGGCGGAGATCTACAAGCTGCTGTGGAAGGCGGCCCAGCTCTCCGGCGAGCTGCCCGACCAGTTCGACCGTATCCACGTCGACTACGTGCAGCGTCGGGCCACCGCGGGCGCGCACACCGCCAACGTCGGCGCCGGAACTGCCGCCGGCTGACCCATGCCCACCGCTTCCGGATCCCCACCGAAAGCGCGGCGCCGCACCGACCCGCCGAAAGAACATTCGGAGTGGGCCCATACGCCCGTCTCCGCGGCGGTCAACGCGGCGATCGTGCTCGTCTTCGTGGCTTCCGCCGTCCGCAGGTTCATGCCGGCCCAGACCGATCCGATCTGGGCGCTTGCGGGCGGCGGGATCCTCGCCGCTGTCATGTTGTTCGCCGGCCGGATGCGTACCGTCCAGGCCGGCGACGAGGTCGAACGCCGTCCGCTGGGCACCCGCTCGCTGGTGTACCGGTTCATGGCGATGTTCGTCGCCGGGTCGTGGCTGTGGATTCAGCTCGCCGACTTCGGCCACGTCGACCTGGCGCTGCTACGCGCCGCGTCGATCCACCTCGCCGGTGGGCTCATCCTCACCACCTGCGTGGTGCTGTCGCTGCGCAGCCGGCGCACGTTCTTCGTCGCCGCGCTGCTGGCCGCCCCGACCGTCTACTCCGACGTCGTCGGCGCCACGAAGCTGTGGGCTGCCGTCGGCACCGACATGTTCCTCACCACCCGGCCGCTGACCGAAGCCAACATCATGCCGTGGCTGTGGCACGCCGTGCTGCAGGCCGCGCTGCTGGCCACCGTCTTCGCCCTGCTCGGATCGTCGTGTGCCAGCTTCGAGCAGTCCCAGGACGACCGGATGCGCAACCGCATGCTGGCCCGCGCCGGCACCAAGGAGATGGTGTGGCTGCAGGAACAGCTCCGCGACCTCATGCACGCCCCCAACCTGCTGGTCATCGGGGTCGACAAGTGGGACAACGGGGCCGGTGAGACGTACCGCGTCGACGGGTCCGAAGACGGGATCTCGGCGCAGCACATCTCCTCCGAGCACGTCAAGCAGGCGCTGGCCGCGAAGCTGAGACTGCCGCAGGGCTGCGGTGTGGAGGCCAGCATCGGCGAGCACCGCGGCGAGTCCATGGTGAAGATCAGCCGCGTCAACAAGATCAAGGACAAGCACCCGTACCCGTCGATCTTCACGCCGCGCACCGTCTACAACGCCATCCCGGTCGGGGTGTACCGCGACGGCACCGAAGTCGGCTGCAAGCTGCGGTCGTCGTCGATGCTGGTGTGGGCACAGAAGGACGGCGGCAAGACGACCCTGCTCTACGACGTCATCGCCGGCCTGGCCCAGTGCACCGACGTGCTCATCTGGGCGATCGACCTCGGCGGTGCCGGTGTGGCGCTGCCGTTCCTGTGGCCGTTCATCGACGGCCGCACCGACGTGCCGACCATCGACTGGGTGGCCGGCGCGAAGGACGGCGGCAAACCGGACCTCGACGAGGCCCTGGCGATCTCGCAGGTGGCGTTGGCGATCGCCCGTGACCGCAAGACGTTCTACAAGCGCCGCAAGCGCAAGCAGTCCCTCATGCCGATGGACTCCGAGCTGCCGATGATCTGCCTGATTGTCGACGAAGGCGCCGAGGTCATGGGCTCCGGCAAGATCACCAAGGAAGACGGGCTGAAGCTCAAGGAGATCAAGGAGAACATCGAGGAGATCATCCGTATCGGCCGTGACTGCGGTGTCAACGTCATCCTGTCGACGCTGCGCGCCACCAGCGACGCCCTCGACCCGGGCGTCCTGTCGAACATGGCGATCCGCTGCGGCCTGCGGGTGTCGGACACCAAGGAGCTGGCGTACGGCTTCGGTGACTGGTCACTCGACCCGGCCGACGCCCCCTACCAGGGCAGCGGCTTCATCGTCCCCGAGCACGGCGCGTCCCCGGCGGTGATGAAGGCCTACGTCCCCGATCCCGAGCTGGCCGACGAAGTCGCGGTGGTCACCGCGCCGTGGCGGCCGTTCCTCGACGACCGCGCCTGGCAGATCGGTGGCAAGGCCTATGCCGAACGCTGGTACCGGGCGACCGACATCCTCGCCGACGAGAACGGCAACATCACCGCCCGGATCGAGGCGACGACGGCGCCGCCGTCGCAGCGGACCCTGGTCGCGGTCGGCTCGACGACGGTCCAGTCGCGGGCGGCCACGCCCACGCACGGGGTGCCGCCGATGCCTGCGCCGATGCCTCCGCCGACGCGCCCTGCCGCCGGTGGCCCGCCCCCACCGCCCCCGCCGGGGTCGCGGCAGGGTCCGTGGGATGCGCCGCCGGGCTCACCGTTTGCGGCACCACCGGACCCGGTCACCCCGCGTGGCGGCGGTGACCCGTCACCGCCGCCGGGGGACCAGCCGGCACCGCCGGCCGACTCGCCGTTCGCTGCCGCGACCGGCAGCAGCGACAACGACCTGCCGCCGCTGCCGGCCGGCGTCGACAAGTTCGACTCGCCGGGCAAGACGATGCGTCACGCCGACGAGCTGCTGCGCAACATCGGCGGGCAGGACGGTGTCAGCGAGACGTTCGACAAGATGATGGAGAAGTCTTTTGCCGACCCGTCGGCGTGGCCGGAGCCACCGGCGGCGGCGACGGCCGGGGCCGTCGACCCCCAGGTCGGCACCACCCCGACCGGGGGGCCGCTGACCGGCCGGCAGGTGCTGGAGGCGTACCTGCGGTCGAAAGGCCCGGCCGGTGCGATGCCGAAAGACGCCCACGCCGACCTGGCGCAGGGTGGACCATGGGGGCCGGTGGTCGGCGTCACCTACCAGACGATCCTCAACTGGTTGAACGGCGCCACCTACATCGCCGACCGCAAGGACAGGCAGCCGTACGTGCACCGCGACTGCCTCACCGAATAACAGAAACCTTGCCTGGTTGCACATGTAACGGATAGAGTCGGGGCGGTGGGTCTGGAGTCCACCGCCCCGAACTTGTCTCCCTTGAGACGGAGCGCCCGATGGCTGACGAGCGGCTGATAGCTGCACTGACTGCCGAACGTTTCGGCGGTCGCGACCACCTCGAATTCCGCACCACCAGCGCCGGGTTCGCGCGCCCGGACCGGCCGTTTGTTCCGACCGACCGGACGGTCCACCGGACCGCAGCCGACACCCCGGAGGTGATCCGGCGGCGCCGGCAGATCCTGTGCAGCGCACTCAACCCGGTCAACGAACGGCCCACCGAGCTACCCGCGGCCCCTGCCGTGCATGCCGACGCGGCGCCGGACAACGTGGTGTTCCTCGACCGGTACCGCCGGGGCGCGGCATGATCCCGGCCCGCCGGCCCCGCCGGACCGGACCCCGCCGGCTGCAGACCGACCTGCGGCTGGTCACCGAGCTGCCGCTGGAGCTTCGCCACCGCGTCCCCACCTACGAGGCCGCGACCATCCTCGAAGCGACCGCCGCCGCGGTGCCCGCGGCCGGACTCACCGCGGCCTGCTCGGTGATGGGGGTCGCCCCGCCCCGGCAGCCGCGCTGCGGCACCTGCATCTACTGCCACGTCCAGGCCGCCACCGCCGGCCTGTACCCCGACGGTGTCGACCCCGACGCCGTCGTGATCGCCCACCAGGCCGCCGAGGAACGCGACCTGCACACCGGCAGCCACGCCCGCACCCGCACCGACACGGTCGCCGCCCTCGTTGCGGCGGCATACGACCTGTTCCACGTCACCCTTCCCCCCGACGTCCAGATCGCGAGGACCCCGTGAGCGGCAAAAGAGCCTTCATCCACACCTACCTGAAGCGTGTGCGCCGGCAGCGCCGGCTGCGCGTCGCCGCCGTCTTCGGCATGACCGCGCTGGCCGCGTTGGCTGCTGCCCTGTCGATGTCGGGCATGCTCAAAGCGCTGACCGGGGACGACGTCCGGACCGCCGTGGCCCTGGTCGCCATCGGCGTGTTCCTGCTGGCGATGCTGGCCACCGCAGGGCTCATGGCCACCGCCAGCGACATGGTCCAGTCCGCCCGCCGCGTGCCCTGGACCATGTCCGGCGACGGCGTGCCCGGCTTCGTCGTCATGGTCGACGAGATGCCCGGCCGGCCCAGCGGACCGGACCCGTTCGCGGAAGCCGTCAACCGACAGCTCCGCCAGGACCTGGAGAAGCTGGTCCGCACCGGCCGCGACTCCCGGACGAACCCCGATCTGCTCCTCCCGGCGCCGCAGCGCGGCCACGCCGACGACCTGCCCCACCCTGCCGACAGCACCTTCGGCGTGAACCGCCCCGACAGCGGTGGCCCCGACGCCGGCAGCCCGGCACCGTGAACCGGTTCGACCGCAGCAACACCGTCGTGTTTTTCGTCGTCCTGTGGCTGGTCGACACGGCGCTGCTGTATGCCGCGCTTCCCCTGTTCGCCGGCCGCACGTTGAGCTGGGAGGCGGCTTCGGCGGTCGCCCTGCCCGCCACCGCCGCCATCCAGTGGCTCACCTACAAGTGGATAAAGAGGATCACGTGATGACGTCCCCCGAAGACAACGCCCGCACCTACCTGAGGGCCGCGTTCGACCAGATCTGGGCCGCCGTCGCCCGCCGCGACGCCGCCACCCTGCGCGACGTGCTCGACCAGATGGCCACCCACGGGTATGTGCGCACCGCCATCGTCATCCGCGACACCCTGCACGCGCAGAACATCGGCGGCTGGGCCGACATCCTGTGGGGCTCCGTCGACTACCTGGCCGACCACGACGACGGCGACGAGGTGACCGTCACCGCCACACCGGTGTTCCAGATCAAGGTCGCCGACCGGGCCGGCACCACCCGCACGTTCGGTGCCGTCGTCACCGCCGCCGGGATGCTGCGCATCGAGATACCACCGGACGTCGACCCGGACCTGGTCGCGTCACTGCTCGACTCGTCCAGCGAGGTGTTCATCACCGGCCGCGTCGACCGGTCGGGGCCCCGCCCCACCCTCGTCCTGACGAAGATCGAGGCCCGGCGGCAGGCCACGGCGACCTGATACGCCACCACCCGCACCGACGATGATCACACCGCTGGATCCCCGAACCCCTGTCCGTGAAGGAGTCCCCACCACATGACCGCAGACCAGAAAGCGACCCAGGCCGGCCCGCCGCGCCTGCGCGAAGTCGGCCGCGTCCGCATCCCCCTGGACATCAAACTGTTGGTCGCGTTCGTCGGCCCGCTGATCAAAACCGCCCGGGACCTGACGGTCGCGCACCGCCGCGCCGCCGGAATCAGCCCCCTCTTTCCTATCAACGATCTGATCCTCACCGACCACATCGGGTTCGACAGCGGCGACCACGGCGAGTTCCTGACCGTCAACTACGGCTCCGGTCCGGCCCGGATGCGTCACCCGGTGTCCTACGTCGGGCCGATCAGGACACCGCTCGGCCACGGCCACGACATCGGCCGGATCCACCTGGGCGGCCCGGCTGCAAATTTTTTCACCATGCTCGACCTGTTCTCCACCCAGGCCTCACGACTCAACCGGGACGCCGCCGGCCCGGCACCGGAGCCGACGACGGACAACCTGCTGTTCCACCTCGACGACGACGGCCGCACGTTCGTCGCGTTCTACACCCTCCCCGTGCGCCAATACCACCGATAGATCACCTAAGGGAAAGCGAGGCTGCCAGCTATGGCAGGGGACACCACCATCACGGTCATCGGCAACCTGACCGACGACCCCGAGTTGAAGTTCACCTCGTCCGGTGTGGCCGTGGCCAAGTTCCGGATCGCGTCGACACCGCGGTTCATGGACCGACAGTCCGGCGAATGGAAGGACGGCGACCCGCTGTTCCTGACGTGCAACGTGTGGCGTCAGGCGGCCGAGAACGTGGCCGAGTCGCTGCAGCGCGGCGCCCGCGTCGTCGTCGTCGGCCGGCTGCGGCAGCGCAGCTACGAGACGCAGCAGGGGGAGAAGCGCACCGTCGTCGAACTGGAGGTCGACGAGGTCGGCCCGTCGCTGCGCCACGCCACCGCCAAGGTGCAGAAGATGCAGCGTTCCGGCGGCAACGGCGGCTACGGCGCCGGCAGCAGTTCGGGCGGCTACGGGTCCGGCGGAGGCGGCGGCTACAGCGGCGGCGGCGGTGGTGGCGGTGGCGGCTACGCCGACGACCCGTGGGCGAGTGCCGCACCGGGCCGGCCGGCCGGTGCGGCAGCGCCGGGCAGCAGCTCGTTCGACCACGAGCCGCCGTTCTGAGGGCCGGCGTACCGGTGCCACGATGACGACCGAACTGACCCGTGGATCGGTCCACCACATCACCTCGCGCGCCAGCCCGCAGTTCGAGCACCGCACGTTCGACTTCGAGGTGATCCGCTGCCACACCTGGCCGGCCGACGTCGGCTGGGTGTGGCTGGACGGGTACGAGCTTGACGGCAGCGGCGGCCGGGTCGCCCGGCGCAGCATCCTGGTCCGGATCGACGGACTCACACCTTCCCCCACCGAATGACCGAACAGGGCAGGGGCGCCACCCGCGGGACGTTGACCGCCGGTGGTGCCCCTGTCGCGTGACCAGCACCGTGTCACGCTGTACCCGGGGGAGTGGGTTCGGTACGTTGCGTAACACCGCCCGTTGTGCCCCTCCCGAGTCGCCCAGGGATCCGCGATGCCTACGCCCACCATCGACTTCGAGTTCGTCGGCGGCCCGATCGACGGCGACGTCCGTTCCGCCGTCGTCGACCCGACCGGGCAGCCCCCGGCGTGGCGCGCCGTGCAGGCCGGCGACGGCATGCACCGCTACGTCGCCGAACGCGACAGCACCGGCCGATGGCTGTACCGGTACGCGGGCCTGCTCCGCGAGACGATGCGGTGACGTCGGCGCCGCATCCACCAGCGCCCGGCCGGCACCGCCGCCGCAGCCGGTTGGCCGCCGCCGTGCACGCGGCGGTGCGCGCCGTGGTGCAGCTCGCCGCGCGTCCGGTGCTCGTCGACCCGGCCGCCGAGTTCGACACCAACCGGCAGCAGCTCGTCGCCGAGTTCGGCGAAGACGGCTTCGCCCGGATGCGCCGCAACGTCACCGCGTTCTACCTCGCCTGGCCCCGGTGACAGCCGCCCCGGTGTGGAAGGTCGTCGCCGGGACCGGGCACCGCCCCAACCACCTGCTGCCGGCACAGTGCCAGTGGCTGGCCAACCGGTGCCGCGCCTGCGTCGACTGGCTGGTCCGTGAACGCGGCATGCGGGTCGGGATCACCGGCATGGCGCTCGGGTTCGACACGTGGTGGGCCGAGGCGCTGCTGGCCGACCGGCGGGTGCAGCCGTGGGCGTATGTGCCGTGCCCGCAGCAGGCCGACCGGTGGCCGGCGACGGCCAGGCGCCGCTGGAAAAAGCTGCTCGGACAGATCTCCGAACGGGGCCGGGTGGTGGTGCTGTCCGACCGGTACCACGAGACGGTCATGCATGACCGCAACGACGCCATGATGGACGACGCCGCCGCCGCGGTCGCCGGGTGGCGGCAGACGAAACGGTCCGGGGGCACCTGGCACGCGGTCAGATCCGCCGGCGCCCGCGGGCTGCCCGGCGTGCTGCTCAACCCGGACCGGTGGCAGGACCGGGCCGGCGGCACCCGGCTGGTCAACTTCGCCGACCTGGCCCCACCAGCCGCCTCCGCCGCATGACTTGCTCGGAAAATCACGTATCCGATATAGTCGAGACCTTCCGTGTTGCCGCGCCCCCGGAGCGTCCGCCATGCACCCGTTTCCCGACCGCATCGACACCTTCGTCGAGACCGAGGTCAAACCGCTCATCGCCAAGCACGGCTGGTACGCCCAGGGCGTCTTCGGGACCGCCGCGCGGCGCGCACCCAGCTTCGTCTACACCATCGGCATGACCCCGGCCGGGCTGCCCGAACTGCTCATCGTCGGCCTGCCCATCGCACTCGCCCACCAGATCCTGTCGTGCGCCGTGCACATGCACACCGGCACGGAGATCACCGACGGCGACGAGGTCGACCTGGGATTCTCCGTCAAGTTCCGCGCCGCCACCGTCGCCCCGCTGCCCGTGGCCCGGCTGTTCGGCATCGCCCACCGCGTCTACCCCGCACAGGTCATATCGGCCATCCAGCTCATGTTCCCCGACGAGCACGGCCGTTTCCCCGGTGAGGACGGCTGCGAGTTCAACGATCGGAGCTTCACCGCCGACGAGCTGGCCGCCGAGCACGAAAAGAAAGCACCGTGACCGGCCCGGCCACCGACCCGCCCCCCGAGCCGCCGGCCGAGCCGGATGTGACCGAGGACGAGGTGGGTGCGTTCTTCGACACCGCCATCGGCGCCCCCCTGATCGGCGACGGTGTCCCCGCAGACGCGGTCGCGAAGATGCGCACCCGGCACATCGCCGCCGTGTTCGCCAGCCCCGAAGCCCTCGCCGGCATCCGCGACCTGCGCCGAACCGTCCCACCGATGGACGTTCTCCTGGCCCCGTACGTCGGCCCCAACGTGCCGCTGCACGGCCGCGGCTCCCTACCCCACGGCTACACCTGGGGTTGCCGCGACGACGACGACTGCAACAACCTGGCCTGCCCCGTCGGCGATGTGCATCTGCGCTGCACCGTCGCCTGCCTCGCCACCGCCGGCCGGGAACTGCTGTATCTGCCGGTGTGGCGGCACATCCTGCTCGGCAGCGACCCGTCGGACGGACCGACGCACCTGCGTACCGAAATCTGACCCCTGCTCCACCGACCGCATCCACGGGATCCCCATCCTTCGGAGGTTCGCCTTATGTCCGCCATCTACCTGATCATTGCCGTCGTGGCGTTGCTCGGCGCGGCGTTCGTGCTGCTGCAGATCGGCCGCAACGCCGTCCGGCAGGTCGCCACCATCGACAAGGTCATCGAAACCAACAACAAGCTTCTCAGTGCCCAGCACGCGCTGTTCGCTGCCGGCCGTGGCAGCGCATCGAGCATGCGTGACACGCAGCTTGCTCTCGACCGGCTGTGGAAGCTGCGCATCGAATCGGCGCGCATGGCCCGCCGGTTCGGATCCGGCGGGGCCCTACCCGAACCGCCGGAGCCGTCGCTGTTGGCTCCGGTTCCCTGACCGTCCGGCCACAAAAGCGCACGGAGGGCTGAAATCGGAGGAGCCAACAGAGATCATCGAAGTGGCCGGAGGTCGAACCGTCGCCGGCCGGCGAAACCATCCGCAAGCAGCGGCCCCGGCGACGGAACCACGTAAACGCGCGGAGGCACGCGATGAAACTCCCGTCCCGACCCGGACTGCCCTGGCGGCGTAAACCCGCCACCATCTGCGACCTGGAGGAGCCACCGGACGGGTCGGCGTTCATCCGGTTCAGCGCAATGGGTCGGGTGATCTCGTTCCTGCTGCGTGACGACGACGGCGCCGCCGACGAAGGCTACCCGCCGGGCAGTGTGTGGTTCGAGTACGTGTCGTCAGGTGACCTGCCCGACGAAGCCCCGACGACGTGGCTGCTGCTGTGCAAAGACGTCCATGAGGACGACGACACCCTCGAACCGCTCGTGCGTACCACACCACAACCGGTGCACCTGTCGTTCTGACCGGCGCGCCGGACCTGACCGCACCACCATGCACCAACCGCGTCAAGGGATCCCCAATCCTTCGAGGAGTACCGATCAATGTCCGCTGAGGAAGAAGAACCGAAGACCGTCCATCCGGGCGCCTTCTGCACGAAGGGGCAGACGGGTGTGACCCGGGCCGGCACACCGATGTCGTGCCAGGACAGCCCGTCGGGCCGGCCGCGGATGCGCCGCGCCGGCCCCACCCCGAAGAAGGCCGGCACCGGCCG
>JACCDR010341629.1_pt1 | contig 10127 bp, 25 predicted proteins | sample 7446431 | NCBI WGS metagenome assembly JACCDR01 (sample SAMN15323443, study PRJNA562643) | freshwater metagenome | isolation source: river surface water | place: USA:Blue River Watershed | collected 2017-08-17 | reverse complement strand
GTGAGCCATTTGCGGCGGGTGCGTTCGACGCGCCAGAGGGTGAGTGGGTGGCGGGCTGTTTTGAGGTGGAAGCCGGGGCACCAGCGGCATTTGTAGAACCAGACGGCGGGGTCCCAGTTGTGCTCGATGTTGTAGTCGAGCATCCATTCCCACGCTTCGGCGAATGTGTGGAGGCGGATTTTGGTGCGGCAGACGGCGCGGTCTCTGCCGCAGGCGAGGCAGGTGTCCATTGTTTCGCCGAGGGCGATGCGGTCCTTGTGCCGTTTGGTGTGGGTGCGTTGGGCGTCTAGCACTAGTTCAGGTTGATGCGGGGGCACGCGATGTCGGGTGGCGGGGGTCCCATCTTGTCGTTCCAGCGTTGGAGTACGGCGGGTGCGGGGTGGCAGTGGAGTTTCTCGCCGTGGGGGCAGGTGACTTCTTCCCACCAGATGCAGTGGTGGTCGGGTTGGGAGGTGATCTCGATGGTCATTCCGGTGCGGGCGGCGGCTACGGCGAGGTCTCTTCGGCAGGTGTTGTGGTCGGTCATCGTTGGCCTGCCAGGCGGCGGACGGCTTCGATGAAGTAGATGCCGAGGAGTTCTTGGGGGACTTGGCGGAGCCATAGGCCGGGTCCGCTGGGGACGCACATGGAGGTGGCGCCGATGTTGCGGCAGGCGTCGGAGTGGGCGTGTTCTCGGAATTCTCTGATGATCTGGTCGAGGGATTCGTTGACGGCGGCGATGCGCTGGTCGAAGGTGTGGACTTCTTCGGCGGTAAGTGGGCCGCGGTCTTCGGGGAGTTCGACGATGTCGTCGGTCATGTCAGGGCTTCTTTCGTGCCGCAGCAGGCTTGGCGGAGTGGGCCGTTCCAGGCGCGGTGGAGCCAGTCGCGGTTGACCTGTTTGTTTTCTTCGTCCCACCAGTCGTGGCCGGTGAGGTCGTCGGGCCAGAGGAGGACCCATCGTTCGAGGCTGCCGGCCTGGAGGCGGTCGTGGAGGGCGCGGCAGGGGGCGCAGCAGTTGGGGCAGCAGCCGGCGTAGCGGCCGAGTCCGCCGTCCGGGGTGTAGCCGGCGGGGGCGGCGTCAGGGCTGGAGGAGAAGAGGACGTTGAGGGCGTGGCGGACGAGCATGCCGATGGCGATGCGCTGGTTCTGGGGGAGGTCGAAAACGGTGGCGAGCATTCAGGTTGTCTCCGTGGTCGGGGTGGTGAGGCCGAGTTCGCCTTTCTGGGCTCGCCAGGCGGTGAGGGTGTCGATGCCGGCGACCTGGGCGGCCATCTTGAGGCCGACGTTGTAGCCGGCCATGAAGGGGTCGGCGCGGTTGCCTCGGCCGGCTTCTTCGAGGAGTACGAGGAGGTGGGTCTGGATGGTCGCGAGGTCGGGCTCGTCGGGGCGTTTCCAGTTGGCGACGTGGGGTGCGATGGCCAGGACGAAGGCGTCGGAGATCTCTTCGGTGAATTCTTTGGAGAGGTCGTTGGTGCTGGCGGCTTCTCGGCCGTAGGCACGAGCGGCGTCGAGGACGGTTTGGGGTACGTCCCACAGGGGGTGCTCGGGGTTGTTGCTGTAGCGGTCGTTGCTCATGTGGGGCGCCTTCCGAGGTCGATGACGAGGGGTGGGAGTCCGGCGCGGGCGGTGAGGCTGTGGACGAGTTCGCGCAGGTGTGGTTCGAGGAGGGTGAGGATTCCCTGGACGTGGGGGTCGAGGTTCTCGCGTTCGACGGGGTTGTCGAACTCGACGATGGCGACGTAGGTGATCTTGGCTTTCCAGATGAGGATTTCGCTGAAGTCGCGGACTTCGAGGTTGTAGGCGATCTCGACGGCGTGGCGGCGGCTGTCGTCGGAGACGCTCAGCGAGGTGGGGACGATGTTGCCCGGGTTCAGCGCGAGCGGGGTTTGGAAGCCGACGCGCATCTGCTCTGCGGAGAGGCTGCGCAGGATGATGTCGTCGACGGTGAGGGTGTTTTCCATGGGGCTCTGCTCGGCCTGGCCGACGCGGGGCCGGTTGGCGTCCCATTCTTTGATGACGGCGGGTGGCCAGACTTTGCTGCGGCCGATCTTGTGGTCGGTGTCGGGGGCTTGGCCGCGGGAGACGTAGCCGGTCCAGGTGCCGCGTTCGATGCCGAGGTAGCGGGCGCAGTCCTCGGCGGTCCACCAGTCGTTGGGCAGGTCGGTGTTGGTGGTCTTCCAGCCGATGCCGTGGTGGGACTCGATGATGTTCTCGGCGGCCAGGCGGGTGAGGATGAGGCGCAGGGTGGTGCGGGCGATGCCGAGTTCGCGGGACAGGACGCGCTCGGAGGGCAGGACACCGTTGGTGTAGTGACCGCCTTGGATTCGCTGGCGCAGGAGTTCTTCGGCGTCGGTGGTCTTGTGGTCCTGGGGTCGCATCAGGGGGCGTCCGGGTTGTCGAAGCGGGTGACGGGGATGCCGCGTTCTTCGGCGTAGTCGGCGCAGTCGCGAGTGCCCTTGTTGGCCTCGCCGGGCTGGTAGAAGGCGAGGCATTCGTTGTGGAGGAAGGCGTCGACCATCTTGCGGTTGCGGCGGGGGCCGGCGCTCTTGCCGTACTTCTCCCACTCGGCGATCCAGACGGAGCAGGGCACGTCGTGGTCTTTGGCCCAGGCGCGGGCATACATGTCGGCGCCGGTGGGGCAGTCGCCGACGACGAGGATCATGGTGCGGTCGGGGTGTGCGGCGCGGCGTTCGTCGAGGGCGTTCCAGATCCGGTCGGGGTTGTCGTGGTGGCGGCTGCCGGTGACGAGGACGCGGTAGAAGGGCAGCACGGTCACGATTCCTGCTCGCGCAGTCGTTGGATGGCGAGGCGCAGCAGCATGGTGAGGTGGCCTTCGCCCATCGCGTGCCAGGTCCGAAGGATGCTGGCGGGGGTGCACATCTGCTCGGTGCAGCGGTTGTCGTCGCCGTGGTGGTGTTCGTCGATGATCTGGATCATCTTGTCGAGGACTTGTTCGGCGTCCTTGACGTTCTGGTCGAAGTGGGCGATCTCGTCCGGGGCCACGATTCCGACGGTGCCGTCGGGGTTGAGTTTGGCGTAGCGGCCCATTTATTTGGGGTCCATCTTCTTGACGGCTTCGAGGAGTTCGGCCCAGACCTCGTCGGTGTTGACGGGTTCGACGGCGTACGGGGCGAGAGTTTCGTACAGGTCGCTGGGCAGGGTGAACCAGAAGCCGGCGTAGGTGGAGTCGAAGGTGTCGTCGGCGTCGCGTTCGTAGAAGGGGTGACCGCGTAGGGCTGTGATCTGGTCGGCGTAGTCGTCGCGGTTGTTGCCGCCGATGCGGGTGTAGAGGTGCAGGTGCAGGACGCCAAGTGGGTCGCGTTCGATCCAGGCGTCGCGGGCGCGGTAGAGGTGCGCGGCGTCGGGGTTGAGGCCGATGGCGGGGATGAGGGCGCGGAGGCGGTCGTAGGCGTCGGGGACGAGCATGTTGTAGAGCCCGCCGCGGCCGTCTCTGTCGCCGACGCGGATGATGTTGCCGTCGACCTGGATGTCGAATGGGGTGTCGTTCATCAGTTTTCTTCCGGGTGGTAGGGGCGTAGGTCGGCGCCGGCGGCCCGGAGGAGTTCGCGGTGGCGGACGCAGATGCCGTGTAGGAAGCGGTCGATGATGAGGGTTTCGACGCCGTCTTCGGTGCAGGGGGTGGCGAACTCGGGCAGTTCGGTGCTGTTGGAGACGAGTTCTCGTCCGGCGACGCAGGCGCGCATCAGTTGTCCTCGTTGGTGAAGGTGCCGGCGTCGTTGAGGAGCTGCCAGTGGCGGTCGCAGGCGACGTAGGTCTCCTGGTGGGTATCGCTGTAGCGCACGCCGAAGGGGTGGACGCCGGCGCGGGGGCAGGGGTCGATCCATTCGGGGTGGTCGGGGCGGGAGATCTGCCGGCCGGCGACGCATTCGCGGTACATGAGGAGGAAGTCGTTCATCGGTGCCCTTTGCGGTGGCCGTAGGCGGCGCGGTGTGGTGCGGCGGGTCGGGGTTGTTCGGCGCGGGTGCGGTGGCCGCGTTGTCCGGCGATGTTGGTGCCGGAGTCGCAGGGGCAGCCGGCGGCTCCGGCGCCGAAGAGGTATCGCCCGCACCAGTCGCAGTAGAACTCGTTGCAGTTGTTCCAGTGGCAGGGGTGCTTGGTGTAGGAGACGTAGGCGCGGCACCGGTTGCAGCCCATCGTGGTGTTCGTTCGTTGACCTCGCCAGCCCTTGCGGCGTTCGGTCAGTAGGCGCTCCATGGTGTCCCGCCAGGTCACGCCGTGAGTCCGCGCATGGTGGCCTTGAGGGCGTCGGCGATGGTGCGACCGTCGTCGGTGCGTAGGCGGGCGACGAGGACGGGGCACATGCGGGCGAGTTGGTCGCGTTCGCCGAACATCGCGACGGCGGTCAGGCGTAGGGCGAGGGCGGATGGTGGGTCGAGGGGTTTGCCGCCGGGCCGCCCGGCGGCGACTTTCTCGACTTGGGCTTCTACCTGTTCGGTGGTCATCTCGGGGGCTTGGACGCAGGTCACGTCCCAGCGGCAGGTGCCGCAGATCAGGTCGGGTGGGGCGCCTTTTTTCATGGATTCGGCGATGGCGGCGTAGGCGTAGTTCATGCTGCGTCCGTTTCGGTCACGGAGTTCCAACGAGCGGGTCGGGTCAGGGGTGACGGGGGCCGGGTCCGGGCAGGTAGGGCTTGCCGGGTAGGCGGATGGCCCAGGCGGCGAAGCCGATGGAGCCTTCGGGTGGGCCGGGTTGCCAGGTGCCGACGAGGTGGTAGCCGGCTCTGCGGAGGCGGTGGGTGGCTTTGGCGCGGGGGTCGGCGCCGCCGTCGAGGTGTTCGCCGAAGACGGGGCGGCCGGCGGTGAGGCGGGTGTCTTCGACGTACCAGACGGCGAGTCCCCACCAGCCGGCGAGTTCGTCGGTGAGGTAGGCGATGTGGGTGATCTCGCGTCGCGTGGCCGGAGTGGGGGCGCCTTCGTCTTCGTCGATGCTCACAGGGGGTAGATCTTCTCGTGGGGGTCGTTGCGGCGTAGCCAGGCTTTGGCGTCGCGGACGGCTTCGTCGAAGGTGGTCTGCCGGGTCTCGATGGGTTTGCCCTGGCGGGTGGCTTGGTGTCGGACGATGACGACGGTGCCGGCGTCGTCGGGGGCTTGCAGCGTGATCTCTACCGTGAACATTCCCTAACTCTAGGTGATGAGCTTGTTCGGGTGTGTCTACTCGGGGGACAGACTCAGGTCCGCAACATGAATAACACTCGCAGGTGTGACGCAGACTGCTGTTGTTCCTGCTCAGCCCGTTGATGATCTCGTCGCCGCGGTGGCGTTGTTGCCGCTGCCGGGCGATGACGGGCACCTGCGGTGGAACGTCCGCTCGGCGACGGCGGCGTGGTTGGCCTCGCAGCCGTCGCCGCACACCCGCGCGGCGTACTTCAAGGACCTGTCGCGGCTGCTGTCGTGGTGCGAGTCGGCGGGTCTGGATCCGCGGCGGGCGGGGCGTGCGGACATCGACGCCTTCGTCGCCGGCGCGGGCGGGACCTCGAACCGGGGTGCGCGGCTGGCGGCGTCGTCGTTGACGCGCCGGCTCGCGGCGTTGTCGTCGTGGTACCAGTACCTCGGTTCGGTGGACCTGGTGGACAAGAACCCGGTCGCGGCGGTGAAGCGTCCGAAGGTCGACTGGAACACCTCGACCACGGTGGGTCTGGGCAAGAAGGGGCTGAAGAAGTTCCTGAAGGCCGCGCGCCGCCAGAGCGGGCCGCAGGCGCTGCGGGATCTGGTGATGGTGGAGCTGATGGCGGTCTGCGCGTTGCGGGTCGCGGAGGTGATCGCGTTGGACTGCTCGTCGTTTCGGGTCAACGGCGGGTACCGCACGGTGGTGGTGCGGGGCAAGGGCGGGAAGGTCCGCGAGATCGTCATGCCCGCCGGGCTGGTCCGGGACCTGGACACCTATTCCCAGTGGCGGGTGGATCAGGGACACACGCTGGTCGGGGCGGCGTTCGTGACCTCCTCGGGCCGGCGGGTCACGCAGCCGTGGCTGTTTCGCGCGGTGCGTCGCATCGCCGTGGCGGCCGGGCTGGACGAGGCGGAGCTGCTGTCGAACCATGGGCTGCGGCACACCGCGGCGACGCGGGCGTTGGATGAGGGGGCCGAGCTGCGCGATGTGCAGGACATGCTCGGGCACGCCTCGCCGGTGACGACGCGCCGCTACGACCTCGCCCGGGGGAACCTCAAACGATCTCCCACGCACCGCACCGGCAAGCTGCTTGACTAGGTCATATGAGCGACAACATTCCCGAGTCCGAGCTGACCGACGCCGAGAAGGCGCTGCGTGACAGCCCGGCCGGTGCGCAGATCGATGCGTTCCTCGCCGACCCGTTCGGCAAGGGGGTGCGGCGGGGGTACCGTCCCCAGCGCCGTCAACCGGAGACCTCCTCGCGCAGCGAGGCGACTTCCTGACGCAGCAGCGCCACTTCTTTGACCAGGTCGCGCACGATCGCCATCGGGTCCTTGGGCCGGCGCGGTGCCGGTATCCGGGGAGCCGGTGGCGGGATCCACAAGGGGCGATAGTCCTCGGGGTCGCCGCCGAGGGCGATGATGAGCCGGGAGGCGGTGGACCATTTCGTGTCGCGCTCTCCGGTCAGGGCTTGGCGGACGGTGGAGCGGGGGATCCGGTGGTCACGGACGAGCCCGCGCACGCTGGGCTGTCCGGCGCGGACCCACAGATCCACGAGGACCTGGTGTCGTTCGGCGGCATCGGTCATGAGCGGTGGGCGCATCCTCGGGGTAGGTGCATCAGCGACTGTTCGACCAGGTGGCAGACCGCCCAGATGCAGGCCCCGAGCCTCTCGAAGTCCTCGGGCAGTTCCAGCATCAGGTGGTCGAGGACGGCTTTGTCGTGCTGGAAGTAGGCGTGCAGCCATTGACCGGCCCAGCGGATGTGCGGCGGGATCTCGGGGTCGTCGCCCTGGCGTACGGTCCGTGAACTGGTGCCGTAGAACGACATCGGCTCCAGGTTCATCACCGGCCGGTCGTCGGAGACGTGGTCCCACAGGATGTCGGCCCAGGCGAACATGGCCTGCATGATGCCGGCAGGGCCGTCGACGGCGTAGATGTTCATCATGGCCTGCTCGAAGCCGGGGCGGTCGTGGAGGATCTCCGCGTCGAGGGCCTGGCGGGCGAGGTCCTGGATGTGGGTGTTCATTCCTCCCGTGGTCCTTCCGCGATCTCGGCGACCCAGCGGGCGTGTTCCTGCGCGGCGCGCTCACGGTTGCTGGTGATGCGGCACAGCACCCACCCCTCGGGGCTGTTCTCGTGGAAGATGCCGACGATGTAGCGCGAGGACAGGGTCGGGTCCGACACGGTGCGCACCAGGGCCGGGTTGCCGGTGACCTTCGCGGTGACCTCGGTGTCCTCCTCGACCGTCCACCGTGGATCGTCGAGGCTCCACACCACGGGGGCGTCGGAGCGGCCTTCCTGGATGACGACGGAGTCCATGGAGGCGTTGGTGAGGAACTGCCCCGCCCGGTCTTGCTGGATCATCACCGCGGCCCATCGCATCGCCTGGGTGGGGCCGGAGGCGATGACGTTGAACCGGTACTCCTGGGCGACCTCGACCTCCAGGGTGATCGGCACCGGGACGACGCCGCGTTCGAGGTCGTAGGGGGAAATGAGGTCGGGTTCCTGCGGCGGTCCGGGCAGCAGGTAGTACACCCAGCCGTTGCCGTCGGGCTGCTCGTGTTCGAATTCCAGCTCCCAGTGGGTCGGCAGGTTGTGGCCCTTGGCCCAGAAGGTCAGGTCGACCGACAGCTTGTTCTTCTCGTCCTCGGTCAGGTCCTGGAACGACTTGGTGTGCCGGATGCTCACCACGGGGGTGATGCGGGCGTTGAGATCCTCAGCCATGGTCGAGTTCTTCTCCCAGGAGGCGGCCGAAGCCGGCCGGCATGCCGTTGAAGGTGTTCGCGAAGATGTAGACCATCGCGTAGATGCGGTTGGTGTAGCCGGCGGCGTCGCAGGCGGCCAGCTCGTTCATCCGCTCGCCCCAGGCGGCGTAGTCGTTGTCCGCGCGGGCGCGCACACAACCGGCGACCCACTGGATCTGCGGGCGCAGGTGTTCGGGACAGTCCGGGTCGCCGGCGATGTAGGCGACGATCGTGCGGGCGGCGTCCTGTTCGCCGCGCAGGCCGGCGAACTCCAGCCACGAGTCGCACCACATGAGCAGGGCCATGCCGATGCCTTCGGCGCCGTGCTTGTCGCGGATGAGGCGCAGACAGGCCGTGACCTGGTCGTCGTGGTCGTCGATCGCGGCGACCATCGTGGCGGTGGCGAGCCCGGCCAGCGACACGTATTCGGGGGTGCCCTGCTCGATCAATGGGGGCCGTCCGCGGCGGGTCGGTCGGCGACGGTCTTGTACGCGCGCTGATCGGGCGGGATGACCTGGACGGCGCACTGGTGACACAGCGGCAGGGCCTCCCCGCTGGTGACGACCGTGAGGGTCTGGTCGCCCAGCCAGCACCACTCGTGGCAGCGGACACACTCGACACGCCCGTGGATGCAGTGTTCCGGTGTGGGGTCGTCGGCGATGCGGGCCAGGACGACGACCGGGCCGCGGTAGTGGGTGGTCACGCGTCGGCGTCCGGGCCGGGTCGGCGGTAGCCGTACATGTCGAACTCCGCGTCCGGGAGGGCGACGACGCGCGGCATCTCGGTGAACCAGTTCTTCGTCTCGGTGATGTGCCGGTACAGCCAGGTCAGGAACGGCTCGAACAGCGGGCAGACCCAGATGCGGTGTTTGTTCAGGTCGGCGCGGGCCAGGCCGCCGGGCAGGAACATCGCGCCTTCGCCGGTCTGGAGGTCCATGACGTAGACGTGGTCCACCGTCCGGCCGCGGCCCATGATCAGGGAGCGTTCGTGGATGTCGGGCATGGCGGAGGGTTCGCGCAGCTCGTCGTAGGTGAACAGGCCGACGGCGAACTTGCCCCAGTTGCCCAGACCGTTTTCAGGGTCCTGACTGGCCTCGACGAACTTAAGATCCACTGCTGCTCCTCGTCGCGGCGCGGTGGCGGCCGGCGCCCTGGTCGTTGAGACGGCGGTTGCGCAGCGCCACGGCGCAGCGTTCCTGGTTGTGGATGACGAAGACCCGCTTGATGACCGCCTGCGCGGCACCGCTGTAGTGCGACAGCGGTGTCATGACGATGCGGGTCGGCCGGTTGGCGTAGCGGACGGTCTGCGGGACCCAGGCGTCGCCGAGGGGGACGGTGTTGCTCTCGCGGGGGTAGTGCTCGAACTGCCGGCGGCCGGTCTTGGCGGTCAGCCACTGGACGTAGGTCTCGCAGACGCGGCAGCGGTAGACGGTCATTTGTCGATGAACCGCAAGGTGAAGGCGTCGGGGCGGAGCCGGCGCATGTACTCGCAGCACAGCATGCAGATCGGGCCGACGCCGGTGCCGTCCTTGAGGCTGCGGCGCTGGCTCGGGCCGACCCAGACCTCCGCGCCGCAGCCGCCGCAGGTGTCCTTGCGGTGCCTGCCGGCCGTCAGGTTGGGGGTGGTGCGCACCCGCGCGTCGGGCACGACGTTGCGGCCGTCGACACGGTGACAGGTGACCAGACCCTTGTCGTGGGTGAGGGCGGTGACCAGCTCGACGAGCGCGGCCCGCTGCGTATCGGTCAGGTCATGGCGGAAGGTGATGCGCATCAGCGCCTCCATCGACGATGGTGTCCGGTCATGTTACGAGGACGGAGCGTGAGCGTCGAGTGCCGGATGGTCACGGGACACACCAAAGAGGGAGACGATGTTGCGGACCGTCGTGTTCACGGCGCTGTCGCGGCTGCCCATGCAGAAGAACATGTGCAGCTTGCGTTGATCGCCGCTGAACAGCACGGCCCACAGCTCTATGGCGCGGACCCGCTTCTCGGCGTCGTTCTCGTCGAGGACGGCGAAGAGGGTGCGTTCGGGGCCGCAGCCGGTCCAGGGATGCGTGCCCGGGGGCGGTGGGGAGGCAACACTCACGTAGCCCGTCCGGGAATCGAACCCGGAACCTGCCTGCCCGGCGAGCGCTTCGACCTGGTGGAGGTGTCTTGCACACAAACTCGCAAAGAAGGCTGGTCGTCGCCACTCGCCAGACCGTCCACAGTCACCGAGACGGGCCGCCGGACAGGTCAACGACGGGCGTGTCGGCCGGTTACGGCGAGACCCTC
>JACCDR010036665.1_pt1 | contig 10127 bp, 10 predicted proteins | sample 7446431 | NCBI WGS metagenome assembly JACCDR01 (sample SAMN15323443, study PRJNA562643) | freshwater metagenome | isolation source: river surface water | place: USA:Blue River Watershed | collected 2017-08-17 | reverse complement strand
GACCCGACGAACCGCGCGAGCCGCGTGCCGTAGGTGTCCGTCTTACAGGCGCCGACGAACCGCAGGCCGGCGCGATTGCTGACTCCGCCCTCGCGACGGACGAAGAAGTTTCGGCAGGTCCGGAGCCCCGTCGTGTATTTGACGAGGTCCGCGCGCGAGTGCAGGACCGGCGCCAGCTCGCCGGCGGCAAAAGACCGCTGGACAAGGGACTGCACCTTAGCGTCCCCGGATCCATGCAGCGTCGCCCTCGTCCGGGTCCGGCTGCGCTTCGTTTGCTGCGACCTCCTTCGCGGCCCTGATGATCGACTGATACATCCCCTCGCAGTCCGCGGCCTTTTTGTTGTCGCGCGCGATCGTCAGCGCGAGCGCGCCGGCGAGCTTCCACGCGAGCGCGTCGCGGAAGAGCGGGTCGCCCTGCTGCGCCGGGCAGGTCATGCGGTAGGTGTATTCGAGCTGCACGGGCCGATCGCTTGTGCTGACGGCGTTCGTGTAGATCAGATAGCCCGTGGCATCGGACCCGAGCCGGAACTCCGGAGGAGTTGGATCGAAGGCCCGCTGCTGCCCGTCCTGCCCGACGATCCGGCGCGCCGTGATCATGTCGACCGGCTGCCGGTAGCTGTATTGCCAGTCTTTGTTAACGGGAACGGTCGCCGTCCCCGCGACGAGCGAGAGGTCCGCGTAGCGCGTCGCAAACGGCCATGGATGGTCGCGGAGGACCGACTCGACGGTCATCGCGTAAACGAGCCGCGCCTTGTAAGCCTCCTCGCTGATCTCCGTCCGAATGTCCGTGATCTGATGCGAGATCCCGATCCGACTGAGCGCGATGTTGCTCAGATACGTGGACGACGCATAGCAGGCCGGCGAGAAGTCGACCGGCGTCGTCGGCGGACCGCCGGCGAACCCGCCGCCTGGAGGAGTCTCGCCGCCCGGCTCCTCCGGTGTCGGCTCCGTCGGGACCGGCGGCCAGCCTCCCGTCCCGCCCCCAGGATGGACCGCCTCGACCGGATAGCAGGTCGTGTTCTGTCCCCACCCGTTATTACCCGCGGCGCTCTCACAGGAGAAGAGGACGAAGTAGCTGTAGACCACCGTCGACTGATTCAGGCTCGAGCCGACGGTCATCGAGTCGATCGCGCCGGCCGTGATCCCGGTCGCGGCGTCCGTGCCGTTGGCTTGGGAGCTGTTGGTCGTCGTGTGCGACGGGTCGCGCCACCATCCGAAGGCTGCGCCCTCCGTGAAGACCATTGCGAAGAGCGGCCGTTTACCGCTCGTCGGGAACGCAATCGTCCTCGAGGCCGCGCCGTCGCCGGTGTAGTTGCCGACCGCGAGGACCCCGGGCAAGCCGGTATCGCCGCTCCCGTCATCCCGCCGGATTGCGAGGTAGCTCCATGGCGCGCCGGTCTGGAGCGCATAGAGCGGATTCTTCGACGTCAGGACGCCGGTCGCCATCGTGAGCGCGCCGGCCGTCGCCGCGGCGTTATTGAAGTCGGCGATCGTGTCCGCGGCGCTCTGACTCGCGCCCTTAGCGTAGAGCCCGCGGGTCGACGCGCTGCCCGACTGCTCGAGCATGAGCAGCAGGAACTCCGGCGCGAAGTCCGACATGAGGAGCGGATTCTCGAGGTCGCCGGCGCTCCCCTTGTGCGCCATGCTCCCGCCGAGCAGGAACCGCATCCCCGGGTCGCCGACCGCGATGTATTGGTAGGTGACCGCGGCCTGATTGACCTGCGAGCCGGCGCCGGCGATCCGGACCCGGTAGCGCTGCTGCTGCGCGTCCTCGCCGGTGCCCGCGACGAAGGACGGATCCTCCTCGAAGACGACCGGCGCGCTCCCGGAGGTCCCGCGTTGAAAGCCGACATGCGACCCGAACCCGTGTTGAAACCAGATCGCGCCGCCGGAGCTGGCAGTCAGCGGACGCACAAAGAAGAAATGAATCGGGACCGCGAACGTCAGATCTTGCCCGGTGCCGTTGCCGGTGTAGGTCCCGCCGACGATGAGATACGGCGAGATTGGCGGAGCGATCCCGCGGCGCGCCCATGGCGAGCGCGGATAGCTGAAGTTGTGCGGGCCCATGGACTCATTTTGTGGAACCGAGTCCCCGAGGTCCGTCCGCTCGCCGGTCGTGAAGTCGGCCGCGCTGAACTTCCCGAGCAGCTCGACCTGCGCCGAGAGCGCGACGAGCCGGGTCTGATTCGCGTCCGCGCCTTTGACGACCCGCAGCTCGAGCGGCGTGACGGCCGGGAGCGGAGCCGCGGCGCCGGCCTGCGCCGAGTAGATCGTCCCGATCCCGATGTTGTTGTAGGTCGCCTGCATCGTCCGTTGCGTGACGACGGCCGCGGCAGCCCCGAGCTTGTAGCCGATCGAGGGATTGACGTCGCCGGCGGCATTCTTCCGCCCGACGACCGACACGAGGATTGATGCGACGCCGATGCTATTCGGATCGCTGTCGAGGATCTCCGTGCCGTCCGTGTCGACGGCTGCGATATCGCCGGACGTGCTCGAGGTCAGCTCGACGGCCGTCGTGAGGTCCTCCCACTGCTGCAGGAGCGTGCGAACGTCGCCGGCCCACGTCCCGTGATTTGCGGAGAAGGTCCGCGGGCGCACCTGGACGATCTTCGAGCCGTTGTCCCAATCGAGCCCGTCGAGCGTTGTCGGGAGATCCGAGTCGAACCAATCATCGAGATCTAGCTCGAGGTCGTTCGCGCCCTGATTGACCGGCGCGCCGATCGACGAGTGCGTATGCCCGGTCGCGCCGCCGGCGAGGCCCGCGATGTTGAGCTTCATCGCGCCGTCGACGAAGACCTTGAACGTGACGAGCGTTAGGTCGATCAGGATGTCGATCTTCCGCCACACGTCCGTATCTGCGTGCCCGTTCCACACGTCGAGCGTGATGTCCGGGACCGTCGTCAGGAACGTATAGGCATTCGCGGCGTCCGACGTGTAGATCGCGAGCTGCCCGCCCGTCGTGATCCCCATCGCATGCCCGATGCCGTTCGATCCGTTGTAGCCGTGCGTCCGCCAGAAGAGAACCGATCCGGTCGTGGGAGCCTTGCGGAGCCGGACGTAGAAGCGTTCCCAGGAGGTCATGATCGGCGCGACGAAGGTCGCGTCGTACTGGCTGACCGCGTAGGTAATGAACGAGTTGGAGATCCCGCGGATCGCGAAGCCGCGCCCGCCCGTGTGCCGGCTCGCCTCCGGGAGGAACATCGCCGCGTGAGCGCTGTTGCCGGAGATGGTCCGGTTGGGTGTCTCGAAGCCTTCGATCCATCGGCGTTTCGCCGTCGCCGTGACCGGACTCCCGCCGCCGCTCGTCGGGTCCGCGGGATTCTGATAGACGAACTTTCCCATCCAGTAGTAGCGGATGGTCGTCCCGCCGATCCCAAAGAATCCGCCGGTGTGCCGCTGGAAGGTCGCGACGTCGAGCGGGAACGGTGCATCGCTCGTGTCGTCGCTCCGCCACGTCGTGTATGAGAAGGGCGGGTCGGCGAGCGGCTCGTCGTAGCCTTCCCATGGCGCCGCGAACTCCTCCGCGGCTGCGAGCGGCGCGCGGTTGACCCCGTCCGGATACTGCGTTGTGTATTGATCGACGAGCGCCGCGTCCGAAAGGACGATGTAGAACGTGAGGTAGGTAGTCTGCTTCGAGCTGAAAATTGACACGTTCTACGCTCCCGGCGGAAGGCGGGCGCCGGATGGAACCCTGCCGCTCGAGCGCACTCCCGAGCAGCTCCTCCGGCGCCCTATTGAATGCGTCAGTCCTCGAGCGGGTTGTCGCTCGTTTCGCTCGCCTCGATCCCCGAGGACGGGCCCGTCCGCTGCCCGCCGAACTTGTTCGCGAGGATCTCGTCGTGCTGCTGCCGGATCCGCTGATTCGGCGTCGACACGCGCTCGCCGGCATCCGCCGGAGCCTTACGCATCCAGCGCTTGCTGAAGTCCGCCGGATCGTTGATGAAGAAACGATCGCCGGCCTGCCGGCGGATCAGGTCGTAGTAGCCGAGACGGGTCGCCTCGACGAGGACCCGGCGCGCGGTCCGGCGTCGCAGGTCGTCCTGCGAGGGACCGGCCTGGACCGGCGGAGGCATCGAGGATTTGCCCTCGCGCGGATTGGCTTCCGGGGGAGGACCGACGTCGCGCCGATCCGGGAGCGTCGCGTGCGTGATCGGGAGCATGTCGCCCTCCTCCTCCGCGCCGACGGGATCGGACTCCGCGAGGTCGCGACGGTTCTGCTCCGCCTTCTCCTCCGCGTAGTCCCGCTGTTCCGCGCGCGCCTCGCGGCGCTCCTTCGCGGTCTGCTGCCCCGACTCGATCGCCGAGGTCCTCGAGGGATCGGCTCCGCCTTCGCGCGCGATTGCGGCGTCGCGCTCGTCGAGTGTGACCGGCGGATTGCGTCGCGCCGTCCGGGCCCCGGTCGCCTTTCTTACTGACTTTGCCATGGTGCACCTCTGATGCTGGCAGGTTGAAGTAACGCCGGCGCCCAACTCGAGCGCCGGCCGTCACCCGAGCAAGAGCTAGGCCGTATAGCCCTTCGCGTAGCTGGCGATCGACTCCTCCGCCAACGATTGCGGCATCAGAGCAGCCGACACCGTGATCGACGGAGTCGTCCCGCCGACGTCGTAGTTCACGCCGATATAGCGCTGTTGCGGGAACCCCGGGGGAACCGGCAGGACGAGCCGCGTCCCGGCCGTGAGCTGCGTATGCTGACCGGCCGTGCACGCGCGCCGGTTGAGGACGGTCGGCGAGCTGAGGTTAGCCGCAGCGCTCGAGATGACCTCGAAGGCATACGTCTCGTCCCCCGTCGTGCCGTCCGCGGAGACTTCCACCGTGATCAGGAACGCCATCGGCTCACCCGACCCGATCCGGTTTTTCACGGTCGGGTTGCCGAGGTCGATCGTGTTGGTGCTGACTGCATCGGCCGTGACGGCCTGCGAGTCGCTCACCAAAAGCAGAGCGTCGATAAACATTGTCGAATCCTCGTGAACCGAGTGGCTACCTGTGAGCTGCTGACCCTTGTTGTCAACAATCTCTAGGTGACTCGCGCCTCCGTCAAGAGGAGCGCATCCGTCCGACGCACGGGCGTATCGCCGAACATGAGAGTCGGCCGTCCGCTGACGTTGTCGTAGTTCGTGCCGCCACCGCTCGAGACGTCCGAGCGGAGCTGCTTTCGGAGGAACCGGCGGACCCGCCGATTCATGTAGAAGACCCGGCGCCCGATCGAGTCCGGCAGGATCTCTTCTGCCGCCTCCATCGCATCGATCAGATCCGCCGGCGAGCCGCCCGCGAGGTCGGAGACGTCGATGTTCGCGATCCGGACGACGTAGCGCCAATCCTTGACCGCGAGCCCGGCCTTCCACTGATAGCGCTCCTGGAACGCGCGCATCCGGTTGCCGGCGAGCCCCGCCGTGACCTCGACCGTGACCTCGCCGTAATCCTCGTGAATCAGCCCGGCCTTGCTGCCCTTCGGGAAGATCCCGGAGACGGTGTCCTCGTCCCATGCGACGAGCCAGATCGAGGTATTGTCCGAGCCCACTCCGCCGGCGTCGATGATGTTCTCACCGCTCGACGCACCCGAGATCGAGCTGTAGCGCGCCGCGAGCCCGGTGAACTCCTCCGGCGCGAGCGCGCCGTTCCCGTAGAAGAGGGTCTGCGCCATCTCCTGATTCATGGCTTCGATGAAGGCCTTTGCCTCAGAGAGACGGAAGCTGCTCGAGTTGCCATTGAGCAGGACGAGGTCCTTGTCGACCTCCGACCACGCCTCGAGCATGCCGGCCTGTTCGTCGATCTGCGCAGTCGTCGACTTGCTCGACGGGATGCCCTGATTGAGCATGCGCCAGAAGACGGTCGGGAGCCCGGTCCGGACGGTCGTCCGATGTCCGGTCGGGAGGTTGCCTTCTCTTCAAACCATGTCATCAAGCAGCTCGTTGCGTTGCTGCAGCAGCTCGACGATCGTCGCGGTCTTCCCGTCCGGGTCGAGCCGCTTTGCCCAATCGGCGAGCGTGAGGGAGCCGGTCGCGAGCGTCGCGCCGAGGACGCCGATCCCGAGCAGGTAGGCCCACGTCGACGAGCTGCTCGAGGGAGCGCCCGCGGCGTAAGCAGTCAGGTCGCCCGTGCTGATCAGCAGCAGCGCGAGGACGACCACAGTCCAGCGAAACAAGTTATGCATTGTCGGTGACTCCGAGAGTCGAAGCCTCAGCGCCGCGTCGCGTCATTGACCGCCTTCGACGTCGGATGGTCATACATCTTCGATGCTGCATCCGTGTCGCCGCCGGCCCCTGCTCGCGATCCGCGCGCGCCGGAGTCCTCGCTCGTTTTTTTCCCCAGCTCCGCGAGGAACGCGACCGCTGCGGGATGGTTTCCGAACCCTGAACCCGTCATGACCTGGAGGAACGGCTCCCGCCACTTGTGCCCGACAGGCAGGACCGCGTCGATCCCACGCTGCGCGAGCTTCTGTGTCTCCGCGAGCTTCTCCCCGCCGTAATCCGGGTCCGCCTTTGTTTGGGCGATCCACCCGTCGATCTCCTGCTGCTTGATCAGCAGTGCTTCGTTGAGTGCCGCCTGCGCGTCCTCGTTCGTCCAATCGGACGCGCGCGCGATCTCCTCGATCCGCTTCTGCAATGCCGGATCGGCGATCGCTTTGTTGGCTTCGGGAACCTCGAGCGAATACTTCTCAGGAGCCTTCGGCTTGGGAGTCTCCCCGCCGGCCTTGCTCCCGGTTTCCCCACCCGCGGCCGTCTCGCCGGTCTTACCTGCCTCGCCGGTTTTCGCGGCGCCCTCGCTGGCGCCGGTCTTCCCTGCGTCCGTGCTCGAGCCCGTCGACGTCTCGCCGGCTTTGGTTTGTCCGGTCGATTCGGCCTTCGCGCCCGTTGTCTCCGTGCCTGCCGCGGCGCCTGTGCTGGTAGCTGCGGCGCCATTGGCTCCCGTGTTTGCCATTACTGACCCCCTTCATTGGCCGCCGGCGTTTGCGCGGCGGCTGCTTCGACCTGCTCGTTTCGAGCGAAGGCCCGCGCCTCGCGCTCCATCTCGAGATAGCCCTCCTGGTCCGCGTCGACGAGGAGCGCGAGCAGCTCATGCCCGAAGTCCTGCCGGCCTGCGTTGTAGAAGGTCCTCGAGCCCGATGCATCGAAAACGGATTGATAGACGCCGGCGCGCCCGAGCAGCTCCCACAGCAGGAGCCGGCCTGCCGGCATGGCGAGGACGTTGCGGATTGCGACCCGGACCCGCTCCTCCCGCCGGCGCTCCTTCCGCTCCGCATGCGCGACCTGCCGCGGGTCCGCGGCGTTTTTCACGAGCGGTCGTCGCTGGTCGCTCATCGTGCGGCCCATGTGATCGGCGTCTCGAGCTGCGCGCGGACCCGGCGCCCGTAGCCGCCGACGATCAGCCACACGATCAGGATGACGACGACGACGAGGAGCAGCCGGCCATCCTCGAGCCGCGAGTAGCGGGCCCCGAGCAGGACGACGAGCAGGACGAGGAGGAGCAGGAGGACCGGGTCCATCACTGGAGCGCCTCGACGATCGCGCCGCGGAAGACGATGTCGTTCGCTGCCGCGACCCCGTTCTGTCCGGTGACTTTGACGACGATCGCGCTCGAGAGCGTCTCCGCCGGCGTCGCGACCGTGACGTTCTGCGAGCCGAGTGCGACTGTCACCCACCCGTCACTGAGTTGCGTCGCGGCGCCGGTGCGAAGGACGATGCAACGGACCTCCCAATGCGATCCGCTCGCGGTCGTCGAGAGCGCCGCGCATTGCGTCGCGCCGAAATAGCCCTTGAGCGTCTTATTGTTCGCGTTTGCCGCGAGCGTGCCGAAGGCGGTAAACCGGAGCCCGCGATTGTCGGTCGCCATCGAGCCGGCCGGGAGCGTGTAGGTCCACAGGTCTTTCTCGTTCGTGTTCGCGTCCGTGCCGACCTGCGTCGAGCTGCCGGTCAGGACCGGCTGAATTACGCCCGTGATCCGCGGGTTGGTCGTGACCTGCGCCTCGAGGTCGACCATGCCCGCGATGAGGAGGAGCGCCGCGACGATGACGCCGGCGAGCAGGCCGGACGCCGCGACGATCGCTAGCTCCTCGAGGTCCTGCTTCGTGCGTGGGAATTTGAGCATCGCTAATTCCCCATCAGCACAGTAACGGCCGCGCCGGTCCCGGAGATTGCCGTCACGCGGGCCCGGACGTAGGTCCATGCCGACTGTGCAACGAAGCCGTCGCTTGCCCGGGTCGTCGTCAGCGCGAGCGTCACGGTCCCCATCGTGATCCAATCGACGTTGGTCGACGTGACCGCGCTATTGATGTTCGTCACCTCGATAACCACCGTGACCGAGCCCGCGCCGCTCGAGGTCGCGCCGTAGACGTGGAAGGTCCGATCCTTCGTGAGCGGACGGAAGGCCGCGCTCGAGACGGTCGTCGTCGTGTCGGCGAGGAGCGTCGTCGTCGCGTTCATCGTCCGCGTTTGCGTTTGCGCGACGAGCGGCTCCGCGATCCCTAGCAGGAGGATCGCCAGTGTCGCGATCAGGCTCCAGCACTTCGCTTTCTCTCTCATTCGCTCCTCCTACTGCACCGTCTGTGATCCGACATTGCCGAGGACCCGATCGAGCGCCGAGTCCGTCCCCATGGGAGCCGTGGCTGCGTCCTTCGTCGCGGACGCGAGGAGCTTCGCCTGCTCCGCCTCCGCCTGCTTCGCCATTGCGGCGCGCTCTTCGTCGAGGAGCTGCTGCGCCTCCTCGTCGCTCCGGATGATGTTGGGATCCACCCCGAGCATCTCGCCGTAGTTGTCGATGACCTTGAAGATCTGCACCTTGTGGCGGATCTCCGGATAGACCTCGAGGAGCGGCGCGATCGACCCGATGAATCGGTCCTGCGACGTGACGCCGGCGAGCTTTTGCGCCTGCGCCATGATCGAGATGTATTCGACCTTCAGCTTGACGCCGTCCAATTCCGGCGGAGCCTCCGGGACCATGCCGGCCTGATCCATCAGCAGATAGATCCGGTCGATCGTCGGGTCGAGCAGCTCGTCGCCGGTGCGCTCGAGGACGGGCCCGAGCGCGAGCAGCTTCTCCTCGTGGCGCTCCTGGACCTCGCGCGCCGTCAGCGGTTGCGAGCCCTCGCGGATCTGGTCCGACTGCGCGAGCATGAGAAACAGGTCCTCATAGAACGCGCGCTGAATCCGGTATTGCTGCTGCCCGATGTCCTGCGTCATGTGCTGCAGGTTGAGCCCGATCTCGTGAATCGCGCGGAGCCCATGCTGCGGCTCCCGGACGAAGGTTATGTCGCCCGGCAGGAGCGAGGTCTTCTGCGATCGCAATTCAGCCGCGCCGACGAGGGGAGGATTGACCATCTTTTGAATGGCTTTTCCCTTCTCGCGCTGCATGATCTGCAGCCCCTTGACGTCCCCGAGTGCGGTCATCCCCGGGCAGTCGGTCCCGTAGGTGTCCTCCCCGGTGACCTCCCACCTTGGGGCGAGGATCGGGAACGAGCGATAGCCCGACTCCCGGAGGAACCGGCCATCGCGGGCCTCGCCCTTCTCGTAGTGACAGCTCGTGAACGGGAGGTAGCGCGCCTCGAGCTTGTCGTCGTCGCGATCCGGATTGGGCATCACCAGCCAGCACAGCTCGACGGGAGCCTCGTAGTCGCCTCTGTCCCATAGGTTTTTTACCGTTGGAGAAATGACCGACCAATCGATGTCGCGATAGCCCGTCGCGACGCCGAACTCCTCGACGACCTGCCGGACGCTCAGCTCATACTCGCGGACGAAGGTCGTCACCACGTTGCGCTTGTTGAGCCCGAGCGCGTAGCTCCCGATCGGATAGGCATAGCAGCGACAGAGGTCCTCGTCGTCGTCGAGGATGCTCATCGCGGCCGTCCCGAAAAGCCCGATGTCGCCGTAGACGATCGGGAACGTGTTGTAGAGATTGGAGTCCGAGAGGACGACCTGCATCCGCTCCGTCACCAGATGCAGCCACTCCGCGACCGGCTTGTGCTCCGCGAGCGTCGGGTCCGGCGTCGTGAGCTTGAACCATGGCCGCGCCGGCGAGGTCAGCCCGGCATGCAGACCCGACTGCAGCGTCCGCAGAGAGAAGCGCGCCGTCGAGTCGATAATGTTCTGATTGCGCCGGTCGCCGCGGTTGCGGTCGCCGGCGAACCATCGGGT
>JACCDR012425357.1_pt1 | contig 10128 bp, 10 predicted proteins | sample 7446431 | NCBI WGS metagenome assembly JACCDR01 (sample SAMN15323443, study PRJNA562643) | freshwater metagenome | isolation source: river surface water | place: USA:Blue River Watershed | collected 2017-08-17 | reverse complement strand
ATACAAGTACTAAACCTGATAGATTTTCAGAAAATGAATGGAAAGAATTAGTAACTAAACTAGAAAGAAAATGAATAATTTAAAACAAGAAGTATATAATTATAATACTAAATATAAAGAAGGTTTTATTGAATCTGAGATATTAGATTTATTAAACAAGTATAAAATAGAACCTGATAAATTTAATAGAACATTAGGAATACATACAGCTATGAGAATAGATAATCAATTTATTACTTTTCATGGAGATGTATATAATACAATAGTTGCATGTTTAGAGAATAGAGAATTAAATTTAAAAGAATGGGATTAAATAAAGGAGATTATATTTTTACTTGTAAAATGTATCCATTAATATTTTCACATTGGATTAATAAAGACATTTTTGAAACAACTGATGGAACTCAACATTCTTTAGAACATTGTAAATTAATTCCTATAAGTAGAAAATATGCTTTATGGTTTTTATCTAATAAAATATATGAAGCATTTAATGAATTAAGTGATTATTCTAAATTATCTCCTTTTAAAAGAATTGATAAAAATCATTATATAAGGGTTCAAGGTAATTTAGAATTTCACTATGTAGGAGAAAGTCCAATTAAAAAAGATAAACATAGTAGGTCTTATATGAAAAGATTTTATCAAAGATGGTTAATATATAAAGGATTTAGATTAGAGTTAAATCAAAAATATGATGTTTGGGATGTTTATAAACAGTATATACAACAATTATGTAAACAGAAAGGTATTGAATATGAAGGTTATTGAAATTAATATTGATTTTGATGGAACTTGTGTAACACATAATTATCCATATATAGGTAAAGATATAGGTGCAATTTCTGTGTTAAAAAAATTAACAGATAAAGGTCACAGATTGATTTTGTTTACAATGAGGTCTGATAAACAATTAGCTGATGCTGTAAATTGGTTTTCATCAAATAATATTCCTTTATATGGAATAAATAAAAATCCTACTCAGCATCTTTGGACTAAATCTCCTAAAAGTTATGCACCTTTAATGATAGATGATTCTGCTTTGGGTTGTCCTTTAACATATAATAAAGAAATATCTGATAGACCTTATGTAGATTGGATTAAAGTAGAAGAGATATTAAAAGAAATGAGTTTGATTTAAAATGACAATTAAAGAATTAGAATCTAAAGGATTTAAAAGATTAAATAGAAAATTATCTACAACTGATAAATATTTTGGAAGCAGATTAATGATTAAAGAAGATAAATTAATTTATGTATTTGGAAATAAAAGAAGTAAAAAATGTTTAGTTTATTTAGATAGTAAGTTAGTTACAGATTTTACTTCTTTGTTTAATAGTTTAAAGTAATGAAAGCAAAGATAAAATCTAATAAAGAACTTGTTTTTACTGATGGGACTTGTTTAGATAATATAAAAGATAATTTAATTATTAACTTTAATAATAGATATACTTATATAGATTTTAAACAATACAAGAATCATTTATTAATAAATACAACAGAAGGAGAAATAGATATAGTATTTACAGGAGAAGTACCTAAATTAGAATTTAGTAATTTTTGTAAAGACCAATTAGTGTTAAATATTGTATAATTAAAAAGGTAAGAAGGATAATACAAAACCCCTCTTACCTTTATTTTTTTATACAACTGAATAATGAAACTTCATTACTGTATTAATTGCATTTGAAGCATGTAAATTAGTTACTTTAATTACAAAGCTTCCATTAGATACTGAAGATATTACTACATGAGGAATACCTGCTCCTGAATCTGGATATTCTAATTGTAAATCAATAACACTAGATGTAAGTACTTTATTATTAGTAACAGGAATTAATACTGAAGTTCCTGAAGCAATACTTGGAGCAATTGTTTGTAATACACCTGCATAACCATTAGCTACAATAGCAGTAGTTAAAGAAGTTGTTTGCTGTCCATTTACTTTAGTGATTGTAATACCTGTAGCACTAGCAGTTCCTAATACTGGAGTAATTAAAGTAGGAGATGTTTGTTTAACTAAACTTCCTGTTCCAGTTACAGAACTTATAAAAGCATTATATGAATCATTTAGATTACATAAAAGTTTTACAAATCCTGGCAGATGTTTATACACTTCTGTAGGTGTTGGATTGCAACACATTGCACAATCTTGATTTTGATTTCTTGCCTTTATCATTTTTTTAACTATACTTTAAATTTAAATGTTTTTCTTGATATGGTCTTAAAATAAACATTCTATAATAACATAATATGTTTATTTTAAGTTTATTAATATAGTGAAATATTTATGCTCTATAAATTTGTTAGAACTGGATTAATATGTACTCCGTCTGTTCCTACAAGTAAATATTTTGAACTACTTGTATTTTCTACCTTACAATTATAGGTAATCATAGTTCCGTGTCCTATGTAGTAATCTATACTTGTGTTGAATCTTGAAATACAGTTTGTCAAAATTAAATTGTTTTGGTCTGGTGCTTTTCCTGCAAATCCGAACTTATTATTTTCAGCAATGCAGTTATAAGCTTCTAAGGTAGTAGCGTTTTTCCCAGTTCCAGTTGCTCCATTCGCAGTTCCAAAGGCACATTGCGAGCTATCACTATTCCAGTTATTTTGTCTTGCAAGTACATTATGACAAACATACATACCACCACTTGCAGGAATAATTCCACCGTCACCATTGTATTCCATAAGTCCACCATAAACAGTACATTTGCCCCAAAAATGGCAACTCATACCATCATCTTTGTTATCATGCGACCATGGGTTAAAATAAATTTGATGTGGCATTGTAGTATAAATATTTTGTGAAGTATAACCAGAGTAGTATGCGTCAAAATGTTGGTTAAACCCATCATTTGCACAACCACCAGCCTCATCAAAGTAGCTTAATACAATTGATGCGTCATCTCTCCAACCTCCATAAATATCTACTACCCCAAAAATACTACATTCATGCCGTGTCACTTTTTGAAAACCCGATGAAATAAAACCAGAATTAGGGAAATAAAACTTAATTCTATTCATTTCTAACTTTGCCTGACATTGCTTATTAGTATTAGCAGGAACAATATTAGCAGGTCTTACAGGTATTTCATAACTAAATCCGTTTGTTGAAGGGTTGCTTGAATTACTTGTATGAATGTATAATGTAGTTCCATCAAGGTAAAATTTTCCTGCACTACTATCTAAATTTGTTAGCGTTGTTGCTAAATCGGTAGTGAATGTTATTTGCTGAATTTCAGTGTAAGGCAATCTATAATTCAAGCCTTTTTGTAAAGGATGAATCTCGTTTGCAGTTACAGATTTTGAAGGGTTTAAGTCTTCAAAAATAAAAGGTAGTCCACTTGGAGGGTGATTCCAAGTTGGTATAGTTCCACTAAAAGTACATTGATAAATATTAGTTTTTCCGCTTGTTTTTGTCCAACTTACTAATTGCTGAGAACCTAAAATTCGTACAATTGAATTATGTTCTGTTACTAATTCAATATTTTCAAATTCAAGAAAACTAAAATCTAATGTCTCTCTATAATCACCTGCACCTACAATAATTTTTGCACCCTGTCCTAAAGCTGCATTAATAGCTTTTTGTATTGTCAAAAATGTACTTGTTTTTGTACCTAAATTTGAGTCACTTCCACTTTTACTTACATACAAAACCTTTTTGTTGAGTGAATCAACATCTTGTTTAAGATTTTTTGCTACTATATCAGAATAGTTTATCTTATATTGTATAATATGCTGAGAATCTGTAAATGCAATATTTGACCCTGTTGCTTCTGAATATAATAATCCTGAAAGTCCGTTTGTTGCACCTATTACAGAAGAAAATGCAGTACTATCTGAAACATAAACACCTACATAGCAATTATTAAAAAGTGTAAATGTGCCAAAATCTTCCGAAGTAAAAGTATTTGTACCTGTTACAAGTGTTACAGAAAATTCCTTGATAAAATTAAATGTTCCATCATTATTTTTTGTGAAAAACTTAACTTTTGCACTACCTGCTACTTCACAACCTATCTGAAATTGATTAAGAACTATTGTTCCTAACCCTGTAATTACATTTACTTTATCAATTCTTGTTCTCAATGTTCCACCAGAAGTTCCTGCCGTAATTGTAGATACACCAGAATTTTTAACAGTTTCTACATTGTATTTTACAATAGCATTAATTCCCGATACATCTTGTTTTACTGTTGTGATACTAACATCCCTGTAAGTAGCTTTGAACTGAATGTTAAATGCTGAATCTGTAAAAGTTTGATTGGTAGTAATATCTCCAGATAAAAATTTACTGTTACCTACTGATGCTACAACTCCAGAAAATGTTGCAGTTGCTGAATAAAATGATATGTAACAATTAACAGGTAAGTTATAATTTGTACCAAATGTTTCAGTTGCAAATGTATTAATACCAGTTGTAAATGTGACATTTACTTCTTTTACAAAAATATAAGCATCGCCAGAAGTTTTTGTGAAGAATTTAATTTTTCCAGTTCCACCAGCTTCTACCCCTACTTGAAGTTGGTCTAAAATTAAACTTGAAGTACCAGTAAGTTGATATAGGTTATCTATTCTTGTATTACCTACTGACATTGCAGTACCTGTAACAATAGTAGATACTCCTACATTGTTTGTACTTAGTATGCTTGTAGTATTCACAATGTCATTTATTTCAGAAATTGAACTTGCATTTGATGAAACGTTTGATTCTGCTATTGTAAGTCTATTATTAATATCTGTTACTACATCATTAGAATAATATCCATCTAATGTAATTTCAAAATTTGCAGAACCTCTCATAATAATTAGCAAATTATTATTTAGGGTTGGTTGGCTTAACTGATAACCAGAATTATTATCACCTTTTATTGTTCTAATAGAAACTCCTGTACTGACAGGATTGATTTCTACTTGAATGTTATCATTTGCAATAAAAGCTAAATTACTATCTTCGGCTTTGATTGTACCTGCTACATAATTATTAGTTCTTAATACAGAACCATCTTTTCTTGCAAGAAAACCAATTGCAGATGAGGTTGTACCAAAACCTAAACCAATTGCAGGATTTTCGGTATTGTTAGATAATACCTTAATATTTAAAATTGCTTTTGTAATGTTTGCTACTGAAATACCTGTATCTATAATTGTTACATAATCATCATTTACAGTATTTGTATCAGATATTTTTAAATTTGTTAATTGCGGAAATTGTGTAGAAGTTACAGTGGTACTACCATTATAATTATATCTAACTACACTTAATCCTGCACTTTCAAATTGATAATTTACTTTATTTGAAATAATAGAATCCTTTATATTGTCAATTCGTTTTCTTGCTTGTAAATCAGTGGAATTTAAAGGTGTTCTACCCCATTGAGTACCATAAACAACTATTAAATCACCTGTATTAAATTGTACTCCAGAAGTAAAGTTTAATCCAGAAAAAGAAATGTTACCTGAATTAACAATTGAATAATAAGAACCATTTGTTAAACCAACTTGGGGAGTAGCAGATAAATTTCCTGAAGTACCATCATTGTTAGTATAAGTATTAGTATCTACATTATAAATACCTAAAGATGTACCTACTGTAACTGCCTCTGAAATATTTAATTTAGCATTTAAAGCTGTTTGAGTAGCATTACTAATTGGTTTATTTATATCACTTGTATTATCTACATTGTTTAAACCTATATAATTTTTAATATTTGTATCAAAAGTAGTACCATCCCAATGATAAATTAATCCAGTTTCTTGTACTTTTACTAAATCTCCTATTTGTTTTCTCTCAGAAGGAATAGCATCTCTTTCTACTAAAGTAGATACTGTTTTATACCCTCCTTTTAATTTATTAGCAAATCCTGTAGGAAAAGTATCTAAACTATCTGGAGTATCTATAGGGGCTATAACTGGAGTAATTCCTGTATTTGTTGCCATAATTAATTAATTGTTATATTTAAGTTTGTTCCATTTTGTATAGCACCTGTTTTATATACATTATACAAAGTTGTATTACCTAAAGCATTTGTTACATTTAAAGTTGTTTTTTCTAATATTACACTTGCACCATTAAATGTAAAAGTAGCATCACCAAATGAAACAGGGTAACAGTAATAAATATATTGCCCATTTCCATTTAATGTAATAGTTCTATTTTTTGTAGCAGATAAAGTATTATTTGATAAAGCTAATACTTGACTACTTGTTAAAGATGTATTAGCAGAAGTTCCCCAATATACTTTATTTAAAAATTGCACAGAAGTATTAGCTGTAACTGTAGTTGTTCCATCACTTGCTGTTAATATATAAGTAGTTGTATCAGTTAGATTTACTGTAGCAGTTTTAGAACTACCTGTTACTGTTCCTATACTATTATTAATACTTGCTGTAGTTGGAGTTTTATTAAAACTAAAATTAAATGTAATACTTGTAACAGTACTTCCTTTTTCTATTGTATTTATATTATTAGTAAAAGAAGTAATTGTTTGAGGTAAATATTCTAAATTATTTAATCTTGTTATAATTGAATTATATTCTGAAATTAAAACTGTTCTTCTTTTATATCTTTTACCAGAATTGGTAACAATTACTAAGTTATCATCTCCAATAGAAGTATCCTCAGCTACATATTCAAATAACCCTTCTTTTGTATCATCATTAATAAATACAACAGGAGGAGTGTTAGTAGCTGTTTTTAAATTAGCTATTGAGTATTGAAACTTATATTCTATTTTATTTGGAGTATTTACTCCTTTATCAAAATACACATCTGATAAATTATCTGGAGTTACTACTTTAATTGTTTTAGCCATTTTATTCTATTGGATTATCAAAAGCATCATGTAATACAACAGATTCATTTTCTATTGTAGTTACAAGTTTCTTTAAAATACATAATATAGTTGTTAGCAAGGTTTGCATTTATTGCATGGTTTACATTCTATATCATAAATACTTTCACAACATTGAACTGTAATTCTACTATAATTAGATTCTTCTTTTCCAGATTCTATGTTAGTAACTACATAACAATTACTTTCTACATCTTCTAAATTAATAAAGAATTTATTAGAAGTAACTTCTATAGATTTAACTAATTGAAAATTACAATTATAAACATTTATAGTCCCTGCAACACAAGTTCCTTTTATAGAAGGATATGTTTCAGAAACACATGTAGTTTCTATATAAGGAGTATTAGTTTTCATAAAATATTATCAAAAGCATCTAAAATTAAATAGTCTCCTTCAGGGCTAGGAATAGTTCCAATTACTTCTCCATTTCTAGTTAATATAATATTACTATCATATAGTTCCCCAGAAATAGGTTTTTGTAATTCTACTAATTTATCTTTTACAAATTGCTGAAATAAGCAATCATTATTTATATCTTGTTTACACATAGTTCAAGTATTTTTAATAAAACTACCTATATTATATAAGGTAAAAAATAGGTGTAGTTTATTGTTATAGCCTATTTACTATTCTTATTTATCATATTTAAAAACTGTAATTGTTCTGATGGATTCATTAATTTTAATAACTGCCAATAAGGAGCAATAATAGATTTTTGTAATTTTCTAGTTATCTTTAAATCTCCTTTTTCATAACCATTACCAGATTTTTCATATTCATCATTTATTGTAAAATTTAATTGATTATCTTTATATTCAACTCCTGTCATTTGACTAAGAACAGATATTGAATTATCTACAGACCTCATTGCAGGAATTGGACTACTAACTGTTTTTCTTATAAAATCAAATGTATTAAAAGCACCTGCATCAAACCCAGTAGGAATATTTAACATAGAAGGAAGAAATGCTCCCATATCACTTCTTTGTCTTTTAGCAAGTAATTCTAAGTTAGATAACAATACAGACTTTTCTTCATCATCATCTTCTAATGAACCTAATAAAGCACCTAATAAAGTAAATGCTGTAAATAAAGAAACTTCTGCTAAATATCTTCTTGCTTCTTGTATTTCATCTTTACTTAGATTCTGAAAACCATAAAGATTCATATACTTTTCATTCTTGTCTAATTGACCTAAACTTAAAGCATTAACAGTATTTAACACAAATCTTTTATTATCAGTTCCTATCTGTTTTAGTATTCTTAAAGCTTTCCATACAACTGATTGGTTAGATTTTAAATCTTTTATTAAATCTTTATAATATTGAGACACATAACCTCTTACAATATCACCTGATTCTACATCTAATCTTTCAGACTGGAATCTTGCTTTATACATCTGCCATATATATTTTCTAAACATTAATATTAATCTACCAAACCATCTTCTCTGTAATCTAGCTTTATCTATCTTAGAATAAGCACCATTAAGTCTTTTATTTACTGAATGTAATTTACCTTGAAATTCTTTAAGCTTTTTCCATTCATCTTCAGAAAACTTTAATTCTTCTCCTTCTTTATATTCAATACTATCCCATAATCCATCAGCTTTAAGCATTGCAATCATATTAACTGTTTGTATATAATGTTCTGCTCCATTTTGAGTAAATGATAAAGCTGATTTAGTTAAATCATTCCAAGATTTCTTTTGATTAACAGATTTAAAATCATCTAAATATTCTCCTTGTATTGCATCAAGTATTACTAACAATTGTCCTACTTTAGATTTATCTTTAAGACTAGTAGCCATAAAATCTTTATAATGATTATGTACATTCTTGTAATACTCTTGTTCTGCAAATCCATATTCTTTTGTTGTAAAATACTTACCTTGAATAGCTTCTAAATAAGTTGCTACTTTACCATTAGAAATATTTGATAGCATTCCTTGAACATTCCATACAAGACTTGTATATGCTGAATAAGAAGAGAGAGTTTTTTCTAATGATTTAGAATTTAATTTACCTAAACCAAAATTTAAATAATCATTTTCTCCATACATCATATCATCTATAAATTCTACTAACTTACTATTTAAATTTTTAGCTACTTCTCTTTTAAAATTATCTTCATCTGTTCTTCCTCTTTTTCTTCTTTTAATAACTCTATTAAATAAATCTGTTTTCTTAGTTTGTCTAGCTTCAATTCCTAACATTGTATCACCTGTAACAATAGTTTTAATAACTCTCATTTGAGGGTCATATTTTTTTAAATTATCATATTGATTAACCATAAAAGAATATGCACCAACTGATACAGATAAATCCCATTCTACTTCATCTTGATTATCTAATAAAGTATTGTATCTAATAGAAACTTGTTTTACTTTCTCTCCATTTAGATATTCTTGTTCAAAAGCTGTCTTTTCATCTTCATTTAATTCTTCAGAGTCATTTAATTTATTCCATGCAGATACAATACTTTTATAAGCATCTACAAAGAAATCCATAATAGATTGAAACAATGATTTACTTTCTTTTGATAAATCTTCTAAAGAAGTAATACCTGATTTTTCTATCTGAGGGATAATAGAATGTTTTAATTTCTGTCTACCTAATTTATTATTACCTTCATTATACTTAGAAACAAGATTATAAAATAAATCTTTATATTCTCCTGTATATTCTTGTAATAAATAATCATCACTAACTCCTTGTAAATCTTTAGTTTTATAATAAATAGATTGTACTTTATCTTCTTTTAATAAATCTTTTAATTCATCTAAAGTTGCATATTTTACTAAACCTATATCATCTTTATATCTAAATACTTGTATTCCATCTTTTATATAAGAGAATATATTATCTACAGACTTATTATTATAAATCATGTATTTTAATCCATCTGTTATATTTCCTTCATAAGTATTATCTTCTATAAATTTATCTTTATCAGATTGTTTAGATACAATATCAGTTACTTGCTGTATAGAAAAACTTTTAATTGCATCTTTATAATACATAGAACTCCATAAAGAATTTTCAACAATAGATTTTAATTCTTTTGTTGTGTAATTACTTTTAACTTGAGCATTAGGTAAATACTGTCCATTAACATTAGTTTTAAATACTTTTAACCCTATGTCTTGTATTTCCTTTTTATCTTGATTAGTAATTACATAATTAAAGAACTTTTTATAATCTAATTCTCCAGTTGAATCTAATGCTTTATCTAATATTTGATTTATTAAACTTTTAGAATCTTT
>JACCDR010373185.1_pt1 | contig 10128 bp, 13 predicted proteins | sample 7446431 | NCBI WGS metagenome assembly JACCDR01 (sample SAMN15323443, study PRJNA562643) | freshwater metagenome | isolation source: river surface water | place: USA:Blue River Watershed | collected 2017-08-17 | reverse complement strand
GGCGCGATCCTTCCGCTCGCGGTCATCGTCGGCATGTTTTCCTTCAGCCATGACGTCGATCGCACGGTCGCCTACATGGAGAAGCATGCCGCAGCGCAGCACATCGCTTCGCGCTGATCCCCGCACGCACCCGCACACCGCCGCACCACCCCATGGGGCGGTTTTCTTTTGCTCGCGGTCACGGGCGCGTGTTCTGAAGTGTGTGCAGGCACTCATGGGTGCTCTTGCACGAATATCGCCGAGTGATACTCTGCAGAAAGGAACAGTTTCTCACAGTTCTCATAGGACACTCAACACGAAAGGCACAGGACATGCGCCACTCACTCATGCGTGCGTCTCTCGTTCTCATGACCCTTGTCGCACAGATGCCGGCACACGCCACGATGGTCGACACGGATCGCATAGAAGAGCAACGACTTCGCGAAGCGGCCATGCCGATACCGTACGAACCGAAACCGCATCAAGATCTGCGGGACATGTCGTCGGACTATGCATCGACACTCTGTACGCGCGATGCGGCGCTCTCGGTGGCACGTGCCGCTGTTTTGAATGACAAGCGACTCATCGCCGAGCGCATTCGAACACTCACCGAACGCGGCGAATGCTACCCGCAGACATGGACCACGTTCGGGACCGTGCTGCCGCCCATACCCGTAGGGAAGGCGAGAGACGATCATCAGACGATACTCATCGCGATCGAGCCATCCATCGAAGTCACCAACGTGAACGGCGCGGTGATCGAGGATGAGACATGGTACGCGATCTGCTGGTACACACCGAAGGAGAAACGCTGCTTCTAACGCCAGGGAAAATCCCTGGCGTTTTTATTTGGTGCGCGATTCACGAGAAGCCATGACGCGAACCAAAATCACTGGAGGGAAGACCTTCTTCTCTATACAGTAAGAGTCGCACAATATATCTTTTGCGACGCATCCTAGGGGGACGGAGTCCCCCGGATGCGTCGCAAAAGATGGCGCGATTGTGCGTACTCATGTGTCACCTTTCACATCGCGTCACACAATCGCTTGTGTGACGCGCGTGTCGATGATGTCGTTCGCGCGTTCTCTATTCCCGTGCTACGCTCCACGTCAGTTCATGTCCGGAGTTTCTTCCATGGATCAGTCCGACCAGGCCTTCCGTCCGTCTCAACCGTCGGCGTGGCGGCTCAGGGTCATCCGATGCCGTATGGCCATGCTGAGAATGCTCATCCCGACCCTGTGGGTCGTCGCGGTGGTGGTCATACCCATACCACCGGCCATGCCGATCCTTCGTGCGTACGGTCGTTGGCTTATGTCGTCTATGGCTCGACTCGAAGCCGATGTCAGGAACATCGCCGAGTGCGATTCGTGATGCGCATCATCTCACTTCATTCTTTCGCCGCGATATGCTCGCGGCGTTTTTCTATTCCTTATATTGGAACGAACACGGGTGTGTCGTGTTGCTGTCAGAGTGTGTGGTCCGTCACTGCGGCCAACCCGTATGGTGCGGTCCAAGCGTCCCGTGTCAGGTGACTGAACCGTGTCGAGCGATAAAACTATACAAAGTAAAGTAACATGCTACCCAAAACCCCGGTCTTCCCGGGGTTTTGTCCATTATTTGAATGATGCGATCTTCACGCGAGCGTAGTGCTGGCGGTGACCGATGCGGCGGTCGCGGTTCGACTTCGCCTTGTAGCGGAAGATGGAGACCTTCGGGCCCTTCTTCTCCCCTTCGTAGGTCGCGGTGACCTTAGCGCCCTTGATGTATGGCGTACCCAAGGTCGCGTCCTTACCGTTGTCCATGAGGAGCACCTTGTCGAATTCGACGGTGTCGCCCTCCTTCAAGTCGCCTCCGAGGAGCTCGACGTCGAGCACGTCGCCGACAGCGACCACGTACTGCTTACCGCCCGTCATGATGACGGCGATCTCCTCGCTCTTCTTTGCGGGAGCCTTCTTTGCCGCGGTCTTCTTAGTTGTTGCTGTCTTTGCCATACTCATTTGTTAAGCCCTGGGATAATACAAGAAAAGCCCTGAATACGCAATACCACCAGCCGATACCTGCTCCATGCTCCGGTGTCCCAAGCTGTGCTGCATCCTTACGCACCGGACATCATCCACATGGCAGCGTCAAGGTTATTGTGATACTGTGCCACCCGGACCACACGCCCCCGGACCGAGGGCTGTGGACGGTTCCCACTCAAAAAATGAAGCAGGAGGTCATATATGCGGGTGTTGGGTATTGGTTCGAATATGAAGGTCGCGGGAGAGATCGAGATGCTCCTCAAGAATGCGGGGTTCAACTATTACCCTATCGCTTCGGGGGACGAAGGTATCGAGATCGCGAAGCATTACCACTACGACCTCATCATGATCGACCTCGATTCCTCGAGTGCGAGCAGCACCGAAGTGGTGCAGCGGATACGCCAGGAGAAGGTCGCGACGCCGATCATCGTGCTCTCGAAGTCTGTTGAGACACAGCATGAGGTCGATGCGCTCCGCAATGGGGCGGATGAGTACGTGACCAAGCCCTTCGACAAAGGCGCACTCATCGCGCGTATCAATGTGGTGATACGCCGTAGGAAAGGTCATGCTCGATCCCTGATCGAGGCCGGACGATTGGCGATCAATCTCGATACGCGACGCGCCTTCGTTGATGCGAGGCATGTCGCGTTGACCGATGTTGAGTATCGCATCCTCGAGCTGCTCATGCTGCACAAGGGCTCCGCGATCTCCAAAGATCGGTTACTCCAACATCTCTACGATGGTCAGGATGAGCCGGACAGCAAGATCATCGAAGTCTTTGTGTGCAAGATACGGCGAAAATTGAAGCGTGTCTCTGCGAACGAACGTTTCATCGATACCGTGTGGGGATGCGGGTACGTCATCATTACGGATCAATCCGCCGATGCCCCTGCGCAGCGCACAGAAGCGATGAGTCCTGTCGGCCGCATGAATGCGGTGCATACGCACGACGAGTGACGCAGAAGCCCAGATCGAATGATCCGGGCTTTTTCATGTTGTGCGCGGGGGGCTATTCCTTCCCTTCAAGCAGCGGCTTCTCGATCTGCGCGACGTCGATGCCGGACGAGTCGCCCGTGATGCGCATCACGTCCTTGTCGATCTTGCCGAGTTCTTTATACCCGGCGTTGTAGTGGTTCACGGTGGTCGAGAGCGAGGCACCGATCTTCTTGTAGTACTCCTCGTACGCGGCGATGTGGCGCGAGAGCTGCTCTACGTTCTTGCGGATGTCCTTCGCTTGCTCCTCGATCTGGAACGCGCGGAATCCGTAGAGGACCGACTGCAAATACGCTGCGAAGGTCGTCGGTGAGACGATGATGACGTTGCGGTCCTTGTACGCGTAGTCGATGAGCGAGCGCGTATTCACCTTCACCGCACCCACTTCGTTCACGAGGAGATCGTAATAGATGCCTTCCGCTGGGATGTACATGAACGCGAACGGCAGCGTACCGTCCTTCGGACGCACGTACTTCGCGGTCTCGTCGATGCGCTTCTTCAGATCCTTCTTGAAATCGTCCTCGAGTTCCTGCTTGCGCGTCTCATCGGTCTCGTCGGCGAGGCGCTGGTAGTTGTCAAGGGAAAACTTCGCGTCGACCGGGATCATGCCGTCCTTCGTCATGATGACAGCATCCACCGTTTCTCCGCCGGGGAATTCGTACTGCATCTTGTACGCGGTCGGCGGCAAGATGTTCGAGAGGATGAGCTCGAGCGATGCTTCGCCCAAGTTGCCGCGCTGCTTCTGGTGCTTCAATACTTTCTCGAGATTCTTCAGGCTCTCCGCCACCGTGAAGACCTGCTTCGACGATTCGGACACTTGCGTGACGCCCTGGACCACGCTCATGAGCTGTTCGCTCACCTGCTTGTTGATCTGCTGGATGAGGCGCTGCGATTCCGAGAATTGCTTCTCGACGGAAGCGCTCATGCGGTCCGAAGAGCGCTCGAGGCGCGCGTCCATCGTGTTGCGCAACTCGGCAAGCTGCTGCTGGAGGAGCTGCATCGCCCGGGCGTTTTGCTCCCCGTCCCCCTTCCCTGCGGCAGCGGCATCCTTGCGCGCCTGGAGTACCATCCACCCAAGCCACACAACAGCAGCGGTGAGTGCGATCAATACGAATGGGAGAATGTCTTGCATAATACATGCATCTTATCATGAGGCATTTATATGCTATATTCAGGGCAATAAATACAACCCTATGTCACTCCACGAGACCATCAAAGAGCAGCTGAAGGACGCCATGCGCGCGAAGGATGAGGTTCGCCTCCGAACCATTCGCGGCATGCTCACCACGTTCACGAACGAGCTCGTCGCCACGAGCCGCAAGCCGCAGGAGTTGCTCACCGATGAGGAGGTCATTAACGTCATTCGCCGTTTAGCCAAGCAGCGCAAGGAATCCATCACGCAGTTCGTCTCGGGTGGCCGTGAGGACTTGGCCGTGGGAGAGCGCGAGGAGCTCGTGGTGCTCGAGGCATACCTCCCTCAGATGATGTCTGAAGAGGAAGTGCGTAAGATTGTTGAGGCAAAGAAGGTAGAGATGGGCATCGACGACAAGGCGAAGATCGGCCAGTTCGTCGGCACGCTCATGAAGGATTTGAAAGGCAAGGCAGATGGCGCCCTGGTGAAGCAGATCGCCGAGTCGCTCTTCTAGAAACAAGCGCCTTCACAGGCGCTTTTTCGTGTGGTATAAAATATTCAGTGCATATGAACTTTGAGTCACGAGGAGTGAATCGAATGGAAAAGCCGAGGTATATCAGTGTGGACCGTTCTGGTGACCATGTCACTGTTCGTAATGACGTCGTGGGTGCGACGCTCACGTTCCGCGATGGGGCGATCGTCTCGCGTGGTGGCAATCACGAGGCTCTGACGAAGAACAACATCGACGCGATGGTGTTCTGGGCTCAGAACGAATCGCGCAAGGACGCGGCATAGGAGGCGCGCGTGCAGAGAGAGGAATTCAAACGCGCGTTCGAAAAGACGCGTATGCGATACCCGCTCATACACAGAGACATCGCGTGGCGGCTCGTACTCGATTTCGAAGCTATGCTTCGTGCGAACGACGAACGGCCAGCCGACGAACGGCAGGAGTTCGGATTCCTGATACGCTGCGCGCTTAACGATGCGCGGATATCAGAGAAGTTGCATCGCCGCATGTACGCTTCACTCATCGGCTCCGTATTCGGACGACGCGCGCATGCGCGACGGAAGCGGCCACGCGTCGTCCGAAAGGCTCGCAATAACGGCGAACGCGCATCATCAGCCTCGTACGATGTCGTGGCCAATGCGCGCGGACAACTCGAGTGGAAGCTCTAGTGCGACCTACAGACGCCATGTCCCACATGGCGTTTTTCTCTGCCTGGGTGTAGTGTGTCCTGCAGTCATAGCGTAGGAGGAGACGCATGCGCGCAGTCGCTCTTTTGTTCTGCTGTTTGGTGTGGTGGTCGATCCCCGTCTCGGCGCAGTCGATGCAATGGGACATCAATCCGACGATGCGCGAACTCGCGCCGATGGATATGCCCGAGATGGGCGTGCACGATCACAATGCCTTCGATTGGTACGACGACGGACCCGACGATTGCTGCAGCAACCAGCACTGTCGGCCCTACCCCGTTGAGAATTTCACGGAGAATCCGGACGGGAGCATCACCTTTCGTATGTACGATCCCACGTACGATACGTGGATCGTCATCCACTATGACGCGAAGGACGTGAAGCCTCGACCGGCGACCGCTCCGCCGGATCCGTACTACCACCCATGCTTCAGCGTGCTTATCGATTCTGAGGGCGGTGTCACAGAGAGCGATGGGAAGCCGCGCCTTTCGATCTCCAAGTACTGCATCTTCCGCCCCGACAGTTCCTCATAGCAAACCCCCGAGCTTCGCTCGGGGGTTTTTCATGTTAGGGCGGTAAGCGTAGTATGCCCTACTCGATGCCGAACACTGCGCGGACCGTGACCATCACGTCCTTCTCGATGGACTGCGTGTCGTACGAGCCGTAGTCAGAGATGTCGACGCCGTTCTTCGGGAGTACCTGGACCACACCAGACGATGCGCTCTTCAGTGCACCTGTCGCGCGCTGCGACTCCTTCGTGATGGCGTCTGCGCGTGCATTCGCATCCTTAATCGCATTCGAGAGGAGCTTCACCCGCATCTCGTCGAGTTTCGTGTAGGTGTACTCCACGTAGCCCGTGCGGACCATGTAGCCAGTGCCTTGAAGCGATTCGATGCGGCTCGCGCGGTCACTCACCTTGGTCACGTCATCGGACTGCACAATGATGCTCTGGTTCACCGTGTACCCGGTGATGCCGTTCTGTCCCCACTGCTCCATCGCGTTCGGTGCGTTCACGGTGATTTCCGTGAAGCCCTCGTCGGTCAACTTCTTCTTCACCTCATCGATGCCGCGCGCGACAGCGCTGTACCCTGCCGCCTGATCGAAGAGGCCGGTGCGCGCGGATACGTCGATGGTCCACTTCGCGTGGTCCGAGGTCACGCTCTCGCGTGCCGAGCCGGTAACAGTGATGACGTCCGCCGATGCGCGGATCTCATAAAACGCGTAGGACGCAATGCCTGCTGCAATGATGGGACCAAGTGCGAGCACCGCAGCCGCCTTGACCATAGGATTCTCGAAATAACTCATAGGAGTGAAGGTGATCTAGTGATATGTCTGTATTCTACTCTTCGCCCAGAGGGTGTCGAGGAAGGGCTATTCTACGTACTGCAGATACTCCCCGTACCCTTCCCGCTCCATGTCCTCCTTCGGGATGAAGCGCATCGCGGCCGAGTTCATGCAGTAGCGGAGGCCGCCGCGGTCCTTCGGGCCGTCCGGGAAGACGTGACCCAGGTGCGAATCCGCGATAGCGGAACGCACCTCTGTGCGCGTCGTGAAGAGGCGTTTATCCTCGTGCTCGGTCACTGCGTTCGGACTAATCGGCTGCACGAAGGAAGGCCAGCCCGTGCCGGAGTCGTACTTGTCACGCGAGGAGAAGAGCGGTTCGCCCGAAACGATATCGACGAAGATACCCGGACGCTTCTCGTCGTTGTACTCGTTCTCGAATGGGCGCTCCGTTCCCTCGTCTTGTGTCACCTTGTATTGGAGGGGTGTCAGTCGCGCACGGAGCTCGTCATCGGACGGCTTCGTGAAGTTCTTCCACGCGCCCAGTGCCTGCGGCGTGCTCGAAGCAGCGCGGTGAATGGTGAGCTCCTTCCCTTTCCATGCGCGCTTCACAAACGCATCACGACCGGACGCATAGCGGTAGTACCCGTATTTGAGGGAGTTGTTCTCTGCGTAGTTCTGGTGGTACTGCTCTGCGGGCCAGAAGCGCGGCTTTGGGAGTACGGGTGTCACGATAGGCTTCTCGAACACCTTCATGGCGTCGATCTTTGCGATGACGCGCTCCGCTGCCGCCTTCTCCTCTTCGTTCTCGTAGTAGATTGCCGACGTGTACTGCACGCCGCGGTCATTGAAAGAACCGCCAGCATCTGTTGGGTCGATGTGCATGAGGAGATACTCCGCGAGTGTCTCGTAGGAAACTTTCGCAGGGTCGTACGTTACTTCCACTACTTCCCTATGCCCACCTTGTGCGTAGTTCTCGTAGGTAGGGTTCTCGGTCGTACCTCCTGCGTAGCCAGAAACGACATCGACGAGGCCATCTGAGATTTTCTGGAAATCAGACTCGACACACCAGAAGCATCCTCCTGCAAAGAGTGCTGTTTTGTAGTGTGGGTGCGCGTCGGTATGAATGTTCATAGCGGAACGATTAGAGATGATAAGTGCTTGGACGCCAGCAAATGCAATGAGTGCTGTGAGGACCGCTGCGCCGATACCCGCGAGGAGATACTTATTCATACGCATAGAGTGGTATTCCTATTCCAGATATGGCTCGAGGGCTTCATAGACGCGCTCTGCGATGATGGCATATCCTGCATCGTTTGGGTGGATGGTATCGAACATGAGTTCAGGCCTCCCTATGAGTCCCTTGAGGACATTCTCCACATAGAGCGCGTTCGTGCGCTCTGCGAGCGCTTGGTACTCAGCATCATATGGATCTGAAAGAAGCCCACCGCGCACACCGAGGAGTACCACCATGGCTCCATCCTTCTGAAGTGTCGTGATAATGCGCTCGAGGTTGCCGAACGTAGTTTCGAGAGGTGCGCGCCGGAGTGCATCGTTTCCACCGAGAAGTACGATGACTGTGCCCGGCTTCTTCTCGCGTACGTCCTCGAGCCGCGCGAGTCCGTCGCCGGTGGTATCGCCCGCCACGCCCAAATTAATGATGGGCGTACCGAGTCGTGCGGAGAGGAGCGAGACAAATCCCCCACCCTTTTGGGACCCCACCCCTTCTACGAGCGAGTCGCCAAACGCCACAATCGTGTCATTTCGGGGTGGTGCATTCTTCACGCTCTCATCGCCCGTGGCCCACAAGACGATAACGAGGAGTACGAGGATGACGGCACCAACTGTTGGGAACAGGTACTTCTTCATGAAATGCCAGTATAGCACCGCATATTGACGCCCTCAGTGGATACGAGGCATAGTGCTCGTTAGGAGGTTCCAATGAATTCAGTCATTGCTATTGTGCGCTCGCCGACCCCGGTTACGGTGCTCGGTGTCGTGGGTATGACTGTGGCGGCCTATGGCCTCACCACCCACAACCCGTTCCACGCCATGCTCTGCGCAGTGCCTGCACTCGCTGCATCCCTGTGTGCACTTGCACATACGGTCGCAACTCCGCCCAGAGAGCGTTCGTCTGTGTTCACACTCTTCATCCCGCTGTTCTTGCTTCTTGCATACGTGCAAATCTTTGCTTGAGTAGCGCATGCCACCCACTTCGGGTGGTTTTTATTGTGGTATATTCGGCATATAGCAATCCCCCGTATCATTTCCCATCCGTATGAGTTTCGACACGAAGAAGGCACTTGCTCATATGAAGAAAGTGGATCCTGTCATGGCGAAACTCTTGAAGGGTTCACTCTCACACAAAGCGAAACCCATTACGATTCCTACTGGCCGTACGTCTGCGAAATACTTCGAGGCCATTGTGACATCCATTGTGAGTCAGCAGATTTCGGTTAAGGCAGCAGACGCAGTGTGGGCGAAACTCACAGAAGGTATTGGAAAGATTACTCCAGAGAATCTGAAGGACCGTACACCAGAAGAACTGCGCGTCTTTGGTCTCTCGCGCCAGAAGGCGGGCTATATTATTACAAGCGCGCAGATATGGGAGACACTCCCCGTGAAGAAGTTCACCACCATGACGAACGAGGAAGTGATCGAAGAGCTCACGAAGCTTCACGGCATCGGGCGATGGACCGCCGAGATGTTCCTTATGTTTACCCTCGCACGGCCGGACGTCTTCTCCATGGGAGACTGGGGCCTCATGATTTCAATTAAGAACAACTACGGTTTGGATCCTTCGAAGAAGACGCACAAGAAGAAAATAGAAAAACTCACTGAAACCTGGGCGCCCCACCGCACGCTCGCTGCGCTCGCGTTGTGGCACCACAAGGATACCTAAGCAGCTTTCACCGAGCCGTGCGTGTGGTTTATGTGCGAGAGAAGATTTTCAACGATTGCCTGCTTGGTCTCCTCGCTCCAGTACATGTCTGGGCCGCGCGGGTCCAGGCGCTTGTCGTTTCGCTTCTCACCCTTTTCATCGTAGCGCCATCGTTCGTAGTTCTTCCGCACGTCATCGATGGGCATGGTCACGAGCACGACCTCATCCACTTCTGTTTCATGCGCGCGCTTCCCTGCGCGTGCCACCTGTTCCTGTTTTAGTGCGGTCGCTCCCGTGTTCATTGTGAACTGTATCCCGATGCGCTGTACCGGCTCGCCTACGCGCACACCGCGCCTGCCAGACGCAACTGTGATGACGAAGTCCATCTTGTATTCGATATCGTCGTACGCATCCGCGCGTTCTACCGCAAAGACCACGTCGCTGTCGTGCATCATCTTTGTGAGAAACGAGACGAGCATCTTTTCTGCGAGGATGCCGTCTGGCATCGTGTCGAGCGACTGCTGAGATGTTTCCATGCGCGTATACGCATCGCGCTTACGATCGTCTGAAAGACGGTCGTTCTTTCCAAACTGAATGAGCTGGTCGTCGTAGCGGTCTGCGATTTTCGCACGAACTTGCGCACCCAT
>JACCDR011678071.1_pt1 | contig 10129 bp, 13 predicted proteins | sample 7446431 | NCBI WGS metagenome assembly JACCDR01 (sample SAMN15323443, study PRJNA562643) | freshwater metagenome | isolation source: river surface water | place: USA:Blue River Watershed | collected 2017-08-17 | reverse complement strand
ACCACATAGCGCTTGGGAGTATTAGCCGCGATCGCTTTGAAATCCAGATAAAAATTAGGATCATCAAAGTTGATCGCTGCAATAGTTCCCGCGATCGCATCACGATCCACGAACTGATTATGATTACAGAGTGAGAGTACGCAATACCAAATATCTTTGAAGCGTACTTTTGCTATTTTCTGCTGTTGTGGTGGTAGTTCGGCGATCGCCTCTTTAATTAGCTGTCGCAAACTAGGCTTCTTCTGGTTGAATATCTGTTGTAAAATCTTGTCCGCTTGGCTGTGGCTGGATGTTTGCATTGATCTGTTCCTGTGGTAGCGAAGGTGGCAATGGTAGAGACATTGGGTTATTCAATGTTTCAAGTGGCAATGCTGCGATCTCGTCAGCAATTTTAGCCTTAACATCATCAGCAAGATTGTATTTTTTGCCAAATGCAGCAGCAACTTTAATCATTGACTCTCTGCGTAGTGATGGGACATTGACGGCTTCTTTTAGCATCAGTTCAATATCAGCCAACATTTCTGTAACACCTTCCCCAAGATAATTATTAAATCCGTCAACTTTCCAGTCGATATTTTCTCCTCTAGCGATCGCGCAGCAATCAAGCACCTGATCCGCAAACAATGCGATCTCCAAGCCAGTAACCTCAAGCATAGAAACTTCAGGTTTTTTGTCTTCGCGGGTTTTTTCAGCGCTACGCCCTAAACCTGAATTGCTTGATGCTGCACTGGTTGAAATTTGCTGTAATTGGTTGAGTAGATCGGCTGCTATTTTTTCAAGATAATTGACGGCGATCGGGATGCCGCCGCCGCCCATGTCCAAGGTTGTGATTCTTGTCCCGTTCGGCACTGGCAAGAAAAAACCATCTCCAAGCTTTGTATTTTTACCCCAAATCTCATCGACAGACTCGACACCTTGAGGCAACTCTACCACTGGCATTGAGAAAAGCACGGTCTGAAACTTCCAGAGGATACCAGCCCGAACCCGAAAAAACTCAATGCACAAGTCCAAGAGTTGATCGCCTATGCACAACTCAGGGGGGAACGTCAACGTCTTGATCGGAAAATCAAATTTTCCATTAAAGTTGAAAATTTCAATATTTTCGTAAACCCTCCCATTGACCTCTACAGGAGAAATTAGCACATCGTCATCCTTGGCATTTTCCAATTTAAAAGAGGCAGGATTAGTTCTGTACTGCTCTTTGTCAGGCTTAGGACGGATTTCGTATTGGCTGACAACTATTTTATTCTGCTGTCTCTCATAGATCGTAAAGCTGTAAACTGGCACATCAACATCAGTCCAGCTTTTTTTCTCTATCCGATAGCGACAAATTTTGACATACCTAAACCCATTAGCATCAACATCCCAGTCCCACATCGCAGACTGAGGGAGGATCACAACATAGGGATCTAACTCGCCTAGCTCCCGTTGTTGCTTTAGGTTTGTCGCTTCCCCTGAATACTTGGTTGATATCTCAGCGATCGCCTTACCAGTAGTAAAAGCCGACATTGCAGCTTTCTTTAGTCCAAGGGTGAAACTAGCTTTACTGTCGTCATCACCATCTAGTACAAATGCCTTGGAATCTAACCACTCAGTCCAAAACTCATCCTTAGAGCCTTCAAAATTTGCGGGTTCTTGGAACAGTTGAGCAACGACCCTTTGTAATGCGCCGCCCAAAATATTAACGTATGGCGCACCTTCGGCTCTTGACTTAATAATATTTGCGGGGCGACCGTCTGGGTTCAGCAGCAAAGACTTTTTTGTTTCCAGATCAACCCGTTTACCACCTGCGACAAGTTTCTCAAGCAGTGTCCATCGATCAACCTCTAATACATAGGTTGCGTGTTTCTTGGTTAATTGCTTCAGGGTAGGCATGGGGCAAATTTGAGATCTGCCGCTATGTTACCACTTTTTGAAACTGGGAATGGCGATCGCCTAAACCTTGGCAAGAATCGCACCCTTATTCCTCTGTTTGTATTCGCGCAACTGCTCATTAAACACAACATCAAAATCAAATAAATAGTCTTCGTTAAAACCATCGCATTGCGCTAATCCAGAAATATGTGCATAATAAATTCGCTCTTTGTCCTCACGACTAATTCTCAATTGACGCACGGTTGCAATCAGTGATTTTGTGATAATTTGTTGTTCTTGCTTTGTCATTTTCGATTCTGCCTTTGTTGCTTTTGGCGCGGGATTTGGCTCGGCGATCGCCTTAATAATTGGCGGATATGGTTTAGAAACTGCCCTTAAAAAACAGGCAATGATTAGCTTTAATATTTCTTCATCTTCAGGTGAAACGTAAGCTTCCGCTTCTTTACCAAATTCACAGTATGGCGCGATCGCTGATGACATTAACAGCCGTTGCTTTTCAATCTTGATAATGCCATCAGGCGATCGCGTCTTGGTAAATGTCCACAGAAAAATATTTGTAATTTTGCCTTGCTCTTTTGACAAGACTCTAAGTAATATTTCTTTTGCTTGCTCGACTTGCAATTGTTCAAAAGTTTTGGGAACGGCGATCGGAAATTCTGCGATTACTTCTTCAATGCCTTCCGCTTCGTATTTGAACTCAGCTAGGTATTGTACTGAACCCGCGTTATTAGAGTTGGCTTTCTTTTTGTTTTTTGCCATAGTTCTACCTGCAAAGTTCCATCGTGTCGCCTGAATATTCAACAAATCCAAGTTTCTCATACAGCCCTTTCGCTTGGCTGGTCATCGCTCTGATTGTGCGACAGTGCGGCACATCGGCGCAAAGGCTTTTAACAATATTTGTGGCGATCGCCTGTCCACGATAGTTAGGATGGCAGCAAATATCGGTTAGGATTGCCAGATGGTAGCGATCGCCTATGATTCTGCCAAAGCCAACAATCTCAACTCCATCAAAGGCAATATAGACCGAGATTGAATCGTTTATACAGCCCTTGATTTCGGATGGAGTGCGATCGCCCGACCAGTGCGTTGCTAATTTCAGGAAGTGCAGGATTCGACAATAAATTAACGCATCGTCTGGGAGACGCATTTTGCTTTGTTTCTGATAGGCGATCGCGGGACGGGTTAAGGTTTGCATTTATTTTTTCTCAAACACAAAATAAACATTGACAAAAACAAAGCAAAGCGCACCATAAACAAGCTGGTATCTAAGGCTTACACTAGCGATATATCCAAAGGTAAAGGCGAACATTAGAGAGGCGATCGCAATATTTTTACGCCCTATAAATTTACTTAGCAAATTCAACAAAGTCAGCACCGCAAACCAGAATAAGCACGATGGACGCAACAGCAGCCAATTAATAAAGAATCTGATTGTGTGATTGTCGTGTTTTAGGAATATCAAACGGGCGATCGGGTGAACAATACCATCATGGATAAAATTACTTAGCGGCACAACATCACGCAAAAAGATTTCATGCTCTAGATTTGCATAAGTCATGTGGTGAGCATCATTAGACTTTAGGAATGGCAGTACACAGCAACGGTTTAACATGACATTGCGGAATGCTTTAGATTTTTGTCGCCATTTGTCGGAGCCTAAATAGGCTAGATATCGGTTGCTCATTGTTTTTTAAATCTCTCTAATACCGTAGTTGTGTACTCTCTAATACTTGGATAGCTGCCTGTCCCATAAGTTTGAGGTGTAGGATCGTCATACAAATGAGGCTTTCCTGAATACCACATGGAAGCTACTTTTCTAATTTGCTCATCTTCATTTGCTGCCATTGGCGCGGTATGCTCAAGATATTCGGTGAGCTTGCAGTCAATAATTTTGATCTGCTTCTCTTTGGAATTGATAAACTCATATTTAGTCAGTGGCTGTCCTAAGCATTGGGTTGACCATTCCTTAATATTTTCTGGCATAACTTGACCATAACCTTGAGCTTTGCTATCTGGATTGATAGCTTTTGGATTATGGTTTGATTCTTGAGCAGCGATCGCTTTGCGTAGTCTTTCGACTATTGGCTTAGTTGTAGGCTTTTCGGGTTCCTTCCCTTCAAGGCTCCATCTTAGCGCCCCTGTAATGGGATGTTGCCATTCAGACTTAAAGTTAAGCTTTGCCCAGTCGCCTGTTACTCTCATTCCAAAGTGCAGATGAGCGCCGCTAGAATTACCACTATTGCCAGTTTCAGCAAATTTGCTGCCAACGGGCAAACGACCTGATACGCAGGTATTAGGCTTTAAGTGCCAATAGACAAATTCAATGTTAGGGAAGTTGGGGACTGTGACATAAGCCGCCACACCTTCTTTATTTACTCCCATAAAATCGTTGTCACAGAACACATCGCCATAGCCTGTAAATCCGTCTTTATTGGATACATTACCAATTACATACAAGGGCGTTCCTTCGGGCGTTGCAAGGTCAATTCCTTTATGGTCTGTACTTGCGCCGCTAATTGGTGCTTCTCTCAAACCAAATCCTGAAGTCACCTCAAACCCCATAATTGCGTCACCCTTTTGAATTGGTTTGTTAAAGTCAGGAGACTTGTCATAAGTTAGTGTTTCCATCGTCTGAATACTGTCAAAACTAGGCAGTTGCGCGGTTCGCCATGCCCATTCAACAGAGGCGTTAAGGGGTTTAATCAAGACGCATAGAGTCACCCCACCAGCGATCGCCAATCTTGTAAAATCAGCGATCCTTTCCTGATTCCTTTTGTCTAACCATTCCTTTCTCTGGTGGTCGGCTGAGCATAAGCTTATTGGTGGTTCGTTCTGCGCCAAAGTCATGATCTAATACCTTGTCAAATTTTATGATTAGCTCACTACCTGATTCTGTTAAATATTTGAATCCTGTTGCTGTTTGGCAGTAGGCATTCCCTAGTAATGCTGTAGCCTGTTCTTTGTCTGTTAGTTGCCTTAAAGTCCTGATTTGGAGTATGGTTACAGGCTTTGTTTGATTGGGAACTGTGAGACAATCCTTGGTATTACCTTTTAAAATTTCGGCAAATTGAGGCGGTACTGTGTTGGGTAAGATCTTTTGGATATCTTTGGTTGAAACAAAGTTAAAATGCCCTTCCTTTGCCATGTCAGCAACGAAAAAGGCGATCGCTGCTGACATTATTAGTGTGGTAGCGATCGCCTTTTTACGCATTATTTACACCTGTTTTGAACTGTAGATTCATCACGCTGACCAGATGGAGCAGGAGTACAACGGCGATTGTGTACCCATTCTGCGATCTGCCATAAATAAGTTGCTGACTCAGTAGGGTAAAGAGTTTTAAGCATTTGGTAAGTATCGTTTACAGTTGGCAGATTGATAGAGATCGCTATTGTGGTAATGCCAATTTCTTTATCGGTTTGAGATTGAGATTGCGCGATCGCTGGCATAGGAGAGCCAAAAGCGAGGGTATAAAGGGCTGTACCAATCAGCCCTGCCAAGATTTGATCTTTCATTAGTCGATTTGCACCTTAGTTTGTGGCTTGAGGGATGATGCCACTGCGTTAGGATTACCACTGCTATCAATGGCAGCATCTTGAAGATTAGCGGCAGTGTTGGATACGGGCTGTTTAATCGCAGTAACCAAGTTTGTACCCCATACCCAAGGTGCTAATGATCCTGCTGCGCCGCCATCTTTTGCTTCTAAATATCGAGCATCAGGGCGTAAAAGAGCAGCCACTATATGAAATACGGTTGGGATAGCAACTGTTACCACACATAGAGCAATAATCACGGTAAACCATTGGTTTTTTACAAGAGAAGGAAATACCTTTAGCCATACCCAGACTGATTGAGATTGACTGGTATCGATTACTGCAACCGATGGAGCGCCATGTACGCCGCCATCGGCAAAGCCATCATGATTAACATCAACCGTGATAGCGCCGCCTTGACCGTAAGGAACGATTGCGGCATGGTTTTGTCGGTGAGCCATTATGCTGTCCTCCTAATTGGAATAACTTTGTCGTTGGGAATCTCAAAATCAAAAAGAGAATCTAAATCATCTTCTTGAGTTTGAGGTTGATTAGGTTTTTGAATATCAGGGACAAGTTCGATAGAAGCTTTTGCGCTATGTTGTTGTACTAATGCAAAACGCAGTCCTTGATTGTTTAAGGCTTCAGCTTCAGCGCTTAATTGATCGCGATCGCTGTAAGGATAATGAGCAGCGATGCTTAGCACTTTTGAAGCTGTGCGACCTATGGAGATGCGAACTGCTTGCTCAAAATCTGAGGTATTTAGCCCTGTCGATTCACCACACAAAGGTGACTGACCTAGTAAGATTACAAAGCATCGAAGCTCCGCACCAACTTTTAGTAGCATCCTCAAGAGATTAAGAGCTTTTGCTTTATGCTTTAGCCAAATCCAATCCCATTCATCAATAATAAAAAAGATAGGGTTGGCGGTTCGCTTGTCAAAGCTGGGATCTTCCCTCCTTTCTGATAAAATCTCTGCAAAATTTAGCAAAGCCTCAAGAGCATCGTCTATGTCTTTGCAGTAAGGCTCAAAGCTCCAAGACGGTTCAGAAGCTAAGTATTTAGGATCGATTAGCAGGTATTCCGCGCTACCGCCCAATGATTCGGAAATGCGACTCATCACATATTCGGCAAGAGTTGTTTTCCCAGACTGGGTAACTCCATCAAATTTGTAATGTTGATTTTTAACAATGCCATTTTTGTCAAATAGCATTGAATCAATCCATGCTCCTGAATTATCTTTTGCCTGTGTTCCTATGGGTTTTCTTACCACTTTAGGTTGAGTGCTTACAGATGTTGCTCTTACCGTGTTGTTATTAATATTTTTAATTACAACAGGCTGTGATTGCGTTTGTTGAGGTTGCTGATGCACCGTAGGCTGTTGCTGTTGAATGATTGGCTTGTTATCCAAAGACATCACCAATCGCACCAAACTATACAGCGCCCCTAATCCTAATAGCCCAGTGATTACAGGATTAGAATAGTCACCCGTCTCAATTTGGATAGGTTGCTGTTGCTCGACATTGGCAGTGTAAGCAGCTTTAAATTCATCGCGGGTACGAAAGACAAAAGGCTTAGGGTTTGCCGATGTTAGGGCGGCGGTCGAGAGTAACCCAAAACTAATTCCATGATCTAATGCCTTCATTATTTTGTTGCTCCAAACATATCGTGGGCGATCGCATTGTCGGATTGCTTAGCGAGGTTGACTCTCGCCTCGGTTTCTCTAGCGATCGCCGCACTGGTAACGGCGGGGGTAAATTTCGGCAATTTACCTGTGTCATCTAGTCTTAACCCATCAAGGGCGATTTGGGCTGCTTCAACTTGAAATAGGGTTGTGACGGCTGTATTCCATTGCTGAGCTAAAGCAGCATCACGATAGCGTTGACGATGCTCGTTGATAAACGATACTACAAAGCATTCAGCGCCATAAGGAGACCGAAAACATCCGCTATTTCTGTCTGAAAGTTGACGTTTTGCTTCCCTCAAAATCTCTTGAGAGCGATCATTGAGCATTGCGATTTGATCTTCCTTAATCCTGATGCGAGCAGCAAGTCTTATTTCATCAAGGCTTGCTTTACTTTTCTCCAAAACAACTGCATTAGCGGCGGCGCTAGATGGCGCTACGTTTTGGATAGCAGCAACACGAATAGGCTGTGATTCACCGCCCGTTCTTGCCCCTAAGACAGCAATTGTTAGTACGACTACCCCACCAACAGCGATCGCCACATTGCGAGGGGTTAACCATCCCATTTGTTGCGGAATCGCAAATTGCTGTTGAGGCACATGAGCGATCGGTGCGGGTGTATTTGGTTGTACTGGCAACGCTTCAGCGATCGGGCGATCGATTGTATCGGTAGGGTAGTAGTCCATGTCTATGCTGCCTCGATAACTCTGACTTCCAAACTCAGATTCAATGGCTCGTTTTTGACAACGAACATTTTGGGCAAAAAATCATCAAGTAAATCCCTTGCATCTTCAACAATTCCATCGGTATGAGATGCGACTTTGAACGCTAACTTTTGCGCTGACTTAGCACGCACAGCCTCAAAAGCGCGTTCGCTAAAGCTATCACTCATATCTTCGATAGTCTGAGTTGTCAGCGCTTGTACGTCTTGCAGGCTGCGTATTTCAATAGCGCCGCCTGTTCCGTTTTGAGCTTCTTCTTTAAGAGACATTATTTACTCCATAACCAATAGTTTCTAAGATTGCGATCGCCCCTTTGCGAGTATAAATAGGGGTTTTGAATGTACGGCGGGGCGTTACGTCATCCTTTGTGTACCCATATTTGTTTAGCTTTATTTCAGAAAGCGATCTTAATGCTTGCGCCGCCTTTTGGACTGTGCGTATCTGCCCTTGAATACTTAGATGCGGATAGCAATCTAAAATCATTTGGGCGATCGCCTTGCATGAGAACCAGTTTTCATCTGGGACTTGTACCTGTCTTTTTATTGGGTCATCCTTGGGGATCTCCGCATATTTCACACTTTGCATCACCTCTTTGCTTAAACGAATTTACTTGTCTTTTCGTGCGAACTCTTGCGAAGTTCGGCGAACTTCATCCGAAAACTTATGTGCTAAGCATAAAAAAAAGCGCCCGAAAGCGCTAGTGTTTACTATGAGATTCAGAGTGTTATTTTTTTTAGCGATCTGGACGAAATCCAAATACTTCTTTGATTAAATTATTGGCATGAGTAGGGGCTAAAATAAATTTTACATAAGACGGGCAATCGTCAAAAGTATCACCCCATCCCCACACCGTACTCTCCGCAGCGCCAGTAACACGCATCAATTCTTTGACACAGGCTGACTTGTAGCCCTTTTCATCTGGTTGTATCCCAGTAATTTTTGTTATCCAAGCTTGGCAGTACTCCGATGGTTTCATAGGTCTTTGATGTAGGTATTGCTTTTTTGATACCATCTCACGGGTCAAAACGGTTGTATGTGTCATCTAAATATAATTCGTTAGTAATTTTATTGGCGATATTATATATGAGTTTCGGAGTAATTGAACTTGATCGCCTATTTAATCTGGGAAAACAATATCAATATGGCGATCGCGCTAAAGGTCGCCAAAAATCAAAATGAACTATTGGGGACTCCCTGATAGTTCATTTTTTTGTGGTGCGATCGCACCTCAATGTTTTGTTAATTATAGGTTTCCAGTTTTTGTAATTGGTAATTAATGTCACAATAAGGGGAAAGCGATATAGGTAATCCGTTTGGTTAAATGGGGAGCATTGTTGGAATATGAGGCGATCGCGGAGCAAGCACAGGCGATCGCTGCTTCTTTGGAGCCTACTGTCTGTGCATTGTTTGATCCTGAGACAGGATTTAAGCCATCAGGAAAAGGGCAATTAAAGTTTTTTGAATGGTTTCCGTTGCAGCCAGAACCTCCAGAACCTATACCACCACGATGGTTGAGCGCAATTGGGGGAATAGGTTCAGGAAAAACTCGTAGTGGTGCGATTTGGGTGATATTAAATAGCCTATGGAATCCAGACATTAGAGGTTTGATCGTTTCCAATACTTTTACACAGCTATATAGCTCTACCCTAATTGGCTTACTAGAGGCTTGCGAGGAGTATGGAATCCCTTACAAGCCAATGGGATCAAGTATTGAAGAGTCAGCGATTAAGATCGCTAATTCAAGACGGGTATATATCGGTGAGCAAAGAATGTTTTGGCGGGTGCTATCCGTTGGCGCGTTTATCGGTAAATCACAAACAGGACGGGGTGCGGAATATCAAAGAATCTGGATAGATGAAGGGGCATATACACCAGAGCAGGGCTTTCAGGTGCTAGACGGGCGTTTAAGAAGCTCTAGAGGTGATAAGTGCCAAGGCTTAATTACAACGTCTCCGAATGGGTTTAATTGGCTTTATTACAGGTTTGCTGATCCCGCTAGAAAGCAGGAAATCAAAGATATATATTGGATGCAGACGTTTCTCACGATAGAGAATACTCACCTTGATAGCAGCTATGTCGCTTCACTAAAAGCTAACTATACAGATGAGATGGCGCAGCAAGAACTGGAAGCCGCTTTTATCGAAGCTAATAGCGGCAAGATCTATAAATATTTCAGTCGGAATAGCCACACACTCACAGGTGAGGATGCGGATGCTCTAGCCTACGATCGCAACCTACCATTACACATAGCATTCGATTTCAACGCCGCCCCATGCGTTGGAGTACTTGCCCAGAAACGAGCGAACGAACTTCATGT
>JACCDR010153422.1_pt1 | contig 10129 bp, 12 predicted proteins | sample 7446431 | NCBI WGS metagenome assembly JACCDR01 (sample SAMN15323443, study PRJNA562643) | freshwater metagenome | isolation source: river surface water | place: USA:Blue River Watershed | collected 2017-08-17 | reverse complement strand
GATGCTCCAAAAGGTCCGGGAGAAGCGGCGTGGTATCGCTTTGGTCCTCGTCCAGGTGAAGTTGGTAGTGCGATTATAGACGGACACTCAGGATGGAAAAACGGGGAGACCGCAATTTTTGATGAGCTTGAACTGCTCGAGAAAGGGGATAGGATATATGTAGAGGATGATCTCGGTGAAATCTTTGTTTTTGAAGTTAGAGAAAAGAGGATGTATGACGAGGATGATGCGACTGATGAAGTGTTTGATTCACATGATGGGTTGGCTCATCTCAATCTCATCACGTGCGAGGGGGTGTGGAACAAAACAACTATGAGCTACTCTCAACGACTTGTGGTGCTTACGGACAGAGTTAGTGAATAGAAAGTCTTTGAATTTAGTGTGGAATTAAAAAGCGGCGCCTTACGGCGCCGCTTTTTATTTGCTATTCTCACCACATATGAAAAAGGGAATAGATTTTACCGGTATCACCGTCGTAAACCTCTGTCACGATGGCAAAGGCAATTATCTTTTGAATAAGAGAGGTAAAGGCTGTCGTGACGAACATGGCACGTGGGATGCTGGCGGAGGAGGGCTCGAGTTTGGTGACACAATCGAAGACACTCTCAGGCGGGAAATAGGCGAGGAATATGGTACAGATGTTATAAGTTACGAATTCCTCGGTTACCGCGACGTTCATCGCGAACACGACGGCAAGAAGACGCATTGGATCGCTCTTGATTTCAAAGTACTTGTGGATAGATCGAAAGCAAAGAACGGTGAGCCTCACAAATTTGATGGAATTGGATGGTTTAAGCTGTATGAATTTCCCACACCTCTGCATTCGCAATTTCCAAAATTTTTAGATTTGTATAAAGGGCGAATATAGGTTTCTTCTGAATTAAAAAGCCGCCCATCATAGGCGGCACGTGTTACCAGATAAAATTATCTCCAATCTGCCAACCGTCTTCCGTTTTTTGCTCTTCTCCAGCACAGATTTTACGGATCTGGTGGTTTGGCACAATCCGCACCACGGGCGACATCATAAGCTTTGTGAAGTGAAGTGCTGGCGGTGCAGGCAACACCAACCGAAACATGTTAAAGAGCCTTACCGTCGGCATCTGTTCTGTTTCTCGGGCGGAGGTCGATCCATTTCCTGGCATCTGCCGCAGGCTTTTTATGAATTCGATTTGAATATCTCCGACCTGTTTTGGTGTAAAGACGGGTTCGTTCTGGATGGGGAGCTCCTCGGTCGAAAGCTCTTCCTCGATTTCTCGCCGAGGGTCGATTTCGTATATCGAAGGGTTTCGAACTTCAAAGAGAAGTAAGATGTTGTCGATATGTTTTCTTTCGATGACGAAGCGAGCATCAAGACCTTCTTGGAATTCGGCGCCGTATGACGATTCGAGGAATTCCTTTCCTGCGGGCGTCATCTGGGCTGCGCCGCCAACAGGGTTGATTTGATGACGGCCCTTCTCGAACGCTTTACGGTTGAGTATTCCGAAGAATAATGACTCTTGACGCCCCGCAACAGTGAATTGAGGAGCGAGGTTTCCTATGGATACGCGTATTTTCATGGGTAAGAGGATCTATTGCCACTAAAACATTTAAACGTAGATTAGTCAACAATTTAGCGCTGAGAGCAAAGTTCGCCTAAGCATTTCTTTTCTGCTAAGTTGTCTACAGATTTCTTTTATGGATACTGCTCAATTGCTCACCGTTACGCTCGTGGCACTTCTCGCTGTCATAAGTCCCGGACCGGACTTTGTCATCGTCAGTCGAAACAGCCTGCTTTATTCCAAAAAAGTAGGACTCTCTACTGCCTTCGGCATCGCCCTTGGGACGATGGTCTGGATTGTTTTGTCGCTTGTAGGTGTTTCACTCGTACTTTCAAAGGCAGTGATTGTTTTCACTTTCATCAAGTATGTTGGCGCCGCTTACCTCATATACATTGGTTGGAAGTGTATTCGTGCCAAGGCGATGGATTTCGATAGAGATCAGAAGAAGGAAAGGGATATCTCGGTGCGAGAGGCTTTTATGACAGGGTTTGTTACAAATCTTCTCAATGCCAAAGCCGCGCTCTTTTTCGTCAGCTTCTTTAGCGTCATACTCTCGCCTGAAACTCCGGTCTATATGCGCATCATGTATGGCGCTGAAATTTCACTTATTGCCCTTGTGTGGTTTTCGCTCGTTGCTACGGTCCTTTCAATCGGACCGATCAAAAGTTTTTTCCAGAAGGTGGGCGTTTGGTTCGAGAGAGTTACAGGCGCAGTTCTTGTGGCGCTCGGAATAAAGATCGCCGTTACGGATTAGTTTTCAAGCTCGCATCAGTATGCGGGCTTTTTATTACCTCAATAGAAAAAGCCGCTCCAGATTGGAGCGGCTTGAGATTCCCGGCAGATCCCTTAGCTTGCGGGGACTACGGAGGGGATGTAGTAGAGGATGAGCTTGGCGGTGGCCTGCACGCGAACTCGGTCTTTGACCAGCTCCTCGCTGGGCAAGTTGCCACTCGTCATCGCCATTACGGGCCGGGCGAGGCGATCTTGGCCGAGCAGCGGTTGTTGTGCTTGCCATGCGAGACGCGCCGTGACGCATGCAATCTCGAAGGTCTTGCTCGTCGCATCGTCAGAGATTTGCACGAGAGCTTCGAAGAGATTCGGTGCATGACCGAGGCGGACGGCGAGCTCGGCAGCTTCGATGACGGCGTAGAGTCGCGGTAGGCTCATGGCGACATTTTTCCAGTCGGCGACGGTGACGTGCTTATCCGGCGTCTTCATGAGGTTTGTCACTTCGACGGCGAAGTTTTGGTCCGCAACGAGGCGGGCGATGAGGATGCGGAGGTCGGTGTCGGTGGGATTCATCAGTTTTATGATCGATGGTTTATAGAACGGGTTACTTTATTATTGTACAATAATTTTAGTATAAAGCAAGTACTTGTCTCAAATTTCCGGCTTAGTGGGATTTATAGTTGTGTACAAATAAAAACCGCCCCGGAAGGGCGGTTCATCACTTCTTTTTCTTCACTGGTGCGACAAGAACGAGCTTGTAGATGAAGTTCTTTTCTTTGGTTTGTTCGTCTACGTAGCTTCTGAATTGTTCCGCATCCTTCATTGTTCCATGGTGCACTTCGGTATGATAACCAAAGACTGCTATGTGCGTGCCATCTGGATTGTTCTCGTTGATAGGCCATGGACGTCCGACGCAATAACTAAACTTCTCCGGTGCCCTTGCAGGTGTGGGTCTTTTCTTTGATTTTTTGGATTTCTTCATACAAAGCATCTGCGCCGATACTAGCAGGCGGTGAGGTAAATAAAAAGCCCGATCTTTCGATCGGGCAAAAAGCTCAGGTTAGAGCGGGGTAGTCATTGCGGACTAACAGTTTGTTGAGTCTTGGGATGATTCTTTGACGGGCAAGATACAATTCTCCGCGTGGAATCATAACCATGAAGTTGATACCTTGCGAGTTCGCACCGCCTCTAATGTTCATACCGATGAGTTCGAGAGCTTCGTCCCAAACAGGACTGCCGGAATTACCCGGCTGGCTTTCCATCATAAACGATCGGCAGCACTGTCGTCCTTCTGATAGTCTTTCGATCTTCTTGGTGTCAGTTACAAGACAAGATTTGGGCGTTTTTTCGCTCATCACACAGAAGCAGAGCTCGTCGCATTCTTGTGTGACTTGTCTCGCTACATCAAGTAAAAATCTTCCACGGGTATGTTCGCACCGATTAGCGACATTGAAGAGTATTTGTGGACCGACAGGAAACACTGGATCAGAAGGCTCCAGAACGAAAGGCCTCACAGCACAGTCCGTAGGATCTTTTGCGAGGATAAAGGCGATATCGCTTTCGGGCAGAGTGTCCTCGATTTTTCCGATAAAATCCAGGCTTGTCACGCCTCGCATGAAGCCACCCTTCAACAGTTGGTAGTGTCGTTGGACTTTATCAAATGCGTGTCTGACGGTGACGATCAGCCTCAATTTATTCGGTAGTTTTTCAACAACAAAACCCATCGATCTCGCACACCAGTGGGGGTCAGCCACATTTATACCGTTGATTGCAATAAGTGGCTCGTGGGGCCAGGTGAGCAGTTCTTGAGTATCCATATGATAAGAGCTTTACTGATATGGACATTACGTCACCAGATTATGAAGGTCAAGAAAAAAGCCAATCTCTCAATCGACTGTCTATGGTGCCAGTAACAAAGTTGAGATTTGAATCTTTCCTAAATAAGTATAAAGTTAAGCCATGGATATACTTGCAATCAAAACATTTTCGATAGTCGGGGTTATGCTCGTCGCTACCGCCTATAGCACTAGACTTAATAAAGCCTTTGAAACAAAGATAGAATTCTGGGGTTTGTTTTTAGGTGGCATGGCGCTCCTCTTTATAATTCCAGCGGTCGGATTTCCCGTAAATCTCATCCTTACACTTCTGTTCGCTGTTCTTATGGGCCTTCTCATAGGACCGGGGATACGAAGCATGATGTTTTCTTTTGTCATTAGAAAGAAACTTCAATCTCAGGGGTATACCAAGGAACGTCTTGAGAAGATGACCGTTGAAGAACGAGAAGGGTTAGCAACCACGATGAAGGCAGAGGTGGAAAACGGAACGGGCAATACTGCAATTGCTCAGGATTGGAATAACATCGTGGGGTTGGCAATCTATTCTACGGCAGGCATCACCATTGCGACCGCGGTCACTGTCTTTATGTTTGATTTTGATTTCTCATTCCTCGGCAATATTCTCTTTGTAGCGCTTCTTGGGTTGATTGTTGTTGGATTGCTAAACGTATTCTTTTTCAAGAGTCCACTGCTTCGGTTGATTTCGGCATATGTGGGAGCCGTCGTCTTTTCTGCCTATCTACTCTTCGACTTTAATCGCCTAAAGGAGGCTGCGGGGGATGTGACGTGGGAGACAGCTGTAAATATAGCGATAAGTATTTATTTGGATATTGTTAATCTTTTCCTCGATTTGTTGCAGATATTTTCGGATAGTAATTAGGGGGAGGGTTGAGTAAGGATGCGTCTATCTCGAGATAATAAGATGATATTGCGCCTGCTGTCGATGAATTCGAAGGGTGTGCCTGCGAAGAACCGCGCGTTCATGAGGCTCACCTGGCGAAATCCGGCACCTTTGCGCTTTTTGTTATAGCTCCCGTCGTCTGTGCAGTAGCGGTCTCCTTTGATTCCGTGTCCCGCGATGGCTTCTGCTTCGGCGATTGATTGCATTGTGCCTCCTGCTAGAGGAGTGACGCGGCTTTGCCTGTGGAGATCATAAGGTGGTTTCTGAGGGATATGGTAGCGGAGGGCGAGGAGAAAGCAAGGGAAAATCCACCGGACGCTCAGAATTTTATAAAAGGGAGATGGGCGAGGAGGATGTGAAGGGTGGCAAATCGAGGTTTAGGTGTTTGGGAGTGACTACATAAGCAACGGTGGTAGAGGTTAATTAAGCGGGAGTTTGAACATTTTGAGACATTGACATGTATCAATTATGGGTATAACATCTTTGTTATAAAGGTCGAACCAAAATTATGCCCGATTTCGATATAGATTTAGAAATCTATGAGGATACTGAAAAGTGGTGTCCTTATTTTGAATCTATTGAAGATATTCGAAATCCAGGCACTGTTAAGGCGATTATGCGGCGAAATGAGTATTACCAAAAGCTAAAGTACTTCCAATTGCGAAATTCGGACGAATTTGTGGACATAAAGAATTCGCCAATTGATGGTCTTGTGGAGGTGAAGTATAAAATTCAACCCCCATATAGAGCGATCGCTTACTTTAGGGCAAGAAAGCTGTTTCTGTTGTTGTTAATGAAGGGTAGTGGCAGCAATGGAAAAATCAATCGATTTGTTAAAAACAATATGCAAAAAATAATTCGAATGATTAAGGATATTAATGGAAGATACTAAAATTATGGATTTTAAGAAATTTGAACAAGAGTTATACAAAAAACACCCAGACCTAGGGAGGATTTCGGAGGAGGATATTCTAAGGTATGAAATCAGTGAACAAATTTTTTTGGGACGGGTCCGTTCTGGAATGAGTCAAGAAAAGCTTGCTGAGGAGTGTGGAATGCTTCAACCTAGTATTGCGCGAATTGAAGGAGGAAATTCTTTTCCAAGTTTTTCATCACTAATTCGAATTGCAAAAACTCTTAAGAAAAAAATTAGAGTTATCTTTGAAGATGCACAGACTGTTTCTGAGCATGTATCTACAAATGATATAACAAAATCCGTTCTATCTTCTTATTATCAAATATCAAAAAAGTTTATTGAAACTAAAACAACATAATGAAGTCGCTAAATCACATCTGGTCTATAGTATGCTCAAAATCATTACTGGATAAAGATTCCAATAATGTCAGTCTGATAAATACTATTGAGAAAATAACATTGCCTATAAGTGAGGTTGAAATGCGAGGGGCTACAGAAAGGAAATCAGAAGGATTTTTATTCCAATTCGAATTTGAGGTGGTGAGCAGGTTGATGAGAAAGATAAAAGGCCCAATAGCGTTTGATTATAGGGTGATATTGTTAAGTCCCTCTGGAAAGAAATTGATTGTATCCGAGAGGAGGCTTGCAATGGATCCTGATATTAAAAATTTGAGGGTGAGAACTAATTTCGGTACTCTACCAATTGAAAAGAGTGGCGATTGTATCCTCGAAATTTCAATTAAAGATGTGGAGGAGCAAAGGTACGAAGTTGTTTCTGAGATCCCTGTCGAAGTCGCTCTAAATGTGATCTCTGATAATACAACAAACAAAAAGACTGCCTAGGCAGTCTTTTTGTTTGTTGTTGACATGGAGAGGCGAAAGGAAATCAACTATTCTTTGATAAGATCAAAAAGAATGGGCGGAGGGGGATAGTCAGAGTCGTGTCTTAAATTATTGGGTATAGAGTAAAGTTATTAATAATTTCAACTATATGAAGCTTAAATATGTTCCTTCGATAATTTTTACGATAATCGAATTAGGTGTTGTGGTTGCGGTGTTGGATTCTGCAAAATACACAGGTGATTCAATGGTAATTGCTGCACTTGTTCTTTTGTACGCGGTTATTAGAACTTCTGCCATGAATGTTGGCCAATTGATCGGAAATCAAACTATGTTCTTGGCGAATCAGCTAATTCAAATCAAAGCACGAATTAAGGAAGACGAAGATATGACGGATGAAAGAGAGGAACTTAAGTCCGCACAAGAAAATCTTAATCAAACCAATATAAAGTTGGGTATAAGAGGTGTGGGTATTGTGATCATATATATAATGGCTCTCTTAGCTTTGATGGAATAACAAAAGAGCGGGTCTGAAGCCACTATCCCATTCTTACCTCTAAGGGTATTTACTACCTCAGTAATGGAGTGGGGACCGCGAGTACGCTTATCGGTCCTTACAGGACCAGTACAGGTTTCCCATTTTCTCACGTGGAAACGTTCGAAAATATGGGAGAACCTTTCGATTCCGCGACGGAGGCGTAACACGCCTCCTCATCTCCACAAATTAAAAACACTCCCGGAAGGGGAGTGTTTTTAATTTGTGGAGATGCGCGGAATCGAACCGCGATGCACCTGAGCTTTCCGAATGTTTCTACGCGATGTAGGAAGTCTTTGCTTCTTGCGAAGCTTTAAACGAGCGTACTATAAGGCTTACAGAACGCACTCTCGCCGAGCTTTAAGGCCGAAACCTTTCGGACCGATATAAGCTAATCAGGTCCTATCCTGGATATATACCACCGGGTCTCTTCCGCGCCAGAAATGCAGAGGAGTCGATGTCTCCTAGGCGCTGCTTTTAAGCGAGTGCGTAAGAGAAAGAAAACGTGTTAGCCGCGAAAGGCGACTTTACAGATTTTGCAGTTGTGTTTTGAGCAGTTTTAATAGTTACTCAAGCTATATCGCGCACAGATGGAAGGGAATCAGATGTCTAGGCCAATCATCCCCGTATGTAAACGTTTCCTGTCTAATGCTATTCGTCGTATTTCAATGTCCTCCGCATATCCCTATCGGTCTCACGCTTTTTGATCGATTCGCGCTTATCGAATTTCTTCTTTCCGCGCACGATTGCGATATCTATCTTGACCTTAGGACCTTTATTATAAAACTTTAAAGGCACTATTGTCAAGCCGTTTTGAGCCTCCTTTTCGCCGAGTCTTTTGATCTCTGCTTTGGTGAGAAGGAGTTTTCGAGTTCGGAGAGGATCGTAATCTTTTGGGGTATTAGAAGGCTGATAGGCGGGGATAGACGATTGCATCAAAAACGCCTCTCCGCCTCGTACTACAACATAGGCGCCGTCGAGCGAGGCCGAGTGAACCCGTAAGGATTTCACCTCCAAGCCCAAAAGCTCGATCCCTGCGGTGAGGGTCTCGAGGATTTCATAATCGAAACGTGCTTTCCTGTTATCGACAAGTGACATGGTCTCATGCTATCACAAGGATACTTTTTATAAATAGTTATAAGGATTCTGGTATAATTCGACCCATGCCTCTACAATTTCAAAAACAACCTCGAAAGAATAAGAAGGATACGCCGATACAGCCGCTTGCTCGATTCATGGGAAGCTTTGGTACGGGACTTCTTATCTTTTTCATATTAATCGCTCTCTATTCATATGCGACGGGAGATACCACAGAAAAGACAGTTATTTCTCTCTCCGAGCTTTCAACAGATGTCGGCAAAGGTCTCGTAACTGAGATTCAGATTGAAGGCGATAGTCTCAGTGCCACATACACAGACGGTACGGAAAAGACTTCAAAGAAGGAGTCTGATAATGCGCTTACGACAACTCTCGTAAACTACGGAGTAAAGCCGGAGGCGATTTCTGCTGTAAAGATAGAAGTAAATAATCCATCAGGTTTCGGCTACTGGCTTGCAAACCTCGCTCCATTTATTGTGCCGATCATTTTCTTCGGCATTGTGCTTTGGCTCATTTCTCGAAATGTTAAAGGTGCGGGGATGCAGGCGTTTTCATTTGGTCAGTCAAAAGCCCGCATCACTCATCCTGATGACAAAAAGCAGAAGGTGACGTTTAAAGACGTTGCAGGTGCAAAAGAGGCAAAGCAGGAACTCGTTGAAATTGTAGACTTCCTCAAAAATCCAAAGAAGTTTCTCGATGTTGGCGCGGTGATTCCAAAGGGAGTGCTTCTCATGGGTGCGCCAGGAACAGGAAAGACTCTTCTTGCTCGAGCAGTAGCAGGAGAGGCGGGTGTAGCATTCTTTTCGATCTCAGGTTCTGAGTTTGTGGAAATGTTTGTTGGAGTCGGAGCGTCTCGAGTACGAGACCTTTTCAAGATGGCAAAAGCCGCGGCACCAGCGATTATCTTCGTTGATGAAATCGATGCGGTGGGACGATCACGAGGTGTTGGTATGGGAGGTGGAAATGACGAGCGAGAGCAGACCCTCAACCAGATTCTCGTCGAGATGGACGGATTCGAGCCAAATGAAAAGGTGGTCGTCATGGCCGCTACAAACAGGCCAGACGTTCTCGACCCAGCGCTTTTGAGGCCAGGACGATTCGACAGGCGAGTGACTATCGACCTTCCTGATCGACAGGATCGAGAAGAGATTCTCACCATTCATGCTCGAAAGAAGCCTTTTGCTGAAGATGTGAATCTTAAAATTGTTGCAGAACGAACTCCAGGTTTTTCTGGTGCCGACCTTTATTCACTCATGAACGAAGGAGCGATCCTTGCTGCTCGAGAAAACCGAACGAAAGTATCTCAGTATGACCTTATCCGAGCGATTGAAAAAGTTATGCTCGGTCCTGAACGAAAGAGTCATATTCTTTCTAAAGAGGAGAAGAAGATTACTGCGTATCACGAAGCAGGTCATGCGGTCGTTTCATCGACGCTTGATTATGCAGATCCAGTCCACAAAATTTCTATTATTTCTCGAGGACGTGCTGCTGGATATGTTCTTCATCTTCCTCTCGAAGACAGGAAGCTTCAGTCGAAGAAAGAGTTTCTCGATGACATCGCAATGGCCCTTGGCGGATACGTTACCGAAAAGCTTCTCTTCAGCGATCTCACCACCGGTCCATCAAACGATCTTCAGGTTTCGACCGCTCTCGCACGAGACATGGTCACCAAGTACGGAATGTCAGACAAGATGGGTCCTATCGCCCTTGAGGGAGCTGGAGGACGTGTTCTCTTTG
>JACCDR012362584.1_pt1 | contig 10130 bp, 14 predicted proteins | sample 7446431 | NCBI WGS metagenome assembly JACCDR01 (sample SAMN15323443, study PRJNA562643) | freshwater metagenome | isolation source: river surface water | place: USA:Blue River Watershed | collected 2017-08-17 | reverse complement strand
GTGAAGCCAGTGTATTGTTGGTTAGATACCCTACATGTTGGTAAGGTACATAGCGCTAGCGCTTAAGTGTCCCTACTTAATATATAGGGTTACTCTTAGTATCAAGTACTTAGTGTATTCCAGATACCGTATCTGGTACAAGCATTAAGTTGGAGATAACTTAGTATTCACCACACTACTATGCTGGCTTCATTTCAACCAACAAGTGTTGTGATCAATGTAAGTGTAGGTGCGCGGAACATCTAATCCTACACCGATGGGTGGTGTAAGTGATGTCCGCGCCCGTTTATCGAAACTACATTCCCCACGCAAAACGCATAATGTGGGTACGGGTGCATAGTGCTGGCTAGCGTTCCGCACTACCTGAAGGTTGCTTTACCGATATCGCTCTCGGCGTGACCCGCGCTCCTTCTGAGACCTCGCGGCTGCAATCTGTCACATCCCATGGTTTGCAGCTTTCCATTCGAGTGCAGCGCCACCGGCATCTCTCATCGAGTCCCGACCACTACACAAGGCTGTCAGCGCATGCCCCCTCGATCCCCTTTGGGTGTTGGCACAGTAAGCCAGGACCGCAATCCCAGAAAGCCCTTTAAGGCTACACTACTGTAGGCACGCTCGGCTCTGTTTGTTTCTGTTCGCCAGATCACGAACCTCTTGTTACTAGCCAGAGTCGCTAAGCAAGCCAGTAGGAGTTGAACCTACAGTTTCCTCACTGGTACGCCAGCACGGAGAGGTGTGTTACCATTACACGATAGCCTGCATCTGCACCCGCCCTAAGACGGATGCGTTACTCCTTCCACACTTGGTGGATGAGCTTATTTTTTCGGGTCTTCGATCACTGACACGACTTCAGTGAAGTCACATCAGAAATTTTTAGACACGGTTATCTTGTTTTATATAGTCAATCCTCCCCACGTCGTGATAACCATACTCCCCGATAGCGAACTTGTCACTAGGAAGTACTCATGGTTTTTCTTTTTTTTAGAAATTATTTTGCAGCCTGCCGAATCTTCCTGTCCAAGTCCCCCTCTTTCCAGGGTGGTGAGCAGGTTTGATTCCATTCGACAAGTAGTTCTTTCGCTACCACTGGCTCTAGCTCAAAGCCTTTGATTAAAGCCAGTGCTGCGGAGAACGTGTGGGTGTGACCGTTGTTCCCAGAGATGGCAGGTCCGTGGTTTGTGAGCCACTTACGAGCGTTCTCTATGGTGCGGGTCTTGTCCCCCCATATATTCTTCCGGCTATATTCAATTCGCTTTTCGGCTGGCTGGATTTTTTTTATCAAAGATCCAAGATTTGTGTCGCAGTTGTGGAGCTCAGTCGTCTTGGAGATTCGTAACCCCGTATAGCAGAAGAGTCTCAGTCGCCCGTAGATTTCCAGGCCAGGGTTCTTATCACAGACTGGCTCCGCTTTGATCTTCACTCTCAGCCTACAATCTGTAGGCACTTCCCCTATGCCGAACATCTTGACCCCAGTACCACTAGGGCTGATCTCGGTGTAGGTAGGGAACCTATCCATGATCTTGGTAGCCCAGTGCGTCACCTTGCCATCGCTCACGCATCCATCTAGGTCGATGCCAAACAGTCCAGTGCCTTCACTGAAGATAAATCCTAGCCCCGTATAGCGTCTTGGGTAGCGACGTAATCGGGCGAGTGCTTCATTGTATGTTCCCCAGGTGGAAGGGTCATTGGACTTGGCGCCCTTGCCTGTCTTGGGATTGTACGGAACCTTAACCTTACCATCGTCCTTTACCCACCAGCCCCACACAACCCAGTTAGGAATGGATCGCATGATGCATGGTGGGCTTAGGGTTCTAGTAGGCTTCAGAATGGTATCCATGACTGCCGCCTATTCGTAAATGCCGTATTCGATCCGGTCCAACACAGCCAGGATTTGAAGCAGAGACTCCTGTGAATCAAGCATCTCTATTGGTGTTCGCCCACCAAGTGCTTGATTCGGTGTGTCCAGCCATAGCCTTGCCCTTTGCTTATCGCCAAGGACTTGGGTTGCCTTGTCCATTGCTGCCTGAACTAGATTACTCATTGGCGCCTTCCTTGTTTCTTATCCCTACAGTAGACGCAGGGATAGACGTTCACTCGGTTGTTGCATGTTGGGCAAGTGTACTTTGCCGTAACATAACTGGCTTCGTCTTCCTCACCCTCCCGTTGCTTCTTGATCTCCGCTAGGCGTTGCCGTATCTCCTGAGGCAGAGGCTTCCAGGCAAGCACGTTCGACTTCGAGGTTACGGTTGAGGGCTTTTTGGGCGTTGAACTTTCGTTCATATCGAGCTTCTAGTTTGGGAATCAAGGTGCGTGGCACGTCAGCAGCGGTGAAGCCAACGGAATCTAGGGCGAGGTTGAGGTACCAAGTGGCATCACAACACTCTTCGAGTACGTTCACTCGATCGAGATCCTTGCCCTCCATCACGTATTCCATGAGCCCATTGAGTAGCTCATCTGCTTCTGTGATTAGGCCAATGACTGCGTGAACAAGCCGGATGCGCTCTGCGAATCTTGCCCACTGTTCTGAAGTCAGTGCTCCAGGTACACCCTCAACAACTCGCTGATCATCTGGGTCAAGTCTGTTGCCATAGAACACATGCTTCTTTAATACGTCCAGGTCGATCGCCACTTGGGAGAACTCGGCAAGAGACTCCACCACAATCCCATTGGAATCTAATAGGCGACTGGCTTGCATGGCGTGATCGTCTGCTTCAGTCCTCAGGCATAGCTTGTGAAATTCATTCAGGTCCATTCAATCATCCTTTATTTATCTATAGTGTCGTAGACACAGAAAACCATACCAAAGAACGCAACGACATAGAGGGCAATGGCAGAGATATACGCTGCCCCCGCACCATTGAATTGTGCATTAGCCAGCCATGCAATTAGGAATGGCCATGCCACAAATGCAGCGGTGATTTGAAAAGCATTAAAGACTTTCATACTTCCTCCATCCTTCGTTTAGTTAGGTCCACTTGGGACTCTCGTACATCCATCCCGATCGCTCGTCGGTTATGTTTCAGTGCCACCTTCAGGGTTGTTCCACTACCACAGAAGCAGTCAAGTACCGTTCCGCCTTCAGGGCAGTAGGACAGGATGAAAGCCTCCGCTAGCTTCTCAGGGAATGGAGCCTCGTTCTCATGAGCAAGCTGGCTTCCCATTCTTCCACCACCTACTGTACATTCAATGATGTTGCCAGGGTTGGCTAGCTTAGGTGGTTTGTATCCTGCTTGATGATTGACTCTCGACCCCCGCTTGGTCCTATGCGACATTGGCCCTCCAGGTTTATACTTACATGGCTTGCCAGTGGCAGTATTATCTGACCAAGGTAGCTTTCCCTTAGAGCTACAGAGAATAAGCTCAAAGTCATTGCGCCACCAGTCACTGCCTCCGCTACCAGGAATGCCATGTCGCTTGAATATCGGTGGCTTGCGTAGCTTTACTCCCTTACGGTGTAGGTCTGCCATAAGTAAGGCTGGTGTTGCTGACCATCGAAACTTTCGAGTCTGTCCTTCGACTACCCAAGCAACCAAACCTTTGCATACACGCACACACTCAAGGTATCTTTCCACTGCCCAGTCAACCCAATCTTGCCCCTTGAGCTTAAAGCCTACGCCATACGTTCGGATATTTTCATACGGTGGGGAGCAGAACACCAAGTCGATGCTATTGTCCGGTAAGGATTTCATCAATTGAAGGCAGTCGCCATTCAAGATCGTTGCATTGCTCTGGCTCAATGTCTGTCCATCCATGTCGTGTCTCTATCAATTCGATTTCGCCCCAGATAATCTCTTCAGGGCTTGGCATGATCTCGCCGGTATACCAATCGTAGAAGTCGTCATCGTTCTCGTAGTCAAGAAAAGAGGGCCACGGTTGGTGAACCCTCTGTCTTGCTCGCAATCCTTGCTCAGCGCGATTCCTTTTCTTTGTCACCGAGCCATCCCCATGATCATGTCATAGGTAGTGTTGTCCCGTTTAATGATTAGCTTCTGGCCAGCAACGGAGATTTGAACTTCCTTGCATACAGCCAGTGCTTGGTGGAGGTACTGGCAATTCACCTGCACTGTCTCAGCAGGGTGTTCGATTGGTACCGTTGCCTTGTACTTGGCCTTGACTGTCTCATGCGTCACGGTCATCTTCTCGCCATCGAGTGACAATACGATTCCCATCGCTTCAGGATCGGACACAACCAAACCTTGGCTAGCAATAGTTCGCAGAGATGGTAGGTCGATAGCGTGATACTCTGCGTCTCGGAATGATTGAACGAAAGTATCTAGCTTAGGGTATCGCCCTTCCGTTTGGCGACAAGTGAATGTCAAGTCTTCAGCCTCAACCCCAAATGAGGACTCGGTGTAAATGACTTGGCACTTGCCCTTGACCCCATCCATGATCGAGCCAATAGCCTTGACGGTATCGTGTGGAATCAAAAGCGAAAACTCTTGGCTCACGATGTCTGGCAACATGCAAATGGAAATGCGTCGGCCATCCGTGGCCGTGATCTGTAGGATACCACCCTCGGTACCTGCAATGCTGACGGAGGATAACGCATAACGAGTGGCTTCCTTGTCCATGCAATGCTGCACTTTATCCAAGGATAGCACTAACTCATTGATGTCCATCTCGAATGTTCGGTCGGAGTCAATGATGTTCTCGGCTGGGAACTCACTGATATTGGTGAAGGTACCCAGCTCAAACTCAGAGCGATCATCCTTCAAGACAACAACATCATTCTCCAATGAGATGTAGACGGTATCGCCTGTCATCTTGGAGATGATGGTTCGGAAGTTGTTGTAGTCCACAATTGCAACACCAGGGTTGGGGTTGTTGCACTTGGCAATGAGCTTCAGGTACTGGTTCATGTCGGTACCGTGAAGTTGAATCTGCTCCTCGCGAAAGACCAGCTTAACTTTTGTTAGGATCTCTTTTGGCGAAGAACTCGGAATGACTTGCGACATCCGGCGCAATAGCGACAATAGTTGCGCCTTCGGTACAGCATTGGTGAGCATTGGGTAGGACTCTATTTAGGCAGGTGAGAAAATCGATAAGGTCATCTAACCGGAAGGTCACAAGCCAGGGCTTATGGTTCTTGCGGTGGAACACTACGGGACAAGACTTTCCTTGGCTGTCTCGTATAGCTTGATCCATTGCGTCTCGAACATTTAATTTCTCGACCCATTTGGATTCGATGTGGATACCTGGGATGCCAACTAAATCACTGGCTTCCCCTGTCTTCCCACAATACTGGTTAGTTCTCCTCGTCGAAGTCCCCAGTATTCGATTCAGTTCCTCCGCTAGCGCCCTCTCCGCTCGATCCCCCTTGTCCTTCGAGTTGATCTTCTTTCTTTTCTTTGCCATCCGTGATTCTCACTTTCAATTGACCAAGCAAATCCATCACACTCATTTCGCTCATCATGAACTCACTGACTAGGTCGATCTCAGCATCGTTCTGTGGGTCGATCTTCAGTAGATTGCAAACGCCCGCAAATGAATTGCCCTCAGCGATACGCATCCACCCGATGTTCATCTTCACTGCTTCGATTGAGATAAGTTCGTCTGTTGTAACTGCACGTTCCATATTGTTCTCCTTGTTACATGGCGTGTAGTGACATAGTACGGTAGTGAAATCCCTACTGTCAATCGGTGAGGGAAATTTTCCTGTCTTTTTTATTCATGTTTCCTAGTTCAATGGCGCAGCACTGGAGCCAGAGTTGATCCTTGCCGATGTCGTTTGCCATCTTATATAAACCCTTGACATCGCAGTCGATCCCCAGTGGAAAGTCCTGATCGTTGTCGTCCTTCATAATGACGCACAAGCCACCCTCTTCCGTCATGGCATGGACATATCCGTCATGCTCAACTCGCCCACCATTCACTAGGATCTTGACTAGCATTTCGAGTGGATGTTTCATAGCTACCCCCTTACTGCCTTTGCCTCAAATATGTAGTAGTGGTCATGGCCATATCGCCTGTATTTCTTGAACTCGACTTGGACGCAGCAGGATGTCCTTTCCCAACCAACTACCTTGTGTGAGTGACCTTCCTTGGTTATCTCGAAGTGATTCAGTGCCATTCGATATGCCGTGTCGCAGGCTCGATCAAAGTTGGCTTCGCTTCTGGGCACACTAATCTCTGTGCTGTCTAGGATTTTCATCGCCCCACTCCCTCAAACATACTGACCACTGCAAGTGATTCGTATCCAGCATCCCACTGAATTACTTGAGTTATGATCCCAAAGCAATCAACGGGCTTCCCCTTGACGGTCCCATATTGAAATCCGCTTTCCCTTCTATCGGTCCACCAGTTTATCCGAATGCGATCTCCAATATTGAATGACATGTCTGCTTCCTTAGTTGCGGTTAAAGGATCGGGCAGGAATCGCACCTGCTAACCATGAAAACCTAATTCATGGAATTCATCACCAGCTTTACCGCGAATCAAGCCAGTCCTTATTTACTGCCATGCCGTTGGTGTCCCGCTAAGGCCCGTTCTCGAACACAGAAGTAGCGTGTCACTGTCCATGCCGCCGATCCATAAAAGCTCCACGAACGGGACTCGCACCCGTACCATCCGGTAAACTAACCGTCGCGCTATCACTTTGGCTGGCTACTTGATTCGCCATGCAGTCTGCCACACTGCTCGTGACCATTACACCATCGTGGAATGTTGATTCAGTCATGTAGGATTCGGACCTACCAGGGTACTGCAAAAGGGCTTTAACGGTTTGCCAGCAGTATCCCCACACTCCTCTTGTGTGCATGTCCCACCATGCCGATGACTGATGCCTTCTCTCAGGCTGTCACGCTTCCAGTTGTACACCTGGGTTCACCTCGGTCTTGCGTCCACCTGCGCTGACTTCATCATGTGCGAGCTACATCCTTCTCCCTAAGCGGGAGTGTCCCCTACGCCAGCCAAGTAGGGTGCCCGATTCGCACTATGTTTCCTGCTTCACTGCCTCTAGCTTGCTCTTGACGATCTCGTCCAAAGCAAACGCGATTCGTGAACGTGTGGTCGGATCACTCTTGAGTGCATTGACCTGCTTCTCAAGTTCCCCACCAAACTTATTGACCAGTTGTTTTGCGAGTGACTGTCGGCACATAGCTTTCAGTTCCTCGACAAATGCTTCATCCTTAATGCACGAGTCAATCGCACTAAGGAGAATGGATTTAGTCTCATGTTCACGAGACTTGATAGCGGACGCAACCATGTCGGAAATGTTACGGTCATACTGAATAGCGTTCGACACTCGATTCTTAATGCCATCTGCTACAGCATCATTGACAAGGGCTTGCAGTTTCTCTACGTCAATTTCCATCGGCTCCCTCTTACTTCTCTGCGATACAATCCCCGTCCGTGTTGTACGCATCGAACGCAAACGGACAGGTCTTTACCTCGGAACAATTGGCACAGGTGAAATCCCCCACCCCAACTGGATGACCAATAATGTCAGCCAGAAATAGGGTGAGGTTTTCTTTTACCTTGGGTTCGATCTTATTCCAAACCTCAAGGGCGTCGGGTGTCACTTTAGTCTTCACTGAATGCACCCATAAATTCAAACTTCTCGCCAGTGGAAGCAGACAAGAAGCGACCATGAGCCTGCTCGTTCAGCTTGTTCACTTCCTTAGCCATCGCTACCCCAGTTGGGATGATGGTCAAGGCTGCGTCGTCAAGGTCCATACCTAAGCGATAGGCTTTCTCACAGCACTGCTTGACGTTACGTGGTACCCAATTGGTATCGTCTGGGTTCTCACCAAACAAACTGTACTTCGCTTTGTGTACGTCCCACACTGGAGCCAGTTCTTCGCTGGATGGTAGTGGGAAGTAGAACGTGTCGACGAATCGTGATCGAAGCGCGGTGTCCAGTCCGTTCACGCTATTACTGGTAGCAATGAACAATGCGTTGTCATCGGACAACGCCGAGATAAGACGCAATGCAGCCCGCAGGTTGGACTCAGACTCACCGACGAATGATCCCTTCATGGCACCGAGGTCAAGGCGAATGACCATGCGACCAAACTCTGGCCCCACTGTCTTCGCAATCAAGCTCTTACCAGTACCAGGGAGACCCGTCAACGAAACACAGTAGCTGTTGTGGTCTTCGATGTGAGACAACATCAAACCCAAAGCGTCAGCATTGATACCGTTGGTGTCGTTGGTGTGAGCGATACCCGACTTCTCGATCTCGTCAATCCACACGATAAGTTGTGGAGCCTTGGGACCATTGAACAATCGAGTGAAGTATTCTTTGATACCACTCAACCCACCCACGGTACCGAAGCCACCACCCTCGTAGTGAACCGACAAGCCGCGAGTCAAGTCGACTAGCTTTTTCTTCTCACGCCACAGGGTGTTCTCATCGTAGCCATTGCGAGTGATGGACAATGCCAAGGCTTGTTCAGCCTGGAACTTTGGCAGGCCCGATACTGCGTCGATGATGGGTTCGATGTCATCACCGAGGGAAACCTCAGCACCCTCCGCAATGCGATGGATATACTGGGCAATCTCTTCGCGGTCAGGGAGTGCGTCTTCGAGGATGATCGTATCGTTACGCAAGCAATCTGGCATCAAGACATCATTGCCCATGAAGATCAAGGTGCGATTGGATGCAGCGAAAGCATCACGCAAATTCATGGTAGCCTGTTGAGTCTGGTGACTGCGCAAGAAGTTGAGCAATTGATTGCTGTGCTGGATGATGATGACCGAACCACGAGGGGACAATAGCATGAGGTCAAGGAAGTTAGCCAACTCACCCTTGCCCATCTGACCATGCAAGGTGGTAAGCATTGCCCGACGAGGCGACTCAGGTAGCTTCTTGACTTCGTTTAGGATCTCAGCCCACCCACGAGTCGACACTTCCGTTGGCTTGACTGCTTCGCTTGATTCAGAGCAGCGAGTGTAGCCTACGGTGACACCTTGCTGCACGTCCCACACAAAGACAGGCGTGTTGTTTGGTGAACCTTCCTCATACATTCCCAGGGTCAATTCCCTGGTCATGGTCACTGGGTCCGGTGAGTTGATCGCCAGGATCGGTACTCGTCGGCGTTTGTGGTGGCGTACTTGGTTGATTGTCTGTGCTTGGCTCATGTGTTGAATCCTTTTCGATGGTTGCTTTCTGACCTTCAATAAACTTATTGGCTGCGTCGACTCCACGTTGAGTCAACTTGTATGGTTGCTTGTCCACGTCCTCTATAGAGAAGTGTGGCATGTGCTCAATGAAGCCAGCTTGAACTAGCTCAATGACTCTCTTGTCCTTAGGGTCTAGCTGATGCGCTACGCTTCGCAGTGCCATCAATTTTGAGACCAGTTCTAGTGACTCTACCATGCTGGCTTTATTCCCTTCCGTTCAATCCCGATTGGGTCACTGAGTATTGCAGATACATTCCTTGCGGTGAGTGTTAGGTGGTACTCCTGTAGCTCACGCTTGACCCATGCCGGTGACATCTGGACGTCGACAACCTCGATTCCGTCCTTGGTAAGTTCATACCTGATCTTCTCAAGTATCGCATGGTATTCTTCAATCGTTGTCTTAGCCTTGACCCCAGGTACTAAGTTGCCGTTGAGGATTAAGGCTCGGTGCTTTGCCCACCACTCTGGCTTGCTGCGCCACAAGAGGACAGTGGTTGTTTCCAGCATTTCAGAAGCCATTCCCGCTCCTCCTCTAGTGCTTCAGCTCGTGTGTCGAACGGACCCAAGACTGGCCCACCCGATGGACCCATATCCGCAGTCCACTTGGTGCCGCATGGTTCAACATGACTGGCTCTCTTGATCTCCACTACGCCCAATGCTTGAGCAAAGCGAAGTCGGTCATCATAGATAGCTTTGATCTTCATCACTTACCCCTTGTAATAAAAAGGGTAGGCCAGTTGCCCAACCTACCCTCTCTATGTGTGGCTGTCTTCTGGTTAGCGATTACTCTTGTTCACGTTCACGAAGACGTTCACGTTCTTCGTATTCAGGTAGCAAGACATCGCCCGTCGACATACCCAATGCCGAAGAGATAGCCGAAGTGTGTGAGTGGCAGACGTTGCCAGCACAGCCAACTACTTCGAGAACTGCATCACCCTCTTCAGGGATAGTAGCTTGAGTGTGGCTACCGTCACCGTTGTCAAGAACAACAATACGATTGGAGCCAG
>JACCDR011710863.1_pt1 | contig 10130 bp, 13 predicted proteins | sample 7446431 | NCBI WGS metagenome assembly JACCDR01 (sample SAMN15323443, study PRJNA562643) | freshwater metagenome | isolation source: river surface water | place: USA:Blue River Watershed | collected 2017-08-17 | reverse complement strand
ATATATTGAAACATGTCGGGGTTGTTGGCCATGTCCCATATACGAGCCAGTTCGCTATCGGCCCACTGAGGATGAATCGTAAATATTGCCTGAACTACCTCAAATTGCGCCTCAATGTCCCCCGGTAATGTTTCTTCATAGGGCAGTGGGTCAATATCTTTTTCGACTTCACGTCGCAAGTCAATACCAGCCAATCGGCCGATATCAACCATTTCATCAAAAGTGTAAAATGTAGTACCTACTTGAAATACTTGATTACTCATGTTCGTTTCTCTCCCTGATTTACTTATACTTAGTATTTATATTATATCATAATTTCATAATATTGTCGATTGAAAAGAGCAATAAAACCGATTAAGACCTATGATGATTAGATTATCGACGATATAATCACTAAAATCAATAAGATAATAAGGAGTGATTAAAGCGCTATGAAACATATTTACACCACTGTTGATTATGGCGATCAAATTCATCTAGCGGCACTAGTTGGCTCAAAAGCCTATGAGCTTGATACGGATGGTTCTGATGACGATTGGCGTGGATTCTACGCCTTACCAACGCATTTTCTGTTTATTGCCAATCAGCCGCCCGAACAGATCAAAGGAGTCGATCCAACGTCTGACGAAGATTATTGGGAAGTACGTAAATTCATCCGGTTGGCGCTCAATAACAATCCCAATGCCCTTGAAGTTTTGTGGTCACCCAAAATGCTCATGCAGCATCCTCAAACCCAACCAGTCATTGAAAAACTGGTGATGAACCGTCAATCATTTCTATCCAAACTGGCCTTGAACAGTCATGGTGGATACGCGCTCAATCAGTGGAGCCGCGGTCTTCAGACACTGGATAAAGATGAAAAGGTTGGGTGGAAGATGATCATGCACACTTTCCGCCTGCTGATTGAGGCTATTCAACTTGCCAAAACGGGAATACTCTCGCTAGATATGGCATCCCATCGATCAGATCTTTTGGACATTCGTATGGGCAAATGGGCATTGGCTCAAGCGGCTATTTACAGGGATGAACTGGAAAAGGAATTTCGCGAGGTTCAAATCAGTTCACAGTTACCTGATTATCCCGATCGTCGACCAGCGCATCAGTTTCTGATCGAGTTTTATTACGCAATTACCCAACCGCTCGATGAAGCCATTCAACAAATCCAGGATGGATCAATCTGGGAGATGCCCCATTTAAATGTCAGCGCCATCGCGCAAGAACAGGAGTAATGTGATGACTCCATCAAACCTTAAAGAGCTGCGTGAACAACTTCTAGCACAATATCAATGGCTTGAAAATACATATCACGGTTTACCCGATCCTACCTCAGCTCAAGATAACGGTGATTTAGCTTATCTTTACCGTATTTTGACAGACTTGCACCGGGTGCTGTATACACTCAATGCCATCGAATCAACACCCTTTAATGAGCGCTATTTCAACGATGTCAGCGATCGTATACAAGACAAAATAAAAACCGACCCTAATTAGGGTCGGTTTTTATTGATCATACCGTCAAATACAGCTTCATACTGATCTGCCAAATGGGGATTGACCTGAATATCTCCGGGCAACACCTCTGCCCTGGCCCACACCAGACAATAGAGAATGTCCGTTTTCGGCAGATTTTCGGTATGCTCCAGACACCAAAGCTGGTATAGTGTCTGGAGTTGTGCTTCTGTCGGACGACGAGACAGCCAAACCCATTCAAAATCCAAACGGATCCATCCGCAATTAATCAGGAAGGGCTGGTATTCCAACGGATTGCCGGGATAAAACCGATCAATAAGCTGTCTGGCTTTCAGACTGTGCAACCGCTGACCCGGGTCAGGATGTTCGATATCGACCGGATAGTAAATGCCTTCCGGGGAGAGCCATCCACCAACATCGATAATCCCTGTTCTGAGATTATTCAGGTTTGACAAATTGATATCCTCCACAATCCAACAAAAATTTGACCAGTTTCCAGTCGATTTGGGGTTTACCTAATCCCAGAATGCCCCTTGTGACGATCTCCGGTTCCACGATATCGGCCGCGATACTGTCCGTCAATGTTTTGTGTTTACCCCGAGTGATCAAAAGCGTGAACATTTCTTGCCCAGTCACTAGCCTAGTGATTCCCCAAAGTTTGGGCTGAAATTCACGACGCAGGCTGGTCAGATGTTCAGGCCCATACGTCCCTAAATCAGCAATGATATAAAGATGGGGACGATCGTCGGGCCACAGATTAGGACAAAGCTCAAAAGGCCAGAATTGAAGGTACATCTGGCGCTCCATTAGAACTTCTACAATAGCTGCTTTACCCATATTGACCAATAAGGCCTCTATGGATGATCTTTGCTGTAAGCGGGTCATGAACGTTTGTGCCACCGCATCCAACGAGTTGTCCGATGGTAAGAGCGATCTGGTTGAAATCCGCCTACAAACAAAGCGGCATCTAATGCATCATGGTTGATAACAGAGCGACGCCCAAACGGCGTTTTCGTTACAAATTTTCCGTTGGTAACATCCGAAGCCGTATCCGGACTCAACTGCATCCGTTTACCGTCGGTGATCATGTAAATCAACAGTTCCTGGGGTGTCACAAAGGTCAGATCCTGGCCTTTGTGATTTGGGTGTGATAGATACTCATAACGCAAAATAGTCCGGATATTCTCGTTGAGCGTCATTTCATGCACAATCAACACAGTACGATTGATCCGGCATTCACACAAAATCATTTCCGGCCAGTTCATTGACTGGTACGCCTGAATATCGACATCATATTCGCCCGCGACCTTCAGCATCAACAAAAGACGATCCGCTAAAATGTTATTTTTATTTGACATGGTATACCTCCTCTTATCTCTAATTGTTATCATATTATATAATGACTCTTCAAAAATTGATATACATCAATTATAATTTTGGCGATTATTAATCTATTTCGAAGGAGCAGCTGATGAATGAACTGTATAACGCCCCTCGCACAGTAAAGATTGCCTGGTATGCAGCCGGGGAAGGGTACTATGGCGATTATGACGAAGAAGACCCTACCGATCGCGAACTCTTACGTTTTGATCTCTATGTCCTGCGTCATGTTGAAACCGGTGCAGTACCCGGTGGTGATGAAAGCTATCTTGTTTATCCCCAGAAGAACATCGGCGATCTATCATCAGATGAAGTTGTTGGTGTTCCGGATAGCGAACGTGCACAATACGGATGGGACAATATCGAAAGCTATTGTACGCTTGTTCCGGTATCTGCATCCGCCGCCGAACGGGAAGCGCTGCTAAAAATACTCATGAACAAATTGGAAGATGCTGCTCTCTCCAACCAAGGCAAACACCCCGCTGAAGAAGCCAGCTGGATTAGCTTAAGCTGGATCAAAGACAGTAAGCGTTTCACACAAATGTTTGGTGAAGATCTATCGCGCCAGATACTCATCGATCTTGGATGGGACAAGGATCAAATCGAAGAACTGTCAGATGGCGATATGCAAGCTATTGCCGATACTTGGACAGAAGATCTGTTTATCAAAGATGTCATTGAACCCTTCCTAAAACGACTATGTGTCGTACCTACTGAATAACATCAAAACACCCCCACTCAGGAGCCTTCGGGCTCCTTTTTATTTACTATTTTCAAATGTATTAACTGATTGTAAAATAGCACAAATTATATATTTGAGGAGGTAGCGAAATGGCTAAAACACCCAAGCGTCATGAACCACATCCAAAACACACAGCCAGATGGTGGTGGCAGATTATGCGTGCCATTCAACATGGTCGTGGCAATTTAGCTGATCTTCACGATAAGGTACCGCTTGACGACCAAGAAGCTATCGATCAGGGTATTCATCTGACCGAACCTATACAGGAACAAGTTTTTCAGATCACAGATCTCAAAATCAAAACGTCACTCGACAGCCGCAACCCAAACTACCGAGAACATCTCTATCCTTTACCAGAGGATTTATGGGGAACGGTGTGGTCAAACGATAGTGGTTTCAGCAGTCCTCATGAACACGAAGAAGACAACTAGGTTTCCCCTTAAAACACCTTGATTTGTGCTGAATTCCGCAACCCCCCAATAAAGCGGGGAAGGCGTCAAATGCGGTTGACCCTACTTTTCAAGCAGATATAATAGATTTTATAAAGTAATTTTATTACGAAGGCTAAGGCCACATTTTTAGAGCCTCAAACACATAACCAAGGAGCAAGTAGTGGGAAAAAAGAATCACGACTCAAACGAGCAAAAGAAGGCACGTCAACAGATGGCCCAACAGGGTCATGTTCCGATGCAAACGGTACGTACCCCCGACAACGTCAACGGCCTCATTAAATATGTCCACAGAGCGCTCAATCCGGCTTATGGCGGTCTCCGTCTCTGTAACATAATCCCGGGTGTGCCGCAGATGGAAATCACGGTTTCCCTGGACACGACCGGATCAAATATTGAGAACGCCAAGATTTTCTATAACGACTTCCCAGGGCTTATGGATTGGATCGTCGCTTCAGGACGCATGCCGCGGCCAGTACTGCAAATAGCGACCATTAATGATATGCTCTCAGATCCTTCGCCATCGACAAATGTTCTGGGGCAATTCGAAGCAGATGGCGTCACGTCCGACCAATGGCTCAGAATGCTGCCGCTCTTCAGTGGCGGTGGAGGACAGGGCGAAGAGAGTTACGGCGAACTGCTGTGGATGCTGGCTAATCAGAACAAACTTGAAGCATGGAATCAGGGTCGAAAAGGCATCCTGTTCATGCTGTTCGATGAGCAAATTCGAAGCCATGTCTACACCAGCCATCTGGCAAGAATTTACAACAACTACGATGCAGACGCTGGTATTCCAGCGGGCGATCCCAATGCCAATGTTGAAATTTCCGTAAACCAGCAGGTCAAAACCCTGGAAGCTGGCTTGGTTCTTCCAACTCATAATATTCCGATCGAGCAGGTTATCGCGGATATTAAGCGTAAATATGATGTTTACCCGGTAATCATGGGCCACACTGAATACTGGAAGCACACAGCGCTTTATCAGAATTGGCAAGGTCACTTTGGTGCTGAATGTATCACGGAAGTTGAAGATCCACATGATATCACTGAAGCAATCTTCACCATCCTCGCACTGCGCAGCGGTGTTGACCATAGCCTTATACGCAACACTATTCAGCCCTCACTCAAAGATCCATCCCGGGCGGACTTCTTCATTGCTCGTCTGATGACACCCGCCGATGCTTATGGTGCCATTGTCCCAGTTACAACGAAGGGCATTGTGCCTGATTCAACTGGCAAGCCGAAGCAACGGCTCGGTCGGCTGTAAACCACCTGCGAATAAACCATCATTCCCCGTCGATCGACGGGGAATTGGTATCACGAGGAGGCTGAATGATCAGCATTATTGTTGGCATGAAATGGGGGGACGAAGCAAAAGGCAAGGCAGTTGCCTACTACACACACACAAACTCGGCCCAACTCAATGTCCGTTTTAATGGTGGTGGTCATGGTGGGGCAGCAGTTTACCACAACAATCTCCATCATCAATTCAACCTTTTCGGCGCAGGCACTTTCTTCGGTGCAAAAACCCACATCAGCCATTATGTTCGTTTCAACCCTTTTGGGTTTACAGAAGAACTCTCGCGGCTGGCCAAAGTTTTCAGCACCGAACAGGATCTGCTCAAGCGCATAACGATCGATAAACGTTGTTTAGTGACCACGCCCTATCATGAAGAACAAAGCAAGTGGTTGGCTGGGCAGCATAAACGGGGCAGTATTGGCGTAGGCGCCGGTGAAACATGGCGCCATGCTCAAGCCTTTCCTGATGAGGCTATTTATGTCCAGGACTTGTTAAACGCCCACATCTTGCGAGACAAGATCGACGTGATGGAAAAGCGTTACGCTGAAGTGGTTGAACAATCCTGGCTAAAAGATGATGCTGAGAGTATCACCGAATACCTGACATGGGTTGGCAGCCTCATCCAAACGACTGGCGAAGAAGAATTTCAGGACATGCTCAACCGCTATCCTGACATTGTCTTTGAAGGCACGCAGGGCGTCCTGATCGATCAGACACGTGGGGATATTCCCTATGTCACCAGTTCCAACACGACCTTCGAGCAAGCGCTCGCGTTATTGAAAGGATATACCGGCCAAATTGAACGCATCGGCTGTATGCGACTGTACGAAACCCGTCATGGACCCGGCCCATTTCCGACAGAAGCGCCTGAATTGGCTCAATATCTACCTGAGTTTGATAATCAAACTGGTCCTTATAACGGTGCGATCCGAACAGGATGGTTTGATGCAGCCGCATCAAGGCGCGGGCTGGAGATTACTCAGGGCGTGGATAAGCTGATCTTGTCGCACGTAGACTATTGGGATCGACTCCCAGAATGGAAGATCGGCGACTGTGTGGGCGGAGAAGTGGTCTACACAACATTCTCGCGAAACAATCTCGAGGATTACCTGCAACATATCGAACAATCAATAGGATCTCCCATTGATTTACTTTCAAACGGACCCTCTGTCAATCAAGTCATATTAAGACTAAGGAGTAAAGAATGAACCGAACTTTCGCAGATTTTCAAGCACTCAGTGATATCCAGCAGCTCGAAATGATGCTGCATGCTCTGAAATCAGAATCAAATCCATCCAATGTTTTTGGGGACGATGTATCCGAAACCAAAAACGTTAAGCGTAAATTGTTCAGATACGCACACCCAGATACACGTGCTGGAGCCGATGATGATCCGGTCGCTGAAGCTGTTTTCAAGGAACTCAATCGGCTGTGGAAAGCCGCTCAAGTCCAAATCGATGCTGGCACTTATGGGACCAACTATCACGGCACAATGCCCGTAGATAATACAACTCCTGCCGGCGACATCGTTCAGTTTCATCTTCACGGACAGCTTTGGTCGGTTGGCGAGATGCTGTTTTCAGACGAAATCGCCACCACCTACCGGATGACCTCCGATCAGGGATCCACGGGCTTCCTACGGGTTGTTGAAGATCCGGCCAACAATGACCTGCTCGAGCACGAAGCAATCGTCCTTCAGAAAATAAACAGTTCTGTTGGGTTTGCCGAAATGCATGATCCCGATCTCTATACTGGAATGGACCTTGTTTTCCCGACTTTGGTCGGGTCGATTATGCAGAACGGCACACATATGTCCAATCTGTATACCATCAAGGACGTCGCGCCTCAGGTGTATCCACTCGCCCAGGTTGCAGCCACCTACGATCAGAAAATTCCACTCAAACATATCGGCTGGATGTGGAACCGCATTGTTTCAGCAATCACATGGCTGCATGACCGTGGCATCATTCACGCCGCGCTCACTCCGGACAATCTGATCATCGACCCAGTCACACACAGCGTCCATATCGTCAACCTGTCTCATGCATCTATCGCTCAGGATCGTGTTCGGTCGATGGCTGCTGAATGGACAGCTATCTATCCGGAAGAAATCTTGACTAAAGCACTACCGCAGAACGAGAGTGACACCTACATGGCAGCAATGTCATTGATCTGGGCGTTCTGTGGACTGTCTTTGGATCAGATGGCACAAATTGCAGCGCTCTCTCCAAAATCGGATGGCAGTGAGCGTTTTGCTCAGATCACAGAACTGCCAGCGCCGATGGCGCGTTATATGCGCTGGTGCACAATCTCAGCTTCAACCAGTCGTCCGTTCCGCTATGAACAGATGTACGACGGCTGGATGAGCATGATCCGCGAAGAACTCGGATGGCCTAAAGGTGAATTTGTTGTCATGGACTATTCACCTGTAGCACAGGTACAGTGGAGTTGGTGGTGGTAACGAAACCAGTCTCTCGTCTTATCCCGCAGCCTATTAGGCTGCGGGAGTTTCTTCGGCAGGGTGGGACAATCGTTGGCGGATTCCCATTATGGCTGACAGGCGCAACACAAACCTATGGGGATATCGATCTTTATCCGCTGACCTGGGATCGACTTCAACGTTTTGCCGATACGCTCCTTCAGCAGGGAACCTATCTTGGCGAAACACGATCCAGTTTCATCTTTGAGATGAACGGAATCAGCTTCTCGCTGGTTTTCCCGTTCTTGCCGGATAAGAATTTTGATGGCGACCCAAATGATCCAGAGTATATTCTGCACAATACCGATTTGTCGATCACAGCAGTCGCTTTGAAATTGGATGCAAAACAGGAATTTTATCTGGATGTGGTTTATCCTGAACATATCCGGTCCAGGGTGGGTCATATTTTGTATGACCACGAATGGACATCCTACCGGGTGAAATCCTATGAGGATCGTGGGTTTACCTTCACCTACCCGGACGGAAGGCGCTATCAACATCCCAAATAAAAAAGACACCCAATGGGTGTCTTTTTTATTCCTTATCGTCGAGAGATTTTGCGAACGAATAACTGATTACCTTCACGCCTGATTACTACATATCCTTTGGTGAACGCATCAAAATACTCGCGAATACGTTGGCGATAGGGATCAAGGCTTTTCGCGTTCGGGAAAATGTATTCCGACATTGCATAAATCCATGTATGTTTGAATACATGGTGGCGAAGTGCAGATTCATCCTCCACATGCCTGATTAGATAGGGTGCAGATTCATGTAAGTGGCGGGCCACCCTCTGGAAAATAGCTTCCCACAACGTGTGGTGAATACGTAAATCCATGAAGCATCCGATTTCGTCAAGAACAAATCCTGGCCCCAGCATATTGGCAACAATCGGTCGATCAGCGAAAGCATTGAAAATAGGACTGGGCCGATTTTCTAGTATCCAATTCGGCTGAAATCCCTCTTGAAATCCAAGTTTCCTGATGTCGTCGAGCCGATTAGCAAGCGCTGCGATCTGATCACACCACACTGGCATGATTACCGGACGAAGCAAACGAACACGGGTAGTGACAACTTTTGATATTCCTATAATCGTTCTCCCCGATCGTTCGGCCTCATAGATACTAGAACCAAGGCAGTACCACATATGCGGACTACGCGTGAGATGAAAACCGTGTTCGCACAGTTGTGGTTCACCATCAACTTCATGCCATTCACCTGGCATAAATCCCCCATCAACTTCGGTGGGTAAAGACCATGTGAATTCACCTCCATGAAAGCTTTTGTCGCCCATCAGGACCTTATACAGGCGATCACCTTTACGGTAGGTATGTTCGTGATCCAATTCGCTTTCAACATCAAGTACTTGGAGTGGTTTTAACGATGCTTCCATTATTCTTCGTCTTCTTCACCTTCTTGGCTGTCCCGCTCATACTTTTCAATATATGACTTAAGCGATTCTTCGCGCATGAAATAAGCATGGTAAATTTCATCGGCCATCTCAAAAGCGCGAGGAACTTCATCAGCTACCATCAAGCGATTGATGACTTCTACCGCCGCTCGAGCAATCTCCCCGTTTTCCTCTGCCAGGAGCAATCGCAGCATATCCAAAACTTCGATGGTTTGTTTGAGAATTTTACGGTCATCGGACAGGGGCAGTGGGGGATTGAGCAGTTCCAAAGAAAGCCACATCTCATCTTGTTGGTCATACCGTTCTCCATAAGCAACGATCAAATCATGACTTGGATCACCACTTTCATATTCCGGATAGGTTGTCGTCAACAACTCATAAGCCATACCGGCATCGGAATTGTTCTCAAACTGGAAACGGACACATGGATAACTGACCTCATCACCCCAAGTGTCAAATTCTACCGAAAAGGTCAGCCCAGCACTTTTTAGCAAATCAATCACCTCGAACCACTGAGGTGGTGATGGTCTCTGCTTTTTCCACCCATGAGCGTGGGCATACGTAATCGCAGCCTCCCAGGCATCCGCCTCCGTGTGATAAGGAGGGGCGACGGCATCTATAACCGCCGGTTTGTTCTTTTCAGGGTCGCTGTATCCTTGGTCGGTGTCAAACACCTGAACATAGGGCACACGCTCCGATGGATTTTTACCTCTCCGTGCTGCATCCGTGATATAACCAAAGCAAGCGTAAAATGCTGACATGATTGCTAAATCCCTTTCGGTAGAAAATCAATGACGATATGCTCCAATACATTGTTTTTCGCTCGAATCATGTAGATCGGATACGATCCATCTCCGTAGTTGGTTCGCGAAACCACCACGCTGCCAACGGTATATGCT
>JACCDR010928598.1_pt1 | contig 10130 bp, 20 predicted proteins | sample 7446431 | NCBI WGS metagenome assembly JACCDR01 (sample SAMN15323443, study PRJNA562643) | freshwater metagenome | isolation source: river surface water | place: USA:Blue River Watershed | collected 2017-08-17 | reverse complement strand
CGTGCGGCGGCCCATGCGGCGGCCCATGCGGCGTCCCGTGCGGCGGCCCATGCGGCGTCCCGTGCGGCGTCCCGTGCGGCGTCCCGTGCGGCGGCCCATGCGGCGGCCCGAATACTTTCGTCGCCCGTCATCAGGTAGTCCAACACTACGCCAGGCGCATCCCATAGGTGCACAACACTTACGGCCTGCATGCGAGCGAAGAACCACAACAACTCTGTTGCATCCATGCGCGCAAGAATGGTCCGTTTGTAACAGACCAACTTATCCGCATCCTCTTTGGCGATCCCATCGCATTCAACCATGCAAAGGGTCGGACCCGGCGCGTATTGGAGTGCATCAAACGGCTGGCGGGATGCGTGCAGGCCGGACTTGCACATCATTAGCGGCCCGCCCCAGATTAGTGGCACGCCATCTTCCGGAACAGGATCGCCGTTGCGCAACGTGTCGCCGACGAAGTGCCAAGCGCGACTCACGGCTGCGCCTCCAGTTGTTTCTTGCGCTCGGTGAGCAACGCCTTGATGCGCTTCGCCGCGTCGCGGTCGCCTGCCGCTTTGCAGGCGGCCATCGCATCATCGTGGATCGTGGATAGTTCGGCGACGGCCTGCGCCTCGCGGATCGCAGCGGCTACGTGCGAGACGTAATCCTCGCCCAGTTGGGCATCCGCCTTCGTCTGCTGGACCGTCCGCGCAGGTTCGCGCACGGCTTCGCCCTGCACCTCGAATCCTTCCGGCGGCACTTCCTCGGCCGGCGTCGTCTCAAGCCCGGCTTGCATCATCACAACGACGTGAGCAAACGCCGAGCGGCAGGCGCGGCTGATTGCGCGCGTCTGTGCCATCGCGCGGCGTGCATACACGGGCCTGCCGCTCCACATCTTTTCGTCGTCTCCGACGAATCCCTCGGCCGTGGCGATCGTCTGGCCGTTGTCCATGCGGATGACCTTGCCGATGGCTACGTATCCGGAGCCGCCTTCGTCGGTGACGCGGTGGACTTCGCCTGCAGATGCTACGCAGCCGTGAGCGGTTGCGATTGATTGCCAACCCTCGACTTGCACGTAGCTACGGCCCTGGATCTTGCGCGCCGTGGCCGTGACGATTGTCTTGCAGAGCTGCGCCGCGTCTGTGCTGGCGCGGAATAACGCCTGTCCGCTATGGACTGTCAATTCTGTGCTCACGTTACCTCCTAGCGTTTGTAGTCCGGGTGTCTGATGCGGCTATCCCAGTACCGCGTAAAGATCGCCTCGAGCTGCTGGCGCACTTCCTGTGCGGTGCCGTGGCGCAGTGCGGCGGCGAGCGCGTCCAGCCGCGGCTGTTCGCCGATGGCTTCGGCCAAGTCTGATGCGAACTGCTTGGCGCTCTGGTGTTTCCAGAGGTATTCAAGCTCCGAGTCGATGAAGGACTCGTCGACGGGCTGCGGCGGTTCGTACAGCTCCGGGCCGGTGCCGTGCGCCCAGTAGGATTCGTCCGGGCCTTCGTAGCCGATTGGGTAGGTTCTCATACCCATGCTCCCCTGCCGTAGCGGAATGCGTTGCGCATCCGCAGTGCGTTGCGCTGATCGGGCGACATTGACGGCACCAACGCCGCTTGCGGGCTTCGATACCAAGCCGGGAACTGCAGGCCGGCGCGCTCTAACCATATCGTCCAGTGGTCGCTACCGTGGGCGATCGCCTCGCGCACGGCGGCGCGGATGCCGAGATCCTTGGACATGGCGTTAGAAACAGTTGGTGATGCTGCCGTAGGTGCAGCAGGTAACAACGGTGCCGTTGAGGATATACGTCTTGCACGACGCGGACGCGGTGGCGCTAGCGAGCGCGATGGCGATGGCGATGATGAACTTGGACATGATGCCTCCTTACTTTAGACGTTCGATAAGCGCAGACGCTTCCGGCACCGGCATCGCCTTGAGCCAATCCTCGACGCGGCCGGAACGCTCGGACATCCGCGCGCCGAGCTTCTTGAACGTACTGTCCATAAAGCGCACGCTGTACCCGGCGGACTTAAGCAGTTGCATCGCGTAGCTGACTTGCTTCTCGGTTGCCATGATGCCTCCTTGTGGTTTTGCTTGACTACGGCGCCAGTAAATCACACCTTTACGCTTGCGTCAAGCGTATTTTTACGCTATAAGGTTTGCACGGTAAAGCAGGAGGTTACAGCATGGATGATTTGACGAAAGACGCCTATCGTTGGCGGTGCCTGTTGCGGCATGCGATCGTCGGGGTTGCAGGGGCGCCATCGGGGGATGCCGTTGTGCGTGTCCCTGTGCTTGATTCCGATGACACCACGCTAACGGAACTGGTAGATCGCTTGCTATGGGAGGATATTAAAAGTGCGCAAGGATGAAGATGTCCAGATGGTTGCCAAGCGCAACAAAGAAGTCCTGCGCCTGCACCGGCGCGGAGTTCCGGCGCAGCAGATCGGGGCGCGGGTTGGACTGACGCGGCAGCGGGTGTGGCAGATTATCCAGGCGGCGAAGGAGGTGACGGTGGCGTGAAAACCGCCCCCACCCGCCGGCAGGTACGCGACGCCCTGCGAAAGGATGATGTGTATGGCTAATGAACGGATGTTTTTATTACATGCGCCCAGCGGGTACTACGTCTATTTGGGTAAGCGAATGGGATGGGGATGGTATGGCGTGAGGCAAGATGTAGCGCAACGCATCCAACGGCTTTACGAACTTGTCGAATTTCAAGAGGCAGAAGGCGACCAGGATTATTTTGTAGTCGCATTCGAGGGTGATCCGAGATTAAGAAAAGCTGTTTTGGCCAATGAAAACACCACCGACACGCCGGCAAGTTAGAGACGCGCTGCGCCAGCTTGAGGCGTTCGCGCCCGATGCCGGCAAGGCGCGCGCGGCGTCTGCCTCCCTGGGCCTGGACAAGCCGGAGCGCACCCGCGCGGCGCCCGTGAAGCGGCCGGGGGCGTCCGAGTCGCAGGTGCTCTCCGCGGTGCTCGCGCTGCTGCGGCGGCATCCGGCCGTGGCGTGGGTGGAACGGATGCAGGTGGGCGCTTACGAGACGGACGAACGCTACATCCGGTATGGGTTTGTCGGGCTGTCGGACGTGATTGGCCAGATGAAAGACGGGCGCCTGCTGGCCGTCGAGGTGAAGCGCGAGCACGGCGGCGTAGTGTCGGCGGCGCAACAGGCGTTCATCGACCGGGTGCGGGCGCATGGCGGTGTTAGTGGGATTGTGCGGTCGGCAACAGAAGCCGAAATGCTTATTAGATACAGCATGAACAGATAGCTTTAAGGTGGGGCGGGCCGTGGTGCGGTGGGATATGGCGTGGTCGGGCAAGGTGTGGCGAGGTGAGCTGCGGTGCAGTCTGTTTTGGTATGGCAAGGCTAGGTGCGGCACGGTACGACATGGGTTGTTTTTAGCGGGCAACGTTTGCGTTGCCCGGTGCGAATAGCACCACAAGGTAAGGCGCGGCGGTGCATGGCAGGTTCTGGTGCGGCGCGGCCGGGATGGGTTTTGCAAGGCATGGGCTGTTTTCAGCGGGGAGGGCGCAAGCCTTCTCCGGTGCGAATAGCACCGTATGGAGAGGCATGGTACGGCAAGGCACGGTCTGGTCCGGCCTGGTTAGGTATGGTTTTTTCAATAAGGCAAACACAAGGAGGTTTAAAAATGGCAAGTAACCTGAAGGTTATCAACGCAGCCGTTACAAACGGGGGCAAGAAGGCAATCGAAGATGGGGCGCCGTATGCGGCATTCGTGGAACTGCAAGGCGCCGCGGATCTGTTGTTCCATCGGTGGAACTGCGAAGCCGTGGACGAAAAGGCCAAAGCGGCAAAGAACTCCAAGGCGAAGAAAACGGATGACATCGAGTCCTACGTCTGGCGCAACGACGCTGGCGAACTGTGCATCCCCGGCGAATACGTGCGGCAGGCAATTATCCACGCGGCGAAGTTCAAGCAAGACCCGCGTTCACCACGCAAGTCCGCAATGGATCTGTTCAAGGCCGGCGTAGTATCTCTGACGAACATGGCATCGCTCGGCACGTCGGAATGGGACTACCTTGATACGCGCCGCGTCATGGTGCAACGGGCCGGTATCAACCGGACGCGCCCGGCAATGCGCACCGGGTGGCGTGCGAAGTTTGAACTGCAGATCCTGACTCCGGAATACATCGGGCAGGAACTTCTCTACGACGTACTGGCGATGGCCGGACGTCTGGTTGGGGTGGGCGATTTCCGGCCAACTTACGGCCGGTTTTCGGTTGTTGGGTTTGATATTTCCGCAGAGTAAAGGCGCATAATCGCGTCGGACGACCGGGCTAGGGTAGCTCCCGAAAAGCCGCCCGTAGCACGGCCTGCCCGCAATCGTCCTATGGTGTATGATTGATGACGTGGCCGACGGGACAACGCTGGCCGGCGCTGTCCTGCCGACTTCAGGACTTACCGTCTGCCACGCCCCTTTGCCTAGTCGGAGGAAATCCATGCCCAATCGAATAGTCCGTTCCGCCATCCTTGACTCGGAACGGTATCACTCCGTAGACCTGCGCGCCCGGTTAGCCTTCCACGAACTGCTTCTCTGCGCAGACGACTACGGACTCGTGCCAGTCAGTGCGCTCTACCTGCGCCGCCACACAACCGCGCTCGCGGACTCCGACCCGAAGATAGTTGCACAAGTTTTAAGCAGTCTTGCAGATCACGACCTGATTCGGATGTACGAAGTCGATGGTGGACGCTTCGCGTACATCCCGCGATTCGGAAACAGTCCAAGGGCACGGAAACCAGCTTGGCCGCTCCCACCTGACAACTTGGGTGGTAGTGAAATCAAAGAGTTAATAGAAAAATTGCGTAGCACACGATACTCACATGCGAAGCAAGTGCATAGCGAATGCAGTGCACGTGCACCCGAAACCGAAACCGAAACCGAAACCGAAACCGAAACCGAAGAAAAGGAAGTACACCGAATGTCTGTCCCGAGGGCTGCGCAAAACCCGGATGAAACGGCCTTTGCGCTTGCCGGTGCATCCGCACCGCCGCGCGCCAGCAGGACGGTGAAAAGCGTTGAGTTAGAAAAACCTGAGGCAACACCCGCCATCACCATCCCCATCGTCGGCAATGGCTCCGACGAGTACCCGGTGTCCGCAGCCTTCGCCGAGGAGTTGGGCCGGTGCTTCCCTGCGGTCGACGTCGACCAGACACTTCGGGAGATCCGCGCCTGGAATGTCGCTAACCCGTCGCGCAGGAAAACGGCGACGGGTGTCCGGAAACACATCACGGCATGGTTTCAACGAGAGCAAAACAGGTGACGCATGGCTAAGAAAGGCGAAGCAGCGAAAACGGAACGGGCCTATACCGGGCCAAGGTGCGAGGTTTTCATGGGTAGCCAGAACGCGGACGGCACCCACACCTGCAACCTGCCTGCTTACCGCGTCGTGAATGGCCGGCAAATGTGCGACGCGCACGCTGCATTCGAGGCGCGCAAGGCAGAAGCGGTGCGCGAAGTACAGACCAAGGCGACGCAGTGGCTGATCGATCAGGAAATCATCACGCCTGAGATGACGACCGAGGAACGCGGCATCGCCTGCCGCGCCTTCCTGAAAACCTACACGCGAGGCAAAAATGGAAATCTGCACATGCGGGACGCGAATGCGATCGCGCGGGCTGCGGTTGAAAAAGCGCGCAGGGATGATGCAACGCCGTTTTAGGTGTCCCGCCTGCGGGCACTGGCACCTAGTCACGGCCAGCCTGCCGAAGCGCGCCATCGTGGGACGCCATGCCTACCCTGCGTGAGTCCATGCCGACGGTGACGGCCTGGGTGGACGAGTTGCGCGGCGTCTTCGGCGCCGACTCCGTGGACCCAGCCCTGCGCCGCGGCGAGTACTGGGCGCGCGAAGGCGGGGTTGAGGTTGGGGCGCGGCTGGGGGCCGGGTACGTGCCCGTTACGAATTCACAAGGACGAAAGGAGAAGGAAAAATGAGGATGGTCGACTGCCCGCGCTTTGACCGCTGCAACGCAGCAATCTGCCCGCTCGATACCGGATGGCGCAACCGGATGCACGCCCGCGGGGACTCCGTGTGCCTGTACGCACAGGAAGCGATGAAGCCTACCGCGGCCGAAGTTCTGCCCGGGCCGCAGGGCGATGAGATCCGCGCCGCCTGCGCGGTGTTTGTGGCTGAGCTGGAAAAGCTCCACGCCGAATCGCCGATGGGGATGCCTCGCGGTTTGGGCACAGTTAGGGACCGGCTGCGTGGGTCTGTCGAAACTGGCTCCCGGATACTTGGGGCGCAACGTCTCCACGGTGTTGACACGGTGTCGACACCGTCTACGGACCTAAATACGCAGGAGGAAGTCTGTGACTAACCGCTACCTGCCAACCATCCAGGCCATCGCCGGGGGCAACGACACGATAACCGGGGTGGCCGAAGCCCTGGGGATGCTTCGGCCGACCGTGGAGACGCACTTCCGGTGGCTCCGTGAGCACCGGCTAGTCGTTGGGGTGCGCCACGCGGCTAACGTCTGCGCTATCTACACGCTTACCAGCCAGGGGCGGAAGTGGATCGAGGCGCAGATCGCCGCGGCCGACGCGGTGGCCGAAGCCGCCGAGGAAGGCCCGGCACCCGGCAAACCGATCGCCGTTGGGTGGCCTGATGAGACGGTTACGTCGGACCTGTACCGCTGGCTGCGCCTAAGCCCTCCTGTGCCGCATACGGTGTGCGGTAGGCTGCACCGGCTTAGCCATGAGTGAAAACCGCGCTACGGGCGTTTTAGGGGCATTGGCGGGCATTTAAGGAGAAGCTAATATGGATTCTGTTTTTGTGTGGACTTTTGATAGCCTGCTTTTCGTTGTGTTTGTTTTCGTGTTTGGTGTGTTGTGGGGCGGGTATCAGATCGTCTACATCGTGAAAAAGTGTAAATCCAAATTCAAGGTTGCACCGGACGCCCGAAAAGGTATCTAATTCCGGTAATTGCGCATCGGGAGGCGTCATGGGCTGCAAAAAGCGTAAGGGCGGCAAGGGCCGCGGGAAGTAATGGCCATCCGCGACGTGATTGGCGCCGCCCTGGCGCTCAAGGAGTCATACGACCAGCTTGAGAGCCTGCAGGCGTCGAAGGCCAACATCGTTGCCCAACGCGACGCTGTGCAGGCGCAGATCGACGCGACTCAGATTACGGTCGATGAGCGCAAGGCGGCGCTGAAGGCCGCTGCGGCTACGTTGTGAATTTTGAAAAACTAGATTTTTTAAGAAATGGGATGGCCGAAAGGGAAACCGCGTGGTGGCAAAGTTCCGGGATCAGGCCGCAAGCCTGGCGTGCCCAACAAAAACACCACGCTGCTGAAAGACCAGATCCTAGAGGCACTCGATCAGGCCGGCGGCATCAAGTACCTCGTGTGGCTCGCGCAGCAGCAGCCACAAGCGTTCTCCACCTTGGTCGGCAAGGTACTGCCGACGCAGATTACGGGCGCTGACAATGGGCCGTTGGTGGTGACGTGGGAAAGCCCGAAAGACTAGCCGTTATCCCCTACGCGCCGCGGCGCCAGTTCGCGGCGTTTCACGATCGGAATCATCGCTGGGCGATCATCGTCGCCCATCGTCGTGCCGGCAAGACTGTTGCCACACTGAACGACCTGATCAAGCGCGCGCTCACTGGACCGCGCGAGGCGCGTTACGCCTTCGTTGCGCCGTACTATGTGCAAGCCAAGGATATTGCGTGGGCATACGTCAAGAAATACGTCGCGCCCGTGTTTGAAGTCGCAGGCGGGCAGGCCAACGACTCCGAGCTTCGGGTGACGTTGCCCAACGCGGCGTCGATACGCCTGTACGGCGCGGACAACTACGACCGCATGCGGGGAATCGGCCTGCATGGCGCCGCCCTGGACGAGTTCGCAGACTTCCCTCCCGCTGCGTGGCCGGAAGTCATCCGCCCGGCGCTGTCGGATCACCAGGGCTGGGCGACGATCATCGGCACGCCGAAGGGCCACAACGCCTTCTATGACATGTGGCAGGCCGCGGAGTCTGACCCGGCGTGGTATCGCTTGGCGCTCAAGGCCAGCGAAACCGGCATCCTGCCCGCCGAGGAACTGGCGGCCGCGCGCCGCGACATGAGCGAGGACCAGTATGCCCAAGAGTATGAGTGCTCATTCGAGGCGGCTATTCTTGGTGCATACTTCGCCAAAGAGCTTGCCGCAGCCGAAGCCGACGGCAGAATCACCGATGTCGCTTACGACCCGCGCCTGCCTGTGCATTGCGCTTGGGACTTGGGCATCGGCGATAGCACTGCAATATGGTTTGCTCAGGCGCATGGAAACACTGTGCGCATCATCGACCACTACGAATCCTCCGGAGTCGGACTAGACCACTACGTGCGCGTCCTGCGCGAGCGTCCGTACACATATGCCGATCAGATCCTGCCGCACGATGCGCAGGTGAAGGAACTCGGCAGCGGGCGCACGCGGATCGAGACTCTCGCATCGCTCGGCCTGACAAAGACGCGGGTACTCCCGGCGCGCAGCATCGACGAAGGCATACATGCCGCGCGCATGATGCTGCCGCGCTGCTGGTTTGATAAGCGCAAGTGCAAGGCAGGGCTGGAGGCGCTCAAGATGTACAGGGCCGACTATGACGAGAAGATGAAGACGCTCAAGCCGCGGCCGTTGCACGACTGGACATCGCACACGGCAGACGCCTTCCGCTACCTGGCTATGGGCCTGCGCGAGAACGTGAAGAAGCCTGATCCGATCAAGTATCCGACGTTGGGGATAGCATGAGCGAAAAGGTAGTTATCGGCGATGCGGTGCTGTACTTGGGCGACTGCCTGGAGGTACTGTCTACGCTGCCGCGGGTCGATGCCGTGGTTACTGATCCGCCGTATGGGATACCTCACGACTTTGGTATACAGGTTCGAAATGATGGAGGGAAACGAAGACTTTCATTTGATTGGGATGGGCATCACGTAAACGATTGTGTTTTAAGTGCGTGTTCTATCGCTGCCAACTTGGCAGATGCGCACTTTTGGTTTTGCGGATTAACTCAGGTTAGCCATATTGCTGATGCTTTGCGCAACGCTGGATTGATTGACAAGATGGCAGCATGGGTTAAAACCTGCCCCGCTCCCGCTATGCCTGGCAATTGGTGGCCTTCTGGTTATGAGATTGCTGTTTATGCTTATCGTTCTGGCGCGTGGTTCGGTGACAAAAACCCAAAGCGAAGCAATGTTTTTTACTCTGACAGCTATCGGCATGGGCAACCAGGCAAGGAACCTCACCCAACACAAAAACCGTTGAAGATGGTGGCGCATATAGTTTCGTCTTTGGTAAAGCCTGGCGGGACTGCAATAGATTGCTTCATGGGCAGCGGAACGACCGGCGTCGCAGCGGTGCAACTCGGCCGCAAGTTCATCGGCATCGAGATCGAGCGCCGTTACTTCGACATAGCCTGCAAGCGCATCGACAACGCGCAGCGCCAGAACAAACTATTCCCGGAGAAGACTCGGGAAGAAGCCTACGAACAACACAGCATATTCGCATGAGCCTGGACGTACACCTCAAACGCATCGCCGATCAACTCTCCGAACTCCTCACCATCGTCAAGGAAATCCATCATGGCAAGACGGCGACAAACGGACACGAACAAAACGCCGATCCTGTCACTGATCGAGGAGGAGGAGAGGCTGTGGGAATCGAATTTACAAAGCGACCGCGAGGACGCCCTAGAAAGATACCGCGGTGAGACCTACGGCGACGAGGTAGAAGGCCGCTCGCAAGTCGTCTCGCACGATGTTGCGGATGTCATCAACTGGATGATGCCGCAACTCGTCAAGCTGTTTCTGTCCGGTGATGAAATCGTGTCCTTCGCACCTACCGGGCCCGAGGATGTACAGCAGGCCGAGCAGGAGACTGCATTCCTCAACCACGTACTGTTGGAAAAGAATCCATCGGCGTTCAACACGTTGTACGGGTGGATGCTTGATGGCTTGGTGCAGAAGAACGGCTATGCTAAGGCATGGTGGGACGAGTCCGAGGACGTCAAGGAAGAAGAATACGAGGGCCTGACCGAGATCGAGCTACAGATGCTCGCGGCCGATCCGACTTTTGAAGTCCTGGAGGTCGAACCGGACGAGGAAGAAGGCACCATCGAGGTGAAGGGCAGGCGCACCAAACGCTACGGCTGCGTGCGCTACGCCGGAGG
>JACCDR010255225.1_pt1 | contig 10130 bp, 13 predicted proteins | sample 7446431 | NCBI WGS metagenome assembly JACCDR01 (sample SAMN15323443, study PRJNA562643) | freshwater metagenome | isolation source: river surface water | place: USA:Blue River Watershed | collected 2017-08-17 | reverse complement strand
AAATCAATCTTCAATCCATTGAACTTGACAAAGGTGATAAAGTATGTTCCTCTTGGATTATTTATTTTACAAGCAAAAACCCATTGTAGTATTTGTTTTACTTGTTTTGCAGTCTGAGACTTCATTTTGTTTTTTGTTCCAAGTTTTTAAACTTGGAACAGCGAGGGGTTCAGAGAATCATAAAGAGAAACACCTAACCTATAAGAACTATTATTTCCTGTGCTTTGAACCGTTAGTATCATAATTAGTTTTTTAAAATTTTGTTGTGAGCTATTATTGAATGTGACTTTAACTATTACATTTACTTCAATAGTGATGATTATCTATTTTAATTACAAATTAATTCCATAAACTTATCTCGTTTAAGCTCAACATTTTTTGGACTATTTAATCCATTCCAAGCAGAAGGGTGCTCAATAATATAAACTGGTATTGTTTTCTTCTCGTCATTATCATTGTAAGTAAATGTAGATTTTTTAATTAATGGAATACCTTTATCCTTTGTAGATAATATGATTTCAAAATTCTTAACATCAAGAAATCTCTTAAAATTATCTCTTGCATTCGCTCCCATCAATATCAAATTTTGAGGTTTTACAATATTTATTAGTTCTAAGTTTTTCTGAAGACAAAAATTTATAGGTTCATTTCCTACACTTTTCATCAATCTTTTTAAATCATTAAATGTTCCACTGTTAAAATAAGATATATTAGTTATAACTGCATTTTTAAAATTCTCTTCTAACTCCCCGTTATCCTTAAACATATCATAAAGAGATTTTATTCTTCCCCACTCTTTATCATTGTAATATTTAATAAAAGTATTCTCTTTTTCTCCTAAATCATTTTTTGTTCTCACTCTTCCTTCATAGTATTTTTTACCACCGGGATTAGCTCCAATTATCATTAATTTAGGATTATAAATGACAGCTGATTGAAATACATAAAAATCTAAGTTAAAATCTTTACTTGATGCTATTTGATGACACTTCTCTGCTACCTCAGTTAGCCATTTGTCTAATTTTAAATCGAATTCTGTCATTTTGAGTCTATAAATAAAATTTAAACATTATTTATCCCAATCTACCAATTCCAAAAAATAATCAAAAACATTCCCTCTACTAATTACAAAAAACTTATTATACGGTAAGTTCTCTTAGTATAATGCAATTTATCTAATGGAATAAGCTTCCTAATACATAGACCTCGTAGTCTGTTTTGTAAACCTTGCGATGTTGTTGATAGAATAAGCTTCCTAATACATAGACCTCGTAGTCTGCTTTGTAAACCTTGCGATGTTGTTGATAGAATAAGCTTTCTGATACATAGACCTCGTAGTCTATTTTGTAAACCTTGCGATGTTGTTGATAGAATAAGCTTCCTGATACATAGACCTTGTAGTCTGCTTTGCAAACCTTGCGATGTTGTTTATAGAATAAGCTTCGTGATAGATGGAACTTCTAATCCGATTTATTATCCCTTCATAATCAGAAAAAGAATATCTTTATAAATTCTTTTAAAACCTTTTTTAACACATGAAAAATCTTCAATACTCAATTCACATCGCCAAAGTATGCTTTATTGCCTTTTTTTTACTTTTGGCTTGTAAAGAAGCGACTAAAATAAATACAAAAAAGTTTGAGAGTAAGGATACCCAAGTACAGATGGACATTCCTCAAAACTGGGATTTTCAATCAAGTACTGGCTCAGCGGATAGCTCTATCCAATTTCATGAGCAATACAAAAGAACAGACAATGGAGGCTTTATTGATATAGAAACCAAATTTAATCAATCTGATAGGTCTAAAACAGCTACGCCCGCATCAAGTGCTAAAATAATGGTAGGGCTTATTCAATCTATGAAAAAAGAAAGTAATTTGTATAAAAACCTCAGCATTTTAGAAGAACGTAAAGATTCTGTAAGTAGCATTGTTATCTGTAAATATATCTGGGGCAAAAAGAACGAACTAACCTATTCATTGTTAGCGGTATCTCAGAGCAAAGAAATTACTAAAATTGTTAAAGTCGAAACTTGGAATCAATTGAAAGAGGAAAAGCAATTAAACATTTTGACAACCATAAAAAATAGTCTTAAAATGTAGAAGAAACAGACATTTAGTTTATGCCTGATTTCTTTGTATGGCTATTTCAGTTGTATCATAAAATATCTTTTTCCCCATTGCTTTGCCTGTGGCTACCATTTCATCCGCTCCTGCCGATGCTCCGCCTATGCGCAATACGGCATCGCAATGATGGATGAGTTTGATGGCAATAGGATGAAAAATTTCATTAAAAATACTGTCGCCTAATTGTTTAGAACCTGCCGCTTCAATTAAAGGCAAGGCAAACCATTCGCCTAAGACGGGTAAATGCCCCATTTGGTACAGGGCTAAAGCGGTATCTGTCATGGCTTTTACATTGGCTTCTATCAAAATCGGATTATCATTCGTTCCTGAGCGATAAGGCCCCGCTACTAATATCATCATTGCTTGTTGATTTTTCATTAGAGTATGTTTTTAAGTCTTAGGTACTGTAAAAGCATAATGGTTTTTGCGTCTTTTATTTCGCCTGTTTCTATCATGTCGAGGGCTTTTTCAAAAGCTAATTCCAACACTTCAATGTTTTCGTGTTCGCCTTCTACGCCGCCGCCTTCGCTTACTTGTTGGCTTTTGTTGTATTCAGCTATAAAGAAATACAATATCTCCGTCACCGAACCGGGCGACATATACGCTTCATAAATTTTCTTTACTTCGGTAATTCTAAAACCCGTTTCTTCTTCGGTTTCTCTTTTGATACAATCTTCTGGATTGTCCTCATCCAACAAACCAGCACAAGCTTCAATCAACATCCCTGTCGGGTTTCCGTTATGATAGGTCGGCATTCTAAATTGCTCGGTCAGTATCACCGTTTTGTTAGCCACATTGTATAATAAAATTACTGCACCATTGCCACGGTCGTAGGCTTCACGAGCTTGCGTAATCCAAGTGCCATCTTTTTGTTGGATGTCAAAAGTGATTTTACGTAAAGTGTACCAATTATCGGAAAGTACTTCGGTTTTCTTAATTTTGATTTTCGGAATCATTTTATGATTATATTTGATAATTATTGATTATTTTTGAACAAATTAATCATGTTTTTATGAGTTTTCAAAATAGAAAGCAGATTATTCTCAAAATTTTAGAAGAAAAAGGCGAAGCCGAAGTAAAAGACTTTGCCCAAGCTTTAGATATTTCAGAGATTACTATTCGCAGAGATTTACAACAAATGGCGACGGATGGCTTGTTGTTTCGCACGCACGGCGGAGCGATGAAACTGTCCTTGGCACAAATGCCTTTTACTTTTGCCAACAAAACGGCTATCAATGCCAAAGAGAAAGATAAGATTTGTCAACTGGCGGCACAGCAAATACAGGAGGGCGATATTATTTTGATGGACTGTGGCAGTACGGTGTTTAGGATGTGTCAGTTTATCAAAAACAAGCGAATCAAGGTCATCACCAATTCGTTGCCTGTGGTTTATGAATTGATGAACAGCCAAGTATCTATCAATCTCATTGGTGGCGAAATCGACCAAGAACGCCAAGCGGTACATGGCAAAATTGCGGAAGAGCATATTGCACGCTATAAAGTAGATAAGGCATTTTTGGGCATCGACGGCATTTCGCCCGAAAATGGGCTGAGTGCTTTTAGCGAAAACGAAGCCAGTATTACGTTGGCGATGGCGAATAGTGCGAAGAAACGCTATTTTTTATGCGATGCTAGTAAATTGGGAAAAGATAAATATTTGGTTTTTGCCTCGCTCCAACTGGTTGATACGCTCCTGACCAATGCCACAGCAGAGGCTGTCAAAAGCTATGAAGCCAAAGGCGTGACGGTGATGTGCGTAAACGCATAAGAACTAAGTTTTGCCTCTTGCTTTCTGTTTTGTATATTTGAATACAAACTTATAAACCCATCTATTTATCCATGTTCAACGCTGAACCCGTAGTTTCGTTGCACAATGCGTTTATTTATCAAAACGACCGCATTGTATTGAATGACGTAAGTTTTACAATCAATAAAGGCGAATTTGTCTTTCTGATTGGTCGTACTGGTAGTGGTAAAAGTTCGTTGTTGAAAACGCTTTATGCCGACTTATGGCTGCAACAAGGCTCGGCAATTGTAGCAGGACACGCCATTGAAAACTTGAAAATGAGCGACTTACCTTTTTTACGTAGAAGAATAGGCGTAGTATTTCAAGATTTTCAGTTGTTTATGGATAGAAGCGTCAAAGAAAATTTGATGTGGGTTTTGGAAGCAACGGGCTGGACAGACCGAGCCAAGATGAAATCTCGCATTGCCGAGGTGCTCATGCAAGTAGGCTTGGCTTCGTCGATTGATAAAATGCCGCACCAGCTTTCAGGTGGCGAGCAACAACGAGTGGTGATTGCAAGGGCTTTGCTCAACGAACCCAAAATTCTTTTCGCCGATGAGCCTACGGGTAATCTCGACCCCGAAGTTTCGGCCCAAATTCTTGAATTATTTCACGACATCAACAAAGCTGGAACTGCCATTTTGATGGCAACACATGATTTTGAAATGATTCGCAAATTTCCTGCCCGTATCTTAAAATGTGAAAATGGTTTCGTTACCGAGCAAAACGACGAATTTGCTTCATAGAAGAGTTTATATAATTATTTTTATGCCGTTTTCTTAGTAAAATTCAATAAAATAGGCTTATTTAAAGAACTTATATTTGAATAATTATATTTTTTGTTATTTTGAAACTTATTTGTATAACTTTGTGTCATTCAATTAACAAAGCGATACTTAAAGCTATTTTACGAGTGTTGTTTGTTGTGTAATTTTTTGATAATCAAATGTTTGCTTTAGGTATCATTACACAACTTTTTTTACCTGCAATGGTCAATCAATACAACGGCACTCTTCACGTAAATAACAAAAATTATGAAATTCAATCTGTTGCTTGCCGAGCTTATTGTAAAGAAATCACAAGAAAGCCAAGCCAAAAAACAATCAAAAAAAGCATTAGCTCCTTACAAGCAGTTGCTTTTACGTATCAGGTCGTTTGTAGGTTTTCTCAAAGCGAATCAGCCTTCGTATTTAGACCTACGCTAAGTTTTTAGTCATTATTTTTACCATGAAAAGTACAAGTTCCGCTAAAGAACCAAAAGACTTGAACTAGGTTTTCAGCCCATTGTTCAAGTCTTTTTGATTGAAATGGCGACTAAGTTTTCTAGTAGGAATTTTTAGATAAGTATCAATGCAAAATTGCGAATTAGTGTTTTGATTTTCAAGAACTTATCATTTATTTTAAGCAAAATTAATTTTACACCATTACTCCATAACAATCATGAACACTACAAATCTAAAATTAAACTATAGTCTTCTCCTGTAGTATTGTCTTTTGTGTAGGGGATGATTGTACATCCGTATTCATATAGTTTATATTTCATTTTTTTCTTTTCCTTTATTGCTTTTTCAATATTTTTTCTTGCCGTTTTTATGTTTTTTGGTGGGTTATATTCCTTTAGAGAATGATTTGATAAAATTTTGCTAAGACACGGATTGTCATAATCATAATTATTCGTTTGAAAAGAACTCAAAAAAGGAGATGTTACCAAATATAGAATATTATCTAGTTGAAAATAGCCTTTAATGACCATTTTGTAATATTTAAAATAATTATTTTCACAAATAGCGACATGAAAAGCCCCTACTTCTTTTCCGTCAGCAAGTTCATGTCTAGTTTCTTGTAGCAAAACGATTGCCGTCTTTTTAATGGTAAGAATCTCCCTAATCTGTGGAGAGTTTGCGCTTCGGATATACCCTCTCAAGGCTTTTATCGTTGCTGAATCTGTAATGCTTAACTGAGCAATGTCGCATTGTGCCTGTGCTACATTATTCCCTAGTATAGAGCATAGAATCATTAGATAGAATAGTTGCTTTTTCATGATTGAAGAACTTTAAATAAATGTAAAAAATCGTTGACTAACCACATCAACGACTTTTTTAATGCTTGTCATAATAACAATAATTAATCTATAAATGGATGAGCAAACGATAGTCTTCTCTATCTTTTGAGTTGGGGATGATTGTACATGAATATTCAGACAATGTATCTCCTAGCTCTACTATCTCTACTTCAACATTCTTTCGTATTGTTTTTACCCGTTTAGGAGGATTATATTCTTTCAGGGAATGATTTGATAAAATTTTGCTAAGACATGGATTGTCGTAATCATAATTATTTGCTTGAAAACAACTAAAAGGAGAATAGGTTACCAAATATAGAATATTATCTAGTTGAAAATAGCCTTTAATGACCATCTTGTGATATTTAAAGTGATTGTTGTCACAAATAGCGGCATTAAAAGCCCCTACTTTTTTTCCGTCAGCAAGTTCATGTCTAGTTTCTTGCAGCAAAACGATTGCCGTCTTTTTAACGGTAAGAATATCCCTAATCCGAGGGGAGATTATGCTTCGGATATACCCTCTCAAGGCTGTTGTCGTTGCTGAATCTGTAATGCTTAACTGAGCAATGCCACATTGTGCCTGTGCTTTTGCTACAGGATTCCCTAGTATAGAGCATAGAATCATTAGATAGAATAGTTGCTTTTTCATGATTGAAGAACTTTAAATAAATGTAAAAAATCGTTGACTAACCACATCAACGACCTTTTTAATGCTTGTCATAATAACAATAATTAATCCAGAAGGAAAAGTAAACTGTAGCCAGCCTCCGTAGCATTGTCTTTTGAGTCGGGGATGATTAAACATTCGTATTCATGTAATTTATCGCCTTGCTCTAGCATCTCTACTTCAACATTCTTTCGCATTTTTTTTACCCATTTAGGAGGATTATATTCTTTCAGGGAATGATTTGATAAAATTTTGCTAAGACATGGATTGTCATAATCATAATTATTCGTTTGAAAAGAACTCAAAAAAGGAGATGTTACCAAATATAGAATATTATCTAGTTGAAAATAACCATTGATGACCATCTTGTGATATTTAAAGTAATTATTTTCACAAATAGCGGCATGAAAAGCCTTTACATTTCTTCCGTCAGCCACTACATGTCTAGTTTCTTGCAGCAAAACAATTGCCGTCTTTTTAATGGTAAGAATATCCCTAATCCGAGGGGAGATTACGCTTCGAATATACCCTCGGAAGGCTGTTGTCGTTGCTGAATCTGTAATGCTTAACTGAGCAATGTCGCATTGTGCCTGTGCTACATTATTCCCTAGTATAGAGCATAGAATCATTAGATAGAATAGTTGCTTTTTCATGATTTATATAAATATTTAATCTAAACATGGGATGGATGATGTACCTATTATTACTCCATTTGCATCATATTTTAGTAGAGTATCGCCATAGAGTATATAATTATCTATTTCAAAGTAGGTCTTAGCTAAGTTTTTATCGGGGTCACTTGGAACATTATAAGGGTGAGCAGGAACACTATAAGGGTGAGTATGGATTGTAGCTTTAATCTCATAATTAACTTCACGAGCCACACCATTAGAATCGTATGTTACGACGGTAGCTTTTATCTTACCCTGCTGTTTGAAAACATGAAGAATGGGTCTGTTTTGTGAATCGTAATAAGTGTTATTAAATGCTACAGTAGTAGCAGTATTGGCATACGAGGGAAGCAGTATAATTCTGCCATCATTTGTTAGTAACCCGCCCATTTCTTTTGTATTAATAGGATCATTATTTCTAAAACTATTATTCCATAGTCTTTTATATGCTTGACATAAGTTATTATCTACAGCGACACGTCTATACATTCTATCAAGATCTGAGTTTATGTATGAGCAGGCAACCCCATACTGAGTATAGCCATTATTGCAAACAGGCGTTCCACAGGGCTTTCCATATTGGTCACGTAAATTTGCTCCACAAATTGGCGTTCCGCAGGGAAGTCCATTAATATCTCGTCCATTAATACACTGTTTACCAATAGAACTAGTACTTCCACCTCCGCTACCAGTACTTCCTCCGCTACCAGTACTTCCACCTCCGATAGTAACTCCCCCTCCGCCACCAGTACTTCCATCTGAACAAGTGGTTTTTGTTGTACAGTCAGAATATTGATATTCCCAATCAGAACAGTTCCCTCCAATACATACTTGATTGTACACATCAACACACTCTTCAGTTATCACACATTCTACTTGGTCGCTTTGTGTACTTCGAGTGTTCCGTGTACTGTAAGACGACGAAGTAGGCTTTACTACACGAGTTCTTATATTCTGTTTTCTTAGAGTATAAATCTTTTCATCAGGAGAAAAATGTGTTAATTGTTTAGATACTAACTTTCTTTGGCTATCTTCCTTACCATTTACTATTCTACAATCGCCCGTAATTTGATTACAACACAATCCTTGCCCATTTGGCAAATAGCCTTCTGGACATGTTGCCACGGTTTGCTTTTCCTTTATAGATATTGTATCTACAGGAAACGGTTCAATTTTTACTAAATTTTTAGTTGTTTGATTTCCCCAGTAATAAACAGCATTCCTGCTGCTGTTCTGTAGATAAATCTCTAATGTACCCTCAGATAAAGGTTTGTTAATATTTAACGTTAAAAGTTCTGCACTATTTTCTGCATCTTTACTAATTGCTTGTTCCCAAGAGTTCAAAAGTTTGCCTTTGAAATCTCTATGTAGAATATACAGCCCTCCATTAGGGACTCCTCTGGGTCTGTTTTTCCAAATATTTGGTAAAGTTACAATATTTACTCCTAGAGGTATTACAGAAGAGCTTGTAAATTTACTATTTCCCTCAGATTTATTAACTGATTTATTTAATTGTGTACTAATCACTATGCTTGCTGTTGCCATTGCTAAATTAGCCCAAAATTTCTGTGAATTTCCAGAACGATAAGTAACATAAAGGCTATTATTAAAATTGATGGCATAAGACCCTTTAGGTATAGTAATCTTTTCTAACAAGACTTGTTGGTTATACACTGAATTTATGCGAGGTGGATACAAGCTATCTATGCTTTGTTTTTGTGCTTGTAGAATATTCTGTGTAAAAACCAGTAAAAAGATGAACATTACTTTTACAAGAGTGTATATATTTTTCATTTTTATAAAATTTAGGTTACATTTTGTGCTATTCAAATTTACACTTTTGTCTTTGTAAATAATGAATAAAATATTCTAGTTGCTGAATATTTTATTCATTATTTATTATGGTAATCTATTATTTTCTATATTTACGTACACTTATTTTTGATTCCCCATTGGGAATTTTCAGCACTCGACATAACTACAATCAATATTAATACAATGAAAAAATTAGAGAAGACAACTACATTTAGTCATTCTATGACTCTACGAGAATTTAGAAATACGTTCGGAATACCTCAAAAAGTATTTGCACCAATCATTGGAGTGTCACAACCAACATATAGCCGTATGGAAAATGAAGAAAGAGAATATAGCCCTGAAGATTTAGAAAAAATATTTGAGAAGCTCAAAAATGAAAAAGGTTTTATACCAAGAAACGCTTCGCCAAAACATATTCATGATAATATCAGTAAAGTTCTAACTATAGAGCTGGAGCTAAAAAATTTGAAACAAGAAAATAAAGAATTAAAAAACACAATTGAACGGCTTTTCAGTTTACTAGAAATAAAACACATATTGATGCTTGAGAAAAATGACAAAAGTTAATATAAATGTAGATAGTTCTTAAAAGTGTTGATGATACAAGTTGAAGGTATTAGAAACATTAATAAAGTGTTATCGTTTGCCAAAAATATTTGCCAATACGTTCAACCTAAAAAGTATTTAAGCAAGAGTGCTAATGACCATTCTTAGGTATATTTCGGCTATCACAATGCCTACAAGTTTTATGTAGTAGCAATTCTTTATTCTTTTTATCAAAAATAAAGAATTGCTACGAAAAATACCAATGCTAATTTACTTAATTCCCTCCGTTTTTCACCCGTCTTTTTTCATCGTCAAGTCCTGTTGAGCGTCCTCTTGCTCCAGCAATTTTTGAATTACCAAAACGATAACTAAAGGTCAAACGGGCCTGACGGCTATCCCATGTGTTGGCTGCACTGATGTCCACATTGCCATATTTTACCTGTGCCGTGGCTTT
>JACCDR010036984.1_pt1 | contig 10131 bp, 13 predicted proteins | sample 7446431 | NCBI WGS metagenome assembly JACCDR01 (sample SAMN15323443, study PRJNA562643) | freshwater metagenome | isolation source: river surface water | place: USA:Blue River Watershed | collected 2017-08-17 | reverse complement strand
CTTCGCCATCACCTCTGGTAGCGGCCTGTACCAACACCCCTTTGTCATAGGTCAAAATAATTTTGAGTCCATCTATTTTCAATTCACAACAATACTCCAATGTTTCAAAACCAGCTTTTCGGGCCATTTTAGACACTTTTTCGACCCATTTTTCCAATTCAGCCTTGTTAAAAATATCATCAAAAGACCACTGGGGTACACGATGCTTTACTTTTGTAAATTGAGCCAAAGGCGTACTACCCACTCGTTTTGTCGGTGAACCAGCAAAACGAAACTCTGGGTATTCGGCCTCCAGTGTTTCTAATTCACGTACCAAAGAATCATACGCCTCATCTGATATTTCTGGCGTATCCAAGGTATGATATAAGTGATTGTGATGTGTAATAACCTCGGTCAATTTTTTGACTCGAGCTTCAGCTTCTTTTTTTGTCATACTGTTAGTATTGAATAGAAATACCTCGTTCGTAACGCCGACCAGATGTCCCACACGTGTTGTAACCACGAGACTCTATGATTGTCGTAGCACCGTTTTTCTTTACTGTGACAATAGCACATCCGATCGGTAAATTAAAGGTAAAAAAACTATCTGGACTGCTCGCCCCTCCTCCTCCAATTTTACTCAAACTTGATGTCGTAGTAGAGACAGTCTGACTTCCTGTTGATATTGTGGTGTTGTTGCAACTGATCTGTGAACCAGACACGCTAGGATCAAAAGCACTCGTGGCGGCGTTAGGGTTTCTGGTGTCCCAATACAAAGCACATTCAATACCACTATCAGCAGCATAAAAAGCCACCTGAGAACCTCGTCCAGAAAAAGCAAGGAGTAATTGTTTTAGAGAAATATTGACCAAGATAAAACTAACTAGTAAAAGCATAGAAGTGGTCACAATAGAAATGATGAGAGTAAAGCCCTTGTGCATATTATCTATTATACAATGTTTGGTTAATAGTAAAGGTACGAGACAACGGCCCTGTCGTCCAAGCGATAGTTACCGTGACCAAAACTTCATCAGCATTGACTGTTGTGATTTGTACATCCCGTCTAAAATTAGTCGGTGTCCAGCCACTACTATAACCATAGAGTTTTGTGGTATTTGGACCAGATGTATCCTGTCGAATATTTGGGCATACACCACCATTACACTTTACCGCTCGACGCAAGATCGAATCGATATAACACACATCTCCCGGTCCGCACGGTGGAACAGTGCTATCACAAGGAGGTTCTGCTCCATCGCAGTTGACCAGCCCATATAGCCAGTGATGTATGTTGTTACCATTGGTAATAGCGTTCAGATTATACAGGGTATTTTCATCTCGAGTGTTTTTAATATATTCAATAACTTCTTGTGTTAGAAAAAAAGCAGTGATTTGATCTTGCGCAAAACCAGAGTTGCGTAAACTCGATTGAACTGAGGCAAAAATACCCATCGTAGAAATTGACAACACCGCTATCGCTACCAATGTTTCAACCAATGTAAAACCTTTTGTCAGTTTCATATACGTTATTATATATAATCAAGTAATCGTTGAGAGACTGTGGTCTGTAGATAAAACTTTGTTTGTTCATTACCCTTACCTTGTACGTATCCACCGACCAAAATAATAGCTTGGGGCTGATACAGATCACCCGAGGTAAAGGTCGAAGATCCAAAGACTCGAAAAGTGAGGTCGGTGATCACCACATCACTGGCGGTCATAGGATCTGCAGTACCCCCATCTATCACTCGCATGATTCTGTTAGTATTGGTGTCTAAAAAATACGTAACCCGTCTATTACTTGAATCAAGTACAGTCATGGAGTTTTCACCCCAGGCACAATCTCGGGGGGTGGTGATGTCACCTCCTCCACAATGATACACCCGACCAAAACGAAATGTTCGAGTCATACTCTCCAAAGAAAAACTGACACTGTCCATCACTGATCGCAAAGCTTTTGATTTTACATTTGCACCTAAAGTGGTCAAAATGGAACCCATTGCCAAAGTCATGACGAGAGAAAAGATAGAAATAGATACCATCAGTTCGACTAACGTAAAGCCAGTTGTTGAAGGATTTTTTTTCATAATTCTTGTATATCAATACGACCGACTGATTCGACCACCACTTCTTCTGTTTCCCCACCAGAAGAAGAGAGACGAATGCGTGCTCCCGTACCAGCAGAACCAAGGCTGACTGGTATCCCACTATCGTTTAAAAAACTAAAGTACACATCAGTACGAGGTCTGACAAAATAGACAAGTAAGGATTCCACTCCTATCGGAGGACAGACACCGTCTTTATCACACACAGCAGAGACAGTCACTCCATCACGCAGTTCGACCACCTGCACACACTCTGTGTTCATTGTGCCACAACCATCATATGGTTCGTATAAACCATTACTATTACGATCAGCGTACAAATAATACGTGCTAGGATGTACAACGGGGTTAAAAGCGATACCATAACTAGGAAAGGCAGGTGCTCCAGCTAGATTTTCTCGCACATTGAGAGCGCTCGTTTGGGCATCACGAATAGCCATCGATAATTCTTGAGCAGCACCAGATACCGTGAGAGAATCTGTGTAGTTTCCATAAGAAAATAACACCACAACCATAATGACCAATGTAATAGCCATCACCACCAACAATTCTGTCAATGTAAAACCACGGTACATCATACCTCTATCATAGCTAATATATCTGTTAAATAAAATAGGTCGGGCTGGATAAAGAAAGCGATGAAATAACCGAGAATCAGAAACGGAGCAAATGGCACTTCTGACTTCATACCGACACTACTATCCCCTTTGCTACGACTGTATATCATACTACCCACAGCATATACCGCCCCTATCCAAAAGGCGATGGTGATAGCTGATATTCCTACCGGTAAACCAAGCACTACACCCATAGGTAAGACCAGTTTTGCATCACCAAATCCCATCGCTCGCCCACCAGAGAAATACCAAATACCAGCAAACAAGAAAAACAGTATAAAAGGAGCTAGTAAATCATACGTTGTCGGAAAATTAAAAAATATATTTCCAAACAGTACTGGGAAAAACCAATAGACAAAAGACAAAAATATGAGTGTATAAACTAGTAATTGCGGAATGATTTTGTGTTTGATGTCATACAAAGCGATGACAATGAGTAATGACGCGATCACACCATGATACAACATCCACGCAATACGATATGACATTGGAAAGAAAACCACACCTTCATATATTGAAAATACAGCTGTAGGGAAAACGATATAGCTATATACATACAACAACACAAACAAAAAGCCAGTCATAATCTCTACTAGTACATACCGTATTGAAATGGCACTTTTACAATATCGACACTTACCCCACAAAAATAAAAAGCTAAATAAAGGAAAAAGATCAAAAAAAGATAGTGTTGTATTACAGGTTGGACAGCTTGATCGACCTTTCCATATAGATAGACCAGAGTTGTAGCGATATGCACAGACATTAAGAAAACTACCGATAATCGCTCCAAAAAAGAAAATAAAAAAAAGTAAAAAGATATCCATGGTCAATCCTACGGACACTGCGTCACCCCAGCTCCGATAGCAGTACCACTGTAGCCAGTCGTAATACCCCTTGAGTCCACACACCAGTGGGTATTTGTGCCTTCTGGAGTTTTGAGCTCTATGGTCACAGCATACGCACCCGCAGCGCTGTTACATCGACTGTTTGTAGTAGGGGTTTTGGCATTACTCAAAGCAGCATTGTAGAGCTGAGAGGTGTTGTATGTCTCATCAGCACACACTCCAGCAAAAGTATTGTTTTGATCATAAAACAGTTCTGCTCCTCTCATAAATTGAGATAGGGATTGTTTAACACTTGCATTACTACCTTTTTCTCGAGCTGAACTGAGCGAAACCAAGACAATAGAAGATATAATGCCAATAATAGCAATCACAATCAATAATTCAATAAGTGTAAAACCTTTGTTAGATGTTTTCATACATACCTTATATAGTAACACATATACCTCTGGTATACAGCTTGGGATGTGTATAAAACAAAACCCCGATCGATCGGGGTTTTGTGACACACAACAAACGGATTACGGACAAGTTGTCCAGTTGGCAATGAGGTGAATGGTTTCTTTTGAAGCTCCAGTACTGTCGACACACCAAGCTCGAGCTGTGTTGGTCTTGAGTGGTACTGTGGCTGCCCAAGCAGTAGCACTATCATGACAAGCAGCCATGGTAGAAGAACCAGCGGTTGTAAGAGTGGTGGTAGTAGATACACCAGCAGCTGAAGCGGCGGCATTGAAAGCAGCGAGCATGTTTGCTGAAGTACACACACCAGTATAGTTACCAGCGTTATCGTACAAGATTTCTGCCTGAGAACGCATGTTTACCATGTTTCTTTTTATCGCTGCATCATTACCCCTTCCTCGAGCAGTGTTGAGTGATGCCAACACGACAGATGAAAGAATACCGATGATAGCGATGACAACGAGCAATTCAATAAGTGTAAAACCTTTATTAGATATTTTCATAAAATAACCTTCGTATAATAAATTATTTGTATAAGTACATCATACCATATTTTATAGCAAGTCTAGAGAAGCCTGTGTATAAAACAAAACCCCGATTGCTCGGGGTTTTGTCGTGTGTACTACAGTAACACGATTATGGACAAACAGTCGCACTTGCAATCAAGTGAGTAGTCTCTTTTGAAGATCCTGCGCTGTCGACACACCAAGCTCGAGCTGTGTTGGTCTTGAGTGGTACTGTGGCTGCCCAAGCTGAAGCACTTTCATGACATACAGCTGTAGTTGCTGAACCAGCAGTTGCAAGAGTTGTTGATGTGGATACACCAGCAGCTGAAGCAGCAGCGTTAAATGCAGCACCGAAACCTGTCACACCGTTTACAGCAGCTGTTCCACAGACACCAACGTATGTATTGTTTGTATCGTAGAAGAGTTCTGCTTGAGCACGAGTGTTGTTGAGGTTTCCTTTGATTGCAGCATCAGATCCTTTTCCTCGAGCAGTGTTGAGTGATGCCAACACGACAGATGAAAGAATACCGATGATAGCGATGACAACGAGCAATTCAATAAGTGTAAAACCTTTATTCAATTTCTTCATATATGAAATTTCTTTTAAAATAATAAACTTACTAATAAACTTATTTTTATTCTCGACCAATCCTCTCTTGTCAGAGAATACCGTTTTATACAAACGAATACCTATATTATACCCCGCTATTGTTTTCTGAAAAGAACCGCTGTGGATAAACTTATATAGAAGCGATGTTGTAAATAGGCATGAGTACCGCAGCCAAGAGGACACCAACACCAATACCAAGAGACACAATCATGATAGGTTCGATCAAGCCGACTAGTGTATCTACTGCGTTTTTTACTTCACGCTGATAAAAGTTTGATAGAGTTTTCAATATTTTACCCAATTCTCCTGTTTCTTCACCCACTTTAACCATTTGTACCATCATAGAAGGTATTTCCGGATACTCATTGAAAGAAGCTGAAAGAGATGCTCCACCTTTCACGTTGGTAATCGTACGATCCAATATAGACTTATATAATTTATTATCCACCACGTTTGCTGTGATTTCGAGCGCACGCAAAATCGGAATACCAGAGGTGATCATGGTATTCAAGTTGTCAGCGATACGAGACAAAAATAATTTTCGATACAAATTCCCCAAGTATGGTACATCTAGTTTTATTTTATCAATCACAAAAGCTCCTTCTTCTGTCTGGTGATACTTCCACACCAAGAAACCTAAAATAACCAAAGCAACCAGTAGAAAAATACCGTAATTGACAAAAAAGCTAGAAATACCAAGCACAATGCGTGTATATATAGGAATAGCCTGACCACTTTCAGTGATGATCAAAGCAATTTTAGGAATAATGACCGTGAGCATAAGTATCATCACACCAATAAAGGTCAAAATAACGAAAGCTGGGTAAATAAGAGCGTTTTTTGCTTTAGAGGTGACTTCATAATTACGATCAAGGTAGTCAGCGAGATACGTAAATGTCTCGTCCAATTTTCCAGACTCTTCACCAGCACGTACCATGTTGACATAGAAATCAGAAAAAGCATCTGGATGTCTCGACAGTGCGTTTGAAATAGAGGAACCTCCCTGCAAGGTATCAGCAATATCCACCAAATGCTTTCGTAATGTTTCGTTATCCACCTGCGTACCAAGAAGTTTGAATACACGCAAAGCAGATACTTGGGCTTCAAACAAGGTAGCCATCTGTCTAGACAAAACCACAATATCTTTGGTCGATATTTTATTAAACAAGAAAAAGATGTTATTGATCGCAGTCTTTTCTTCGACTGGTTTGATTTGAGAAATAATGAGCTCTTTTTTTTGTAGCAAATTGATAGCACTATCGACAGACACCGCGTCTATGGTACCCGAGACTTGTTGCCCACTATTGGTAATAGCTTTATATTTAAAAATCATATTACATCATTCTATCTAATCCTTTTGGATTTTGTGAATACAAATACGCGTTTTCAACAGTAATTTCTCCCAAACGGACCAATTCTGCCAAGTAACGATTCAGATCGATCATCCCTTGATCAGCTGATGTTTCAATGACAGACGCTATCTCATGAGTACGACTTTCGCGAATCAAGTTTGATACAGCATTATTATTGATCAACAACTCACATGCAGGAATCAATCCTCCAGAGACACGTGGAATAAGGCGCTGAGAAAATACACCGAGCAAAGAAGATGATAGCTGAAAACGTATCTGTGCTTGTTGGGCAGTATCAAAAGAATCAATGATGCGATCAACTGTTTGGGAAGCAGTGTTGGTGTGGAGAGTTGAAAAAACCAAGTGGCCTGTTTCCGCCGCAGTCACCGCAGCAGAAATGTCTTGAGGACTTCGCATTTCACCTATCATGATGACGTTGACGTCTTGACGAAACATGCCGATTAAACCGGTATGAAAATCTGGTGTATCATCATAGACCTCTCTTTGATCAATGACCGCTTTCTTTTGCGGAAAAATGTATTCGATAGGATCTTCAATAGTTACAATATGATCAAGTCTCTTTTCGTTGATCATGTCTATCATAGCAGCCAACGTAGTACTCTTGCCGTGTCCAGTAGGACCGACCACAATGAAAAAACCTTGTTTTTTATTAGTAAATGTTTCTAGTATGTTTGGTAATCGTAATTCTTCCAGACTTTTGATACGAGTAGGGACCATTCTCATGGCTATACCTAGTTTGCCAAGTTGAAAAAATACATTACAACGAAAACGCACTTTATCTCCGTGATTATAGGCCACATCCACATGTCTTTGAGTAGTGAGTTCTTTTTTTCTTTCAGCCTCAAGTAAAATATCAACGATAGCAGTCATGTCTGCTTTCTCCAAGACAGGTTCAGATACAAGAGGGATAAGGGAACCGGACACACGCATGATCGGTTTTCTCCCCTCTCCTAAATGCAGATCAGAAGCATCTTCTTTGATGACCAAATCAACTAGTCTTTCAAATTGTTTTTTATAATCTGCCATGATTATTTGTTGTTATACATTGATAAGACTTTAGTAACTACTTCAGATGGAATAGCCGTCGCTTTGACCACATAACCATCGATACCTAATTCTTTTGCTTTGGCAAAATCTTCAGACTGATTAGTGAGCATCATCACTTTTGCTTTCGGTAACAATTTTTCAGTTCGAATAGTTTTGAGAAGTTCTAACCCATCCATTTGAGGCATAATGATGTCCAAAATAAGCACATCACACTCTTCACCAGCTCGAATATGTTCCAAAGCCTCTACAGTAGAAGAATACGAATTGATAGCGATCCCTGCTTTTTTAAACTTCAAAGCATACATATCGAGAAGAAATGTATCGTCATCCACCACAAGCACTTTTAACTGAGGGTTAGGTTGTTCCATATACTATAAGTGTACTATAAGTTATATACTTCTTCAAAAGGAATACGCCTGTGCATAGCTTGCAAAATAGCGTCTTCTTTCATGGTCAGCATACCCTGGCTACGCGCATACGTACCAATCTCTATTTCAGTAGGATTTTTCAAAATAATCGATTGTACTTCTTTATCAATTTCAAGCACTTCGATAGCGGGCACACGACCCCGAGTTCCGTTTGGACAATCTGGTGAAGAAAGTTTTTCATACACCGTATCAGTCAATTCTAATTGATCTAAATATTTCTTTGGCAAATCCTGAAACTGCTTATCAATCATCATTTTAATAGCCCCCTCTACCTTGACTGGGTTCCCCCCTTCCGGACACAGTCCGAGATTCAATCGTTGAGCCATAGACAAAATCAAAGTTGGAGCAATCAGGTATGGATCCACTCCCATATCCACCAAGCGAGGTACTACTCCAATAGCAGAGTTGGTGTGAATAGTAGAGAACACCAAGTGACCAGTCAACGCAGCTTGAATAGCCAGTTGGGCTGTCTCTTTATCACGGATCTCACCAACCATGATCACATCAGGGTCCTGACGCAATGTAGTACGCAAACCGGTAGCAAAAGTGTACCCAATTTCTGGTTGTACTTGTGATTGTGAGATACCTTCGATGTTGTACTCGACTGGATCTTCAAGGGAAAGCACGTTTTGATGATCTCGATCGATTTCATTGAGCATTGAATAGAGAGTGGTCGTCTTTCCAGATCCAGTCGGACCAGAAATGAGGATCAGGCCATATGGTCGACCAAGTGCATTTCGTACCAAATCAATATTTCTTTTGTTTAGAATAATATCATCAAGTTTTTTAACTCCTTTTTCTTGATCCAGCAAACGCATCACCACTTTTTCTCCGAAATAAGTAGGAAATGTAGAAACACGAAAATCTATTTTTCTACCTTCGATACGAGCAGTAAAACGACCGTCTTGTGGTTTTCGTTTTTCATCAAGTCTCATGTTACATAAAATCTTGATACGAGCGACCACTGCAGAGTGTACTTTAAAAGGCAAAACGATGCTGGTATTCATCAGACCATCGACACGAAAACGCACCTTGACGCTTTCTCGCCATGGTTCAATGTGAATATCGGAGGCACTACCGTCGGTGGCGTATCGCAAAATAGTAGCCACAATCTTAGTCACAGGAGCATCTTCGCTCAGTTGCCCACCACTGCTTTGTGAGCCACCTACTGCCACAGAAGTATCTGCTTTATCTTCTGCTCCCAGTGGTGATGTCTTCAGTTCAGTTTCTAGTTCAGACAACGCTTTGGTCACTTCGCCAGACAGACCCTTGTATTGAGATAATACTTTAGCAAAATCAGAATCAGAAATAAGATAAATCTTCAGTGGTAAGCTTACTTTGGAAGAAATAAAATTGAGAGCATCTCGAGCCTCAATATTATCAGGATTGACCATACCCACTTCGAGCACTCCACCATCTACAGAGATCGGTATCATTTGATAGTGTGAAGCTGAATCTTCTGGAATATACTCAAGTACTTTTCCCGGTATATCGACTCCCTCCAAACTAATCGTCGGTACATCAAAAAAATCTCCTTTGGCCTGCAAGATATCTTTAGGTGTCACTCCTCGCTTAATCAAAGCTTGCTCCACAGTCAAACCAGCCGTCTCGGCCTCTGCTCGAATGACGGCAATATCTTCTTTCTTTATAATCCCTCGTTGTATCAAGGGGCCAAAAACATCTACATCTAGATCCATATAATATTAAAAAGATAACGCTCTCACTCCACCTGTATTTGCAGTATTTGTATTGGTCCGAGTACCAGAGACAGGTATAGCCAAGCTGTCCCCACCGATAGACTCAAACGGATTTGGTCTACCCTGTGGTTCTGGTAGCACAGGATTACTCGTATCACGCAAATTTGTAAACAATGGAGATTCAAAAAAAGCAACATCAATGGAGATAGAACGCATTTTTTCAACGAGTGCCAAAATAGTGTTTCCCGCACTCTCTATATCAGTTGGTACTCCCGTGCTTGCTTCTTGAGAGACAACTACAGGAACAGATGGACTAATAAATATGCGGTATACCACCAATCCAAAAGACAGAAAGACGATACCGACGATGATGAAAGTTTTTATAATTCCCGCTGTCATATTATTGTAATGAATAAGTTTTTAGTTCTAATTGGTAGTTCATGACTGGTGATGCCGGCGCCCGAT
>JACCDR012698857.1_pt1 | contig 10132 bp, 20 predicted proteins | sample 7446431 | NCBI WGS metagenome assembly JACCDR01 (sample SAMN15323443, study PRJNA562643) | freshwater metagenome | isolation source: river surface water | place: USA:Blue River Watershed | collected 2017-08-17 | reverse complement strand
CTCCAAAATCCATTACACATACATTTGACACAAAGACCTTTTTGACTTAGATGAAAATGCTGCATATGACTACATGAACATTTCGGTGTTTCCTTATGCCTAAAATTTTCTCCATAATCAATTACTGCTTTAGTTCTTTTTCTTGGCTTTAATTTTTGAAAAAGCTTCATTTTGCTTCCTTTACTGTGTCATCAAGAAATGCGCCGCGAGAAATTACTTTATTGCGTTTTCCACCCATCCATACCTTACAATCCATGCAATTATACCAATCTGCTGGTGAAGGAATGCATCCTAGGTCTTCAACAATATGATTTTCTGCAATTTCTCGAACCATGACTTTTTTGATTTTGCCGGAATCAAGAGTGATTTCGATATAGTGTCCGAATACCTCTTGACAAATCCATGGACCTTGTGTGTGATGGAACATTGCTCTATGTCTTACATCACCAAAACTCTTTTTAGAGCTGTCAATAAATTCGTGAATTTTGATGTAATCTTCAGGTTTTCCCCCGAATTTTCGGGCGGATGCTTGAGCATGAATGTAAGAAGTAGCCATGTTATACCGGCCAAATCATAAGAACCTGATCGCCGACACCAAGATTATTACTTTCAAAGTCTGAATTTACGATAATTTCATCTCCATCATCTTCTGCGACTTCTTGTAGAATTACTTCATCGACAGGTTTGAAATTATTTCCTTCAGCATCACTCGAAATCCATACTTCAATTCTATCAGAAACATCTTGCAATAGTTCTTTCAGCTCATAGACTTTCATTTAGTTTCTCCAAGTTGTATTTCTCAATGATGCTTCCGATAATCACATCGATTGCGGCTTTATATTCGGGCAACCCCGCTTTTAGATAAAAATCAGAGATGGCATCAACACTGATATATGCTGTGATTACTTTGTTTTCTTCATGAACAAGAAATTGACCATATTTTTTAGCTTCCACTATTACCACCTCCTAGATTTCCAAATCCACCGCGACTAATGCCAGGACTATTTTTCACTATTCCTCCGCTTCCCGGAATTGTAGCCCGTTGAACAGTTTTTCCGGGAGGAATGCTGGTCATTATTTTGCTCTGGTCAATTTTGCCATAATGCGGCGGGGCGTTGTAGCTCGATCCTGTCGATATATATACAATAGAAGAACCACTAACATATTCAGGATTGCTGACATCACATTGATAATCCTCAATCCTGATATAATCAGCTGTTTGACACATGGTAGTGAAATCACTATCAGGACTGTCGGCACAAGCTGATAACCCCAAAATGACAACACCAACAGTTCCGGCTAAACCCATGGGTTTATTATACATATCTTCTGCTTCCTGTATGTCTTTTATTTAGTGATTTGATATCCCATAAAAGATTTCCGGATTCAATCATTTTCCATGCTTTTTGATTATTCTTTTTAGGAATTCTCCATCTCCAATTGACACGAATTTTCTCATGCCCTTGATTACAAATAAAGCTTCTACAAATTACACAAATAAATCTATCTCCAAAATACCAATTGAGTAAACATTCATAACACATGATATATGACAAGAGGGCCTTTCGGCCCTCTTGCTTAAATCCTCCCTGCTGAGAAATCTGCAAGCACTTTTGGTGCATTGCTGTCAAAACCAACGAAATCCATCATTCCTTTATCACTTGGATCAGCGATGGTGAAATCAGTTGCAGATACACCAAAAACTGCCAATCTTGCATCAATACCCATTTCTTTCCGGTACTTTACAAGCGCTTGGTGTGGATGAATTTTCCCAGCCCACGTTTCATTATCGGTGATAACTACAAACGTATCAATTTCGATACCATTTTCAAGAGCGTAAAGCATAGGTTGAGCGCAATCGGTGGAACCGAAAGGACCGTTTACCTTTGCCATGGCATCATTGAGTTTGGTATTTCCATCAATACCGAGATCTTTAAGAACTGCTGAACGCCAACCATAACTACCCGAACCTGAGCTAAATCCTCGAATTTCCGAATATGGCTCAGTTCTGGCAATAGTCATAGCCATCGCAGCGCTTACTTGAGAGCATTTCAAATCAATGCCGTTGGCATTGTCACCCATTGAACCAGAAATATCGATTGCCAGCAGATGACGCTTATTGGCCGGAGTCACTGATTTGAATGCCGCGTAATATCCAGCATCAAGAGCTTCTGAAATACTACGTGAATTTGGCCAATCTTTAACGCGTCCCCAACCACCTCGTTGAATTTGACCTTCACTATAAGTGACTGCTGAAACAAGATAGTTGATTGGATGAACTTTACCCTTATGGATTCTTTCAGGGTCAGCAAGTCTTGCACCATATGCCGCCGCGAATTTCATGTCATGGAATCCACCAAGTTTGGCAATTCGAGTAACATTACGAAGAAGCGCGGTTTGCCCAAGATTATCGGTTTCAAACAATGCGCGCCATAGCTTCATATCCTTATGATATTCAGTAGGAATTGCTTCCCACATTAGATCATATTCTTCAATCAGCCTGACGATTTCATTGATTGAGCCAGCCTTTTGAGCTTTCTCAAAACCGATGATAGCTTTTTCAGAACTATTGTGTTCTTTGCCTAGGGCAAAATTGACAATATCCTGATTCAGATCAGCCGGGTGAGAAAGGCGCAGAAGATCTTTATGTGTCCAACCATTACGTTGACGATACTTCACCATCTGATAGGCTAGTTGACTATCGGATTTATTTGAATACCATCGAGCAACAGAATCTTTCTTTGCCCGGCCCCAACCACCGATATTATCGAGATATTGAGCATATTCAAAAAGATGCGTTGAAGTTCTGGCAACCTTTGATACGGCATTCTTGGCCAGTGAACGGTCAACACCATCGGTATTCATAGCAAGAGCAAGAACAAATAGTGCAGGACTATTGCTTTTGGCCCGCGCTTCAGTTGATACCGCAACTGTTCGCTTGATTACTTCTTCGGCATTGGATACAAGAAGCTTACGAACAAAATCAACATTTTGTTGAGTCAGATCTTTTTGACTGACGTAATAGGTTCCTCCGTCAGTTCCAAGAATAAGAAAACGCTCAAGCCTATCGAACGGAGATACTACAAAGCTATATCCTCCTGCATTATTTTTGACTTGGCGTGAATCAGCCGGAGCCGACTGATCAGTTTGTTTGGTATTGATATTACGTAGTGCTTTGGACATTTCGACTCACTTTCTGTAAGTATATTTATGAATTAATGATACGATAATATTCTTCACGTGCTTCAGCCCACGTCTTCTCGCTATCCTGTGATAGTTGTGCAGCGTGGGCTGCATTTGTAGTCAAAGCATCAAAGCCTAGTTCGGGAAGAATAAAATCTGCCGTCAGCGTTTTTTTATCCCACTCAGGGTTTAATTCAAATCCCATTTCAACCAGAATTTGAGCAATCATACAGCTTGGTTCGCCAGTAAAAGGATTGATGTATACACAATGAGAAAGTTCATGAAATTCACCGTCTTCTTCACAAACTGGAATTTCATATACGAAATCATCTCCTGCGCGATTGACGACTTCATTCATGGCCGCTGACACTCGATCCCGTAGGTTCGTCATGCCATCACCCTATCATTGGTCCGGGCCGCTGTCAAGACTGCTTCTGGAATAATAAGATACTGTTGTGCTGAACTAATTTCCATCAAAGTATGTTTTCTATTGAAAGAAGAAATAGCATACTCAGTATCAAGAACTACATCCCACACTGAATATTTTTTGCAAGAAACAAAATGCTTACTCAGCACTTTACCTTTTGCAAGAATGTCACCAACTTCAATATCCGCCGCGTTTTTGGTATCAAAATTCGGCGGGGGCCATGTCAGAGAATCAAGCCATCCAAAATATTGTGCTCCCTTTTTATTATTACAGTCTGCACAAAGAATACTGATATTATCAATACTATTCGACCCTTGACAAGATTGGGGAATGATATGTTCAAATGTCAGATTTTCGCGAGTGAGACACATTCTACAATATTCAAAGCCATTATTCATCAGCCATCGATAAACAATAACCCATAGTGAATCTGTTTTCATTCCCATATATTCTCTTTTCTTTACATAGCAAAAGCATACCTTTGGTATGCTTTTATTGAGACTCTGCTGGGAGTCGAACCCAATAATATATGTTTTGCAGACATACAGCAGCACCAGCCGCATCAGAGCCTGAAGCCTGTATCAGGCATGAGGAGAATAGGTAAAATTACAACATTGAATAGTGATTGACTTTTCTTTTTTGCATGTTTTGCATCTTGCATTATAGGATTCTTTTTTGCCGCAACCACCCACTAAAGTTTTCTTTCCATCAATAATCATTGTTTTCCCATGGAAGGAAGCACTCCCCCTGATTTCTTCCCAGTCGTGAGCATGTTCTTTCATTTAATTAATCCCTTTTTTCTCAAATATTCGATTGAATCCAGGTTATTTTGCGGTGGAACAAAAATTTCCCATTCTTTCATCTTGCCTTCTTCCAAAATCATTTGTTCGTATTCTTTTGGATCTACTTTTTTTCTCTTCTTATTTCTTTTATTTACTATATAAAAACTCATTTATCCATTTCTACTTTCATTATATCTGAGCCCCGTATCGGATTTGAACCGATAACTTCTCGCTTACAAGGCGAGTACTCTGCCAATTGAGTTAACAGGGCAGGGCCGAATTAACGGCTTTCATACGATTACTGATTCTGTAAGACCATCTTTAAGAGGCCATTCAAATACTTTGCCAGTTTTATTATCTTTTAATCTTAACATCCAATAACCATCTTCAAATCTTTTACCCATAACAGTATCAGTTGTTCCTCCCGCTGAAATCGAAGAAAGAACATCTCCTACTTCGATCTGTTTACCGGTTTTTTCAACTTTTCTTGGCATTTCTTCTCTCTCTATGATTGGTTCTTTTTTTCGCCCCGGATTTTCCAGCGCGGACTACAGAAATAGTATCACTATGTCGAGATTTCATCTCTGTAGCAATTCTTTGATGCCACTTCATTTTTTCTCCTGAATGTATGAACATGTATTATAGATCGATATTTTTCCAAGATAATCGATCTATTCCGGCTCATATAGTATTAGTATGACCAATCTTCGATAGATCTGAATTTGACTAAAATATTTCTATCTTGTTCTTCGTCATAAAATTTTATTAGGTCAGGAGTAAATCCAGTAAAAGACAACGCATCAATAAAGATATATTTGTGTACTTCTGTTTCGCTATAATTTTTTATTATGGTCACAATTACTGGTGTTCCTGATTGCGGCAAGAAGTTTCGTACTTTACGATTCATTTCAGTTAAATTTTACATTTAAAAGCGCTTGTTTCGCTTGCAGCAAATCTTCTCTTGTTTTGAGCAATACAGAGCTATTCGGCTTTTTTTGTAAAAGTTTTTCTACTCCACGAAGAAGTTTGTTTATGGCAAACAAAGCTACTTTAATCAAAATGCTTTTCATTATACTCCTTTCTTCAATATGTGCGCAGGGTGAGATTTGAACTCACAATCTTCTCTTCATCAGAGAGATGCTTTAACCAATTAAGCTACCTGCACTGGTACACTACCTACAGTAGCATACGTTACACTATGTGTCAACGGGGTTTGAAACCAAATTTCAGTCGGATTTTTTCCATCTTTTCTTTTCTGTCTTCCCCGATGACTCCGTCTACATCGTTGGCTACAGCCAACATGAAAAATCGATAAACTGCATACAAGAGAGTAATTCTCATGACAAAGGTGATAACCCAAAAAGCCATGACTTTGAAAACAAATTTCATTCCGCTACTCTCCGTCTGGCCAATTCATCCAATGCAGACCTATGGTAGTCACACTGATAAACAATGCCTTCAGAGGTGGTATTGATTTCTCTAAGCAATTGGTCGGGATCGCTGGATGAAACACCTGCCCCATGGCCTTTGATATAAAACACTTTTTTCTTTATATCAAAGGCCATGGTTACTTTTTGTTTTCTAGGACCTTTTCTACCGAACAATTTTTTCTACTCTCACTCGAATTGCCTTTCCGTTACCGGCTTGTTCTTCTGTTTCATATCCATAAGGAAATTGAATATTGAAAATCTTTGCGTAAAGCGTCATTCTGGGAATATCAGAATTACTGGGAAGCCAAGTAAGATATTCTCCATTCGGATCTTCAACCAGTCTTACTGGAATTGGATTATCACATCCATACATTTTCATTATTCGAAGATTGCCAAAATAAATGTATCGATCTTTATGATTTATAGCAAAAGTTTCATAAGAAAACATCTTACGCTCGCTTCAAATAGGGCTTCCCCGGCTTCTTCGAAGCCTCAACATCTTCAACTGGAATCTTACCCCGCTTAATCTCAGCGGCCAGCAGGGCAGCCGAAATCTTTCGAACAGAAATACGAGTGTACAGAGGAGAACTGATCTTGGACCTCAAGGATGCATCATCAAGAGTATTGTTCTGCTGGACATTCAGCTTGCCCAGAGGGGTTTCGAACTTATCCCCCGGATTGGATACGGAAAGAATTTCCCGACCAATAATCTCCTGCTGCTTCTTCAGTTCGTCAATCTGGTTCTGAAGGTTCAACCACTGCTCTGCCGGGGTCATGTCCGATTCCCTCCGTCGTTGTTGGTGCTACTCTAGCATCGTTGATGCGGCCTGTCAACCCTCAGGATCGAATTCCATAGTCAGATTGAGATTAAACCATTTGTTATATTGAGTAAGATTAAAACGATTAATCATCGTTTCCAGCTTTTCAACGAAATTGTCTGCATTGGCAAACTCAATATCATAATCTCCAAAATCAGAATTTTCAATGCATACCGCCATTTTTCCGGCGGGAAGTAGTTCAAGGGTAAAACGACATCCTGTTTGTTGAATAGCAATATAATTCAATTCACAAGAGTCGGAAACAACAATATCGACATCAGGTTTTCTTCCTTCGCCCTGAACATAGTATGCGATAGGAACAATCATCTTTTTCTTCTTTCTTCAAATTCTACGATTGTTGACAATGAATCAAAGGTGTAAGTATTTCCATCTGTATCTGTAATGCCAAACTGAATGTATCGTCCGTTGTGAAATAGTCCCCGTTGAACGTATTGAACCATCTTCCATTCATTGTTTAGCTTTACTCTATTTCCGGCTCTGACTTGTGATACTCTTTTTTCTATCACGCCCGATTGACAGGATTCGAACCTGCATGTATCCAATTAACCTTTCAAGTCGTTCGTAGCGACAGGGTATACAACCGGTTATATATAGTTTTTTATATATAATATAAAATATTTAACTTATAAAAACTATATATAATATATTAAATACTTATTATAAGTACATACTCTATCAGATCTTCTGATGCTTGTCAAGACCTAGGCGCTCAAGGCAATCAGTGGTGTGTCGTCTTCAAGACTACCATAGCTAGCGGGGGTAATACTAGAGGGAAAGGTAGCAACTCCCAAATTGGATATATTTCTTCTATGAGCAGTTGTTGATCCGCCATTTGATGGAGTAAAATTGACAGAACAAATTACAGGGCTGGTGGTCACGTTGGCCATGATCCCAACCCAAATATAGCGAGCGTTCGCCTGGGAGGCAACAGGGGTGCTCAGAGTCGCGGTACGCCAACCTACCGTACCGAACAAAGCATTACTGATGACTGTTCCCAATGATACACCAGCGTCGGTGTAGAGAGCAACGCCGGATGTTCCGGTCAACAACATCAAACCGATGGTTTTGACATAGAAATAAATCTTACTGATTGTTACATTAGCTGGAACCAATATTCTAGTCAAATATAGTTTACCATTCAATAATGTTGTTGTTCCTGTAGCAGAACTGATATCAACACTACTTGAATGAAAACCGTATTGACTTAAAGGATAATCGATTGTTTCCAATGATAACACTCTTGTTGTCAAGGCAGTCAAGTCACTGAGATTGGCTTTCAATGCCAATGATGTATCCATTTGTGTTTTTGTATAATACAAACTGCTGTCAAAAACCGGACGGGCTTCCAATGTTGTTATTCTTGATGTAGCCGAACTCAAATCAGTAATATTGGCTTTGAGTGCTAATTTATCATCTGTTTGTGTTTTAGTGTAGTATAAACTACTATCAAAAACAGCCCGGCCTTCTAAAGTAGTTACTCTCGTAGTCAATGCTGTAGTATCAGAACTATTGGTTTTTCCTGTTAATAGATTATCCACTGATGTTTTGTTATAGTATAGACTACTGTCAAAATTAGGTCTTGATTCCAAACTTGTAACTCTGGTTGTCAGAGCATTGGTATCTGATGTATTTGTTTTTGATGATAGTAGATTATCTGTAGTTGTTTTATTGTAATATAATGTACTATCGAATACCGGTCTTGATTCGACCGCCGAAACTCGTGATGTCAAAGAACTGACATCTGATGAATTTGCCTTGGTCGACAATGAACTATTTACTTCAGTTTTGGTATAATATGACGTCGGGTCAAAAGTTGGTCGTGATTCTACTGCTGTCAGACGTGTCTTTAATGGGTCTGTATCGGCCTTGTCGCTTTTTAAAGATAAAGCCGCGTCGGATTGAGTCTTGGTATAATACCTATTATCCCCACGCGTATTTGTAAGATATTGAGGATGATCATCCGCAGAAAGCCCGGTTAGATCATGATGACTTGTCACACCGATATCAGGATCGTTTTCCAGAGTTGTTATTCTTTGTTGTAATTGATTGTATTCTGTATCTCTTTCAAACAATTCATCGTTGACATAGTCAAGAGAAGCACCATTAAGGCTTTCCAACGTCACCGCCGGTTTTTGTTGAAGATCTATTATATTTTCTTCTATCGATTGAATTCTTGATTCATCTGCTTTTGCCATCAGCAATTGATCAACTTCCGGCTTTTTGTAATATCTGATATCACCTCGGGCATCAGTATGGTATTGCTTATGATCATCCGAAGTAAGATTATTCAGTGTAGAATGATCATGCGTATGACTGATATCTGCTTTATTTGAAATCAACGACGCTGTTTGAGCTTTGGTGTAATATCTGTCGTCATGATTATGTGTTTCCGAAGCCGCCCCTAATTCTTGTAAACTAGGGTTTGGTTTTTCTTCCAAGGTATTCACTTTGGCATTCAATTGAGTCATTTGTTTTGTATTGGCACAATTTGAAATCATATGATCAATATCTTGCCGGGTATAAAAACTTTCTTCCGCCCTTTCTTGTGTTAAATATTGTTTGTGATCATCATTAGTCAAACCACTTAATTGGCTATGGTTTGTGATTGCAGGCTGACCATTGGTAATATTTGCCGGTGACCAATGACCGTCAACGTATACCAATGCCTGACCAGTATTAGGTTTATGGGATAAAACGTCACTCAAATCTTGCAGTGATCTATTATCCATAAGCCATTTCATGACCTCTTTGACATTGGAATAATCCAAATCCGGCCATTCACGATTAAATCGACTATTCTGGTTTTCCATTTCCATAATAAAATTCTACTACTTAGAGTGTTTTCATGCAAACAGAAAGTAATTAACTGTTAAAACGACAAAGCCCCCGATTTTCACCGGGGGCTAGTCAAGGGTTATTCCAGATTGATATTGTGCAATATTTTTCTTTACAGAAGAAAGCAATTCTTCCCTATGATTGTCTGCATCATATTCTTCTTTTGCTTTATCAATCAGAATCCTAATCGAGTTGTCAAACTCACTATGATTAATGAAATTGGTAATGGATTCTTGATAGACATACACTCGTGATACTGGAACATCTTGTGATGTGAAGAAAATTGATAATTTGACAGTATCCTTTTTACTGTCAAATTCAAAATCTATACAACCATTTGTATCATTTGTGTTATCGACAAATTTGATCATTATTTCATTCTTTTCAGCTTGTTTTCAAGAGCTGCAATTCTTTCTTGTTTTCGTTTTTCTTCTCCCGGTTTTGCCGGGGTGACTCTAATTTCATCAAGCAATTGTTGAACTTCTTGCTTATCATGCATTATTAATCAACTATTCCAATCTAAGAACACAATATCCCCTTTTATTTTCCCACTCTTGTCTGTCTTTTTCAGATAATTCTTGGGAAAGCTTATTTTGCACAACTTTAAAAAATGCTTGCAATTGTTGCACATTCATT
>JACCDR012594520.1_pt1 | contig 10133 bp, 23 predicted proteins | sample 7446431 | NCBI WGS metagenome assembly JACCDR01 (sample SAMN15323443, study PRJNA562643) | freshwater metagenome | isolation source: river surface water | place: USA:Blue River Watershed | collected 2017-08-17 | reverse complement strand
GTGACCAAGAAGCAGGAGATCTTCGACAAGGTCGCCACGCACCTGTTCACGCAGCGCAAGCGAGCGTTCGCCTCTGGGCACGGGTGCCGCTACCGCACGAAGGCGATGGGGCAGGTGCTGAAGTGCGCTGTCGGGTGCTTGATCCCCGACGAGGCCTACGACCGCTCGTTGGAGAACATGCCCGCCCACATGCTGCCCGCAGAGACGATGCAGGCGATCGGCATCGTTCGCTCCGACTACATCCGGTTATTCCTGACCGACCTGCAGGCCGCGCACGACTCTGCTGGCTCGTGGCGTTCGCCTGAGGCGCTGCGAGGCGCTCTGATGGTGGTGGCGAAGCAGCACCAGCTCAAGACGGACGTGCTCACGCCCGAACTGGTGGGAGACGTGTGGTGATGCAGCCATGAGCGACAACTTCGATTCCATCCTGCGCTCGTGCTATCCCGAGACCTTCGCCGAGATCGATGCGCTCGTGGCAGCGGGCATGACCCACGATGCTGCCGTCGAGCACGTCGCTTGGCGGCGGGAGATGGAGGCGCGCCTGCGCCTCGCAGCGTTCACGCTCCCGCCCGACGGCATCATCAAGCGAACGGAGCAGTGATGCAGGTACGAGCAGCACTCGACACACGGGGCGGCAACGCCATCGACTTCGCTGGCCCGGTCTTCCTGGTCGAGAAGCGCCTGCGCGAGCTAGCCCAGCGGCACCACGACGTGTACGTGACCGTGCTCGACGCCGAGCACGGTGAGTTTCTGACGCTGCCCGAGGGCTGCTACGAGCTGCGGAGGAAGCCGTGAGCAGTCTCCACGTGCGCATCCAGCTCGACAACGAAGCCTTCCAGGAGGACCGTGCGGCCGAGATTGCGCGCCTCCTGAAGGTCGTCGCCAAGCACCTCGCCCAGGGCTTCAACGACGGCGACCTGGTCGACTACAACGGCAACCGTTGCGGCGCATGGCGGGTGTGGGAATGATCTGCCCAGAGTGCGGTGAGGACGAGAACGAGGTCTTCCCCTGGCTCACGGGCCAGGTCGCTGACGGCCTCCACCGCATCCACGAGATCAAGGTCAGCATCGTCACCGGCTGCGCCTCGTGCTCCGAGACGCTGCGCGTCGTGCCGATCGAGGAGTACATCCGGGAGAAGGAGGGCCGATGAGCGACCCCTGCGAGTACGAGCACGACGACACCCACGTCGTGTTCGAGGACGACGAGTACATCCAGTGGGAGTGCCGCACCTGCGGTGCCGAGGGCTGGGACGAGAAGGAGAAGGACGAGTGACGCTCAAGCGTTGGTACATCGGTGACCGGCCGTTCATCATCGCCACGTGCGACCGCTGCGGCGTCAAGCAGAGCGACCACGGAGCGCCCAGCGTGTTCCGTGGTCGCATCCGTTTCGCTTCCGTCGGCTGGCGCATCGTCATGCCTACCACCGGCCGCCGGGCAGTGTGCTACTGCCCCGCCTGCGTTGAAGTGGGAGTCGCACCATGAGCTGGGATGCAACGCTCATCGACGACCGAGGACACGTCGAAGGTGAGTGGAACTACACCCACAACACCAACGTCATGATCAACCATGCCATCGACACCGCTCTGCCCGGCCTGCTGGACGACGTGCGCACCGCCTGGTTCGGTCACCGTTGCTGGTGGGATCTGATCAACGGCAAGGACGGCCCGACGGGCGCTGCCCTGCTGAACATCATCGTCGACACGATGCGAGCGGACATGCCCACGTATCGGGCGATGAACCCCAGCAACGGCTGGGGCAACGCCGACCGTCTGGTGGAGATCCTGCGAAACATGATCGAGGCTGTGCCCGAGTGGCCGACGGTCTGGGACATCTCCGGCTGATTCGACAAGGCCATATCGAAGTGGTACCTTGACGGTGTCGTACAACCCAGACACCTACAAGGAGCCTCATGCGTATCGTCCTGTTCATCCTCGGCATCATCGTCGTCCTCAGCGGACTCGGTGCCGTCTTCTACAAGCAGACCGTGCGCCCGTCCGGTCGCACCCGGCTCGGTGAGCCCGAGGAGAGCTACAGCCAGCGGCCCTTCGCCCTGCTCGGTGCGCTCGGCGTCATCGTCGGTCTCGCTCTCATGGTCCTGTCCTCGCTGTTCATCGTCCGGGCCACCGAGGTCGCCGTGCCGGTCAAGCTGGGCACGCCCGGCGAGCCACTGAGCAACGGCCTCAAGTTCCGGGCCCCGTGGTCCAAGCTCTCCCGCTTCGAGACCCGGGTGCAGGACACCGAGATCGAGGTCGGCACGACCGGCTCCGACGGTGGAGCGCTGAAGCTCAACACCCGGGTCCGCTACTCGATCAAGCTCGGCCTGGAGGGCACGGAGACGACCCCGGGGTGCTCGGTGGCGGACCTGTTCCGTTCCGTGCGCAACGAGGACGCTCTGGAGGCCCGCATCGTGCGAGGCGGGACGGAGCAGGTCGTCCGTGACGCCTTCCGGCAGTTCCCCGGTTTCGCCGCCTACACCACGGCCCAGCCGCAGGCGCGGCAGATCGTGCTCGACGAGCTGCGCCCGTACTTCGCCAAGAATTGCGTGGAGCTGGTCGACTTCCTGATCCTCAACGCCGAGGCCGATCCCTCGGTGGCGAGCGCTGCGGCGTCGGCGCAGGCGGCTGCGCTGCGCACGGTCGAGGCCAGCGAGGCGGCCCGCAAGTTGGAGATCGACACGAAGTCGTCCAACGCCAAGCGCGTGTCCGACGCCGAGACGGACCGCAAGGTGGCGAACGAGAAGGCCGACGGGCAGGTCGAGGTGGCCCGCAAGCAGGCCGAGGCCAACGAGACGCTGGCCAAGTCGTTGACGCCCGAGGTGCTGATGGCCCAGTACATCGACGCCATCGAGAAGTCGGCGAACCGCATCATCATCACCGACGGCTCGCTGCCGCAGCTCACGCTGTCCGTCGAGGGGGCGCAGGGCTGATGCGGGGATCGACGATCGACATCCTGGAAGGCATGATCATCGGGCTGCTGGTCTGGCCGTTGGAGGCCTTCGGCGTGATGATCCTGTGCGGCATCATCCACAACGACGTCCTCCCCGCCGTGCAGCCCATCGGGTACGGCCCGGCAGCCTTCGGGATCGCTGCGGTCCTGGGGATCCCGACCATGAGCCAGCGGATCGCTCTCGCCCGGAGGCTGCGGACGCTGTGAGGATCAAGACGTATGACGGGACGATGAAGTACCGCCGTGGCGTCGTGCGTCTGCCCAAGGATGGCGGGGAGCTTCGGCTCCCCGTCGTCCGGGTGCGCATGGTCAACGCCTACACCGCCCAGGAGTGGGTGGAGCTGACGATCATCGGAGACGACCACGTGCCGCACGTCGTGGGCGTGTCCCTCAACCAGATCTACAAGATCGGCCTCTTGCGTGAGAGGCTCACCAAGGAGCGGGCAAAGAGCCTGCGGAAGGAGCAGTCATGAGCAACACGACCGCCGTCCAGGAGGACATGCAGAAGCTCATCGAGCGCATTGCCATGTACGGCTTCAATACGGACCCCCAGGAGCTGGTGGAGTTCTGCGCCGATCGACTCTCCTACCTCTCCCTCGTGCTCGACATCAGCGAGGCCTGCGGTGAGGAGAAGCTGAGCGACATCGCTGCTCGTGCGGGCCTGCGTCTGGTGGACGTCGAGGAAGTGCTGGCGGCGAAGGACACGGTGCGTCTGTCCACGCTCCAGCGTGTGGCGCGAGCGGTCGGCGTGCCGCTGGCGCTCGGCGTGTGGCGCCCCAAGGAGCCCGATGCCTCGGCCTCGTGAGCTGCCGCAGGTCGACCGCTTCTACGTGGCCCTGGGCCGCTCGGTCGACGTGCACCGCACCTACGTGTGCAACACGGGGCACGCCCCCTCGTACCTCCGCTACGGCGGGGGTCTGGTATCGCCGCTGGATGGCGAGCACGACGTCGTCATCCAGCCCGGCGAGAAGTACCGACTCGTCAACTACCGAGGCTTCGTCTCGGTCTGGTGGAAGGCGCTGCTGTGAGAGTGATGATCGAAACCGTGATCTGGTTCGCCGTGCTGCTCGGCACGGTCTGGGGCATCTGTCGGCTGTGGGACTACGCGCGGAAGGGGCGCTCGTGATGACGTTCGTCGAGATCGCCAAGATGGGCTTCACCCTCCAGTACCACAAGGACGCTGCTTTCCACGCCGAGGTGCACCGGCTCGACGCCGAGTGGCCGACGCTGCTCGACACGATCGCTCGGTTCGCCGCCACGGAGTGGCAGCGCAACCTCCTCAACACCGTCACGTTCAAGACGACCTACCTGCGTGCGATCGCTGATCGCTGCGCTGCAGCGGCGGCCCAGCTGCGCCTTATCGAAGACAACTTGCGCAACGGTGTGCTGGTGGAGTTCAATATGGAAACCAACGAAGGAAGGGACTGAGGATGGCTGCTGGTGAAGCGCACCTGGCGAAGGTGCTGAAGGCTCTCGAAGACGGGGTGGATCGGGAGGTCTGGATCACCGACCACGACCTGGCCGTCTTGGCCGAGATGCCCCTGCAGGACGTGCGTGACGCCCTCAACGGCGCCGTGCACCGGGGCAAGTACCTGGACACGCTGGAGCGCGACGGCCGCCCCGGCGCCTGGAGCTACCGCCTGATCGGTCCCATCAACTGGGAGACCGTGGGCAGCCGGGCGGGCACCAAGAACGCCTACGTCGCCAAGCACCTCCACAAGGATCTGCTGGAGTGGGCGCAGCGCCGGGGCACCCGTTCGGCGTTCACTCGACAGGCCGTGATGAAGGCGCTCAAGCTCGACGCCAACCATGCGCTGACGCTGCTCAGCAACATGACCCGCCGGGGCCAGCTGGTGTGCGTCGAGAAGGCCACCAGCTGGCGTCTGCCGGACGACGTGCCGTTGCTGGCCCCTGAGCCGCCTCGCAACGTCGTCACGCCGTCGGTGCACTGGACGACGCAGCCGGTGTATGCGCAGGCACCCACCTCGAATCCGGTGAAGGCGTCCGTCACCACCAGCATGTCCTTCGCCGATGCGCTGCGGGCTGCGGCGGCCGAGGTGGCGGCGCCGTCCAAGCCGAAGCGCTCGATGAACGAGTGCGTCGATGCGGCGCTCGAAGCTCTCACCGACGGCGTCGTGCTGAGCGGTGATCGCCTGCGGGCCGTGCTGCCGGTGGCCCTGGCCTTCCAGAAGGCCGCCGAGGACATGTACCGCGCCATCCACGGGGAGGCCTGATCATGCTGCGTACGGCGAAGCCCAAGAGCATGGATCCGACGATGTCGATCATCCTGGGGCTCCTGAGCGAGTCCGGGGTCGAGGAGGGCCCCGTCGAGGAGGGCATGGTGATCATCAGCCACTTCAACGCCAACCACGCCTTCGACGTGATCGAGGACTGGCGCGAGGACAACTGGCTCTGGAAGATCAACTGGGGCACCAACGACGGGTCCCTGACGGCCTACTGGGCGCCCTTCGGCGTGTGCGACGACATCGAGCAGTTCAAGCGCACGGACCTCTACGAGCGCATCGTGGCCAGCGAGCGCTCGTGGTGTGTGTTCTTCACGCACATCCAGAAGAACCCCGAGGAGCGGGACGGCTGGCGCTGGCACAAGTGGGGCCCCTACATCGGTGAGGGCGAGCCCCAGTGCGAGTACCTGGCCGACGAGCCCTTCTTCGACAACGGCGTGTACACGTACCACGTGTACGAGCTGGCCTGACCCGACAACCCAAGGAGCCACGATGGCCGACGACGATCACGACGAGAAGATGTGCATCCACGACCCGTTCGAGCAGCGGCCTGCCTCGCAGTGCTTCATCTGCAACGGCGGCGTCAAGGCCGAGCGAGCGGCCGAGTCGGCCAAGGTGCTCCGGCGCAGCAAGGTGCGGAAGTGAAGGACGGCGCCCTAGATGGGGGCAGGGGCGCCGTCCCTCGTACCTGGTAGGTGCCAGCGGCCGAGACCAGCCCTGCGGCCTTCTTCAGGCCATCTGCAGGAAGGGTGGATTCCGCTGACAGACGGGCACTGTAGGCGCATAGAAGAACACGGAACAAGTTGACGGACCATATCGAACACTGGTAAGGTACGTCTAACCCCACAACAAGGAGCCAACTCGTGCGAAAGATCCTCGCAGCCCTCACCATGGTCACTCTCGGCCTGGCCTTCACCGCTTCTCCTGCCAGCGCCACCGACCCCGCCGTCGAGGTCACGGTCGTGTGCGCCAACCCCAACACCCCCGAGGCCGCCACCGTCGGCGTCGTGACCGTGGTGGCCAACAGCGTCGCCTACGGCACCACGGGCGGCAACACCTACGGCCCGTTCGTCGAGCAGCTCCCCGCCCTGACGGCCGGTGGTCGCCACGAGCTGACGAACCGTCTCCCCGTCGGCACCTACAAGCTCGGCGTGCAGATGATCTTCAACGAGATCGGTGCGCGAGCGACGGTGTTCGACATCAACGTGGCCCAGCTCGGTGACTGCGAGATCCCGGACGAGGAGACGGCGACCACCACGACCGTGGCCACCACCACCACCGTCCCGCCCACGATCAGCGAGGGCGGCCCCACGACGACCCCCGCTCCGACCACGGTGGCCACCACGGTGAGCCCGGAGAGCGCCACCACGGCGCCGACGATCACCGGTCGCCCGACGTCGGAGACGACCCGGCCGTACGAGGGCTTCTGCCCGCCCGGGTACACCGAGACGCTCGTGACCTACGACAACCGCCTGCCCACCGACATCCCGTTGATCGGCTCCGGCGACTACGTCCGCTGCATCCTGCAGACCCTCCCCCGCACTGGTGCGGGTCCGATGGTGATGATCCTCATCGCCGCCGGTCTCGTGTTCGCTGGTGCTCTCGTCCTCCTCGGTCGGCGCCGCTTCCCCTCGGCGTCCTGAGGGCGGATGGTGCGGCCGGTCTCCTGGCTCCCCCCCGCCAGTAGTAGACCGGCCGCACCGACCTTCGCTATGGTGCCGAGATGCACCGTGAAGTTCACAGCTGGCTGAGGTTCTGCAGAGGGTTCATCGAAGGCATCGAGGGGCGCACGGCGCTCTCTGACTTCGATGTGGTCGAGATCGGCTCCCGTGACGTCAACGGTCGAGCATCGACCTCCTTCGGCAAGGTGCGGATGTGGTACGGCGTCGACATCGCTCTCGGGCCCGGTGTCGATGAGGTGGCCGACGGTGAGGTCTGGCTGCGCGACAACAAGGGCGCCGACTACAACATGGTCGTCTCGTGCGAGGTGTTCGAGCACGCCCGCAACTGGCGGGAGATCGTGAAGGCGGCGGCCGGTGCCGTGCGCCAGGGCGGCTGGTTCATCATGACCTGCGCCACCGATCCTCGTGCGCCGCACTCGGCCGTGGATGGCGCTGGCCTCAAGCCGGGCGAGTGGTACGGCAACGTCGACACGCACGACTTCCTGGAGGCCTGTGAGGACGACTGGGAGATCGTCGCCCACGAGGTCGACTACGTGGACGCTGCGCCGCGCTCGCACCTGGGCGATCTCTTCGTGCTCATGCGGAGGGTCTGATGCACACCTGCGGCTACGCCCCCGATAGCCCTCGTGTGCTCCATCGGCTGGAGCACGATGCGACGCTGTGCGGGCTTCCGATCACGACCGAGTGGCGCCACGTGCTCGTCAAGCACCATGCTCATCCCACCTTCGACTGGTGCCCGGTGTGCTCAGCGGAGCGCAACTGATCTGACTGGCGTCTCGGGTGGCCCAACGACAAGGACGTCGAGGGCCCCGAGCTGGGGCGGCCTGGAGGGTGCTATCGGCCATAGCACCCTCCGGGCTCCCCGTCCAGCTACGCTGTGGCGCGTGCTGAACCAGCTCCAGTTCCCCGGGATGGGCGATCATCGCCCACAGGCCTCTCAGAGCCCTGCAGGTGGCTCTGGGGTACCTCAGCGCCCCCGAGACGCCAGCGACCCGCACAGGGGCGCACAGGCCCGTCTCCAGGCCAACCGGGACCGGATCCTCGGCAAGGGCAACGCTCGCACGCCGGATGCTCCCGACATCGTCCACGTCGGTGAGTACGGGCTCGACGTCGGCACCCACGAGCAGGTGGCCTCCACCATGCCCATGGTGCCCGTCCACGAGAACTTCAGCTCCGACTCGACCCGCCAGTTCCAGAAGTTCGGCGAGACCCGGTGGGTGAACCTGGTGGGCGATAACGCCGTGCGTATGGCGCAGCGAGAGGTGGTCGCCGGTCGAGTGGAGCAGCTGCGCAAGGATCCCGACATCGGCAAGGACCCTCGCTTCCCCGCCGGGCACGCCTCGCACATGCCCAACGTGCTGGAGGTGCCCAATAGCCGCAAGGACCGTGGCGGCCGTGTGCCCATGGTCGTGCAGGGCACGCACCGTACGGCGGCAGCTCGGGCCAACGGGCAGCTCTTCATGGAGGCCCGGGTCATCCCTCGGGAGAAGTCGCTCGATGCGCGCTACGACCGCCAGGCCGCCGAGGCCGACCCGCTGCTGCGCCAGCGTCGGTTCTTCGGGCAGGACACCGCCTGGTCTCGCTACAAGACGGGCGACGTGACGCTGCGTGGGCCGGTGGAAGCATGATCACGCAGATCTGGACGGCCGAGCAGGGGCAGTTGTTCCACAAGCTCGTCGTGCCTCGGGATCGACGCACTCGTCGCATCCTGAAGCCTCGTGACGCTGCTGGCGCCGTGCGCACCGACGCCTACGGCGGCCTCATGCCCTTCACGTGCGTCATCACGAGCGAGGGCTCGATCGCCATCGAGCTGACGGGCGAGCAGCTGCGCGACCTGGCGCCGGGCGAATACGAGTACGACATCGTCGCCACGATCCCCATCTCGTTCCCGTACAGCGAGTACGAGACCCGCAAGATCGCCGCCGGTACTCTGACCGTGCTGGCCTACACCACGATCACCTACGGCGATGAGGATGTGACGACGATGGAGCTGCGGTTCACCAAGGGCGAGGACTTCGAGCGCCCGATCGTGTGGGAGGTCGACGGCGTCGTGCAGACCGTGACGGGCGCCTACCTCCAGGCCGACAGCAACGGCACCGCCGTGGTCGATCTGCGGTGGTACGCCACCGAGCCCAACGACGCCGCCATCATCGCTCTGCCTGGCGCCCAGAAGGGTTTCATCATCCCCGGCGCCACGGGCCAAACTCTCGTGCTGCGTGTGGACCACCGCAATACGGTGCCCGCTGGCACGTATCCCTTCGACCTCTTCGTGAAGGACTCGGTTGGTGACTGGGTTCGCTTGGCGAAGGGCTCGATGATCGTGCAGCCCGCTACCTCGGAGAATCCGACGCCATGAGTGAAGTCACGACGATCTCCACGACCACGACCGGTACCAACCGTGTCAGTGTGGTGGGTCCGGCCCCTACGTCGCTCACGCTGCGTACGCCGGGGCCCGCAGGGCCCAAGGGCGACACAGGCGATCCTGGTGTGTACGTGGGGCCAACGCCTCCCGCAGACACTACGCTCGTCTGGGTCGACACCAGCGGGCTGTAGCTTCTTCGGCTCCAACTCGGACAACTACTCGTAGCCGCCCGGCAGTGGGCGTACCCACAGCACCGGCCTCACGAGTAGGAGAAATTCCATGGCTGGATTCGTCAAGACCGTGCAGCAGGCGCTGCTCGATCACTTCCTCACCGACCCTGCGTACACGCCTCCGGCGACCATGTACATCGGTCTGTTCACCACGACCCCCACGGCCGACGACGGCACAGGCGGCACCGAGGTGTCGGGCGGCTCGTACGCTCGTGTCTCGACCGCTGCTGCCGACTGGTCGGCTGCGGTCGCCGGTTCGGCCGGTGCTCCGAGCACCAAGACCAACACGGCGACCAAGACGTTCACCACGGCCACGGGCAACTGGGGCACGGTGACCGGCTTCGGTCTGTTCGACGCTTCGTCGGCGGGCAACCTGCTCGCCTTCGGTTCGCTCACCGCCTCGCAGGCCGTGAACACCGGCAACACCGCCAGCTTCGGTGCCGGTGCGCTCATCCTGCAGCTCGGTGACCCGGGCGACACGTACTGAGCCTGAGCCCCGGTAAGAGAGGAGGAGGACCGTGGCAGATCAGAAGATGAGCGACCTCGTCGCTCTTACCGGGGCGAACCTGGCGCTGAACGACGAGTTCTTGGTGCGCGACCCCAGCGACACCACGATGGGTGGCACCGGTACCAACAAGCGACTTGCGGTCGCAGCCAATCTCGAAGGTGGG
>JACCDR012151594.1_pt1 | contig 10133 bp, 12 predicted proteins | sample 7446431 | NCBI WGS metagenome assembly JACCDR01 (sample SAMN15323443, study PRJNA562643) | freshwater metagenome | isolation source: river surface water | place: USA:Blue River Watershed | collected 2017-08-17 | reverse complement strand
CGCAGTATCCGAGCAGCAATTCGGTTACGCTAGCGATTGACCAAGCCAAGTCTTTTAACGTGGCTCTGAATAAGGTTGACAGCCGGCAATCCGATTTAGATCTGTCGGATATGTTTGCTCAAGACGGTTCCATTCAGCTCAAAATCGCGGCCGACGCCGATATGTTGCAAGTTATTCCGACGCAAGTTGCCGCCGCTAATACCGGGCTGACTGCGGGCGCGGATTCTGGTGACATTGATTTGGGCACGCTCGCGGCTCCACGTTTGCTGTCTTCAGACGATATCGTTGACTTCTTGGTGGATTGCGGTCAAGTTTTGGATGAGCAAAGTGTGTCGGACGAAGGCCGTTGGATTGTCCTTCCCCCGTGGGCCATTGCACTGATCAAACGTTCGGACCTGCGTATCGCCAGTTTGGCGGGCGACGGTGTATCTATCTTGCGTAACGGTAAGGTAGGGATGATTGATCGCTTTACGGTGTATCAATCCCGTAACATTCTGAAAACGACTACGCCGGAAGTAAGTTTTGCAGTTGTATTCGGACATGGTGCCGGGCTGGCTTTCGCTGCTCAAATCGTCGAAGCGGATATGATTAATAATCCTAACGACTTTGGGTATCTTATCCGTGGGTTGATGGTGTTTGGCTACAAGGTCATTGCACCTAATTATGTCGGCGCTGCGTATGTCGCCAAAGCCACTTCTACCTAATTAAAGGAGTATGAACCATGAATGTACCCAAAATCTACGAACCGGGTAAGGCGGAAGAAATGCATATCGGTGATGACGCCGCCGTCAAAGCCATGCAAAAGAAAGCTGCGGGTAAAGCCAAACCTCGTTATCCGCACGCACCCCTTGGGCCGGGACAAGATAACGGTCAATCCGGTAAAATGAAAACTCGGGCGTTCACTCCGGGCGGCCCTGCTGGTAGTTAAGCACAACGGCCCGGAGAGATCCGGGCCTTTTTCTAAGATACGATTGGAGAGCAATAACAATGGCTAAGACCAGAACTGCTAATCTGTTAATCCGCGACGATGGTGTTCTCTGCCCCCGCACGCCGCTGACCGAGCGCCAACATAACCTTCGTCCATACCGGGGAGATCCCTATGCATCTTTGGAAGATCGTCTTGCTTGGCTTCGCAACGGTGAGCATATCCGTTCTGTGGCACCCGAGTTACCAGATACCTTCGACATCGGTAAAGCTAGCAAGGCTGACCTTGCCGATTTCGCGCTGACGGAGTTTGGGGAAAAACTAGACTTACGTAAAGGGGTTGATACGCTTCGTGCCGAAGTGGCCGCGTTGGCGCAAGCATCGCCAAACGATGACGTCGTAGGTTAACAAACGCCATGACGATCGACGTTCTGGATATCATTGCGGAAGCCCGTACTACGCTTATCGACCCTGATTCTGTAACCTGGGATGATTCTGAGCTAATTGAATATTTCAACCGGGGCGTGCAGGCAGCATGCAATATCAAACCTGATTTGCACGTAGTGACTCAGAACGTCGAACTCGTGGCCGGGGTGAAACAAAGCTTGCCGGACAACGGGCTACAACTGTTTGATGTCGTTCATGACGCCGTCGGCGGCAGTGCGATTACGCAGGTCCAGCGGCAGTTACTTAGCGACAGCCGGCCGTCATGGCCAACCATGGCACCGACTAGCGCCGTGAAACATTTCATGGCAGACAACGATAACGTAAAAACGTTTTGGGTGTATCCACCAAACACCGGGACAGGGGAAGTCATAGCGGTGTTCGGCGCGGTGCCGGATGAGGTGACCGGCACTCCTTACACCTCTCCGTTGGACTTGAACTACGCACCTGCACTCCATGCGTACATCTGTGCCTTGGCGCTAGCCAAGAACACAAAGCGGCAAGATCTATCTAAATCTTCGCAATGGATGCAGACCTTCAGCGGCCTGATAAGTGGTAAAACGCAAACCCAACTTGCTGTCGCGCCAAAAGCCACGCAATTGAAACAGGACTAATCCATGGGCACCATAGCCGATATCGTCCCCTTAGTACGCCCCTTTGTTCCGCAATGTCCGGAACCAACTATCGCCGACGCGATTCTACGCGCGGCTAGGATGTTCTGTAACCAAACGTGGTATGTTCGCCGTAATGTTGAATTTGATACTGTCGATAACACAGGAGAGTACACGGTAAATGATGCGGTTGACTTGGAGTTAATCGCCGTCAAGGCCGTGCAACTCACCGGCAACGATAGAAGCGTAGCCCCTTTATCCCCGGTCCCTCTAGGCGCTGTTTACCCAGGCTACGCGCCTGCTACCCCGCTGTGGTACCAATTTGTGCCATACAATACGCTGGTCTTATACCCGACGCCGGACACTGCCTACGAAGTCAAAGCCACGCTGATTGTCCAGCCGACCGCATCGACAGAGAATTTGCCTGATGAATTAATAAATAAGTGGGCGGATGGCCTAGCCGCCGGCGCGCTAGCTTGGCTTAGCAAGATACCGGGGCAGAGCTGGACTAATCTTAACGTAGCGCAGATGCAAGACGCGGTATTCAAATCCGCGATCTCTAACGCTAAGGCGGAAGTACAGCGCTCTTATCTCCCTGGCGCGCTACGTGCACGCCCCCGCGCTTTCGTCATTGGAGGATTATAGTATGTCTGGTTCCGCGTTTTCCGTGACCCCAGCCGGCGGATACGCCGAACCTGCGCCCATGCTCGGCGGGGATCCCCCAGCGGTTTCACTAGCGATACAACTAGTTTCTGAGAAAGGCACTGTTTCTTACGATTCGAGCTGGCATATGGGGACGTTACTAACTGTGACAGCTACGGGGGGCACCGCGCCGTATGAATATGCTTGGGAAAAAACAGGGGGCGATGCGGAGATATCAGAGGTTAGCGCGGTTGGGGGTGTGTTGACGCTAACGTCGATCGCACCAATATCTTCTACCGTATTCTCCGCTACCTGGGAGTTGACGGTGACAGATGCGGATGGGGAGACCCTGACGCAGGAATATACGTTAGAACACGATTGGTCTAATATTCCCGTTAATGGCGGGGGAGGCGGCGCGACCTTGCAATGTACATTCCAGATGTCATCCGTGCCTTACGAAACAGGCGGTCGGATCGAGTCGGCCACAGGTGTTACGGTTGTTGGCGGGAGCGGATCCGGGTATACGTATTTATGGGAACCTGCTGCGGAAGTACCGCCAGAGATAATCGTTAATAGTTTCTCCCTAGAGGAAGATACTCTGCTACTCCGAAGCGATAATCCTGCGGATGGCGCGACCTACGATACGTTTTGGACGTGTACGGCTACTTCTATTGATACCGACGAAGTGGTTGTGTCTTCGGTCATTCGAGTGCAACACGTGTGGGCGGGGTTATCATGAAAGTATCCTTACCTACATTCAAAGGGGAAATACCCCGGATTGACCCGACCAAATTGCCAGAGACTTACTCTGAATACGCAGATAATCCTCGGCTGTTGGCCGGGACACTACAGTCCTGGCGGAATTTTAGTGAGGTTGTCACGCTATCCAAAGCCGCACCGATCAATACCATTTACTACCTAGCGCAACAGTATTGGCTTGAGTGGAGCGATTCCGATCTCGGGAGCGGTGCCGTATGCGTCGATGTGGCACGCGGTATTGTGCCTGGGGACACGACATACCGTACGTATCTCACAGGGCTAGATGCCCCTCGATATACTAATTTAGCGTTAGCTACAACGGGCGCCCCGCCGTATCCGGTTGAAACTCGGTTGCTGGGCGTTGTTGCCCCTGATTCTGCCCCCACCGCCGAGGTTAATACAGACCCGGTTGTCGATCCCCCGCCAGATACATTGCTAAGGGATGTGTACGATACGGGGGACCAGATATCTACTTGGACCCTCTCGCCATATTACTTCCAGGTTGGAGAGTCGGGAGGCGACCCAACAGTCTCCCGTTCATCAGGTGCAGTCGACGGTATCTATTTTGTCTCTTGGCAGAGTAGTTTTGGTACGCCCCCGCAACCGTATATGTACAAGAATTTCGGAGTTGATTCGGACGCGGTAGTGCTATTTGAAACAGATTTTTCTATCGGCCTTGCCGCGCTAAACCATGCAGGATGCGGCTGGCAGATGATGTCTGATGGTGTCGGGCACGGCCCCGCCGTATGGTTATCTGTGCCTGATTTCATGTCGCCTAATACGGTACAAGTGGTCATAGGTATTACTTCGGTGTGGGGGTCTTCAGGTGTTGCATTGACCTCGTCCGGGGCCGCGCTGCTGTCACCCAACACTACGTATCGCATGAGTATCAGTATGGTTAAAGGCACCGCCGGGAGCACAATGACGGCCAAGCTGAAATCTGGCGATTCGGTACTGACTGAGGTTACGCTGTTAAACGCCAACCCCCAGGGCGGGTTCTGCGGGCTTATTGCCCCCGCGCCGAGTGCTGAGACAACAAGCACTAGCAGCATGGGCTACGATAATGTATTACTACAGAGCCGGGGCGTCGCAAATCAGGGTACGTCTACTACACCTGGTACCACGGATACTACCGCAACTAGCTACGTATATACGTTCGTAAACGACATAGGAGAAGAATCCGCTCCTAGCCCCGCAAGCGCCACTGTCCTTCGCCCTGATGGTGTGGCGATTACCGTAACTACTGCGGTGGCGGTGCCCACAGGGCCGGACTACCATGTTGAGACCAAACGGATATATAGGGCGGTGACAGGAGCGACCGGGACCAGCTTTCAGTTCGTGGCTGAAATACCGTTAGCGCAAGAAGACTATGTTGACAATATCGATGATGCAGCCCTTGGGGAAACATTGGAATCGGATGATTGGGATCTGCCCCCTTCGGACCTCAGAGGAATACTCGCGCTTCCGAACGGAATCATGGTCGGCTACCGGCGTAACCAACTATGTTTTTCTGAACAGAATCACCCCCACGCTTGGCCGGTAAAATATCGACTTAACACAGATACCGATATCGCGGGCATTGGCGCGATTGATACGAGTGTAGTTCTAACCACCCAGTCGTTTCCTTACTTGGCCTCAGGTAACAATCCGGCCGCGTACAGCATGACCAAGCTGGAAGAACCGCAAGGGTGCGTATCTAAACGTAGTATTTCTTACCTGCGCGGCCTAGGGGTGGTGTATGCCAGTCCTGACGGACTCATGGCAGTTGCAGGACCGGGCAAACCCGCTAATATTACTGAGGGAATATTTACCCGGCAAGAGTGGCAAGAACTGAATCCGTCGTCCATCATTGCAACATTCCATGATGACAGGTATTGGGCGTTTTACGACAATGGCGCTAGTAAAGGCGGATTCGTTCTAGACGTGAGACAATCCGGATTCGGGAAGATTAGCCTGTCTTTTCACGCGACAGCTGCGTATACCGACCCTCTAACCGATACATTGTATCTGGTCCTAGATGAGAACAACGAGCCGAGCGATCCTCTCGGCCTTCCGCCTCTGGATGTCCCCGCGCCCGGAAACATCGTTTACTCATTGGACACAAACAACGAAGCTAAACTGACATACGCTTACACGTCTAAGTTGTGGGAAGTTCCCGCGCCTGCTAATTTTCAAATAGCACAAGTCAAGGCGCGAGACTACGAGAATATAGTGATACGTTTTTTCGTAGATGGCGTAGATGTGTACGGGAAACGTATCACAAACAACAAACCGTTCGTCCTCCCGGCAGTCACTGCGGAGAGTACGTTTCAAATGAAGATCATCGGTACTTCTGACATAACCCAGGTCGAAGCCGCCGAAGACATAGGAGAATTAAGCTAATGGCTACTAATACTTTTCTCGGTAAACCATCCATAAGCGACCCTAGTGACGCCTCCCGCGCCGTACAAGGTGCGGTGTCTAATATTCGCCAGCGTATTGAAGCCTTAGAAAAGATGCTACAGACCACAACAATGACAGCGCAGCAAGCTGCGTTCACCCAGCAGAGCGGCTTCTCAACTACGTTGGCAAGCATATCATCCCGACTCAATGTCCTGGCAGAGCAACTAGCGGCGCTCGCCAGTGAGGACTCCACTTCGGTAGCTACTTATATCGCGTTCGAAGACTTGGGTCCGTTCCAACCGGTTATTGAGAATCGTCCTGGCGGCGTCTTATTAGCTGACCCGACTGACACGGTACGCAGCCAAGGTTTCGTCGGTATCACCTTGAATAGTGCGTTAGAAGGCCAAAACGTACAGGTTCAATTCTCAGGAGAGATAACAATCTCCGGCGTCACGTTTGAGCCGAACAAACGCGTATACGTAGGGATCGGCACTGGTAGCACCCTGACACAAGACCCCTTCGACGGCCAATACTTGTTGGAAGTCGGGGTCGCGCTTAGTGAGAATGTGCTCTTGATTCTTCCTAGCGCGTCTGGTTTAGTTGCAGCACTGGCTGATGCGAGCGACGGGATAATTGCTAAAGTCGGCACTTCTTATCGCGGTCGTACACTTGTCCAACCGGAAGCCGGCATCACGATTGCAGAGCCGGATGCTACCGGTGGTAATCCAACTTTTGCATTGGCAGATGATCTACTAGCAGTTGAAGATCTATCTGGCGTTGGCCTCTCCGCTCGCACGGGGGACAGTGAGTGGGAACTGCGCACCCTGGTCGAACCGGCCGCAGGCATTACGATAGCCGATGCTGATGGTGTGGGGGGCGATCCTACCTTTGCCCTGGCAAATGATTTACTAGCGGTCGAAGATCTTACCGGAACAGGTATAGCCACTCGCGTAGCCGACGACACTTGGGAGCTGCGCGCCTTAGTCGAACCGACCGCAGGTATCACGATATCCGACGCTGATGGTGTCGGGGGTAATCCGACTTTCGCCCTGGCGGATGACTTGGCTGCGTTAGAGGGGTTATCCGGGGGCGGGTTGAGTGCTCGAACTGCGGACAGTACCTGGGCGCTTCGAACGCTAGTAGAACCGACAGCCGGCATAACTATCTCGAATGCGGATGGTGTGGGCGGGAATCCGACATTCGCGCTTGACGATGATCTCGCCGCGTTGGAAGGTTTGGCTAGTACCGGTATCGCGGCGCGGACGGCGAGCAGCGCATGGGCTGCGCGCGCGTTGGTGGCACCGGCGAGCGGTGTCACTATTGCTAATAGTGATGGTGTAGGCGGAAATCCTACCTTCGCACTAGCTGACGATTTAGCCGCCTTAGAGGGGTTGACCGGCACCGGGTTCTCTCGGCGTACAGGTACGAATACGTGGGCGTTGGCTACCAGTATCGACTTGACGGCGGATGTGAGCGGGACGCTGCCGATCACTAACGGGGGAACGGGCCAAGTGACCGCTAATGCTGCGCTGAACGCATTGCTCCCGTCGCAAACAGGTAATAACGGGAAATATTTGCAGACAGACGGCACCAACACCTCTTGGGCTACTGTTAGTGGGGGGTCCGGTACGGTTACTTCGGTGTCTGTTGTGACTGCTAACGGTGTGTCTGGTTCGGTAGCAACGGCCACAACGACACCGGCTATCACGCTGACGTTGGGTAATATCACTCCGAACAGTGTAGCGGCTACGACAACGGTGAGTGGGACGGATATTACGGCTAACGGTAACATCGTTTTGACCGGCGCCGCCAGACGCATTCAGGGAGTGTTCTCAGGTGCGGCGGCAAACCGCACACGTCTGCAAACGTCGACCGCGAATACAGATACATTCATAGGCATAGTTCCGAACGGGACTGCGCAGAATGCGGCGATCCAGCTATTCAACACAAGTAACGCGCTCGCGGGCGGTGTGGGCACACTGTCTATAAGTTCGAGTAGCGTTAATTTTGCGACAGGGTCCTCTGGAGGAGCTGTACTGCCTTTCACCATCACGGTGACGGGTGTGGGGCAAGCGCTGCGGGTATTCACTTCTGCTAACGTGGCAATTGGCGCTTCAACGACAGACGAAGCGGTCGGGCTATTGCAAATCGGGGGCGTATCGTATCTTGCAGACACGACAGCCCCCGGAACGAATCCTTCGGGCGGCGGATACTTGTATGTTGAATCTGGTGCGCTTAAATACCGTGGGTCTTCAGGAACAGTTACAACGGTAGCTGCTGCGTGAAGTGTTAAGATATTGCGCATACTGCTGGGGCGCGGACGCCTTTGGCAGTATGCGCAGAAAATATTGAAAGGACATGTAATGGTTACTCTGAGCAAAAGCGATCTAGATCACATCTCGCAACTGCTAGCCGTGATTCCGCTGGGGCAAGCCCTGCCTATCTGGCAGTTTTTATCCAATTTAGTTTTGGCACAGACAGCAAACGTTGCGCCTAGTGAATAATTCGTTTAAACTTTGCGACATAAATAGCGTATGGTCTCGGCTGCGCCATCTAGCCGTTAAATACGTCGAAGACGGGAAGCCCGAGACGGCCGAACGCATAAGAAAAAAATGTAACACAAAGATGGCAATGTGTTTTGCATCGGATGATAGCGTTGTAGTTCTATCGCTCGTCCCGAATCGCGCCGGAACCGGATTTGATCTATGGGTTTTGTTGGCGGTGAGTTGGGGTGAGCATGGCGCCGTTAGACGCAGCATGGGGTGGCTACGGCAAGCTGCCAGAGACATGGGCGCATCGCGCATAGTCTTCACCACAATTCGCAAAGGATGGGCGAGAGTACTCGGCCCTGAATGGCAACGAGACTCCAACGAGTATTATTTGGAGGTCTGAGTTATGGGTGGTGGAGAGGGGCAGGTACAAGAGACACCCGCGCAAAAAGAAATGGCGCGCATCGCTATGCAGAAGATGCAAGACTACGAACAGCGCTGGCTGCCAGTACAACAAAATCTAGCGGCTAAGATTCAAGAAATGGGCGCCCCTGACAGCGCCGCCCGTAAACGCGCGGCCGGCGCCGCTGCTGCGGATTCTCGGGCGCAGTTCGGCATGGCCGCCCGTAAGGTTGAGAAAGCGCAGACAGCCTCTGGCGCGGGTATTGGCAGTGGAAGATTCAACCTTGCGCAAGCTGATTTGTCTACCGACCAGGCGCGTTCCACAGGAACGAATGTAGCCGCCACAGACCAATACATGGACGAACAGTACCTAGCAGGGTTAACCGATCTGATGAAATTAGGTCAAGGTGAATCCCGCGCGGCCACTAGTAATTTGACTAACGTTGGTATCCTATCCGCGCGCAACGCGCAAGTCGATGCGGAACTGGCCGCGCGTGAACGTTCAGAACGGATGGGCAACATCGGTAGCGTAGCGGGGATGGCTTACGGTCTACGCGATTCTGGCGGCCAAGAGCCTCTACCCAATCACGGGGGAATCGGAATAACAGAAGGTAATTCACCCTATTCGTTAACCGGCGAACAAGTACGCGCAAGGCACTGACTATGGCTTATACGATCCCAAAAACTTCGACGCCCCCGATGGCTAGCGGCGTTTCGGCGCAAGAGTTATACGCCGACATGTCCCGCAAGCAGTGGCAAGATTATCTGACAACATTTGTACCCATCGAGAACCAACTTATTCAGTACGCGATGGACCCTGAGACAGTGACCAACGCTGTCGCAAACGCGAGAGAGGATGTCTCTGCGCAGTTTGGCGCTAGACAAGGCATGCTGGATCGGCAGATGCGCGGGTTTGGTACGACACTAGACCCGGAACAGAAAGCCGCATCCGATCGTGAGTTTGGCCTACAAAAATCACTGGCCGATGTCTCTGCCGTAAACACCACTACGGCCATGGTCAAGGCACGGCAGATGGGCATCATGGGCGGTCCGGCCCCCAACCCTAATGATCCGAGAGGTTAATTAAATGTCACGTGCATACGGGATGTCCGCCAATGCGAACCTTGCGGCGACTGGGCTAAATCAGAAGAATGAAGCCCTGAATATGATGGGGAAGTTGGCCCAAGAAGAACAGGAACGTGAAGCCGCTAACAAACGTATGGCGGCGCAGGCCAAATCCGCTAACACGCAAACAGGGATGATGGCGGGCGCCACGATAGGCTTTCAGGTGGGCGGGCCGATGGGCGCGGCTATCGGGGCTATCGCGGGCGGTTTATTTGGGAGTCAATTCTAATGACAGCATTTGCATCGGGTGTACAAGGTTTTCTCAGTGGGGCCGAGCTAGGTATGCGAATGCGCGACCGAGAAGACGCAAAGGAAGAACGTAAACGGCGCATAGCGATCGAAGACGAGGACCGTG
>JACCDR011357307.1_pt1 | contig 10133 bp, 15 predicted proteins | sample 7446431 | NCBI WGS metagenome assembly JACCDR01 (sample SAMN15323443, study PRJNA562643) | freshwater metagenome | isolation source: river surface water | place: USA:Blue River Watershed | collected 2017-08-17 | reverse complement strand
GTCAGACGTTCGGCGTGGACTACGACGAGCTGATGACCAACAAGGAGCAGAATGGCGACGCGCCTGGCGCGTTCCAGGTCGCCACGGATCAGCTCGGTACCAGCCACGTCCTGCCAGCCGGGGTCATCGCCTGCGGTCCGGACGGCACGATCTCGCAGCTGCCGCCCGAGGACGTGGCCACGGTCGAGGCCTTCGCCGAGACGCTGCAGGGGCCGCGCTGCTCGATCTGCGGGCGTCTGCTCGGCCAGCCGGACGATCCTGAATCGCTGGACTGCGGTGGAGACTGCCTGGCCTGCATGCGAGAGGCCGAGCAGGGCATTGCCGAGACGCTGCGCGAGCCGGATCAGCCCGGGGAGGCCATGCCTGGGCCAGATGGCGTCATCGTTTCAACTCAGGCGTTGCAGACGTGGAGTCCCGCCCCCGAGCTTGCCCCGCTGGCCGACAGGTCGAAGGGCGAGCGGGGATGCGGGGTGTGTGGCCGCAAAGGACACAAGCGCAACAGCCCGAAGTGTCTCGGTGATGCCGATCCGGCGAAGGGTGCCGGCCCCTCGGTGATGCTGGAGGACGACCCGGGCGGGCCACCCCCGCCGCACGCCGACCCGTTCCCCACCCCGCCCCAGCCTGGTGACGTGGAGTTCTGCGACGGGCGGTGCCAGGGTGACAGTTCGGGCGCGGTCGGGATTAAGCCGTCACGCGACGACAGCGGCGCCGTGACCGGCCAGTACGAGTGTGCTGGCTGTGGGAAGCGGCCGACCGTGGCCGCCCTGCGGGCGCACTTCGCGACTCACCCGTCCGGCCAGGACCCGACCGAGGACAAGGCGCGGCACGAGCGGCTGGTGAGCGACCTGCCGGTCGAGACACCGCAGGCGAAGTTCAAGGGGCGCGCCTGCAAGCACAGCTGGTCACGGAACGACGATGGGGAATGGGCCTGCGGCAGCTGCAAGGAACCGGCGCACCCCATCGAAGCGGTTGAGCTGGATCGCGCCGAACCGGAAGACGCGCATGATGAGGCGTGGACAGCGACGTCCGACAATGGCTCCAGCTCGACCACGGCCAACCCTGCCGCGCCTGCAGCGCCGGCCCCGACCGATACCCACTCCATGACCCCTGGTGCGACCGAGCCGGCACCCCCGTGGCTGGTGCAGCTGCCGAAGGACTGGAGCGCACACCTCCAGGGGTCGGCCAACACGCAGGTCCTCCAGCAGCGCGTCCAGGAGATGCAGGACGCGGGAGCGGCCACGCCTGCGCTGCTGGAAGAGGCGACGCAGCTCTACTACTCGCTGGCCGCGCAAGGGGGTTGACGCTCGCGTCCAGTCGTGTACAGTAGTGCTTAGTGGGGACGGGACGGGTGCAAGTCACAGCATCGGTCACGAGGACAACGGGAACGATGGGGTTGCAGAGCAGCCCTGGCGCCTCTCGTCTCGTCCCCCGTCAAGCTCTCCCAGTAGCCCAACGGCAGAGGCTGGTTCGGACATACCAAGTCCGTGGTATGCGGTTCGAGTCCGCATCTGGGAGCGAGGCACGGCGGGTCTTCGTCTCGTCCCCCCGTGATGCGGAACAGAGCGCGGACCCCCAGCCCGCAGCTCCCCGCCGTGCCTTCCAACTGAATACCGACCCCCGGGCGGACGCGCCCACACGGTAAAGCCTGAATGGACGGATCAGGACGAGCGGTTCAAATCCGCAAAGGGGGACAGGGGTTCTCAGGGAAACCTGCGGGAAGTTAGGCCGTGAAAACCCTGACGCGATACCGACCGGCGTGCCCCTGTCGTTAAACTAGGGCATGGGGGCTGGGCATCCTCCGTAAACAACTGCCCACACAACTGAACATGGGTCCGGTAGCTCAATGGATAGAGCACTGGGGACGTCCAACCAACCACGGACAGAGGCTGCAGGTTCGAGTCCTGCCCGGACCCCGCGGCCGGGAGCGTGAATCCTTACTCGTAGGGAATCATCGTAAAGCGCCCTCGGCCTACAACCGAATACAGATTCCGTCGATACTCAACGCAGAAGAATGGACATGGAATGACGGATGGCATCCACGAGGGCTTCGGTCTGCCCTCGGAGAGCGACGTGCAGTTCGACCCGACGCCGGCCATCGTGCAGCTGCGCGGGCGCCTGCTCGTGGTTCGCGGCACGAAGGTCGTCACGGTGAAGAACATCAACGCTTCGCAGCCGGGCCAGCCCCCGAAGGTGGAGAAGCTGCAGGCCGAGGTGGCCTTCCTGGACGGCGCGGAGATCGGCGTTCTGCTCGACAAGCACGGCCAGATCAAGAAACAGCTCGACCCGCCCATGCGGCCGGGCGAGACGCGCACCATGCTCGTCGGCGGCTGGTTCAAGCAGCGCAGCCCCGAGGACAAGATGGCCAACCCGGGTTGGCCGGGGCTGTGCGGTGTGCTCGGCACCGAGGACATCGGCAACGGCCAGACCATGTGGCGGCTGTTCGACCCGAGCCCCGAGCAGCAGCAGCAGGCCGCGAAGTGGCTGGCCTGGAAGCGCCAGCAGGACGCGCAGAAGGCTGCGCAGAACCCGATGCAGCGGGCGACGGCCACCCCGCCCGCGGCTACCGCTCCGGTCCCGCAGGCCGCTCCCGCGGCCCCGTTCCCGGCCGCCGAGCAGGCTGCGCCGGCCGGCGCGACGGCCCCGCCGCCGTGGGCCTGATCGAATGGCTGCTCGGCCGACGCTGGGAGTGAGCAGCCTGTAACCAGAAGCGCAACACCCCTGCCGAGCGGCCCGCGGCAGGGGTGTTGCTTTCTCCCGTCCAGTCGTGTACAGTCGTAGACACAAGGGACAGGCGGGCGGGAGAGCAGGAGCACGAGATGCCGAGCACGATCAGCGCCTTCAAGGCCAAGCCGAAGGCCACGTTCTGCAACAACGACTGCATGTACAACCTCAACGGCTGCACCGCCTGCGGCCGGACGGGACTGGCCGTCGGGTGCCGGATCATGGGTGAAGTGAAGGTCCTATCCGGCGCATGGGTGGCCGCCTACCGCGAGTGCATCTCGCTGGAGGGCAGTAGCCACAAGCCACAGTGGGCGGTGCGGCTGGCCGACAGCGGCAACACCGTGCGGGGTGGCTCGGCCATCCGCTCCTGGCGCCCGACCAACTGAAATCATCTCTACGCACGCACACCCGATCGAGGGGACGAGACGATGAATGACACCGAGACGAGTTTCGACCAGCTGTTGAGCAACGCCCGTGGCCGGCGCCGCCGCGACGGCCGGCGCGCGCACGCCCCGCGGCGCCTGGAGAAGATGGGCCGGCACGCCAAGCAGCAGCCAGAGACGTGGGCGCAGTGGGGGCTGCGTACCGCCTCCTGGTCCCTGTCGGCCATCCTCGGCGCGGCGACGGTCGTGCTCCTGGCGGCGACGTCGTGAGCGCCAAGCCGGGCTACTGCGGCTGCGAAGCCCTTCCGTCTGACGGGCGGCATGGCCGCGAGCTGTGCCCGATCTGCTCCCACGTCTGGAACGCGCACGACCAGCGCGCGTTCGTGCGCGCCGGCTGCATCGACAGCAAGTCCGGCACCGAGCCGACCGGTGAGCCGACCGGTGAGCCGACCGGTGAGCTCGTGGTGGCCGAGCCGGTCATCCCGCGGGAGTGGTGGCTGCGGGCGAAGGCGATGGAGCTCGCCCTGGCCACCATCTCCGACGGCGGATACATGTCCGCGATCGACGTGGAGACCTATCTGCAGGCCTACATGAACTGGATCGAGAAAGGCGAGCTTCCCTCATGAATAAGCGCACCCTTGCCGCCTTGTCGGCGTTCTTCGTCGGCTTCGGAATCGTCCAGGCGCAGCCGGCCGAAGCGACTGTGACGAGCTACACGAGGACCGTCAGCGTCACCTGCAACGGCCACGCCCTGAAGGTCTGGGGCACCTTCAACAGCGACAGCTCGAACGGCAGGCATCGCGGTGCCCGCGGCGGCTTCGATGCCAGCTCGGCCGAGCAGCTGTACAACAAGGTCAGCGTGTACAGCTACGGTGCCGGCGCCCCGACCGTGGCCAACCTCGGCGCCGTCATCCACGGCAGCGCCTACAGCACGGGTGCGTGGCACAGTAGCGCTGCCTACGTCCTCGTGATCCCCTACGTCAACGGCAAGCCGTGCAACAACGGCTATGGGTACACGGTGAACGACTGATGATCACGCGATTCCTGCAGCGGCGCCTGGAGCGTCTGCGCAACGCCACCCCGACCCGCGCGGCCGCCCGGCCGGCCACGCCCCCGGGTGCGGTCGCCTACGATCGGCAGCTGCAGCGATGGCTGACCAATCACGAGCTGGAGCAGCGTCAGTACGCCCTGGCCGCCTCGCACTGGCAAGGGCCGACGTGATCGACTGGACGGCCACCATCCTCCTGGGGCTGGTCTGCGTCCTGCTCGGCGTGGCCGGCACGCTCACCGTTCAGTCCATCCGCATCGCGATCATCCGCTGGAAGCTCACGGCGCTCACCGAGCAGCCGAAGATGCGCGGGAGGCGAGTGCTGTGAGCGAGCCGCGACGCCTCTGCGTCGGCAGGATGACGCCACGGGTCACGCGGATGATCGTCCCGCATGCCAGGCTCGGTGAGCTCGCACGCGCTGCCGGCCAGTTCCGCGAGGCCGGTTACGAGTTCCACGCCGTGGCCAATCCGGCCACCCTCAACCGCCAGACAGGCGAATCCCACGACTCGGGGATGCGAGTCACACTCAGGAAGGCAACCACGTGAAGGTGTTCATCAAGCTGCGGGCGCTCGTCGTCGCGCTGGCGACGCTGGCCGTCGTGCTCGGCATCGGCATCTCGCCGGCCCGCGCCGACGGTTCGTACGAACGGCTCGGCTCCACCTACTGTCCGCAGTACGGCGGCTGGTTCGACCTGGCCGGCATCTTCGGCTACCAGGACTCGACCGGACGCCGCAAGGGCATCAGTGGGCAGGCCACGAGTCGCAACGGCTATGCGGTGATCCGGGGCCTGAACGTGGTGGCCGTGGTGAACGGCGGCAGCTACTACGGGGACGGCGCCACCGTTCCGGGTGGCCTGCGCATCGTGATCCGGGACAGCGTCGGCCTCACCCCGCCCGGCGGCCAGCCCGCCCCCTGGGTGACGCGCTCGGCGTTGCGTCTGAACTTCCAGATCCGCGGCGACGATCCGGCCGTCCCGATCTGCTACGGGGATGTCACGGCCTGACCAGCACGAAGCCCCCCGGTGTTCCAGGCCGGGGGGCTTCGCTGTACCCGCATGACATTTCGCACCATCTGCCAGGATGAGGTGCGCTCCCAGCCTACGGCGTGACGGCCCTCACCGTGACATTGTCGCCGTCCTCGACGTAGGCGGCCGGCTGCTTCGTCCAGCCGAGCAGGATGCCCCAGTACGGGCCGGCGTACTTCTCCAGCAGCCGCACCAGCGAGTAGTAGGCCGCGGTCAGCAGCACGGTCGCGAGCTGCGTCAGGTAGTCAGCCGCGGTAGTCGCCTCGATGCCGAAGAAGCCGAGCACCGCGCCGGTCAGCCACAGCGACAGGACCCAGCCCACCGCCAGCGGCACGAGCGTCCGGACCAGGCTGGCCAGGATGGTGGCCGAGCTGATCGTCTTCATGATCCACTCCCGTTCTCGCCCGGTCCGTCCGGGACGTTGTTTCGGTAGTTCGGCTGCTCGCTGCGCACGAAGATCAGGAATCGTGCCAGCGCGACCACGATCCCCCAGACGGCCACGAGCGCCAGGACGAGCACCGCAAGATCGACCCCCGGAAGCGCGTCCTTGACGGCCGGCACTCCGGTCACGATCCGGAGGCTGACGGTGGTGAGCACGACGGCCAGGGACACAATCAGGGTCATCTGCATGATCCCGCCAGGGCGCTCGCGCCACTCCCCGCGGGAACGCCTGTGCCAGGTGATGGCCGCAATGGCGGCCAGGACGGCTCCGACGATGAATGCGGAGCGAAACAACCAGGTCAACACATCCACGAGAACCATCATGCGTCACCATCCCGACGGTTCGGGGCCGGCCGCAGCGCATTTTCCAGTAGCTCGCCGATGTGGTTGCGGGAGACGCGCTCGGCTCGCTCGCGGGTGGCCTGCTCGACGGCCGGCCAGCGGGCATCGGCATCGGCGAGCCCCTTCATGGCCTGCGCCTTCGCCCGACGCAACAGCTCGCGCTCATGCTCGTCATGATGCGGGCGCTGCCACCACAACCACCTCACGCTGTCCCGCCTCCGTCCCTGGAGCGAACGTGCTGCTCGATGGAGCGTAGTGCCGCAGTCGAGAGTTGCTGGTCGTCCAGCAACTTATCCAGCTGCGCCGCCTGCACATCCCCGCGCGCCCGCTCGATCCGCAGCGCCTCCAGCGCCTCAACCTTCGCGGCGCGCTCGGCCTGGAGCATCCATGAGACAGTCCAGCGGGGAACGAACGCACCCGATGCCAACCCCGTGAACAGCGCGCCGGCCGCGGACAGAAGTCCTACGGTCAGTGCATCGGGCACGTTCGATCTCCTAGCGCTCGCGAAGCGGGGTTACTGGCCCGGCTGCTGCGGGGTGGCGTCCTTCGGCCCCTGCAGCAGCGCCTCCAGCCGCTCCAGCCGCTGCTGCAGGTCGGCCAGCAGCGGGGTAACGGCCTCGACCGCGGACAGCGTGTCGAAGGCGCGGCGGGCGGCCACCACCCCGACCTCCACGAGCGTAGCCGTGTCCAGCTGCGGATCACGCTCGCCCTCCCCGGTCCGGTTCTTGCTCAGCGCTGCCTCGATGCGCTGATCGAGCAGCGCGGACAGCTCCGCGCGAGTCATGTCGGCCATCCCGACCTCCTGGTTTCCTGTGGTGGTGGCCGGCGTGCTCCAGCCCTTCGTGATCTGACGTGCCCGCTCGATGACCGCGGGAATCTGCGCGATGCGTGCCGGCGTCGGACACTCCTTGCCGACCGCCGTGCTCCACACTTCGCCACCGGACACCCGGAATCCGGACACCTTGCCGACGCCGGAGCTGTGCGTGCACCCCTGCCGGTGGTAGCCGATCCCGCGCCGGCCCGGCTTGGAGTCCGGGATGAGCTGCAGCGGGATGTCGTGCTCTTTGGCCAGCCGGGCGATGAGCTGCGCGATTGCCTCCACTTGCTTCGGAGTCCACGGCTCGATGTCGCGTGCGCGGCTGGCAGCGTTGTCGGCCGTCTCGATCGAAATGATGTGGTAGTTGCCGTCCAGGTTGGCGTCCGCCTGGTAGGCCGTGTCCACCCATTGCCAGACCGCGCCGTCCAGGTTCTGGCCGGCGTCGGAACCCCACTTCCCGCCCACGCCGAAGTGCGACTCAGTACCGCTCCAGCCGTTGGCCCGGAACATCCGATCCGTGCTGGTCAGGTAGCCCACCATCGTGTGAAGGCAGATGATGTCCGCCTTGATCAGCCGCTTCGGTGGTGGCTTCGTCGTATCGAGCGGCCTCCAGGCCGCTCCGAATCCTCGTGCCATGCCCGATCTCCCGTTCTTCGCCTACCAGGTTTCGATGATGCAGAAGCCGTTGGCGCCCGCGGCGCCGGCTTGCGCCGCGGAGCTGATTCCATTGTGCGCCCCGGCCGCACCACCACCGGGCGAGTTCCCCGCCACGCCGGCCACCGCCCCGCTGCCGGCGCCCGCGCCCTGGTCGTTGCCGGCCATCCCCGCCCCGCCGCCAGCGGCTGCGTAGGCGCCCCGGGGGTCCCCGCCGATGAGGTAGCCGTTGGCGCCGTCCGCGCCGGGGCAGTTGATGTCCCCGCCGCTCGCGCCACCGCCCGCCCCGCCGAGCGCGGTCACGAGGGTGGCCGTGTTGGACTGCGTGCCACCGCCCTGCCCGGCCTGCCCGGGGCCAGCGACGAGGGACTTGAAGGTGCTGTTGGCCGAGCCGTTCGACCCTGCGTTCGCCCCTGCTGTCCCGCCACCGCCGCCCGTGCCGATCGTGACGGCTTCGGTGGCCGACAGCTCGGTCTGCGTGCTGTACCACTTCTCGACGTAGCCACCGCCGCCACCGCCACCCGCGCAGGCCACCTGCACGCTACTCGTGGCGGCCGCGCCCCCCGAGCCGCCGCCCGGCCCCCAGATGCGCACGCGGGTCCGGTGGCCGCCCGTCGGGCGCGTCCACGACCCGCTGGAGCTGAACGTCTGCACGTCCGGCTCAATGAGCAGGTCGGAGGCGTCCACCACGTTGCCGGCCTTCGCAATCTGTGCCATGTCCCGATTCTCCTCTCAGAGTGCGTAGTAGGCCGGCAGCGCGAGCTCGACGGCGGCGCCGGCCGCATGCGTCTTCACCACGCCGTTGATGGAGCGCACGACCGTGGCCGTCTGCGCCGTGCCGGAGCCGGATATGGCAGTCACCTGCATGATCTCCCCGCCGATCTTCCACAGGTAGTCACCGTCGTCGTGCGCCCACCGCACGTTCGCCGGGCAGGTGATGCCCACGGAGGTGGCCGTCGTGGTGAGCGAGCCGGACAGCACCGTGCCCTTGCCGCTGTACCGCGTCCCGCCCAGCGAGCCGGCCGCCTCGTCGTAGACACCGACGTTGAAGACGCTGGCCGGCACCGTGTTCAGGTCGAGTTCCCAGACCCAGGGGCCGATGCGCTCGACCAGACCGACCACGAGCGCATCCACACCGTCCACGTTGTAGAAGGTGGGGAGATTGCCGATGCTCAGCCGGCGACCGACGTCGAGCGCCACCAGGCCGGCCAGCCGCACGGCGCCACCGAACTCCCCGGCCGCGGACAGGTCGAAACAGATCGTCGGCCACCGCGGTTCGTCCACTGTGCCGCGGTGCAGCTGCCAGCTGGCAAGGTCGAGCAGCTGGCCGTCACTGGCCACGTTCAGCTCAATGCTCGTGTCGTAGCGCCCTACGGTGTTCACCCCGAGCGGGCCGGTCGAGTCAACGACGCGTTCACTGGAGCCGTCCTCGCGGGACACGGTGACATCGTTGACGAGCTGCTGATCATCGTCCTTCGGCAAGAGCTCGGTCAGCCCGTACGCGGAGGTATAGCTGACGGCCACCTCCGGAGTGAGCCGCTGCATCGCATTGCGCGTGATGTAGAGGATGCCCGGCAGCGAACTGGCGTCCCGCTGCTCGGTCAGAATGCCGTCGTCGGCATCCGCGCACTCGGCCAGTAGCTCCAACAGCGTCTTGCCGGCCGTCTGCGGCCCCATGAGCTCGGTGTCGTCCACGTCGCCCATCAGCCGGAACTCCACCTGCTCCTCCAGCGCCAGGCGCCGAGCGCGGGCGCCGGCCGTCTCGGGGCTGTAGGCCGAGAGCAGGTCGGAGTAGTCGAAGGTGCCGTTGGCCTGCGTCTGGAGGGTGAAGTGGCCGACCGCGAAGCCGTCCAGGTCCTTGTCGGGGTTGATGACCCAATCGGTGGCCATGCCGAGCTGCACCGAGTTCCACGTCCCGCCGAAGAACCCTCCTGTGATCGATCCCGGCTCCAGGGTGGACAGCGTGAACTGCACGTTGCCGCCCGTGTTCTGCATGACGAGCACGATGCGCACGGCCTTGCCGTTGATCGCGAAGCCGATCGGCCCGAGCGTGTACCCGGTCGAGCCATCCGCGTTGTAGCCGAGCACCGTCAGCGCACCGTCGGACTCCACCGCGATCGCGATGCGTGCGGCGGTGCCGTTCGTTCGGAACGCCAGGATGCGCTGCTGGCCCGGGACGCCAGTATCGGGTGCGGCCACCAGCAGCATGGCCGTGTAGTTGCCAGTCGTCGTGTGCGAGGTGAAGTTGCCAGTGAAGGCCGATCCCTCGGTGAACTGCGGCAGCGGCGCGCTGCAGTCGAAGGTGCCGTCGCTGGCCAGCCGCGGACTCCCCACAACGCCGGCCGGCGACTGGCCAGGGATGCCAGCGGCCATCACCTTGGCGTCTGGACCGTCCTCCAGCGGGTAGTACGCCACCAGCCCGGACAGGGGCGAGATCGGATTCGTGGCGCCGCGGTAGTAGGCCGAGCGCAGGGGTGGCTGGCCCTGGCCGAGCCGGCGCAGCACACCGCTGGCCGTGATGTCCGCCTCGACCACGGCACCGGACGGCTCCCAGCTAACCGGCCACTCGCTGATCTCCCCGACGAAGCGCTTGCGCCGGTTCGTGATGATCGTTCCCGTCTGCGCCGTCCAGGTCCGGCCGGCCGCATCGGCGAACGATGTTGCGTTTGCGGCCACCAGACTCAGGTCGGGGTTGGCCACCG
>JACCDR011339369.1_pt1 | contig 10133 bp, 5 predicted proteins | sample 7446431 | NCBI WGS metagenome assembly JACCDR01 (sample SAMN15323443, study PRJNA562643) | freshwater metagenome | isolation source: river surface water | place: USA:Blue River Watershed | collected 2017-08-17 | reverse complement strand
GTACTCAATACTTTTAATACCGACTTTGTAGGAACAGTAGTCAATCGTACTGCCGAGCCATCAGAATATATTATTACAGGAATCAGTTCGATTGACAACCTAGCCTTGGTCAACTTGCAAGGTTCTGGTATGATTGGCGTAGCTGGTGTTTCGGCAAAATTGTTTACGGTTTTAGCCAAAAATAAAATTTCGGTTATTCTGATTTCGCAGGCTTCTTCCGAGCATTCTATCTGCTTTGCGATTGAGCCATCGGCAAGCGTTGCGGTGAAAGCTTTATTAGAAGAAGAGTTTAAAACCGAAATCGCCCAAGGCGATGTAGAAGGCGTTGAAATCCAAGAAAATCTGTCTGTTATTGCCGTAGTCGGCGAAGGAATGCGTCGGCACACAGGCGTAAGTGGTAAGCTGTTTTCGGTTTTAGGTAAAAACGGTATCAATATTGTAGCCACGGCTCAAGGCTCTTCTGAATTAAACATTTCGGTTGTAATTGAGAAAAAAGATATTTCAAAAGCCCTTAATGTAATTCATGATACATTCTTTTTCTCTCAGGTCAAAAATATCAACTTATTTTTGGTTGGTACAGGCTTGATAGGCAAAACATTGTTGAATCAACTCAAAGGACAAGCCAATTATTTGTCGAAATACAAAGCATTGAAAATCAACCTAGTAGGCGTAATGAACTCCCGTAAAATGTTGATTAATGCCGATGGCATTTCGATGGAAACGTGGGCTGATGACGTGCAAGATTTAGGCAAACCAGCCGAATTATGGGCGTTTGTCGAAGAAGCCAAACGTTTGAATTTACCCAATTCGGTCTTTGCCGATTGCACCGCCGACAAAAATATTCATAACTACTATTTAGGCCTTTTTGAGGCAAACATTTCGGTTGTTACGCCCAACAAAGTAGCCAATTCGGGGCGTTACGACGACTACGCTTTGTTGCATCGTACAGCGTTGAAAAAAGGCGTAAAGTTTTTGTACGAAACCAATGTAGGAGCTGGCTTGCCCGTTATCAATACGCTACAAGGCTTGATAGCTTCGGGCGATAGATTCGAGAAAATCGAAGGCGTACTTTCGGGAACTTTATCATATATTTTCAATAATTTCAAAGCAGGCGTAAAATTTGCCGACATCGTGCGTGAAGCCAAAGTAAAAGGTTATACCGAACCCGACCCACGAGAAGATTTAAGTGGCATGGACGTAGCCCGAAAAATTTTGATTTTAGGCCGTGAAATTGGCTTGAAATTAGAACCCGAAGATGTAACCATTCATAAATTATTACCTCAAAACTGCGAAGAAGCACCTAGCGTAGAAGACTTTTTCAAAGAATTAGAAATATCGAATAGCTATTTTGAGCAGCTAGTCAACGAAGCCGAAGCCAAAGGCGAAGTATTAAGATTTATTGCTACGTTAGAGAATAATAAAATTACAATTGGCGTGAGAAGTATCGGCAAAACACACCCATTTTATATGATGGACGGCGCCGACAACGTGATTTCATTCACGACCAAACGCTACCACGACCGCCCCTTGGTCATCAAAGGGCCAGGTGCCGGAGCAGAAGTAACCGCTTCGGGCGTATTTGCTGATATTGTGGCGATTGGGAGTTATTTGGCGTAATTTCTGTATCTTTAAATAAAAAAGTAAGAATATGGCACAACTCATAATTGACATAGACGACGAACTGATAAAAGAAGCAGGTTTGGAAGCCCTTAAAAAAGATGTTGAGCAAATGCTGCATTTTAGGCGTTTACATAAAATTGCGAACAAAATAGAAAATTCAATAGCTGAATTAGGGATAGAACACAACCAACTTTGGAAGGAGTCAAAGAGAAAAGCATTTTCTAAATTTAAAGAGCAGCATTTAAAAAATATCATTCCTTGAAACGTTTTATTATTGATGCAAACATCTTGTTTTCTATTTTTATTAGTGGTCGAGAAGAATACCTTGGTTTAATCAAACAAGTGAAATTTCTCATGCCAGATTATGGACTTTCTGAATTACAAGAACATCAGACCATAAAGCCTATAATTGGTGTAAAGAAATAGATTTGGATGATTTAGTTTACGTAGCTCTTTCAATAGAATTTAATACAGCGTTTATTACAAGAGATGCAATTCTTTATGAAGGCTTGAAGCAAAAAGGGTTTACAAATATTATCCTATGGCAAGATTTCTTAAATGATTATTTGTGAACCAAAAATATCCAGTCCAAACATATTTCGTTGATTCAAGAATTAGATGAGCTACAGAGGCTAGTTGCTTTTTGATTATATAATAAATGCAATAAAAGTTGTTGCCCCTGCTACAGCACCGACAACGTGACTGCCGCAGTAACCGCTTCGGGCGTATTTGCTGATATTGTGGCGATTGGGAGTTATTTAGCTTAATTGTGTATCAAATAATATAGTCCATGAATTTCATTGATAAGACATTACGAACCTTAGAAAACTGTATAGCTTCTCAATCTTATGAAGAAGTTGAAACAGAGCGTCTTGAGTTAAAAGACCTTTCAACTGGTTCTGATTGGACAGAATTGTATAAAACTGTTTGTGCTTTTTTAAATACAAATGGTGGGATTGTTGTTATTGGAATAAAAGATAAGGGTAATGAAAGAGATAAAAGTAAAAAGCATTACTCATTTAAAGGCTTCAATTATGATAATGAAGCTAAGTTAAAAGAACTTAGTACTAAGTTCTTTACAGATAAGAATGGACGTTTGGTTGACTTGACTTCTTATTTTCCAACGCCAGAAATTAGACCATTTCATGCAGGAAACATCGCTTTGATTTATGTTGAAAAACTCCCTGAAGATGAAAAGTTTGTCTATTATCAAGGTCAAGCGTATAAGCGAAATATTACAGGAGACCACCTTATTAGCAAGGATGAACTTGAACGTCAAGAAGATTTAAAACAAGAATTAGTAAATGCTCAAGAATTATCAATCGTAGAAAGTGCTTCATTGGATTTATTGAACATTGATAAATTAAATGATTATATCAATAAGCTAAACAGAGGGAAAAAAGTTGAAAGTATAAAGGCTGATTTACCAACTGCATTACCTTTTTTAAATAGAAAATCTTTTGTGAGAAATAGTAAACCTACGTTGTTAGGAATGTTAGTTTGTGGAGACCATGTTGAAGATTACATACAGGGTAAATGTGAAATGGATTGTTACGTAGATTCTCCTATTGTTGTAGCTCAAAATAAACAAATATTAAAAGATAATATTATCCCCTTAATGGAAGATAGTATTGGATTTGTCTATAAAAATATTCAAGTTGGTGTCAGTAGAAAAAATGGGGGAACACCGTTGCCTGAGTATCCAGAAGCTCTTTTAGAAGAAACTATTAATAATGCTTTAGCTCATAGAGATTATAAAAGCAATCGTTTTGGAATCATTGAGATTAAACCAAACGAAAGTATTATGATTAGGAATCCAGGTTCATTCCGACCTAAACAAGTGATAAATCTGGATACCATAGAAGGCAAAATCAGAAGAATCATTCCAATTCAAGTGGCACGTAATCCTAAGCTAACAGATTTGTTAAAAAGCTTTGACCGTTGGGAAGGAAAAGGCAAAGGGTTGGCTTCACTCACTGATGCTTGCTTGGATAATACGATAGATTTACCTTATTATATTTTGATGACAGATGAGGTAAAGCTTTTTATCCCTAAAGGTAAAGTTTATGATGATGCTATGGAGATTTGGTTAAAAAGCTTTTCAGGTTATATAGTAAAATTGTATAATAGAGCTTTAAATGAAGATGAAAAAATAATTTTAAGCTATTTTTATAAGTCTGAAAAACAAAATAGACTAGAACGTTATACCGTTTTATTAACTTCCGATAATAATCATAAAAATATAATTGCTGATTTAGAAGATAGAGGTTTGCTGTTTAAAAATCCTGAAAGTCCAGAATTATATCCTGTATATTTGGTTAATAGAACACTTACAAAAGAAGATTTTACAGAGGAATTAGTGAAAATATTTGGTAATGATTTTGTTTTTCTACCAATTGAATATAGAAAAGTACTTTTAGCGATTTATCAACATAATATGTATGCCATCAGTACAGAGATTGTTAGTGCTAATGCTATTGGAAACTTTTTATATCTTCAAGAGCATAAAATTGTTGAAGATGTTAGTGATTTTGAGTCTTATAAGCGAAAAGTTAGAAATATTTTTAATCAGTTAGAAGTAAAGAAGTTTATTCAAAGAAAAGATGGGAAATCTAAAGAGTCGGGAGGGAAACCTGATTTTAAAATTAATTTTGACTACAATAATAATAATGAAATAAGTCTTTTTTAATTAAGAAATTGGCTTTTTTTATTCATAATTAATGACAAATTCAATAAAAGTTTTTGCCCCTGCTACGGTGGCTAATGTGGCTTGTGGCTTCGATATTTTTGGCTTTGCGGTTGATAACCCAGGCGATGAACTCATAGTACGAAAATCTGATACGAAAGGTGTCAAAATTCTAAAAATTGAAGGCGACGAAGGGCGTTTGCCTTTGGTAGCAGAAAAAAATACGGCAGGAATTGCCATCATTAAATTTTTGGAAGCCATTGGCGAAACGGGCCAAGGATTTGAGCTAGAACTTAAAAAATTGATGCCTCTTGGCTCTGGTTTAGGCTCGTCGGCGGCTTCGGCTGTAGCAGGTGTTTTTGCTGCTAACGAACTATTAGGCAAGCCTTTAGCTCAAAAAAATTTATTGCCCTTTGCGATGGAAGGCGAATTTATCGCTTGTGGCTCGGCTCATGCCGATAACGTTGGCCCAAGTTTGATGGGTGGTTTTGTGGTCATTCGTAGTTACGAACCGCTCGATGTGATTCAACTCAAAACGCCTAAAGAGCTGTACGCTACCATTGTGCATCCACACATTGAGGTAAATACCAAAGACGCTCGTAATATTTTAAAAAGAGAAATTTCTTTGAAAAATACCATTACTCAAATGGGAAATGTGGCGGGTTTGGTTGCAGGATTGATGCTTCCTGATTACGACTTAATTTCAAGAAGTTTGGTCGATGTTATCATCGAACCCATTCGCTCAATTTTGATTCCGCAGTTTGATGATGTAAAAAATGCAGCACTCGAAAATGGTGCTTTGGGCTGTTCTATCTCTGGCTCTGGGCCTTCGATGTTTGCTCTATCAAAAGATTTATTTACCGCCAACAGAGTGGGCAAAGCCATGCAAGATGGTTTTGCAAAAGTTGGTATTGGTTCAGAATGCTACGTTTCGGGCATTAATCAAGCGGGTCCTGTGATATTAGGATAAAGTACGCCGTCCACGTTGCGACAATGCCTTTTTTGCTAATGGATTAGCTACGTACTTGTTATGCTTTAGCCTCCAATGGGGGCTAAAGCATTGGTATCCTATAAAAATACATATTAACCTATTTATAAAGCTACAAAAATATTACTTGTTGATTATCAGTTTTTTACATAGAAAAAGCATTGTGTCAATTAATTCTACAAAAAAGCTTTTTAGAAACGTATCTAAATAAGCCATTTTCTTCTAACGGAGAGCAAGCTAAATTTACAATGTAGGACAGTTCCTCATCATTTTACTGCAAAAACCACTGCTGCTACTTTCTCTATTTTCATCAATTCTAATCATAATTTATCTTTATTGGAGGTTCAAAAACTTTGTTCTAACCAGCACAAACGGTCATGAGCATGGTTGTTTGGTTTACGATTAGTTGGAAAATAGGCACTATGTAGGCTTGTTTTTAGTAATATGAAGCGTAAAAATTTAACAATTCGATGCCTCTTAAACAAATGGTAATGAGATTTGATAATATGTGCTAATTTCTTTTTTACCTATTCATTTACTTTGCATCTTCAAAAAAGTCTATTTATAAAAATAGGTAAAAGTGATTTTAAGTGCTGATTATAAGGTTTAATATATACTTACCTTTTGTTTTTGTGATTCACACAAGATTGCTACCTATAAGTGAAATCCCCAAACCTTTAAACATATTTAACACATAACACTAAACGTAATGACACAAATGAAAAGAAAAACTAATGCCCTTTTTTTACTGGCTCTATGCTTTATGTTGAGCCTTTCTTGTAAAAAAACAGATGAATCCAACACACCCGCAGTGACTACGGTGAATCCTTTTAAAGTGAACCTAGTTCCTTCGACTACGTACCAAACGATAACGGGCTTTGGCGGAGCAAATCGGATGTGGGGAACGCAGTCGTTAAAACCAAGCGAGGCTACAAAAGCCTTTGGACTGAACGAAAACGAACTCGGGCTGAGTATTTTTAGGGTAAGAATTGCTTCCAACAAAAACGAATGGCCCAATATTATTGAGGCTGTAAAAGAAGCAAATAAGTATGGCGTAAAAGTATTGGCTTGTCCGTGGTCGCCTCCTGCGGCTTTAAAAAGCAATAACAGCGACGTTCGGGGCTATTTATTACCCGAAAATTATAAGGCGTACAAAGATTATATCAACGAATTTATTGCTTACATGGCACAAAATGGAGCAAAAATAGATGTAGTTTCTATTCAAAACGAACCCGATTGGAAACCGACGTATGAGTCATGCGATTGGACAGCCGATGACATGATTAATTTTTTGAATGCTCCCGGACAAATCGTTGGAGCAAAAGTAGCTGCACCTGAGTCTTTAAACTTTAACCAAAATATGACCAATGCGCTGTTGTCGAACCCCGAAGCTTCTCAAAAGTTTGATATTGTGGCAGGGCATATTTATGGTGGAGGTTTGGCAAAATTCCCTTTGGCTGAAGAGAAGAAAAAGGAAATTTGGATGACGGAGTATCTGCTGAACCTAAACACAGGTAATACAGGCGCTGCCGAGTGGAAAACCTATTCGGAGGCGGTCAAATGGATTGAATCTATCAAAATGCTCACGAGCGTTCATGATGCCATGAGTAATAATTGGAATGCGTACATTTGGTGGTACTTGCAACGGTATTATTCGTTTATTGGCGATGGCGAGCAAAACACCATCAATGGAGAAGTGCTGAAAAGGGGCTATGCGTTTTCTCATTTTTCAAAATATGTACGTCCTGGATTTGTACGTATAGGTGTGGAAGTACCAGTAAATAATGACCTGAAAATCACCGCTTACCAAAAAGATTCACAGGTAGTGGTGGTCATAATTAATCCCGAAATTTTTACAGTGAAAAGTGTACAATTAAACGGAATCACACCCTCTGCTGCTGTAGCCTATACTACCACAGAAACAACCACCTTGGCTAAGAAAACCCTCGATATTGTAAACAAAACAGTAACGTTTGATATGTCTCCAAACAGCGTAACCACCATTGTGTTAAATAGGTAGGTGTTGTAGGTTTTATGCCGTGTGTTGTTTATTCTTGTAAAAACTAATATTTTAATGAAACATATTTTTAACGTATTCTTACTGCTGTTACCGCTTGCTGGATTTTGTATAAATCCTACTTCTTACGTTACCTTTCAGGCAAAAGAAAAAAGCTTTTGCGTAGCATCCAAAAGTAAAGTCACGCCTATTTTGGTTTCAAAAGATGACAACAAAGGCGTTATCCGAGCTACAAGCGATTTACAAAGCGATGTAGAACGAGTAACAGGCAGAAAACCCCAACTACTCAACCAACTCAGCCAACAAGAAACACTGATTATTGTTGGTACTTTAGGAAAAAACCCATGGATTGACGCACTGGTGGCTCAAAAGAAAATAGACGTACAAAACCTCAAAGGGAAATGGGAAACTTTTGTGATTCAAACCCTTGAAAACCCTTTTCCGAACGTTAAAAAAGCTTTAGTAATTGTTGGCTCAGACAGGCGAGGGACGATTTATGGCATTTATGATTTATCTGAGCAAATGGGCGTTTCGCCTTGGCATTTTTGGGCGGATGTTCCTACCGCAAAACACGATGAAATTTATGTAGCCAATGGCAAATACTCTGACGGCGAACCCAAAGTAAAATACCGTGGCATATTCTTGAACGATGAAGCACCTTGTTTGGCTGGTTGGACAAAAGAGAAAAATGGAGGTTTTAATCAAAAACTTTATACCTCTATTTTTGAGTTAATTCTCCGATTAAAAGGAAATTACCTTTGGCCTGCCATGTGGGGAAACGCCTTTCATGTAGATGACCCCATGAATCCTGTGTTGGCAGATGAGTATGGCGTAGTAATCGGTACTTCGCACCACGAGCCACTGATGCGAGCACACGACGAATGGCGACGTTTCGGAAAAGGAAAATGGGATTATACCACCAACGATTCTACGCTGAGGGCTTTCTGGAAAAAGAGTACGCAAGAGCGTTATCAATACGATAATATTTTTACGGTTGGTATGCGTGGCGATGGCGACGAGCCGATGAGTCAAGCCACGGCTACGGCATTATTAGAAAAAATTGTGGGCGACCAGCGTAAAATTATTGAAGAAGTTTCGGGGAAACCTGCCTCCGAAAAACCGCAATTATGGGCTTTGTACAAAGAAGTGCAAGAGTACTACGACAAAGGCATGAGAGTACCCGACGATATTACTTTATTATTGTGCGACGACAATTGGGGCAATATCCGTAAACTGCCAAATTTAACCGAAAAACCCAGAAAAGGAGGTTACGGTATTTATTATCATTTCGACTACGTGGGTGGCCCACGAAATTATAAATGGGTGAATACAAATCCATTACCCAGAATTTGGGAGCAAATGAATTTGGCTTATCAGTACAAAGCCCGTGAAATTTGGATTGTAAATGTTGGCGATTTGAAACCGATGGAATTTCCTATTTCATTCTTTTTAGATTATGCTTGGAATCCCGAAGCATGGACTTTAGACAAACTTCCTACTTATTCAAAAACATGGGCTAAAGCCACTTTTGGTGAAAAATATGCCAACGAAATTGCAAGTTATTTAGATAAATATGCCAAGTACAATGCCCGTGTAAAACCAGAATTATTGAATGCCAACACTTACAGCTTGGAAGGTGAAAACAATGAATGGACAAGCGTACTGAACGACTACAAAGCCTTGGCGAAAGCAGCGGAAGAAACGTATCAAAAAATAGCACCCGCTTACAAAGACGCTTATTATCAATTGGTTTTGTATCCAATTTTGGCTTGTGCCAACCTGAATGAAATGTATTTTGCACAAGCCAAAAACCAACAAGCTGCTAATGCCAAATGGACAAGTACCAACGCTTGGGCTGATAAAGTAGAAGCACTTTTCAAAAAAGACCAAGAATTAAGCGATTACTTCAATCAATCGCTGGCAGGCGGCAAGTGGAATCATTTTGCCGACCAAACACATATTGGCTATACTTATTGGCAACAACCCAATAAAAATGCTGTACCCAAAGTAACCAGATTAGCCGCTGACGAAGCGACCAAAGAAGAAACAAAGACGAGCGAACAAAAAACAAAACTTGCTTATCCTGTTGGTTTCAAAGGATTTATAGAAAATAACGGAATCGTTTCGATGGAAGCAGACCATTATTCAAGAGCTATAAACATGGGTAAAATTCAATGGAAAGTAATTCCAGACATCGGAAGAACGGGCAATGGCATCAGTATTTTTCCTGTAAATATTCCTTCGATAGATTTAACTGCTCAAAGTCCACACTTGGAATACGATATGTTTTGGTCGAAAGAAGGGGAAGCAATCGTACAAATCATTGTTTCGCCAACACTTGATTTTAACAATTACAAAGGTTTGCATTTAGCCATTTCTTTAGATAATGAAAAGCCACAAGTTATTGATATGCACGCCGATAAAAGTCAAAGAGAATGGGAAAAAACGGTGGCAAGAAACGCTAAGTACATTACGCACAAACTTAAAATAAACGGCATAGGAAAACATACTTTAAAAGTATGGGCGATTGACCCAACGATAATTTTACAAAAAATCGTCATCAGTACTGGCGATATTCCAAAAACACATTTAGGCCCTGTTGAAAGCGTGAAGCGGTAGTGTTTAAATATAGTGTTAAGAAAGGCGTTAAATAAAAATATCTGTAGCAGGAATATGTATGTTCTCAGCTACAGATATTTTGCTAAAAGCTATTTTTATACTTTACGTTGTCTTACGGCTTCATACAAAATTACGCCATTGGCCACCGAAACGTTCAATGAGCCTACTTTGCCCGACATAGGAATGCTGGCGAGTTCATCGGC
>JACCDR011932778.1_pt1 | contig 10134 bp, 13 predicted proteins | sample 7446431 | NCBI WGS metagenome assembly JACCDR01 (sample SAMN15323443, study PRJNA562643) | freshwater metagenome | isolation source: river surface water | place: USA:Blue River Watershed | collected 2017-08-17 | reverse complement strand
GGTACACTTCCTGTGCTTGCTATTCTCTCGTTCAGTTCACTGACCATCCATACCAAAGCACGCTCAGGTATCTTCTTCAAGACTGCAGGGCTTGTCGTAGTATTCTTCGGACTCTTCAATCTGCATTACGGTCTTGTTGCCGCAGGTATTATACCTTCACTTTTTAGCTTCTAGTATGAAAACACCAACTGTCATTGCAATTATTATCGGCGGTGCTTTCGTCGTTGTTGCACTCATTCTCACTAGAGGAGGTACGACTCCAACAGATTCACCTCCTGTGAACAATGTCACCGTTGAAGATGGGAAACAGATTGTGACCATCTCTGCAAAAGGAGGGTACTCACCCAAAGTTTCAGAAGCGAAAGCTGATATGCCGACTACACTTCGGATTGAAACGCGAGCCACATTTGACTGTACTTCAGTCCTCACGATTCCGTCGATGAACTATGAGAAAAACTTGCCCCCGACAGGTGTCACTGAAATTGAACTCCCTCCGCAAAAAGCAGGAAGTACCTTTGAAGGACTCTGTGGCATGGGGATGTATAAGTTTGAGATTGCGTTCAAGTAACGGTGTATAATTACTTGGATGAAAGAATTCCTGCAAGCCGTGCTCATTTCACTAAGTCTAGTTTTTAGTGTGGGGTTCGTCACTAATGGTTTCAGCTTACCGAAATCCGCTAGTGCACCTGCGATGGATCCAAATATGCCTGGTATGAATCACGGAACTGCACCAGCCACAACACCTGTCCAAGACGAATCGATGCCTCACAGTCACTAAATCTGATCTCGTAATATTAAAAGCGCTAGGCTAACCTAGCGCTTTTAATTACCACGAAACCACTACAACATAGTTAGTTATTCATCCCCGTGTACTTGAGTGCCTTCTTTATGTCATCAGCTGAGAGACCTGTCTGTGTAGCGATGTCGGCAATAACACCACTTTCATTACTCAGTGCGGAGTTCACGAAGAACATCGCTTCTGGCTTACCGTCTGGATATCGTACATGCACATGGGTTTTTCCCGTGTGTGATTCGACTTCAATGAGGAGTGTGGGAACCGTCGTGGCTGGTGTAGGTGTTGCAGTTGATTCCTCGTCATGTGTCGTTGCTTCTGCATGGTCTTCAGTTACTTCTTCGTGTTTTTCCTCATGTACAACAGCTGGAGCTACATATGTTGACACAGGGGCGACATATGTTCCGTACTGTGCCTTGTATTGTGTCAACAGCACAACCAATTGCTGGAGGACTTTTACCATTTGCTCCATTTGTTCTACATTCATCTCTGTTTTCTCTTCGATTTCCTCGTCTCCATGTGCCAATACTGGTCCGAGTGAAAAAGCAAAACTTATTGAAAGTATTGCAATAAGGATGCCAAGTTTAAACGTAATTGCTTTGTTCATAGATACAATAAATTAATAACACTAATCCCGAGTAGTGTTATTAGTATGCTTTGGAATGGAAGACCCCCTTCCTTAAAAAGTACGTATTATAGTCATGTATACGATTTTTATAGGCATTCTGTTTTTGCATCATTCTGGCATACCAGTTTGCGAGCATGAGCGTTCTAGTTTTTAGTAGGAGTGCTATGTATGCAAAAAAAGAAGTCGACAGAATTACTGCAGGGATAAAGAGAAAAAGTTTCTTCTCTGAAAGATGCATATACACATCGAGAGATGCAAAACTATGTCCATGCTCTTGTTCTTTTGCTTCAGTATGCACTTGATTAAAGTGCATATGCTCAATTTGCACTGAATGGAGCCCGAAAGAGAAAATAAGTGCACTTGCAAGAACAAAAGAGAGCGTATATCGCGTAAGGATTGTTGTGCTGCTCTTGCTTACCATGATCCCATTCTACCAGTTCAGGACGCATACTCTTTAGGGGGAGTGTTGCCAAGATATAACTTTCAAATACTCAATTTTTTGATATAATTTTGCGAATGTTCACTGCCTCATCAACAGTTCGGAAAATCATTGGTACCTGCTTCTTGACGACACTTTTTGTCTCGTTTGTATCCATGTATCTTCATGTGCGTGGCATAGGAAATATGGATATGCCGATGCCTGGTTGTCCGTTTATGAATGAATCGGCTGTCTTGTGTACCATGGATCCCATTCAGCACCTCACTGCATGGCAACACATGTTTACTGCGACTCCAGTGGTGGAGGCAATGCTTCTTCTGTCGCTTATTATCGCACTTGCACTCGCGCGTACTGAACTATTATCGTGGCTGTGGAAGATACCCGAACTCGAACTTTCATACCGTAGAACAATTACTCCAGATGAAACATATAGTTCGACGAATTACCTACAAGAAATTTTCTCGCAAGGAATACTGAATCCAAAGCTTTTCTAAGCTTCTCTTTTTAGCGATGCACCCATTTTTTCGGTGCGTGTATTTTTAGTAATTCTTTAGTAAATGTATGGAGGATAATTCACCAACACAGACAACCACACCAACAAAAAGTATAGTTCAAAATCAATACCTTGTTCCTCTTTCGGTAGTCATTGCAGGTGCTTTGATTGCTGGGGCAGTTTACCTCAGCAATATACCGCAGACGACCCAGAAAGACATTGTGGCGAAAGTGCAACCAACTGCTCCTGTAGATACTGGCTCGACAGATAAAGTTGCGCCCGTCACAGAAAAAGACCACATACGAGGCAATCCAGATGCGCCAATAAAAATTGTGGAGTACTCAGACTTCGAGTGTCCATTTTGTAAGCAGGTACACGGCACACTTAATCAGCTTATGGACAAATACGAGTCCTCAGGTGAAGTTGCGTGGGTGTACCGACATTTTCCGCTTGAGCAACTCCACCCAAGGAATGCCATGAAAGTTGCTATTGCTTCCGAGTGTGCAGCTGAACAAGGTGACGATGAAATGTTTTGGAAGTTTGCAGATGCATTCTTCACTATCTCACCTGCAAACGATAGAACTGACCTTGTGACAGTATTGCCCAAAATATACACCGACATAGGAGTAGATGCTTCAAAGATGGCATCGTGCATCGAAAGTGGTCGTTACGATGCCCATATCCAAGAAGAGGTTGCAAACGCTGTTGCAACTGGTGGTCGTGGCACTCCGTGGAGTGTCCTTATTGCGGGGAACGGTAAGACGTTCTCAGTAAACGGTGCACAGCCACTCGCCGCTTGGGAACAGCTTATCGAACTCGCCAAGAAAGAAGAATAAACAACGTATGCAGACATTTCGCCAAATTTCTATTGTGTTCACACAGCTGTCGTACCTGCTCATTGCGCTTACGACAGGATTCGCAGTGATCTCGATAGCGGTATGGCTTCCGAATGTCTCTTTAATTCTCACGGTACTAATGTCAGGCACAGCATCGGTACTTGAAAAGTTGCACTTTCTTGTAAGTCTCTACGGTGGAATAGCAACAAATTTCACATTGCTTTCTGCAACATATACCGCACTCATTGCCGTACTCTTTGGTATCTACATTGCACTGCTTGTCTTTGTGATTCGGAGACAACGTCAATTTGCAGGGACACAAAGTATTGCAGGTGCAGGCGGTGTCCTCGGAGGTTTCTTAGGTATCGGATGCGCCGCATGTGGATCAGTCATCTTCACCACGTTTGGAACTGCACTTGGTGCTGGAGCGTTTGCGACGCTGTTGCCGTTTGGTGGGCAAGAATTTGGCATTATAGGAGTTTTGCTACTTCTCTTTGCTATTTTTGGAATTGCACAAAAAATTGAAGGAACGAACATCTGTGTCATTCAAGCTTAATAATTAAAATCGTTACTATTATGAAATCAATATCACGTGAAATGGTCGCATGGGGATTGTTTGGATTTGCAGTTGTGGGTGGAATTATCTGGATTTCGACACTTGCGTCCAATGAAAAAGGTTCAGAGGCAAGTACACAAAAGGCTGGGTCGAGCGAACTTCTCACTATTGTGGGTGATGACTACATTAAAGGAAATCCTAATGCTCCCGTGACACTTGTTGAGTATCTCGACTTTGAGTGTGAGGCGTGTGGCGCATACTTTCCACTCGTGAAGCAGTTGGAACAGGAGTTCCCGAATGATTTGCGAATTGTCATCCGTTATTTCCCGCTCCCTGGACATGCCAATGGACTACCTGCAGCACTCGCGGTTGAAGCGGCAGCTCGGCAAGGTAAATTCAGCGAGATGCATGATCTTCTCTTCACGGAACAGAAAAGCTGGGGTGAGAAGCAAAAAGCTGATCCTGCTATTTTTGAGGCGTATGCAGAGCAGCTCGGTCTCAATATGGATCAATACCGACAAGATGTCGTATCTGAATCGGTACGTGCTCGTGTGGAGCGAGACATGGAGTCAGGTAAAAAACTTCGTAATACGGGCACACCCTCGTTCTATCTCAATGGAGCAAAGATACAAAATCCGCAGAGTTATGAAGCATTCAAAGCGCTCATAGAGAAAGCAAAGAATAGCCAAACTACGACGAGTCAATAATACTTCAGATATGTCATTAGAAACCTACTCGCTCATACTCTCACTTGGTTCAATTGGAATCTTCCTCGGACTACTCCTATGTTCGGTGTTGTATTTCGTCGCGTCGAGAGTACGAGAGCATATTCACACCCACCCATATAACCGATACATTGCCTCACTCTGTATGCTTGCAACCGTCTCCGTTATTGGGTCACTCATTTACCAGCTTGTATATCAGACCCCCGTCTGTGAACTCTGTTGGTGGCAACGTATCTTCCTCTACCCGACGGTGATTATCACTGCGGTTGCACTGTGGTTTAAGACAAAAGAGACACATGTGACCGTGGCGATTCTTTCATCTCTCGGACTCTTCTACGCGCTCTACCACTATTACTACCATTTTCAAGGATTTGTCCTTGGAAACAAACTTACTCTCCCGTGCTCGTTTGGTGGGCTACTGCCCGCCTGCACGAGTTCACCTATCTTGGTATTCGGATTCGTCACCATTCCATTTATGGGCATTATGGTGTTTGGGAGTCTCTTGATGCTCACAGGCTTCGCCTATGCCGTCTACCGCAGAGAATCGAATACCCTTAACAGATAAACAAAAAATTATATGGAACAACAACACAACACCGAAGAAACAATAGCGCAGCCATCAGCCGAACCGAAATCAAATGCAGTTCGCCTTGAATTCAAAAAGAAACATCTTCTCGCACTTTCGTTTGGTATGGCGATTGCTCTTATTCTTGGAACACTCTTTTACTCAAAAGGATTCTTTATCGCGGCAACGGTAAATGGTAGCCCAATCAGTCGTCTTGCGGTTATCGGGGAGCTTGAGAAGCAAGGTGGAAAACAAGCACTTGAGTCACTTATTACCGAAAGACTTATTGAAGCGGAGTTGAAGAAGAACGACATTGTCGTATCCGATGCTGATATTGATACGGAGATTAAAAAGATTGAAGAGCAAGTTGCGAGTCAGGGTGGTACGCTCGAAGATGCTCTCACTATGCAGGGTATGTCTATGGAAATCTTGCGTACGCAGATTAAAACCCAGAAAGGACTTGAGCGACTTCTTGCTGACAAAGTAACGGTGACCGATGAAGAATTTGCAACCGCATTGGAAAGTGCAAAAGATTCAGCGCCTGCCGGTATGACCGATGAAGAACTCAAGACAGCAATCACTGAGCAATTGAAACAGCAAAAGTTTCAGGAAGAAGCACAGAAATGGGTCGCTGAACTTACTACGAATGCTGACATTAAGTACTTCGTGACATATTAGATTCGCATCGTATGATTAGCATTTTCAAACGTTTCTCAGTACTATCTGCAGTTCTCGTGGCGATTTTTGTTTCAGTAGTCTCACTAATTAAATCAGCACCGATAGCTTACCAAGGACTCCCGAGTACAGATGAAACAACAGAAGCTGAGTCAGTGGCTGGGGTGGCATTAGACGAAAAAATCGTTGAGTATGAAATAAAACCAGGAGATACAGCAGTTGCCGTACTCAATACTCAAGGTGTCGGGAAGGAAGAATCACTTGCCGTCATTACTGCTTCAAAAGGTGTGTTCGACTTCGCACAGATACAGGCAGGTAAGATACTGACGTTTCGTTTTGTGAATGAGGCACTCGCTGCTGTGGAGTATCCACTCTCACGCGAGACTGTAGTGATAGTAGAGAAAGCAAACGACATCTATCGTGCCACGACGACACCGATTGAATATGATACTGAGGAAGTAGTTGCTCGAGGCACTATTGTCGATTCCTTATTCCTCGCTGGATTGGATGCTGGAATGGACGATGCGGTGATTATGGAACTCGCTGATGTCTTTTCAAGCGACATTGATTTTGTGACTGACATACGTGACGGAGACTCGTTCGTAGTAGTATATGAAAAACGAAGTCGCAATGGTGAAGATGCTGGTTCAGGACATATTCTTGGCGCATCATTCACAAACGATACAAAAGTGTATTCTGCATTTCGTTTCAATGATGCGTACTATGATTCTGAGGGTATATCAAAAGCACGACAATTTCTCAAATCCCCACTGAGCTACGGTCGCATCAGTTCTGGATTCAGCTACAAGCGAACAAATCCGGTAACAAAGCAAGTGACGCCACATCGTGCTATCGACTATGCTGCGCCAGCAGGTACGCCGGTAATTGCGACTGGAAAAGGAACCGTTGTCACTGCAGGATCCAAAGGTGACCTTGGCATTACCGTTGAGTTACAACATGGGACGTACAAAACTCAGTATGCACACCTCTCGCGCATTGCAACGGATGTTAAGAAAGGAGTAGATGTCGCTCAGGGAGAAGTGGTTGGATATGTCGGCTCCACGGGTATTTCCACTGGAGCACACTTGCAGTATGCGTTCTTTGAGAATGGTACTCCTATCAATCCACTGACGGCAGAGTTTAGTGCAGGAGATCCAGTATCCGAGAACGAACAACAAGATTTTGAACGTGTACGAGACGCCATTATTAGCAAACTAGATATATAAGAAGAAAGAGTATGGAATTATCAAAAAAACCAAAAGATGCTTGTTGCGATGTTCACTCACCTGAAAATGAGTCACATAAATCGCGGTGGGATAATGAGCAGCTTTTAAAGACACTCACTCCTATAGCAGGACTGCTCCTAGTTGCTGGTTTTCTTTGGTCGATTGGAGATGGCCTTGGAGGATGGAGCACGTTCTTTTACATACTTTCTATTCTCGCAGGTTCGCCGTTTGTAGTACGGAGTGCTATTAACGGACTTGTGAAGAAGCGATTTCTCAACATTAGTTTTCTTGTTGTTATTGCCTCACTGGGCGCATTGTATATCGGTGAGTATGGCGAGGCGGCAGCAGTTATCTTTTTGTTCTCGCTCGCAGAACTCTTTGAATCATACGGTGTTGAACGCTCTCGAAGAGCAGTGACCGCACTTCTTGAGCAATCACCAAAAGTTGCACGACTACAAAATGGCACAACCGTTCCGGTAGAGGACGTCACTGTCGGCACCACAGTCATCGTGCGTCCTGGTGAGCAAGTTCCACTTGATGGCACAGTCTCACAAGGTTCATCAACCGTTGATGAAGCTCCGATTACCGGCGAATCTGTCCCTGCTGATAAACAAGTTGGTAGTACGGTATTCGCAGGTACGATGAATATTCAAGGGTACTTGGAAATTGCGGTTACGAAGACAAGTACTGACTCAGTGTTCTCACGCATTGTGACACTCATAGAAGAAGCACAGGCATCGCGAGCACCAACTGAGGCGTTTATTGATCGGTTTGCCAAGTACTATACGCCGCTTATTGTTGTACTTTCAATACTTATCGCCACTGTGCCAACTTTGGTATTTGGAGAATCTTTCGACACATGGCTATACCGCGCGCTTGTTCTTCTCGTTATTGCGTGCCCATGTGCGCTGGTGATTTCGACGCCTGTTGCCATTGCATCAGCGATAGGAGGGGCATCACGAAGTGGGATTCTGATTAAAGGAGGTACGTATCTTGAGAAGCTCGCAGGAGTGAAAGCGATAGCTTTCGATAAGACGCGTACACTTACCCATGGACGCCATTCTGTGACCGATGTTCTTACGTTTGGTTCACATACGAAAGAGGATGTTATCGCTGACGCCGCAGGTATCGAGGCATTCTCTTCGCATCCACTTGCGGAGTCAATTCTTGCATATGCAAAAGTGTATAACATTACTCCTCATAAAATGGAGTCGTATGAAAACGCAGCGGGAAAAGGAGGGCATGCAAATTGTGTAGTATGCAACGCGCATCACTACATTGGGAACACGAAACTCATGCAGACGTTTGGTGTGAAAGATGCTGGTTTTTCTGCTGACATTGAACGACTTGAAAAAGAAGGTAAGACCGTCGTGCTTATTGCTGAAGACACAGAGCTTATCGGAGCGCTCGCAATTTCTGATGTTGTTCGGGAAGAAGCAAAGAGTGTCGTAGGCGACCTCAAAAGACTTGGCGTGGAAAGTGTCATGCTTACTGGCGATAATGCTCATAGTGCGTCACATATCGGAGGACTGGTTGGAGTACAAGAGATTCACGCTTCACTTTCTCCAGAAGAGAAAGTGACTAATGTCAAGGAACTTCAAGCGCGATTAGGTAAGGTTGCAATGGTCGGTGATGGTGTGAATGATGCGCCAGCACTCACCACCTCAGACGTTGGCTTTGCTATCGGTGCAGGTGGCACTGATGTCGCTATCGAATCAGCAGATATCGCACTCCTCTCAGGTGATCTCACCACAATACCAAAAGCAATTCGTTTGGCACGAAAAACTATGAAAATAGTGCGAAGTAATATCGCACTCGCTCTGGGAATAAAAGTACTGTTCCTAGGTCTCGTCGTAACTGGGCATTCTAATCTTGTGTTTGCCATAGCGGCAGATTCAGGTATGGCACTCATCGTGATCTTAAACAGTCTCAGACTTTTTACGCTTCGCTAGATATATGGAATCAATTATTATCTTCTTCGGCACCAAAGGTCACCTCGTTGTTATCGGTGGTGCTCTGCTTGCACTTGCATTGGTGACGACAGAACAGCGAATCGCATTACTCCATAAAACACTCATTGCACTCCCGTTGGCATTCTTGACGGGTCGGTTGCTCACATTATTCATCGAGAGTCCACGTCCATTTGTTGTCGAAAATGTTACTCCACTTATCAACCATGTTGCTGATAATGGTTTTCCATCAGAACACACGCTTTTGGTTGCAACGATTGCTCTTCTCATATACATGGAACACAAGACCATCGGTGTCCTGCTTGTAGTTATTGCGATTTTAGTTGGTCTCGCACGAGTCTTCGCGAAAGTGCACCACAGTATCGATATAAGTGGCAGTATTGTAATTGCGATTATATCCGTGGCACTTGCTCGCATTGGAGTGCAATGGCTACGCAAGCGATGCGGTGGCGTACTCCCATTATTCAGCAAATAAAATATTCCATGCTACAAAATCTTGAAAACTATACAGGCGATTACCAAGAGACAGAGACGGTGCTCGATGAACACTCCAAAGATGCAAGCGTGTTTAGTGTGTGCCCACAAGGTGTCTTCTATCCAAGACAGGTGAGCGATATTGTGGCTGTGGTGAATGCCATTGCAAGGCAGAAACCATATGACGCATCTCTGTGTATTTCAGTACGAGCTGGGGGCACGTGCATGACTGGTGGTTCTCTCTGTGATGGATACGTGCTCAATCTCACACGGTACATGAACGGGGTGCAAATAGACCCGGTCGCGCAAATTGCTACGGTGGAAATGGGCGCATATTTTCGGGATATTGAGTCGCTTGCAGAAAAGCATGGACTTATGTTTGCACCGTATCCTTCCTCAAAATCACTTTGCGGTATTGGTGGCATGATTGGGAATAACGCATCTGGCGAGAAAAGTATCCGCTATGGAGCAACGAGCGAAAATATACTTGAACTTGAAGTCGTTCTTGCTGACGGAACAGTTATATGTGTGCTTCCTAAGGAAGTAACGGCGGTGTCTGAAGCACGCGAAGTCGAATTACTTGATCTCTATCGTACATACGGGGCGATGCTTAAATCAGCAGTGGGAGAAGTGGCAAAAGCTTCATCAGGATATCGTCTTGATAAAGTGGTTCAGAAGAATACCTTTAGCGCCATACCACTGTTTGTTGGTGCTCAAGGAACGCTTGGCATTGTTACGAAAGCGGTTTTGAAAT